>Ga0194115_10000612_pt1 | contig 51490 bp, 51 predicted proteins | sample TA2MahsurfametaG_3_FD_148656 | JGI IMG/M metagenome (GOLD analysis project Ga0194115, IMG submission 148656) | Freshwater microbial communities from Lake Tanganyika, Tanzania - TA2015002 Mahale S4 surface | ecosystem: Environmental > Aquatic > Freshwater > Lake | place: Tanzania: Lake... | reverse complement strand
ATATTTTTCACTTAGGTCGATGGGGGCGGAGAGTCCTGCCTTTTTCTCTAGGTGGGCTACTCTCACCATCAGTTCTCTGAGTATGTTTGTCATTTTTTTCTCCATCTTGGGTTATGTCTGAGACATCTTGGGTTATGTCTGAGACATCTGCGGGTGGGTATAAATAGACTATTACAATTTTCTCATACAGGCGAGTTGGTCTGGGGTGATGTAGGGGGGGAAGATGGTTAAATCGTCATAGGTAGCTCCTGTGAAGTTTGTCCCCTTGGTATCAGCCCCCGAGATGTTAGCCCCCCACAGTTCTGCCCCCAATAGGTTAGCCCCCCTAAGGTCAGCCCTCCATAGGCTAGCCCTCCATAGGCGAGTGACTCTGAGGTTAGCCATCTCTAGGTTCGCCCCTGTAAGGTCTACCTCCTTGAGGTTCGCCCCCGATAGGTCTGCCCCTTCTAGGTTAGCTTTATAGAGGATCGCCTTCTCTAGGTTAGCCTCCGTTAGATTCGCTCTCTCTAGGTTTGCCCCCTTGAGGATCGCCCCCTCTAGGTCAGTCTTTATGAGATTAGCCCCCGAGAGGTTCGCCCCTGTAAGGTCAGCCCCTGAGAGATTAGCATTCCAAAGTTCCGTTTCTTCGATGTTCGCCCCTATGAGGTTTGCCCCCCCTAGATTAGCCCTCTCTAGGTTCGACCCCTTTAAGTTAACACCCGATAGGTCAGCCTTGATAAGATTAGCCCCCCTAAGATCAGCCTCCGAGAGATTAGTCCAACTGAGATCAGCTCCTTCAAGGTTGATCCCCCTAAGGGTGACTCCAACCATTTTTGACCATGTGAGAACTGCCTCCCTAAGGTCAGCCCCCGATAGGTCTGCCCCCCTAAGATCAGCCCCTGTCAAGTTAGCCCCCTTGAGGTCAACCCCTGTCAGGTTCTCCCCCCTCAGATCGGCTCCAATAAGTTCAGCTGGCATCTTTTATCCTTAGATGGGGTTATCTCGCACGCCATTAATAATGGATAGTTTGGGTTGGATATTATCCGTTTTACATTCGCCACCTGAGCGGGTGCAGGATTCCTCAAAGTATAAGAAAGCGGTTTATTCCCTTAATGGATAACCTTCTGTCACTCAGCATCTCCCTTTGTGTTTTAGAGTATCCCAACCCTGTTCTAGCCTTATTAGTAGAGTAGCCGAGTGGAAAAACCAACCCTTCCCCCCCACTCGATGGAGTGTCCGATGCTGATCCAAGCCCTCACCCACAACGCCACCTACATCATCGACCCCTCGGTGGCTTACCGCGATGTCCTTAACGCCAACTTCGCCAAGCTCACGACCTGGCTTGAGAACAACAACCTCGATCAGGCGACCAGCCTGATCCAAGCTGAGATCAAGGGAGCCACAAAGGCTGATGTTTGGGCTTCCGTCTATGGTCAGGGGGGAGAGGTGTGTGTGGGTCTCCACACTAGCCTCAGCGACAGCCTCAGCCCTAATGGCAACCCCCGCAAGAAGAAGCTCGTTCTTCACGAGACGGAGGTACTTGGTGTTCTCCACGATGAGAATGGAAACACCTATGTCCGTGGACTCGTCAAGTCCAAGTACATGACTCCCACCGAGAAGGATTGGTCGGACACCACCACGCAGATTAAGAACCTCATCAAGACTCGTCTTGGGTTTGACGAGTGGGTTAACATCCGTGTGGGGACTTACTCGATGGTGAAGTGAGTTAGGTACGCTCGAATTGGATAACCTCGTCAACAAGACCTAGCTCAAGGCATTGCTGAGGGGTGATCCAAAGGTCACGCTTAAGAAGCTCTTTTAGGTTTTTCTTCTTAAGGTTGGTGTGCTTAAGGTAGATGCCATTAATCATCTCCATAAGCGAGTCCATAGACTCCTTTTCGTCTTTTAGATTCTCATAAGTCCCCCACACTCCCGTGCTGATCTGATGTATGAGCATGAAGCTGTGCTCGGTTATATGTCTCTTGGCACCGACACAAGAAAGGATAGTAGCGGCACTAGCGGCACTTCCTTCCACATAGGTGAAGACGGGGATTTGTGAGTTAAGGATATGACCTGCTCCAGCTAATCCGCTGAAGACACATCCACCGCCTGAGTTTAGATGTAAGTGGATGGGGGAGATTTGTTCAAGTTCAAGGTTGGTGGCGAGGTTTATGAGTTGTTGTTCGATAGTCTTTATGGCGATGCCTAGCTCCATAATGGATTTGGGCGTGACCTCCTGATAAAAGTAAATGTGGTTCTCGACCACCGTGAGATCACCAAAGTATTCTTTGTTCTCATTCAGGTAAGGGGTCGAGCTAGAATCCTCAATCTGATTTGCGTAAACCCTGCGTGATGTAGGGAGGCTACGAAGAGTTCTCATGATGCACGACCTTTCTTAGGTAGTCTGACATAAGGGGGATAAGATATAAGGGGGATAAGATATAAACGCCCTATTATCTATTCCTCCTTCACTATCCTATATCCCTCAGACCAAGCGTGTATAAGGGCTTTGGATAACGCTTCTGTTTGGGGTGTGAAACAATCAGGCAGGTCTCTTGCACCAATCAGGCACTTAGAGGGGTTGTGCGTTAGACACGATTTTTTATCGGCACAATCTTTCGGTATCGACAACAACTTAAGACAACCGATTGGTTCTCTCACGCCTGAGTTCATCAAAGGTGTGCAGTCCCCTCTGTGTGCTCTATCCAATATTTCTAGGTTCACAGGTGGCAGTAGTTTTGCCCATAGGGGATCACGGGAAAGAGGCTCATAAATGCCCCAAGTCGTATCTGTAGGAAGTATCCGTGCAAACTTGGGGTTCTGCCAACGGATATCCGTAAAGGTTATGAAGACCATTCCGTCTTTACGATACATCATATGTATTTTGCTCTATTGGCTCTGTAGTCATCTAAGACTATCTCCATCACCTTTTCTTTCATGACGGAATCCCCTGCAAGCACTTCGACTAGTGCTTCAGATGGACTACCTATGAGCAAGACAACCGCAAGGTCTTCTTCTTTACCACTTGGTTTATCATTTGGAGTCACCACTATCTTCAGGTGGGGAAAGATTTGCCTTATCCCTATATATCCTCCAAGCACAAACCAAAATCTAATGATCTGTTCATCGGAAGCATCTGAACCTAACAGCGAGGTCAACAACTCTCTCAACATATCCAAAACGACATCGGGCTGAGTATCCATTATTAGCTCCCTTATGTACTGAGAGCCGTAGCCCCCTGTATTGAATAGTACAGCTTCATCCATTGACTCTCTGTCGAGTTATCCAATATGTCTAGCATAGAATAAGCCTCCCAAAAACGCAGGCTTTGTTCCAAGGATAAAGACCTAGCTTTAATCGCTTCAGATAACTTAGAATTTATCCGTTTCTTTAGGTGATCCAAATCAGATGTTTCTCGTGTCTTACTCTCTGCTTCTTCGTAAGGGTCTGTCTCTTTCCATGCCCAAAGGGGAAGGTTGTACTTCAACTCCAATGCCCTACACGCATTAGAGAAGTCTAGTCCCTCTTTCTCCATCACCGTAGATACGGCATCTCTTATCTTGCCACAGGCAAAACAATACCATGTGTTCGTAGACGGATAAACTCTCGCACTTGGTGCGTTATCCGATCCGTCTCCATGCAGATCACACCGAAACTGATACTCCCTATCCTGCGATGATCCTACATCATAACCATAATAGGCTAATACACTTAATAGAGGTATCTTCTCTTTTATCCGATCCGATCTCTTACTCATCTTCGTCCACCTCCGCCCTATCTTATAGAACCCTTACTTGGATGTGCGTAGATGGTTCCCCATCAGCCCCCATTCTTTCATTGTAACCCTCCGCGACTCGCACCCATGAACCTCAGGTAAAAAACCCTTGTCTCTGTAGGAAACATACACTTCTAAAGAACCCACAAACACCAAACCCCTGTCGTCACTACACAGAAGTAGGTCAACCTCAACCTGAGAAGTAAAATTCGCCACAAACACCAATAACAAAATGGATATAAAAGCAAATAGGACTGCGGCTACTCTTTCTCTCATTAAAAATCACCTTCGAGATAACGAGCTTCCGCAGGGAAATCATGAGGAAGGATAAACTCGTCTGACTTGCCGTTGTTGTATCCTATTCGCGTTTGTACCGCACCTCGGGCAGGCTCATATCCTTGTGTCTCAATCAGCGTATTTGAGTACGATGCCTGAACCCCATTCACAGCTAGTGTGATGTGCGGGTGTTTGTTCTTAACAAGTCCCCTAAGCTGAGAAGGTGGCTCTACAACTACTGCCACACAAGTATCGTCATACGCCACACCTACAATCTTAAGTGCAAACTCTTTACCCATAACTGACCCATACGGAACTAGACTCTCTGCATTCCCCTTGCCGCCTAAGAACTCGAAGGTCATATGATGAGCGATCTTTTTCCATTCTGATATATCAGGCAAAGGTCGAGTCTTTCCACCTGCCTCTCTTGCCCTAAGGTTTTCATACCACCCCAAAATATCCTTCGGATTGTCCACCACAGCCTCTACGAAAAGAACCTTGGTCGGCTTTAAGTTCGCTTTCATGTAAAGGGAAGCAACCCTTCTTATCATTGCTGTTCTGTTCATCGCTAACTCCATCAGTAGTATCTTGACCCCCTTCGATAAACAAACAACAACTTCACTTGTTGAATGGATGCCTGCCCCAATCAACCTTTTTCGCACCTTTAGGTCTAGCACAGGGAATTGGATAGTCGGACAACCTGTAGTGTTTGTTTCCATCTTGTTCATAATAAACATTGTTTAGATGCAGTAAACGCCACCCCAACATCTCCTTTATATTCACCACAAGCCAAAATGGATAAACCGACTCTAGGGTTGTTCGATTTTTAAACTCAAAGTCTCTTATGGATAAGTATGTCTCGCCATTTATTTTAATAGACCCATTATTGAATACCTCTAGGGTCTGATCCCCCAAAGTGTAACACACTACTTTTTGAACCATCACACACCTCAGGACTATCCAATATGAAGGTCTTATTAATCAGCACAACTTCGCATGATGATAAATCAACAAGTAAATTTATCCTCGATACTATCGAGAAAGTACTGAGTATCGAGAAGGGAAAACACTACATCGACCACATAAATGCCGCTCACCTGCATATTGTAAATAACCTGAGTTGTTATGCCAGCGGGGGAAGACAATGTGCGTCCAAAGAAGCAGGTAAATATCGCTGTTGGGCTCATAAACTCTCTCACGAGAAACCCGAAGAGTATCACGGAAAAGATGAAATGAGCATCATTTATGACGCTCTCGCTTGGTGCGATATGGTTATCTTCGCCACAAGTGTCCGATGGGGATCACACTCCGCTATCCTTCAGAAAATCATCGAAAGAATGAACACCCTCGAAAACAGAGCCTCTGTATATGGTGAAACAAATCCACTATCCAATAAAACCTGTGGCGTGGTTGTAACAGGGCATAACGCCAAAGCACAAGATGTCGCCTCACACCTACTTGAGATATTCTCTTGGATCGGACTCAAGACCCACACCCTCAATAGATTCGTTTGGCAGAAATCGGACAGTCTTTGGAGCGAAGTCGGTGAAGAATCCGATCTGCCTGATATTGAAAAGTACATCAAAACCCAAGACGGAAAAGACCAAATAAATCGCTTCCTAGAAAGACTTATCCCAAAATAAATAACAATGCACGAAGTATAAACACAAAGAAGCTAATAACACTTCAGGCTCATAGACTATCTTATCCCCACCACTTAAATGGATATCCGTCAAGGTCACAGCTAACACCATTACCCACAGCGTGTGCATCACCCACAGCGACCACAAAAATACGGATAAAATCATGTTTCGCTCCTATCCTATAATATGAGGTGCTCACACTAACTCCCTACATAAAGAAATTATTTACTTTGCAAACCTTTGTACCTTATCCCGACCTTAATGCCATATCCTCCGTCCTCGATATTAAACGCCTCGGAAAACAACGAGTCGAAACATATCAAATCATCTCCACCCTTAAGGCACTTCAGCAACCAAGTAAGACTATTGGATGGGCTAAACACCCTGCTGTCCTCATGTGGAAAGGACACGAAGGATTCTTATCCATTTATGGTCTTGAAATGTGCCGTAAATGGATAAGTCTCGGCTACCAAGATACTATGATGGAGCGGTTTCTTGACATGAGCTTCCATGACTACACCCCACCATCTTGGTGGGGTTATGAACCCATACACCAAAGCCATCGTTCAAAACTTATCCAAAAGAACCCCCTGCACTATGCCCCCTTATTCCCTGAAGACCAAGCTGGTCTTGAGTACATTTGGGGACACCATGTCTGAAATAACATACCTAGATAACGGAATCCGTAAAGTCAAACCCGAATACTCAGCACATCCCGAAACATACAAATCAGCATCTGAAGTACTCTTCTTGGAGTGTGGATTCATCCCCCTAACCACAGAAGCCAACAAAACATGGTACGCACATAAATATGATCAAAACCTGTTTGCTTCCCTTGAGTGCTTCAACTATTGCATCCGCCTAACACTATTAATCAACACAACCAAAGAGGAGTTGTTCTTCCTTGTTCTAAAAGATCACAAAGACCTCAGGTCTATCCTAGACTATATCCTAGTAGCAATCCGTAAAGTCTACTTGGAGTCTAGGTAAGGAAGTGTACAATTTATTACAACAGGCATCGCATCTAATCTCTTACAAATTGGACTAATCTCAGAGTACAAAGCATTTAATCTCTCTTTCAAAAATCCAATCAGTTCCAATTCCCCTGCCGTAGGAACCTCAATCTCGCATAATCCCATAAATATCAACCCATATTTATCCATTATACGATTGTATGCCTCTAACTCCATCTCTAGCAGTTCTCTCTGTGTAAAAACCATTTGAATACCCCTCTCTATAGGATGCTTTGTCTCCCCATTTTACCCATGCAAGTATCCAATACTAACGCCATAAATGATGAAGCCCCACTTCCTAAAGAAAGTGAGGCTTCATCTAGCCCTAGTTAGCCCACCCATCTACGAGGTGGGCTAACTCACCCGTATTAGCGAGTGACGGTCAAGCGAGCAAGACCACGGGGGTTGTAGGCACCAATGCCGAGGTTCTCAAACACCGAGAAGCCGATGGTGCGAGCCTTCGGGTCGTCAGCGGAGAGAACGGTCAGCTCGGTGCGGACAGGGATGCGACCAAACATCTCAGGCTCACAGCAGACATACACCGTGCCGACAGGCACGAGACGGCTGGTGATGATCTGAGAACCCCAAAGAGTCGCCTGAAGACCCGTCTTGAGGAGGGCAGCCTGCGACTCAATGTCGAGGATGTCACGACCGAACTTTCTGATGTCGGCATAATCACGGGCGTTCATGAACACGCGGGCTACGCGAAGGTCATGACGCTCGATGAGAGCGAAGGCATCAGCAAGAACGGCTCCGTTGAGGGGAGCGATCACGGGGAGGTCAGCGTTAGTCTGACCGGGGAGGCTGTCGAAGCCCTGTGTCGCCACAGCGTCAAGGATAGCGAATACACGCTCATCCTCAGCAGCCTGAATCTGAGCACGAGCCAAATCCTGAGCACGCTCGATCAGATCGAAGCGACGCTCTTTGATCTGAGTCAAAGGAATCTCAGGGTTCGAGGCGATCTCGAAGAGGGGGAAAATCACGCGGCGAGGCTTGGTGATGGCGAGGATGTTCTGACCCTCCTCACCAACCACATAAGCCGTCACATCGGGGTCTTTGTCATAAATGGGCAAGGCACCATCAGGTAGCTGCTCCACGAGGAAGGTCTTACGACCGACCGAGGTGTAGTCTCTACGAAGACGGAGGGGCTGAGTCATAGAAGCGGCTAACTTAGCACGACCCTGAGGGGTCTTGATGTAGTCGCTAATGATCTTTTGCTTGACGGCATTGTCTACGGTATTGCTCATTTTATTGCTCCTGCCTTCTATTAGATACGCTGATCGTAGACCAACTCATCAGAGTTGGAATCGGGAGCGATGGTACAAATGCCGATGACCGTGCCGTCCGTGTGGTCGTGATCCGCATCCACCGAAGTGGTGAGGTATCCGTTAGCCGAAGCTACGAGTTCCTCGCCGGGGGCGTAGGCAGTAGCGAGTGCACCACCGCCATCAATATCACGGCTCTCGTAGAGCTTATTGCCATAGGCACCACCCTGAGCAGACACATAAGGTCCACGGTTAGAGGCTACTCCAGGCTGGTTCTCGAAAGCGTTACCAACAGCGTTGTTGATGTACACGCCAAGAACACGCTCGGTGTGAGCACGACCTGCGGCAGTAGGACCACCATGGAACGAGGAACCCTCGTCACCACGGGTAAAGGCGATAGAACCGCTGAGAACACCAAACACGGAGGTCAGAAGACCTGCGGCTTGTGTTGCATGGGTACCGCCACCGGCGGCAGGGGGGTTCGTCTGAGTGAAGCTATCTGCGGTAAGCTGCCCGATGGTGTTACGAACACCAACATGGAGGATACGCAGAGCCGAGCTAGACTCAGTAAAACCACCACTAGCTTGTCCAAGTAGAGCCATAGTTATTTTCCTATGTTCTCATACTCCCTGTTTTCAAGGAAGTAGTGTGTTGTGTTTAGAGGAGGGTTCACCATTGAACCAACCCCAAGTTTCGGTTATTACTAGGCGGGAGGGTATAAACAAACTATTACACCCAAGTGACTTCTTAGCTGAAGAACTTGCTCACATCAGGAGCGGTTTCCCACAACTTGGATAGTTCATCAGAAGCGGAAGCCTCACGGCTGATGTTGCCGAGAGTCTTGACGGAGGCTTGGCGAGAGGGAGCCTTGGGACGATAAGCAGCCTTCTTTGCTTCGGGCTTCTTTGCTTCGGGCTTCTTTTCTTCCTTGGCTTCTTCTTCTTCTTCTTCCTCATCATCCGTCATTTTGACATCATCATCAGGTTCTTCGGATTCTTCCTCAGCTTCTTCTTCGGTTTCTTCCTCAGCTTCTTCTTCGGTTTCTTCCTCAGCGGCTTGGAAGATACGGGCGAGCTTAGGGTCCATAGCTGTAGCCTGAGCCTCTGAAACATCTAAGCCCATGACATCTTCACCCATGGCTTCATCAGAAGCCTCAAGTTCAGCCATGAGTTCAGCCATTTCATCAGCCATGAAATCAGCCTTCTTAGCAGAGGCTTTCTCGCCCTTGCTGTAGAAAGCGGTGGGGCTGTTCTGATCCGCCATGTACTCTGCGAGAGCATTGGCAAGACGATTCAGACGAGGACGGCTTGCAAGGCGAGGGGTAGGCTCACCAGCAACCTCTTCTTGGTCGGGGTGTGTGTCGATCTGATTTGAGAAATCTTCGACCGTGTAGCCCGTGTTCTGCTGTGTGGCGTTATCCGCCATCTTACGAACCTGACGGGCAAGGCGAGCATTAGCAGCCTTGAGCATAGCCAGCTCTTCAGCGAGTAAATCAGCGGCGGTTGTCTCACTCGCTCTACGAGCGGAGGGTCTACGCTTGGAAGCTGTACGGCTAGCCATGAAAGCCTCTGCCTCTTCCGCGAACGACTCTCCAACTCCCATCGAGATGTCATCAGCATCAAGCATCCCATCCATATCGGAATCCATAGCCTCAAACACGCTTGAAGACCCGCCCCACTCCTCACTAGAGATCATGCCGTCCATGTCGAAATCATATTCGTCACGGAGGGTGTGACCCATCATTTCGTCAGCCTCAAGATCATCAGCCTCAAGATCATCAGCCTCAAGATCATCAGCCTCAAGATCATCGGCAACAAGTTCATCTTCGGCGTTGAAGGGGCCGGTGAAGTCGAGCCCCTGATCATAGCCTGTGTTGACCTGCACCACATTGTCGGCATTGCGTGATAGAGAGGCAACACGGCTATTGATGGTGTGGTTGGGCAAGTCCATGAAACGAAGGGCAAGTTCCTCAATCTCAGCCTGAGAAGCGTTCTTGCCAAGGCGAGACTCGGCAATACGGATACACTTAGCCGCCTTACGCTCCATTGCCAACTTGAGGTTCTCCTTACGGAGGTCTTCGGTCATAGCGTAGTCCTCCACCAAGGAATCTTTAGTGGCGGGATGGTCAGGAGTCCAACCATACGAAGCGGGAGCGGGACCTGAGCGGTAAGGTCCCTTACGGACACCTTCGCCAAACTCAGCATCAAAACCATAGGCATCCACTTCAGTCTGAGCGGAAGAAGCGGGATGCCCAAAGCTATCCCAACCAAGGTTGTCGTAACCAGGAAGGGCAGTAGTAGCCCTGCGATTTAATCTACGACCATAATTAGACATGGTTATGTCCTTTCAGGAGGGGGGGCAGGACTTATCTGCCCTTAGGGTGGAGAGAGAGGAGCTTCGCAAAACGGATAAGTTTTATTTTATCCGTTTCGGAGATGTTGTTACCAAACAAGAGGGCAGCTTGTTTTAGATAAGCATCAACACTCTTGAACCTTGAGCTAGACCCAAGTGTCTGTGCCATCTTGTAGATGTGTGCGGGAATCTTCACACCATAGTGGTTATTGACGAGAGACAGATTTAAGACCGCCTCTTGGATATTTGAGGCTGTCTTAACGCCCGCTTCTAGTGCGTCAAAATACTCCGCCTTCAAGTGGGCGTGACCTTCTTTGATTACGGTGTCGTTTTGAGAAACGGTAGATTCAGATATTGGAGGATTGAGAACAGCTTTTGATTTCTCTTCTTTAATCTCGTTTTCGAGTTTAGTTCTTAAACGATCAAGGATAGCTGTTTCATAAACGCCCTCAATCTGTTGAAGTAAAGACTTGGGAGTCTCAGCGGGAGCTGCTTCACCCCCACCTTCTTCTTCATCATCATCAAAAGGGCCTGCTACTTTGGATAACCAAGCATCAGGGATACGATTAAGGATAGTTTCAGAGGCAGCTTTGGCATGAGGCTTGGGTGCTTCAAGGATATTCCGAGTAACAGCCCCTGTGAATGCAGGGGTGGCTACCCACGAAGCCTCGATGAAAGTGACACCACCTGTCTCGCCCATGTCCTCATGCCCACAGAGTTCTGCGACTCTGTGTTTATTGCCGAGGTCATCATAAAACACATTGCCCTTTTCATATTTCACATGGGGGCAAAACTCAGTTTCATCTGCGGCTACATTTCCACACTTGGTGCAGATAGTAGCTTCTACAGAACAACCCATACTCATGGCGTTCATTTCGCCTTTGAGTATTTGATTCACCAAGTCTGTGTGCTTCCTGTCGGTGGCAACTAGTATGTCCACATACAAAGATTCACCAATATCTCGAAGAACAGCATCAATAATCCGACCCTTAGATAGTTCTTCAACCTGAATATGCTCCAAAAAGTTCTGTGCTCCAATGAAGGTCTTGTATGACTTCTTTAGAACTTCCCTAGACCAACAATCCAAATTGTTGTTGATGAATTTATCCGTCTCGGAGGAGACTCTCCAATTTGGATACTTGCGATTGATTTTAACACCTGACTCGGTGACGGAACCTGTTTTGGTGTTAGGTACTGCAAGGGCATCTACTGAACAGACAATAGTGGAGTGGGTTAAGAGAAACCGATCAGGAGTACATGGCTCACCCAAAATGTCTTGTGCTCTTTGGATGAGTTCACCCGTTAAAGTGCTACGATTGCCGCTCGCCACGCGAACTTTATCCCAACCCTGAAAGTTGAGATGGGGTCTGACAACATTCGCTTTCGCATATCTTAGAAAAGCCATGATATTACCCCTCTACAATATCGGTGGTTTTGATGACGAAAACGCAGGATGTACAGACTAGAAGTCTATCACTCTTTCCATTTCGCCTTTTGTAAACCGAAGGCTTTAGGGGTCTCTTGCATTTAGGACAACAAGGGTCCACTTCGCCTTTTGACTTCCGATACACTCTGTCTTTAGACCACCAATAAAGTGCCACTTTATCCATATATGCAGAGGCTACTCTTTGGATACCCAAAGAGACAGGTTGTGTACCTGCACCGCCCGGTACGGATATCTGTGAGGATGGGAGAGGTTTTATTTCTTTGGTGTGGTCAATTGAAAGGTCTTCAACAGGGATGCGGGTGCTTCCATGTGGAAACTGAACATCAACCATTCCAATTGCGGGAAACACAGCAACAACAATACCTGCACGAGCGGGGTCTCCTCCGCTATGCGTGTACACACTCATCCCAACCTCAAAATCTGAGGCTAAGGATTGATAGTCCACATATGTTGTCGATCTTTTCTTCATAAGAAAGTCTCCTGCGGTATTAAGGCGGGTGCCTATAAATGATTTATTAAATAAACCTGCAACTCTAGCTGGTGCTGAACTTACAGGGTTTTCTGAACTTACAGGGTTTTCTGAACTTACAGGGTTTTCTTGCCTCAGGAAATCCTCAAACTGTTGAGCTAGCTCTTTGACCTTCTTCTCTCGCTCTTTTTTATCCATTTCTTGCACCTTACGGAGGTACTTCATTATGGCTTCGTGTCCTATGATTTTCTTGCCATCTATTTGAAGTGCCTCATAATTCTTAATGCGTAACTCAAGTCCAAAGAGTTCTAATGTGGAAGCAACCTTTTCCTCATCATAGTCGGGATCATTTTCATCCATCGTAATAGATTTGAGTACTTCTTCCTTGTTACTATCCCAAAGGGATTTGAAATCTTTACGCTGTTTATCCGATACGCCGTTTCTTTTCTCTTTGTCCATGCTTGAGTCTTCGCTTAAGATAGACTGAGTATCGACAAAAGAGTCGGTCATGTACCTTCGCACAAGGTCATGTAGACGAGGGTCTAGGGGTTCAGGACATTTCTCTCCCTGACTGAGAGTTTTATCCGCTACGCCTGCGGCTTCATTGGCAGGAGTATTAGGACAATATGCGGGGGACAATAAATCAGCCATCTCCCCATAGGTATCACCAACAGACTCTCTAAATCTATCTATGGACATTTCGGATAAAGCTGACTTTAGGGCTTCTCTTGTTTGTTCTCTATCCCTACCAGCACCTGATGGACTACCCAAGACGCTTATCGCCTCAAGTAGGTTGTCGTCATTGACTTGTTTGGCAAGGGCAAGTAGATTAGGGTCTACTTCATTAAACCCCTCCATAGGTTTATCGCCTGACATTAACTTAGCAGTATTAAGTCCTGCTAGTGTGTCTTGGTACTGAGAACGCAGTTCAAGAGCCTTTTCGAGTTCGGCTTTCCGACTCGTATCGTTCTTCAGTTCTTTTATCTCTTGTTCCAAGCTATCCAATCTATTTTGTGTTTCTACTTCAGCCTGATTTCGGACATCAGGAGGCATTTGTTGATACCTCCTAGCTTGGTTTATCCGTACCTGTCTTCTGTGGGCAACAACCTCAGGGTCATCCCTATCCGTTTTTCCAATAGTCTTCACGCCATACATAGGCTCACGGATAAAGCCTTCTTCCATAGCCTTAGCTGCTAAGTATTTCCCAATTTGTTGTCTGTAGGGAGCAAGGGCTTTTTTCCGAGCTTCGTCCACATCGGCTTGCAGACCATCTAGGTTATCCTCCATCCACTTAGACTTCTCTAAAGCCTCGGCAAAGGCTTTAAAGTTTTTAGGATTCTTTCCATAAGCGGTGTACGCTTTGAGAGTCTTAGCATCTAGTTGGGAGGGATCAATATCTTTTAGTTTGGAAGCCGCAGCTTCGCACAATAGCTTGGCTTCAATATCGGGATCATCGGATAGTGGGTTCTGTGGGGGCCCTGCCTTAAGTATTTCAGCCGTTGCTTTTTGTAACTCCACTAATCCTTCGTAATCCCCTTCCTTATCCGTAAAGGATTGGATAAGTTGCTCTCCTTGTTTCTCGTAGCTTTGAGCAACTTCTTCCACTTCTTCCTTGGACATAGCCGCTACGGATTTGGTGAGTTGTTTTAACTCAGACTTCTGTGTGCGGACTTTCTCAGATGAGAGAAAACCTGTTTGTCCCTCGAACATCTTGTCGATGGTTCGGTTGAGTGCATCAGCTAGGTCTGCACCACCTTCAAGGGATTTGATCTTGGATGAGCGTACTTCCTCTGTGATCTTTTCACTCTGCTTTTGTTCTTCTTGCTTTGAAGTCGGCTCTTCGGAGGAACGCTCTTCAGCCCTTGTTTCCAATGTGTCTCTGATATCCTGAGCCTGCTCTGAAGTCATATTGGATAGCGTGTCTTTGTTGATAGGTAAGACACCGCCATCGGGTAGCTTCAATTCATCAGGTAGTTCTTCTTTTATCCGTTTGGCTAGCCGCTTTTTCCGTTCTTTAGGTTCAACGGGAGGCTTGGGGGAGGGCTTGGGGGTGGGGGAAGATTTGGGGGAGGACTTAGACTTGGCAGGGGGTGGTTCAACCCCATCTACTTCAGCATTGATATTGACCACAACATTTATGACGGCTCTCATGCCTAGCTCTTGGGGAATGGATAGTGCTTCAATATCAACCTTAACGCTAGCACTTGAGAATGCCCCCTGTAGAGCAACCTTAACTTCGGCAGAGAACTGTCCTGTAGCCCCATAATCGGAATTATTTTTGGGTTTTTTCTTTTTTAAAGAAGATAGCTCCGATTGATAATCTTTTAGGGCTTTGGGGTGTTGTTTCTTAAATGCGGTACTGAAAGACACCTCTACTTTGGTTTTAGTGTCTTTGTAGGTGTTCTCTTTTAGGTTTTCTTTTGCTTTTTCAGAAAGTGGTTGATCTTTTTTAGCTCCTGCTCGATGGGCGAGAGAAGCTATGCGATCATTCAGTTCAGCTATTTCTTTAAGAATAGACAAGTAGCCCATAATGAACCCTTACTCAGACAAGTAGCGAGCGACTATCCGATGTACGAGAGAGGCTTTTTTCAAGTCTTTATCTTGTGTGGTGTCTTTGTCATTGTCGAGGTCTTTATCTTCGACTTTGAGCCTTCTTCTCATGCGGTCTTTTCTTGGCGGTTTTTTCTTGGGTTCCGTCTTGATGAGAGAGGCGGCATCCCTTTCTTCCTTTTCTACCTGAGATAGAGTAGCCAATCGCACATGGGGGCAGGTGTGTGCCATCTTGCGTACATCAAAGGACAAGGGGAGAAAGTCTTTCCTCAGCTTCCGTAAGACCTGTGCCAGCATCAAATAAGCCTGATTGGCACTATCCGTATCTTTGGTGTTTAGCCACAGACCCTGTAGATCACGGATAATCTGAGCCTTCCCATCAAGTAGTTTACTATATTTGAATTCTTTATCGAGTGAGATGGCTTCTTCAAAGAGGGCTTCGATAGTTAAAAAGTGTTTTGAGATGCAGTCGGGACACCTTTTACGGGCATTATTAAGGTGATCTTCTAAAAGGACAAACTGCTTACAAATTTCTCTAAGATTAAACAAAGGGTTCATTATGGGTAGTAGTCCCATAGACTTCTCATGGTTGCTCATAACCGCACCACCTTTCAGTAGGTTATGAGACACGACTAGATAAACGGATTATTAGAAGCGACCCCCATCTTCATCGGCGGGAGGGTTGTATTTCAGACCCAAGTTTCGGGCAATACGCTCAATAGCATCAGAGTTCTCTGCTATCTTAGAGCCAGCATCTCCATAAATCCCTCTCAGCACCTCATTGAACTGAGAGTCGTTCAAGGTGAACATATCTCTCTCAAGTTTGGCTTTGGTGGTTTGGGGATCAATATTTAGCAGCTCTAGGATAACATCTATATCAAGAGAACCCTTTTGATATAGATTGAACAGGGCATCGAAGGTGTCCTGATTGTCTCGTAATCCGAGGCGTGTAAAACTCAAAGAGGGATGGATAACGACTTCTTCACCGCTATCATCTTCTTCAATGAACCCCATACGCTTGCACATGGGTTTGAGGATATTCTCCTCCACCATCTCTTGGAGCACCTCACGCATGAGCATATAGCGTGTGTTAATCACCTCAAGATTGATTCTGTCGCCTGAGTAGCTAGACTCGCCCGACAAGAGAGACTCTGTAACGCCCAAACCTGCGTACATCTGTCTATCCGTCATATCGTATTCCCCCGACAAGTCCAACAAACGAGAATCAGCACCCATTTCTTCCCAACTCACCTGAAAGTTAGCGATGATTGAGTAGTCAGGGTCTTGTAGAGCCAAATCCACTTGATCTCTTAGGGCTTCCACATCTGCTGCATCCATATCTTCTGCGTAGACCAAACGGATAGGTGTCATATGGCGAGAAGCGATAGATGTTTGTGCTTGTCTCAACTTATCGCGATACACCAAGATACGGAGACAGCGTTCAAGGATAGAGTGACCTCTTGGCTCATACTGAGACTTCTTTCGAGCCATGAAATAAACAAAGCTGCCCGCATCAGGATCAGTATTTAGAGGAATGTTCCGACCATCTCGGATAGCTTCCACTACATCTGAGGGCATTGATTCCACTACCCTCATAGCTGAGGGGTCTTGCATGGTAGCTCGCTCCACTACAGCTTTTGTCTTGGAGTCGGGAATAAGCTCCACTATCTTTTCCGTGGTGAAAGGAAAAGACTCCATGTGTACCTGTTCGGGAGGAAGAACACGGATACTTGTCCAACCCCTGTAGTTCTTCTTTAACCAAGCGTAGGCTCTCTCAAGTGAATCGGATAGTTCCTCCCACTTTTCCACCGCTTCCCCTTCAGGGGTTAACACATTCAACTTTTTATGTGTCACGCTTTTGGGCATATCGGGATTGTTATCTTCGCAGAAAACAAAGACCTCGCCTAATAGGTTGTACTCATGAAGTATCTCTATGAGCCTGTGCAGTAGACCCACTCTCTTTGCCCACTTCTCACAAAACCTGAGGGATTCGTAAGCCATCTCCCTATTCTTCGCCTTGGGAAGACCTAAACGGATTTTGGATAGTGGCAACTCGGTGTGTAAGTCTACAGCCTGTCCGACAAACGGATCGGTTCGATAAAAGAACCTAAAGTAGTTCCGTTGTTCGTCCTGAGACTGAGGAAGCTCTAAGAAATCTGTGGATAACTCAGGCGAGTAGAAGTTCCCGCCTCCGCCCATCATGGAGCCACCCGTTGTCATAGCTACCTTTACACGGGATTTCATCTCCGTTGGAGACAACTTCCTTGTACTAGCCTTTGACTTGGGTTTTATTTCGGCTACAGGCGTGCCAAGAACACCATCATCATCTTCGCTCATGTTGCTCCTTCTTGTGTTTCATCACAGCCGAAATGACCACCTTAAGCAGCTTATTATGGTCAGGGTTCCCGCCAAAAAACTCTACCCACCGACCGCCCTTATTCATGTAGATCGTGGATATTTCGTCTAATAGACTATCACTAGGATGCTTTTGCCCATGACTTAACTCAAGTATCCTAGCAATCACCCTGTGATCCGCTTGCTTACGACTTTTAGGATAAATAGGTTCACTCATTTTATCCATTCTCCTTGGTTAGGATAAGAGAGTGTGCCTATAGACGGATTATGAGCTGCCCCCAAAGCGTTTGTTTATTGCGTCTCTTAGGGTTGGTCGAGTAGGTCTTGGTGCAATACGCCGTTCATCACTCCCACCCTTAAAATAAGAACCCTGAGCCAAGACCTTAGAACCTGCCATCAAAGGATGTCTAGACGATCCGCCAGATAAAGCAAAATGCTTTTGTGTGCCTATATGATTAGACGCTACCCATATCATACGCACTAAGGCATCCGACATATCGTCATGTTTACCTGCTACCTGTGGTGCCTCAACGGAAATGATGTTTTTAGAGTGTACCGTAGCCTGTAATTCTAGTAGTTCCAACAAATAAGGTTCATGCCCATTTATATCAGGGTCAGGCTTATTATAAAGCCTTAGGCGTTTATCCCACATCATATCCTTAAAGTTTTGAAACATTTGAGAAGTGAGTTGCTTGGTCATGTTCACCGAGACCATTTGCTTCAAGCCTCGCTTCTCTAGAGCCTGTTGAAGGGGTATCCCTACCCATTGGTCAAAGATAGCCTCTGAAATGTAAAACCTCTTGCTCCACCCATGTATCCAATCTGCCACCTCATCAAAGTCCAGCCGTTCTTTATCCTTAAACTTACCCTCCCCTGCTTTTATTTGATCCACCAAATCTAAGATGATCTTGTCTCCCTCTAAATGACCAATCGCTATTGCACTTGCGTCTCCCACCAAACCCAAGTCTATGCCCATGTAGTGTGGCTTCCTCGCAGGGGCTGATGTGACAGGTCTTAGCTTAGGATCGACACACTCATACAAGTCTTCCTCTTTCTCCAACCAACCTCGCGTTCTATCCGTAAACTCACCTCCATACTCAGTAAAGAATACGGTAGGGTTTTTCAGATAGTGTTTTTCAAACTCGCTAGCGGGAACCGTGGGATTAACTTCCCATGTTGGTGCCTGTACAGCTAAGATGTTATCCGATGCAGCACCTCCCTGCATACCTATTTGAAAGAGATTGTAGAAAAGACCCTGTTTGCCTAAGGGTGAAGAAATAAGGATAACCCGACCTTCCACTTCCCCAATTGGTTTGGTGGGATTTATGGGGTCTTTTGGAGAATAAGCGGATGTTGAAGGAACAACTGCGTTGTAAACTTCTTCTGCCCCTGATTGCCCTTTATCCGTAAAGTGTGCCACCTCGTCCAAGATTACACAGATGTTACCTGCACCACGGAGCCCCTTAGCTACGCATGATCTAAAAGTCACTTTAAGTGTGGCTTTAGCCGATGGGTCATCTAGGTATCTTCCGTACTTATCCACATCCGCAGGTGTTTGGAAACGGGCATAACTTAAGGTGTTATTTGCCGTATAGGGGCCGAAGAAAGAACAATTGCGATAGTGTCCCGATACCTCCTGATACAATAAACCCGCCTGATCCTTATCCGTGGCTACGGAAATAATCTGTATGTTATTCGAGGCAGGTAGCCCATAGTATTTCTGAGGGTCGCCTTTTTTGATGAGCTTGTATGTTTCATAAGCTGCAATACAAGCTGAGATGGTCGTATTGTGGTTTGTAAAACCATTTCCGATAAACATCGAACCTTCAGGAACATTTAGGTCATATACCTCACATTCACCCTCTGTAACGGATTGAACAGGATCAAAAAAGTAATCTAAATCCAAAAGGCTGTTGATCTTGGCTCGCACATAGCTCGGAGTATCCTTTTCCTCTAGTATCCGACCTAGCTCTAATTGGCTGACCTTTTTATTCCCATTACAAAAAATCTTCCTTATTGAAAGATGCTGTTTTAGAAAGGGGAGCAAATAAGGAACTCCGTCTATGGGATGTGGTGACCGATAAGACAGATTCTCAAATTGTTTATCCATCATGGATTTTTTACGCTGAGTTAGGAATCCTATCTCGTTCTTGAACTTGAGCTTAGAGGCTGTTCCCTTTACTCTAACAACCCACTCAGTCTCTCTAGATACTGATGTGTTGGTCACTATCCCAAAATTTAAGAGCAATGCTTGTACATCATACGCTAGTTGCTTTGAGCTAGTGGAAAAGCATACGCTGTTCCCTGTGGCAGAACCATCAGTTTCAAAAAGACCCCTCAGATATGCCGCGACTACGCTCTTTGGAGAACGCATAATAGTAAATGGAACCCTCTTATCATAGGGGGTCGCTTTAATACTCCACCCTATTTTATCCATGAAAGAGCGGATCACCTTCCCATAAACATAGACATCACCTACATCTATGCCTCTCTTGTCCACAACATAAGATGCTTTTCCGAAAATAGCTTTCGCTTTATCCAAAAAGATATCTTTAAACTCAGGGTCAGCGGTAGTTACTCTTAGGGCTCTCTTGTTTGTCCAATTCCCATCCCCTGAAACTACCCCAAGTAGCTCGCCCCACTCCTCGGTTAAGAAGTCGGGCATCCCCACAAAAGGGGAACTTTGGTAGGGTCTAAGGTCTACATACTCTTTCGCCCACAAGTTACTGCTTCGGTTAATACAAGCCAAGTCCCCCGCTTTGACATCCCCTAAGTACTTCCAAACAACTTCACAATCAGGTGTAAGAACTTTGATCCTGTGGTTATCCGTCCCTTCGATGAAGTATCCGCTTTCTGTCATAACGGCTTTGGTGGGTTTAAGTCCACCTTTGTAAAAGAAGGCTGTTCTCCGAACATCTCCCCTCTCTTGTGCCACCCGTACAGATAATGGCTGATACTCCAGCCCATTATCCGTGATGTCCCCAAGAGAAGATATGGGGACGATACCCATATCTGTGGGGATGAGGGTATCTCCCCTAACGCATTTGCCTGATCTACGCCCAATGGATAAGATCATTTCTCGTCTTTGTTTGCCAGGGATCACTTCACCGATATTGCATCGTCCCTCTTCAAATAGGATTTTCAGATATTCTTTTTCCGTCACATGGCGAGCATTTTGCCTTCTCCAATCCGTGATCGTAAACCTCTCCGTATCATCTAGCTCAAGCCCATAGTGAGCCTTTAGGATAACCTTCTGAACAGGGAACAGGGTCATTTTCAGACCCCAAGGAGCTTCTACAAACTCAATGATATCTGCGTTGTGTTCTGATTGCTTCCCTGCTTTTGCACTTGCCGCTATAGCGACCGAGGATAAACTCATTTCTCGTCTTCCATCGCCTTCTTAGCATCCGCTATCCATTCCTGCTCATCAACCAACTTTCCAAATGTTGCGAAGATGCTTTCCGCAAGTTCAGGGCGACAACCTGATTCATCACACGCCCTTCTGAAGGTCTCTGCTATGTGTCCAAATAGCTTCCTAAATGCCTTGGACTCTAGGTCGATGGATTTAGAAGATAAAAGTTCTCTCTTTTTTATCCATGTGTCACCCACAGCCCTTAACGCATTCACCCTTCTCAGAGAAATCTGAGAAGTAGGTTCGCCCTTTCTCTCGGCTTCTTCTCTCTCAAAAGCAAGACTTGCCGCCTCTTCGGATAATCCCTCAATCACTCTCGTCAATACATCTGAAGATTCAGGATTCTGTCTCACCTGACCATAAACGATATCAGTATCCAATTTGGAAAACTTGCGTTGATTGAGATTATTAATTGCCGCCTGAGGCGTATGGTACATCGGTGGCTGAGAAGCTGTCTGAGGAACAGGGGCAGATGGATTAGAAGCAGGAGAGCCACGACCAGGATTGCTGTACATGACAAATGGCTCACCCGTTTTGGGATTTAGAGATATTGTATCCGTAGGCAAGACCTCCGCTGGCTTACGCCATATGGTTTTCCCCAACTCATCCTCTACCTTAACCCTAGAGGCACCTACAGGAATTGGGATACTTGTCATGGATATGTGCTCCTATCAGCTAGAAATCATAGGGGAAGTGTTTTTTGGACTGATTACGAGTGCTACAGCACCTGTATTAGTAGCTGTAGCGGGATCGTAAAGAACATTACCATCTAAGTCTTGGATAATAAAAGGAGGGTTCCCCGCTAGTAAGTCCCAACTAAAGGATAAAACTTTAACGAAGATGGAATCCGTTGTCCCTAAGGCTGTGCAGATGACCTCGTTTAAGTTAAGAGGGTCCACAGAGGCTTTTAACCCCATGCCAGACTCATTAAGTACAAGGGCTAGTTCTGAAGCTACATCGTTTACATTTCCCGCACCCCCACCAATCAAGCGAGCTAAATGATTTCCCACTTGGAGGGCAGGAACTCGATCCTGATCAAACATCCCCGCAGCTTGAACTTGTATCTCGTCATAATCATATTTAGTCGCTCCACCTAAATTCACATTCCCGAAGTCCACGGACGAAACCACTATCCTAATTCCCGTTTGATTAGGTGTGGCGATGCCCAACACGGCATTACCCAAGTGTGTGGTGATGACTTGCGTCTCAAATGCCTGTCGGATAGGTATGGGGTTTCCCGCTTCACCTTTAGAAGGATCAGAAGGTCTAAGGTTATGACCAACCAACATCTTGAAGCGAGGGGATGTAGCCATGCGGTTTACATATGAGGGAAGCATATCTAGGACTCCTTAGACTTCAAAGCCGCCAAATAACACATCCCCCAATGACTTATTGGATACTTCCTCGCCTATTTCAACATGGTCGGAAGGCAAGAGTCCAAACTCATCGGGATCATAATCGTTCACGAATAGAGAGGCTGTTCTATCCGCATCAGTACCATTAGCTAGACGGATATTTTCCTGCTGAAGTGCAGACAAACTATCCGTTATTTCGGATGGGGAATCTATGAGTACCTTGTTGTACTTTTGGCAAGTGCCTTCGACATTAAAGACGCAGGTGGAACACTTACCCACTCCTAAAAGAGTTGGGATTTGGTTCGACCTGTGTAACAATGCCCCCTTGTCACAGCCCTCAACACCTTCCGTCACATATGCTCCTGCATCCACATAAGCATGACCCGATAAGCCTTCATGTTCTGTTCGTAGAGAAGCTATGCGTGTGGTGTAGGTATCCAATACCTTTTGAGAGAAGCGGCTAGAGAGAAGGACATCTAGTTCCTGCCCTGCTCCACCCTCGCTCATCTTTTGACGAAGCCAAGTCGCCACTTTCATTTCAGAGTCGGATAACCTTTCCGACTTCTTAGGCGTGATGATGTGTGCCGTTTCTGAGCCCTCATAAAACGCCCTTTCTACCTTCTCCGAGGCTACCCTAAATAAAGCCTTGAGTTGGAGTTCAGGCTCTCCCACATGAGAAGCCACTACCCTTCTTACATCATCCGCAGAAACCAAACCACTATCCAATAGCTTGGACATCTTCAGTCTTACGGATTCTTCTCGTTGTTCAAAAGTAAGCTCGGTTCGGGTTTTAAACTCGGTGGCGATTTTCTTGGTGCGTTTGACCATTCGATGTTCTTTGAGGTCATACTCGTGGTACTGAGAAGCTACTTTTGGTCTCGCTACAAAATCAAAGACCCTACGAACTCGATCCTCAGGGGTCTTTGACCCTTTTATGGCGACCGCCACCTCATCATGAGTAATCAAACCCGCTTTGATCAAAAGACCGACTTTCTCTAAACTTCTTTGTTCTCTGCCACGCTCTGTCCTACTTGCGGCTTCTTTTAAGCCCAAAAGATCAGAGTCCTTCTTCTTAGAGGCTTCCTTTAAACCCAAAAGGTCAGAGTCGTTTAAAAGAGCAACTCTCGTGTCTAGAGTGTGGGCATTTTTGCCAATGCCCACATAGGTAGATGCCTGATCTTCCGTAAAGTTATCCGCTGCTCTCTTAAAAGCAACCTTTACAGCATCCTCAGGGTTAGACCTGTGTATTGTGGCTATTCGCTCTATGTCCTGCGAAGACAACAAACCTGTGGAAGCCAACCCCTTTAACTTTTCGCTGGCTGTCTTTACTCGTTGTTCAAAAGTAAGCTCGGTTCGAGTTTTAAACTCGGTAGCGATTTTGGATTTGGTGGTCGTATGTAAAGATGCTTCCTTGCCTGAACCTTCATAGGTGGAAGCCTTGAGGGGCTTAGACGCTAGTTCAAACGCTTTCTTCACATAAGCACCTGCTTCTGTAATGGATTGGATAGACGAATACACTTCTTTGGTAATCAAACCAAACTTAAGAAGTTTATCCACCTTGTCGTGAGCATCTTTCCACAACAAAGCGGACGCTCTCTTTTTCATATCAGGCAGTTTATCCAATTTGGATTTTGTGGGTGTATGCGTCTTTACCCCTATGCCCGTTCCGTCATATGTAGATGCTTGAGTGGGTGTGGTAGCCAAATGGAACAAGCGGTCTATTTTTTCTTGTGCCGTCTTGGATGTTGTCTCTGTGACGGCAGTAATTACTTCTTCATCTAGGAAGCCCTGTTTAGCTAACTGAGAAGCAATACGGGCTAGTTTCTTTTCCGTCTTAGTTTCATGTCTATCTTCGTGTGTTGCAATAAAGATGTGTTCTTGCTGAGAGGCTTCGAGTTGTCTTCTTGCGTGATCAAGAGAGATGAAGTCGCTCTCATTTCTCTGAGTGGGGAACCATGTTTGGTTCGCCTCATGCCTTGTCACCCTGCCCTCTATCAGATCAATAAAGGCAGTTCTCACTTGCTCCTTATGAGAGAGAGAGGATGCAGTCTTGACCCCATAGGATTCTAGTCTAGGCATGAGAGTGCGGGCGACTTTTGACCAAGGGATATCGTTTACAGATGCAACTATCTCCATACCTAGAAACCTATCGAAAGCACAATCCTTATTGACGGGAATGATGTACATAGCGGTTTTGCACCGATTGTGAATCACCTCGTCCCAACGACCATTAAATAACCCTGGGAAATGTGCTTCTTTAATGTAAACACGACCATGCAGTCCATATTCATCCTCTAGCTTTAGCTTAAGTGCCAAAGGATTTGAGGCATCCTTTAACACCGAGGATAAAGACTCGCCATATGCCAACTTCCGATGAAGTTTCTCTGCCTGATGACGGATATCATCTCCAGGGAGATTGGATACTTCCTTGTATGTGTTTTTGTACTTCTCATGGTGGCGTTGATTGTTAGGGATAATATCCAAACCTGTAGTGCTTTCAGTACCCCAAGCCTCTTGCAGGTTTTTGAACTGATTGACTTCAGGGTTTTCAAACCTCCCCTGAGACAAGTGTTCTAGGATATCCTCCATGGAACGCTGTCCTGATAAGTCAGGCTTAGATTGGGTAGCGAGCCATGAGTGATCCACAAGAGCAATACTTTGGCTCGCGTCTTTTGTGAAATCCTCTAGGTCTAGGGGCATATCCACCTCTACCCCATCAGGCAAAGAGGACTCACCATTCCCACCCATAGGGATCATCCCACTTGGTAAAGAGGATAGCCCCTTGGCTTCAGGAAGCCTTGCCTTCTCATAAGGTCCAGCACCATACTCGGTGTCGAACTGAAACCCATCCAACATATAGTTAGAGCCATGCTCAAGAGAGTACCCCCCGTTCGGAAGATAACTTGATGCAGTTTTCTTAGCCATTTGAGGTCTCCTTATTTCTAGGGGAAGTGAAGTCCCTGCTTAGTCCCTCTTCATCGGATTCTTCTTCTTCTTGTTTTGCCCATGCCTCAGGGTCATCTTTAATATCTTCAATATCCTCCATCACCTTCTCCACCATAGCCTCCTGCAAGGCTTTCCAATGGTCTGCCTTTATCTCGTCATAAAGCGTATCGGATAACGCGGATAAAGCCTCGACAATATTCATGTATTGCCTCCTCATACCTTTTATTTCCATGATATACCCCCTGCCACCAAGGTTCCCATCAGGGCTTATATCTCGGCTCTTAATCTTAGCAAATACGCTGTATGCACTCATAGCATGACCAAGTGCCGATAATGTTGCCCTAAGTACCCTCGCAAGGTCTTTACTGCACCTTTTATTGAACACATGGTTTTTATCCATTACACGCTGACTCGGAGGATGTTGTCCCCATGCCCACGCAGATGAATCATCTCCATGATCTTTGATGAACCTTACTTCACCTGCGGTCTTTTTAAGACCTTTGGGTTCCGATGCGGTCTTAGACATAAACCGATCAGCTACCCTCTTAGGGTCGGCAGAGTTAGACATAATTCAGACTCCTAGTTGTATAGCACTACCCCAAATATAAACGCTCTAAAAACTATCCAACACAACTCAATCCCTAAAGGTTTAATACTCATGCACTAACGAAACCAGAGTCCGAAAGGATAACGATAATGTCGGAAGTATCCCTCAAAACATCTCCCAAAGCGGTTATCCTAGACACTTCGGTTTTAATCTATGACCCCCAATCAATGGTCGCTTTCCCTGAAGACACTCAAGTTCTTATCCCAATCTTTGTCATCATGGAACTAGATGTTCTCAAGGACACCACCAAACAAGATAAGTCCCATGTAGCACATCTCGCTCGACAGGCATCTAAACTTATCCTTGAACTTCAGCCCATCGGAAAAGTCAAGGTTATCGCCAACGCAGGAGAACTAGACCTCAAAGCCCTCGATCAAGCCTCTAAAATCAGATATCTTGATTTACTTATCCTTCAAACTGCTATGCACCATAGCAACAACTATCAAGTCACTCTAGTATCCAAAGATGTAAACTTACGCATCCTCGCAGGATGTGTTGGGCTTAAAAGCGATGATTTCACCTCCGACACAAGATCGGATAACACATTAGCTTCCATCGCCATAAAAGAGTTTCACCCCGATCTCAATCTTGAAGCTGACCTGATCGGCTCATATTGGAAAGGGGCTACAAGACTCCCCGAAGATTTCTCTTACGAGAACTTCCACGAAAACCAATATGTTTGGTTCAACGACTTCAACAACAAACAACATCTCTTTCAGCACAAAGATGGGGCTCTCTATCCAATAGACAAGGATAAAACCCGCACCAAAGATGCCAAACCCCGAAACATGGAACAAAGGGCAGCTCTTGATCTACTCTTGGATAAAGATGTTCTCCTTGTCGCTCTAGTCGGTAAGGCAGGTACAGGAAAGACATATCTTGCCCTCGCCGCAGCTATCCATCAGTCCAACATCTATCAAAGGGTCGTCCTCTCAAAACCTGTCGTTGATGTCGGCAACGGAATAGGATTCCTACCAGGGTCACTATCCGAAAAGATGGAGCCTTGGATGCAGAGCTTCTTCGACAACCTTGATCAAATCAATCCCATGTGGGACACCAACACCTTCGGCGGAGAAAATAAAGAATCCTTCCTTGAGAAAAATCACATCGAGATACAACCCATCAACTCTATCCGTGGTCGTTCTCTCAAAAATGCCTTCATGATTATTGATGAAGCCCAAAACCTCACCAAACATGAAATAAAAAGCATCATCACTAGAGCGGCTGAAGGCACCAAAGTTATCCTCTTGGGAGACCCAAGCCAAATAGATCACCCTTATCTCACCGAACGCTCTAATGGTCTAACCTATGTCATCGAGAAAATGAAGGGACACCCTATCTTTGGTTGTGTCTCTCTTAAGAAGTCAGAACGCTCTACTTTATCCGATATTGTGGCGGATATGCTTTAACCCCTACGCCTTCTTGATCTTTGCCTCAAGTAGGAGGGTTTGGCAGGTTCAGGTTCAGGTTCAGGGGCAGATGATTCCTCCGTCTCCTCGACCTCCCCTAATAACTTACAACTCGGCTTAGGATCATCTTTACCCTTGGGATACATGGTCTTAACGCTTACCTGCTCTAAGGTTAAACCAAAGGTATCTATAAGCTGAGGAAAAAGATACAAACGCACAATCTGTGCAGCCTCAAACTTTTGACCATCTGTTTTTAAGTATTCCTCAATCGTCAACGCCTTTGAGATGGAAAATTTCACCACCTCCCCATGCTCCTTCTTCTCTATGTGGAAGGGCTCATAAAGCCATTCCTCATACGCTGATTTGCTGATTTCGTTACATCTCGGAATAACCGACAAAATATGTCCTTTATGTTCCCCCGTTACCTTGTACCTCGCATCCCCATCAGCAGACCCCATAGGTCCAAGTCTCTCATACAAAGCTGCTATATGTGCGTAAATCCACTTAAAGGCTAACACTTGACGGATACCCTCTAATAAGAAGTCCATCTTGATCTCACGAGAATCCAATCGGGCTTGGGTGTGAGGACTCAACTCAACCTTAACTGTTGATTTCATCACGCTGATGGTCTCAAATATCGTACTCGGATAAGCAGCTCTCTCTAACTTCTTGTCTAGGTTTAAGGACTTAACGGGTGGAGTACCCTTCGATATCATGGGGGTACTATTAATCTCGGATAAGAGCTTATTATATTCCTCTTTCACGCGAGGGTCTAGATTCGCTAAATTCTTGGGATCAGTCCCTAAAATGCGATCTGCAATACCACAGGGTCCTAGACCTAGAGGAGGGTCTAAGTCCGCTTCTTTCTCTAGGCGAGCTATACGAGAAATAAGCAACCCTATCTGCCGATTCTCATACGCCACACGCACCATTGCTCTCTTTATGTTATCCATTGCCTCACTCCTTTGATTGACGAGACAACGGATGAATAAAGGAACTATAAGTCTTCTTTATCCACCTGCTCAAGATAAGCCAAAGCACACTCCTTAGCCCCATTTGAAGCCTTTACACTCCGCACTCTATCCTTTAGAGATAAATGAGACCAACCCGTAGTGGCGACTTGTTTCATCTTCTCGACTATCTGTTCCATTCTCTCTTTTGAATCCTTTTCCCTTATCGCCTCCTCCACCTTGAAAGCCTCACTCGCAGGTCTAATAGGTACATCATGGCGGATAACGGATAAGCCAGCTACGCTGACGCTCACCTCCACTACACAAGGGGATCGGTCTAAATCATCAAGGTGCAAGGCACCTCGCGTCAAACTACCCACATTCACCACATAGCCACCATTCGATAACCTCGTTATCCCTTGATCCTTATGCCAATGACCAAAAAACCAACAATCCACATCAGGGATACTATCCAATAAATCATAACCGACAATATCTTCGTTTTCAAACATACTGCCACCTGCACCTGAGCGGGCTAATAAGTGACAAGCCACAAACAAGTAATCCTCAGGTCCCTTTTTAATATTCCTCAACCGATCTAAATCGTACTCTGTTCCGTGATAAGGGACACCCACTATCCGTAAAGAAATGCCCTCTTCATCCGTTACGAAAATCTCTTCAGAGTCACCGAACTGCCTAAAAACCGATGCTGAAAACAAAACGCTCAAGGGCTGTTCAGGTAGATATTCGATATTTCCATACTTCACATCATGATTACCCACAAGGGCATATACAGGACAAGGGTAATCTTTGTGTGCTTCACAAGCTGAACGAACCAAAGCATGGGAGTTCCGAGTGGGGGACTTCACATCAAAAAAATCCCCGCCGTCTAACACCAAATCTACTGATAAATCCTTTGCCTTTCGACCTATCCATTTCAGCTTATCTACAACATCCATAGACCAATCTCCCGTCCTCCGTTTTGGGGTTCGGTCGGCTAAGTGAACATCAGTCCTCCACAGCACTTTAATCATGTCTCACACTCCCTAGGATTACTTCATGAAGTTCATCGCACATACGAGTATATATGGACACATCGCAAGAACCGAAAATAAGTTCTTGGTCGCTGTTATGCCTTTTGAAGATCAACCCCCCTGCATCTCCTCCGTGACACATAAAATCCGTAAACACGCCACACTATCCGAAGATGCTTTGTTGACGGGTGGTGTTCTTCTCTTTGAGAGCCAAGAACAGGCAACACAAGTCGCCCTCGCGTTCGAGGGAGTATCCACTTCTGAATTCTATGTGAAGTTGTACAACGACAAAGGCGAAACCATTTGGACAAACATCTAGAGTGGCTCCCCCTTTTCGTTTAAAAGTCCCTTCGTGTAAAGAGCATAAAGCTGAATCCCTATTGCGGGGGCAAGTAGTGCGTTCCAACCTATGGATAAAGATTTAAATATCCAACCTCCAGGTATACCAGGGAAGAGCAAGGATATCAAAAATCCAATTCCGCTCTCGGGGAGTCCCGATAATAAGTCTGACCAAGAAATGAGACCTAAAAATCCTTTTAATAACTCGGAAATCTTCCAACTCACCTCCGTCACATTTATCCAAATCACCCAATAAAGGTACGACTTAGCAGGGATAGTTAAAACCTTAAGTAGTGGATGCCTCTCTAAGAAATGGTCTAGCCAATCAGCTAAATTCTTAGCTGTACCAAGAACGGGCTTTACTACCTTGCCTAGCCATCTAGAAAGCTCTCCCCCAGCTCCTCCATTCTTTTTAAGGATAGACTGCACGATAGATGTTAGTGTGGGAGCATCAGACGCATACAGAAATAGAAAGTGTAAAATCTTGCTGTCTTTCTTCAGCTTGCTCTTAGCTCCTTCCCACCACTTAGCTCCTTCGTCCAATAATGCCTGAAACTTTTTGGATAACTCCGTGTACAGCTTGATCGGATTGGTTGTAGTTATCCCCAACATATCCTTAAACTTTTCCCATAAATCAGGTGCCTTCTGAAATGCCTGATAAATCTCTTTTAGCTTCTTCCCCAATCCCTTGATGATCGCTTCCTTATCTAATCCTGCACATCGGATAATCCCTTCCCCAAAGACGCTCAAGACATTCTCATCTATCTCTCTCACCTTGATGTGTGCAGTCCTCCCTGTAGAGCTTGTCATGATAGCCCATCGAGAAGACTCTAAAACATACGCTTTTCTAGCTAGGTACACCCTAGCTAGTTTTTTTGGGTTTGTCATTCCCTTACTCCTGATTGTTGTGGTCTAGCCTGATTGTTTAATAAATTATTAATGGATAGATTTGAACGACCAAGAAGGAGAGCCTAAAATGATGAGAACCGCAAGTGATGTCTTAAGAAGTCTCGAAGCCCGTATCGCTCGCCTTGAAAGAAGAGCAGCAGAAGTGGTACTCACGCCAGAGGTCATCGAGAACGAGTACGAAAACGCAAAGAAGTTGAGCCAAGTAGACCCACAGATTGCTGCCGCTCTCATTCACGCAGGTGACAGAAGCGGGGACAAGATTAAGTCTCAGAATCGCACTATCGCTGCCGCTGCCCTTAAACCTTCACAAACCACCATGCTACCTGGAAACTCTTTGTGCATGATTGTTTGGATGATCAACAACAATAAGATTGACCCAAATCTTGGTGCTATCATCTCTAACGACAATTTCATCATGGACGGACATCACCGTTGGGCAGCAATGATTCTTCTTTTCGGTAAGGCTGCAAAGGTTGGAGGCATTCAAGTTGACCTACCTGGAAGTCAACTAGTTAGAGTTCTGAATGTTGTCACAAAAGGACTTTATTCGGGAAGAAATGGAAATGCAGGGTCGGGTGATATTGGAAACTTCAATCCTGCATATGTTGCAAAGATGTGCAGAGAGGCAGTTGAAAATGGACTCCCCGCAGGCATTGGTGGTAAGTTTGGGTGTAAGGCTGAAGATGTCAAGTCTGCCTTCATAAAGCAGTTTGGTGATGTTGAAGTTGCTATCCGCACTTTATCCGAAAACGCCAAGTACATTACAACAACAGTCCCATCTTGGGCTCCTGATCGTAAAGATATGCCTGTCCTTGACGCAGACAAGGGTGAGGTGGACTTCGCCGCAGGTATGCTCTCCCGTGGTGAGGTAGAGGTGTTCCCTCCCTTTCCTGAGGAGCAAACCGTGAAAATTGGCAGCCGTAGGAATTTCCGTAGAAGCTACTGAAAACGCTTGGTGTACTTATCCGCCACGCAGGACGCACACCACGCATTAGGTTTTGTTTCTACTCGGTCAAATCCATACCCCTTTACAATGCTCACTAAACCGCTCGACCACCTGTAGGTGTACCCCCTCGGATGTGAGTTCACATCTAAATGGATAGTTATGGGGCAGGATGGGTAAAGCCTCATGAGGGATTGTCCCACCGAGATAGAAGCCTCCATCTCGGCATATACCCTAGAGTACAAATCCATAAAAGGTCGTAACATTGGTAGCTTCTTGTGAAAACACCTGCCGTGATATCTCTTATCGGGGGACAAAAAACATACAGCTACGACAATAAGCGTCCCATTAGCAAATGGTTGACTATCAGCACCAACCACCACATCTAACTTGGAAGTGTCGCGTAGTCCGTTCCCGATCTCAGTTAAGAAATCTTCTTCGGAATATGTCTCACTCCCTCTTATCCACATAATCAATGCACTCTCAGGTTAATAAATCACCGAGCTTTATACCTATCTCGTGCGTTTAAATAGATCACTCATGGCAACCACCTGCCCAAGTCCTCCTACCACTTCATCCCTCAAGGAGGTCGAGGGAGTCACCCTCAAAACGGATACATCCTGCGTCCTCTTATTCTTTTCAACCAAGTCGGTAGGCATCACGCCGCTCTCGATGGCGGAAGCGAGCTTCTCTCGATTCACGGAAATCACCACTTCCCCAATCAAAGAAGGATCAATACCACGCTCCTGCATATCCTTCAAAAGGGTTGCCTCGTCATATGTAGAACGAATCTGATTAAACATCGCTACTCGCCCACTCGGCAAGACAATCAAGTCATCCACTTCAAGAAGTGTCCGCAACCCTGCTACCTCTTCCTCAAGATTGTCCTGAAGTACCTTTATCCGTAACAGACGCTCTGAAATCTGTGTCTTATCCATTTTTACACCTCAATCACCGAGGGGGGATTCCCTCTTCTGGTAACAACTTATACAATAGTTGTTATATCACAAATGCTATAATGCACACCAACCGCCTCCCTATGCCACTTGGTCTTATTCCGAAGAAGAAGGGTGTCAGGGACTAAGCGGTGTAGGAAGCCTTTGACGATATGGGTTTTCACCCTTTCCCCATGTAACAGGTCACAGGGCTGTTGGTGTGCCTATTCGTTTTGTATATGTGACGGACAGAGACATAACAAGGGGAATGACTTTGATGTTCGAGTACGAAAAGAAACCTCAGCGAAGGCTTGAGGAATACTCTCTCACCAAGATGAATGAAATCTGCATACCCGCACACATATGGACAGAGCTAACGGATAACTATACACAAGAAGAATTGACCGACCACTTATCCAATATCATCAGTACACTTCCTTTTCCCTACGCTAAATACACTCCCCAAGATGTGAAAAGGGATTGGCTAGATATTAAACATGATGTTCTAAATCCCATAGAGAGTGAGTGGGGACTACCTAGAGTCTCTGTTAAAAGCACCACTTATCAAGGGAGACACCTTTACTTCGCCCCCAATAATAAGGGACTTAAAGTATCCAATCAGTTTGTTGAACCGACTCGTTGTGAAGCTGGACATATCCAATACCCTAGCCCCATAAGACAATGGACTAGGGAAGGCATGAGCAGTAAAAGGTCTTTTCTTCGTCCCCTGTGGACTTTAATGAAGCCAACCCAAGGTGTGGATAGTAGAGTCTTGCTCTCTTGCATCGCTTTGTCAGGCTATGTGGCGAGTCAGTTCAAGCCCGCACTTGCCAAAGGCTTATATGACTTTTTTGGGGCTAAGAGGGTCTTAGATTTCTCCGCAGGGTGGGGGGATAGATTGGTTGGATTTTTAGCTAGCGGAGCGGAGAGTTATGTGGGAATAGACCCGAACACCAAACTCCATGAACCATATCAACGGATAGTTGACTACTGCGAAACGGATAAATCAACCCGATTTATCCGTTCTCCTGCTGAAGATGCCGATCTCTCAGGTCTAAAGGTAGACTTTGTATTTACAAGCCCTCCGTACTTCGACACGGAACGATATTCAGAAGAGCCGACACAAAGTTGGAAAAGATACAAAAGACTAGACGATTGGTTAAATATATTTCTTTTCCCTGTTCTTAGGAAGAGTTGGGATTGCCTAGAAGATGGAGGCAGGATCGCTATAAACATATCCGACAAGGTTAAGGGAGATGTAAAGATTTGTCAGCCCATGCTCGATTACATGGAGAGCCTAGGTGCAACCTATGAAGGCGTAATTGGATACCGAATGAGTAAAAGACCCGGTAGCAACTTCTCCACATTAGATGAACTATCCAATATGGAGATATTTTGTGAGCCAATCTTTATTTGGAGTAAGGGAGTAGCTCCTGAACCTAAATGGATGCCCGATAACTTTTTCGGCGTTTAAAGTATCCCAAGTGCTGTAGTTTTTTTATTAGATGGGTGTAAGAGATACTCCCCATCTAATGGAGAACCTAAATGAAGTCAGGACTTTTGCTTAACAAGAGGAACGCTCACCTCGACCGCTACCTCGACCACAAGGGAACGATTGAGATCACCATCAGCAAGATGGAGTTTAAAAACCTACAGACCCACTTCACCCGCTACTTCCGTCTCCCGCTCAACTCTCACAGGTATGCCATTATGGGGGAGACCCTCGTTTTCACGATGAATCTCCCTAGTTACGCGGGAGAGAATGTGGTAGGGTTTTTGGATAGCCTCTCCATCTCTTTTGATGTTGTTGAGGCTTGATATTTCATTTATCACGGCTCCATAGGTTGGATAATCCCTAACCCAAACCCATCCGGTCATATGGAGCCACCTAAATGATCAGAAGAACTGCAAGTGAAGTTTTACACGACCTTGAGGTGAGAATCGCCCGCCTTGAGGATTCTAGCTCAAGCCGCACAGCCTCTGTGCTAGACATTCTGAGAAGCCTCCCAAGGGCAAAAGAGATGCAAGAGGAGTTCAGGGACACCCTCTATCCTAATTTTCGTAACGGACTTGCCAAAGTGATTGAGAAAAAGTCTGTAAACCCCATCAGAATCCCCGAAGTATCTGGGGAAGATAGACCCACAGTTAGCATAGTGGTAGAGGGGACTAGATTCTCATGGCAAGATGTTTCTGAAACTGACCTGGCTGCGGGAAAGCTCTTAGTTCCATACACTATAGGTGTTAGGATGTTTTTCAGAGCACCAAAACCGGTTAGTGAGATCGTAAAAGTAAAAAGGGGTTTAACGGGTATCAAACAGTTTTGGGGATATACCGTCACACCTGACGACATTAAAGAAAGAACAGAGGTTATTACTGCTGTGCAGTCTTTCTGCAAGAAATTTGGGGTGACCTACTCAAATATAAGTTTCCCTGCTGCGGATAAGAAGAGCGGTGTTTACCCCTCGATGTACGGAACCCTGACGGTCATGTTCGACCTAAGTCACTACCTGTGAGATAAATGTCGGTTGTTCTACAGGGGTTGAGTGTGGGTGGCGGTCAGACTAGGTGACGACCGCACGACACAAGGGGAGATGACCTTGAGAGGGCATATGGGGTTCTTGCTTTTTATCCGTAGTATTAATTAATAAAACGAGCCAAGACGAGTTACTGACTCAAGGATTAATCCTTTTATAGCCCCCCGTTGATATAACCAACGGAGAGCCTAAATGGATAACAAGTTTGGTAGTAAGAATGTCCCTGTGGATGAGAAGCTGTGGGCTGAACTTCAAGCTCTAGCTAAAGGGGAACGGAACAAGCCTGTTGTCCGTGGTGGGGAGTCTGTCAATCCTGTTAACGATGGAGCAGGGTTCCGCACCTTTCCTTCCGCTTACGCGAATGGTTGGGCTTTGGCTCAGTATAAGCGTCTAGGCGGCAAGTGGAAAAAAGAAGGTTCTGAGTTCAAGATGCCTCGTAAATGGGATTTATCCCATTGTGAGGATAAACCCTGCGAGGATATGGGGTTTTCTGAAAAGGCTTCTTGTCGCCCCTATAAGAACTGTTATGGGAAAACATCTGCCGAAAGAGTGGCGGAACGCTATGGAGCGAAGCGTGACGACCCTAAACTCAAGAACACGGGTAAGGGGGGTTTAGGTACTTGGTTCGCAGGACATGGCGGAGGAGACCCTGAAGACAGAGCTACTTGGGGGGATTGGGTCGCGATTACGCCTGTAAAGCACACGATCAAGAAAGAGGAAGGTGAGGATAAGACTTATGAACCCGGAGATATTGTTGGCCCATGTGCCGTCTCTAGTGAGAAAGAGTGGGCTTCTGTCACAGGAAACGGAAGTAAGCCCCTCAAGTGTATGCCCCGAGAGAAGGCTTGGGGGATGCCCAAAGAAGACAGAGCTGCCCTCGCTCGCAAAAAGAAGACGGAAGAAGCGAAACATAAAGGAAAAAAGCCTGTTAACACTCCGACTTTTAGTGAGGATGCTGAGAAGGTAAAGAAAGGCTCGGATAGAGTATCCGATTTCCATCGGGAGGTGATACCTCCCGACTCTCTGTCTAGTTTATCGAATGGGTCGGTAACAAATAAGGATACTAATCCTGATGGGAGTGGGTCACATAGTGCATTACCGAATGGAGACTCCGCTAGAAACATCGGTCGTCCATCGCCTGACTCACCTAATCTCAAATATCGGAATTTGGATAAATCAGAGGCGAATGGGAGAACCCCTGCCAACAAATTGGATATGGGTTATGTGAATGATAGCGGCAGCGGTTCAGCTAGGGTTATCCCTTATGACAGCGGCTTCGCCAATAACTCCTCTTCAATCAGAAACGCAGGGTTAAAAGCGTTAGCGAGTAAGATAGCCGCTCGCTATATCCAATCTGCGGCACAACCTGCACAAGACCTAGGTGGTGTGCAGACTTGGGTAAACAAGACACGCCAAGATCAAATAGAGAATGACACATCTGCCCCTGAGAAGGGTCGAGGAGATTCGGAAGACGGCAAACCTCAAAGGGATAGAGTTTTGCCGTTACCTGATGGACACCCTAAAGGGAGAGATGAACAAAGGGCAGGTCCTCCTGTGATGAACACGCCTTCGGATAGTTCAGGTGCGTCTACATCTTATGGGAAACAGCCAAATCCAAACGCGATACCGAATCAACCTGATGGGAAACCCCTACACCAACGCCCGAGGTCTAGTGGATTACCTGGAGATCAGTACGGACATCCGTACATAAACCAACAGAACACCACAGGTATGAAGAGGCGTACCGATGATATCTAATGGATTTTGGGATACGGATAGTTATGGGAACCTGATTAAGGTAGCCATAATCAGCGTATTGCCTCCTAGCAACAGGCAAAGAAAACAAAAGGGACAAGTTAAGAGGGACTATCTTAAGCGTAAGCGTAAGAACAGAAAGAACAAGACAAAGATTAAGCTGCGTAGAAAGCGTTATTACAGGCTGAACAAGAGACGGATACTTCGTTATCAGAAGCAGTATCGGGATACTCCGCACTTGTTCAAAAGATATGAAGGGGGAGGGGTTTCAACAAGAGGACAAAAGAACGAAAGGGATAAAAAAGCTATGAACATGGAGTCTCAATATAGGGAGGCTATCCGTAATGTGATGGCGAGTGAGATGGAACTAGAGGGGGGATTAGCAAGAGCCCCTCGTCATCAAATGAAGCGTATGCTTCAGAAAACTAGAACTCTTCGTAAGCGTCCTGATAGTCAAAGACGCAGACAGATGAGAAAGACTTATCGTAAAAGGGTAAAGTCGGATGCGAGCTTCAGGAGATATCGTAAAGACTATGCTAAGAAGTATTACAAGAAAAACAAGTCAAAAATCCAACAACGCAGGAAGAGAGCTAGTGAGATGAGCAACAAGTTATCCATAATGCAGGCATTACTTGCGGTTCTGAGAGCGGCACATTGGTCGCATTGGACTTCCCATTGGCAGATAAAGGGTAGCACCTTTTATGGGGATCATTTATTGATGGAGAAGCTGTATGGGGGGCTTGTAGATGAGATAGATACGCTAGCAGAGAAGATTATTGGGGAGTTTGGATCAGAAAGTTTAGATGCCGTGGATCAGGCACAGATGATGACATCTAATCTGATCACACAATCAAGGGGCGAGAAAGACCCATTAAAGCGAGCATTACAAATAGAAGAGAATCTGCAAAAGACCTTAAAAGTATTTTACGAAATGTTAAAGCAACAGGATCAGATGAGTTTGGGTTTAGATGATTATGTGATGAGTCTAGCTAATGCCCATGAGACGAACTTGTATTTACTCAGACAGAGACATCGCTAATGTTTCACCATCTCACACTAGCGGTGCGTGACCGCATCATCAAAGAGTTCAGGGAGTATTGGGCAGATCACCCAAGGTATCCTGATCTTGCTCAAAATATACAGGGCAAGTTTTCTTTTGATGAACGCCCTCAGTTTGGGATGGTCATCAAAACAGGTGGGGCAAGCAATGTGGTTTTATCCAATGATAACTATATTGGAATAGTAGAGGGTTATGTATCTTTAGCTCAGATACCCCCTTATCGAGGTAAGTCGATAGAGTGGGTCAGAGATGATATGTCAAAAGTCCCTGAAGAAGGGGTTTATGTAGTATCCATTATTGAGCCGACAGTAGAAGTAGAAGACCCATACATAAAATATGCAGTTATCCAAAAGTATCGTAGGGTGCATGAAACAAATTTGATGTACACATCGGATACGGAAATATCCTTATTGGGGGAGCCGATAGAGAACTCTTTGAGATTGATAGAGTATCCATCAGGCAGGTTATTGTCTCAGAGTGAGTACACGCTAGAAGGTTCTGTAGTAACTTTAGCTGAGGCTTTACCCTCTGCCAAGTTAAGACTAGAAGCGAGGTACACAGAACAGGATGCACAAACAGGTCCATATGCAATACAGCCAGCATTGGCATACAGAAACTTGATTAATGGGGTGGTTATTGCTTTTGGTAGGGAGCTAGAAGCAGGGGATAAAATGGCTGTGATGGTGGAGGGAAGTAGACAACAAGTAAGTAAGGAATATGGAGGCAGGTGGGATATCAGCGTGGATGTTGATTTGGTGACTAGGGATGTACATTCACAAGCCGACATAGCTGATAGGACGGTCGTTTGGTTATGGTCAACACTCCGTCCCAAACTCTCTACTCTTGGATTAGAACTATCCGATGTGAGTCTTGGAGGTGAGGGGGAAGAAGCGTATGACGACAATGGGGATGATTATTTCTACACGGCTTCCATCAGCTTCAGTATCCAAGCTGATTGGTTTATCCATTATCCATTAGTGATACCGATTTTATCCGTTTCGACAAACAATGTAGTGCCGATGCAGTTACTGCCTATGGGTGAGCCTATTGTGGGTATAGGTAATACGGATGGTTTCAGGCAGAGGATTATTGGGTAGTCGGGTTTAATAATCTATCTATCTACTAAGGCTTAAACAAAGAGCATAAGCCTAGATGAGGAGATAGATGCCAATCCTTTCGTATCAATGCCACTCTTGTGGATTATCTCAAAAGAAACGCACACCTAAGGCACTAGAGAGTGTTACCTGTGTGTGTGGTTCTCTTGCTCTTCCCGCAGAGGTAGGGGAAGTGAGCGTGGGATTCACGACAAGTGTGGTCAACAAGCAAGGATTGGTCAAAGCCCAAGATAGTGGGATGGAGTCATTCGATTTGAACTATGATCGAGTGATTGGTGAAGATGCGGCTGAGAAGTGGGATGTCATTTATCATCGTAAGAGGGACAAGATAGACCTATTGGAATCTTCCAAAGGCACCTCGATGAAAGATGTCATGAGACTTCCCGATGGGACTTATGCTGTGAAACCTAATGATAGCGTAGCGTTCCGTGAAGAACGACTCCGCAGGATCAAACTATCCCAAACACCATACAAGTCACAGGAGTAAAGAAGATGGCTATTAGAGGCGGCTACGCTCCCCCAGGTGTATACACCGAAACCGTGTTTGAAACTCAGACACAACCGAATATAATTGTCACGGGTAAGGTTCCCTTACTCATAGGGACAGGTAGAGAGACTATCATCTCCAAGGGCAATACCCTAGTGAGAGGTAGCTCGGCAACTATCGACCAACGCATTGTGGAAGAAGATGCCACAGGTCGTGCAATTGTTGCCGTCAACCCTGATGACTCTTTTGAGCTAGGTGAGTTTGACGGAGAAATCACTTCTTTTGTCGTTCGTAACTTACCCATCGTCACGGGAGACGGTTCTGCCACAGTTGCCACTACCCCCACATCAGTTTCCGTACTGATCAATGGTGTCGCCACGGTGGTGTTATCCGTAGAGGGAACCACGGGTGTAGTCACCATCGCTGAAGCTCCAAGTGCTGAGGATGATGTGAGAGTCACCTACTTCTTTGATCGTAAAGATACACTCATCACGGAAGAAGATTTAAGTACGCAAATCACATCTACCCAAACTGAACTATTGGGTTCCGCAGGGTCTTTTGCATTTAATGCTTCCACTAACACCTTCGTAGTCACTTGTGATGGAGTGTCGAGCGTTCTTACACTTCCCCTTGCTGACGGAACAGACCGTCTTGGAAGTCTTGATCGCGTTGTTGGTGTCATCAATGCGGCATCTGTAGGTTCTCTCTCGGCTACCACATACACCGATAACAATGGATCAGTAAATCTCAAGCTACTAGCCGATGGTTTTATCCGTATTGGTGCAGGGTCGGCAAATGGTGGGATGGGTCTTTATCCTAATCAGGTGGGGTCGGAGCGTTCGAGTGTGTTTTACACGCAATTCACTCCAATTGTGGATGGCTCTAATAGCGGCATCACCACCACAGATGTGACAGACATCATCGTCAAGGTGGACGGTGAAGTCATCACACCCACATCTCTAGACGGACAAACAGGGGCGATTACCTTATCCAATCCCCCTAGCGTAGGTTCTACTATCCTAGTCACCTATTACTACAACACCTTCAGAGATCAGTTTGATTTTATCCCTGGTCGCGATATTGTGTCCGTAGACAGGGTTTCTTTGGTGGCGAGCGGTGGTGGACAAGCCGCTCAGTTTATCGAAGGTGTAGATTGGGTACTGCATGATGACAAAATCGTGTGGGGTACTGCCACCCTCGTATCTGAGGGTGCTATCCAAAACGGCACCACACCTTTCGGCACTATCCAAGTTCTATCCTCCCTCAAGGATGAACGAGCCTTTATGGTGGAGTGTTCACCCGTAGTGACCACTTCTGTTGTACCTCCAAGAGTGTTGGCTAACACTTTCCAATTACCCCATCAGCCCACAGATGGTACAGGTACAGGTACACCAACATCGCGTACCGATCTGATTCAGGTTCGTTCAGGGGTATCCATTTCGGATGCCTTAGACAAAGACCCCTTAGATGTGGTGAGAGTGAACCCTGCCAACTCGCAGATCACTCTCTCCTCAAGCATCCCCGCTAGTCATAAAGTCTATGCAACCTTCTACTACAATAATATCCAAGACCAAATCGCCTCCGTGGGCGGTGGATATGTGATTAGAGTAGAGAGCGTCGGCACATCAGGCATTGGCACCTACTCCATGACCAAAGAAGGTGTATCCGTTTACGGTGTCACCTTTACAGGAAAAGGCTCCGATCTCGATGCCGTCACCTTGAACTTCCCTTCGGGGTCAGAAGTCTTATCCGATGCTAGGATAGAAAACGGAAAGCCCGTTTCAGAATTGGTCAGCGTAGAGCTAGCTGATTATGATGAAACTTCGGCTATCTTTAACTTCACAGGGGCATCCCCCTACTTCCCCGTGCTCGGTTCTTCGGATACCCTTAACCTCGAAATAAACGGAACCTCACTCAGCGTGGAATTGGGGGACTCTACCTCCACAGGTATCCGTCATCCCCTGCCTCTGCATTTGGGCGAACCTTTACCTTACACGGAAGAATCCAATAAAGGCGATTTGGGGACAGGGATTGCCTCTAGCTTGAACTTGGTTGTAGACGGTGTATCCCTTACAGCCACACTAAGCGGAGATAACCTAGATATTGATGATTGGGTCACGGCTATCAATACGGAAGCCGCTTCTGCTTCACCCATTTATGTGGGTATGGGTCGTATATCCACTCTAGATATTGCATTAGGTACATATCAGAACTTGAAATTCCATTACACGGGTAGCGTAAATGGAGCATCAGGGGACATTACTGCCGTTATCCCTGTTGCAGGCTACGCTAATGCTTCCGCCTTGGCTACCGCCATAGACGCGGCTATTTCTAATGCCATAGCCACTTTTGTGTTTGGACAGCCCGATTTCACAGGCTTGTCCTTATCCGTAACAGCGGACGCGAGCGGTCGTCTTGTATTCACACTAGATGGACTTCCTAATGGCGTTGGCACTACGGACGAGTTTGGCTTCATTGAGTTTATCGCAGCTGACGACACTACCTTCTGTTCAATCGCGGGTCTTGATGCTGATACTGCAACAGGTGGAACCCAAACCAAATGGGGCGTTCTTCCCATAGCAGCTAAGTCATCTAAAACCACTTCTTCAGGTGAAAAGGTAGACCGTCTTATCCTTAAGGGCAGAATGCTTCGTGGTAACTACTACTACCCCCAAACAAACTTGGGGATAGCCATCAATGGCGGTACGGATACTGAAAAGGCAGGTATGCCCTCTTCACTATCCATTTCCAATCCATTGTCGGTTGTGTCTTTGGCAAGTGTGTTGTTATCCGTAGGTTGGAGTGTACAGGTAGGATCATTACCTGCGGCTGTGTTTTATGACGGCTCCGATGTCAACAATCCCGTTAATGATCAGCTTGTGTTATCCATTAATGGGGTAAGTGTAGTAGTCAACTTTACAAGTTCGGGTGCAGGGGATACACTTGAGCTACAAGACATCAAGTCTGAGATAGAGGCAGCTATCACGGCAGCTTCCGCTGATGCTGAAGTCGTCATCGAAGGTGCGGGTCTCCGTGTGATCTCGACCTATGAAAACACTAATGCAAGTATTGTTGTTGGTGCTGGGTCGGCAAATGACACACTAGGCGTAAGTGAGGGAGACATCGGCTCTACAGGTGTAGTCACAGCAAGTGGCGTTTGTTCTGCTCTCATGTCTCACACTCGGGCAGGTGGAGACATTGCCGTAGTGTTGTTCTCCACAGAACCCAAGTTGGTATCCCTTGACACTCGCTTCACCTCTGAGGCTATCGCCTATCCATTTACGGATAGGGTAGGCAAGACTTCGGTGGTGATTGAGAGCCTTACATTTGGTGTATCTAGCTACATCACGATAGTGGGAGGAAACGCAGTATCCACAAAGGGGAATGGATTTAAGATTGTTGCGAATGAAGGTGCTGTGGGAGAAGATGCCTATCAGGGATTTGTCGTCACATCAAACAATCCAAAAGGCTCAGGTTCGGCTAATACATCAAGTCTTAACGATGGAGTTGGACAAGATGGTGTTGTTGGACAGACCTATGTGGACAGCGTAACAGGATTGACCTTTACCTTGCTCCCAAGAGACGGCGGTCTCATGTACCCCACAGGGGCTGATGCCACACTATCCTTCTCGGTGGGTAAGACAATCACCACTAACGCCAATATCCCCGTAAACATGATTTACGGAGTTAGTCTGATTGTATCCAATACCGTAGGGGCAGAGATTGGCGATACTGCGGTTGTGGAGACTTTCTTCAAGGGAGGCAAAGAACCTAATATCGGTCAGGTTTACTACCTCGATTTCACCCGTCTACGCACTCAGTTTGGCACTTCCGTATTCACAAACATGGCGGATGTGCTCGCTACTTATGGAGAAATCAGCCCACAAAACACACTCAGCCTCGGGGCGTATTTGGCGTTCTCCAACGGAGCAAGAGCGATTGCCCTTCATCAGGTGCCATTGGAGGCAGGTAAAAACACCTTAACGGAACAACAAGTTTTAACCGCGTTGGATGCTATCGAGGGCGATATCTCTGATGGTTTGTCCCCGAATGTAATTGTCCCCTTGTTCCCCGCCACTTCCTCCATCCTCGCCTCTATTTCTAACCATGTGGATATACAGAGCAGTATCCGTTATCGTTCGGAACGGAGAGCGATTCTTGGATTTAGAGCTGGCACTCAGCCCCGTGAAGCACAGGCTCTTGCAACAGCTACTGCCAACACCCGCGTCTGCCTCGTTTATCCTGATATCGGTCGTGTAGCCTTCACCGATGCAAGTGGGGTGTCTCAAAACTTCCTTGTTGATGGTTCATACTTTGCCGTAGCTCTCGCTTGTGCTACCACATCAAATGCCGTTGATCCCGCAACACCTTGGACTAATAGAGCTATCCGTGGCTTCACCGCTTTGGGGCGTTCTTTAGATGCGGTTGATGCAAATCAAACCGCTAATGCAGGTGTCACCGTACTGAAGTCTGAACGAGGTGTCATATCCGTAAGACACGGCTTGACCACGAACATGACTTCTATCCTCACGAAAACCCCCACCGTTATCCAAATTGCGGATGAAGTTCATCTAAGAGCTAGGGATACCCTCAATCAGTACATCGGGGTTAAGTTCTTACCCAATGTGGTGCCTCAAATAGAGGGTAAGGTTAATGCCATGTTCAAACAACTTGTCAGCGAACAACTTATCTCAACTTACACAGGTCTTAGCGTTACACAAGACCCTAATGACCCAACCGCTCTTTTGGTCGAAGCCTTTTATAAGCCCGTATTCCCCTTGCTCTATATCCAATTCACCTTTAATGTCAGAAGCAGCCTCTAATTAGACACCTAGGGGAGAATCCCCCAATATGACGCGGAAGGCTTCCTCCTGTTTACTGCGGAGGTCTTCCGCTTCTCTTTTATTCAAACCTATAAATTGGATAGCTCCCTTGTTTTGACACACCCTACAATCTATGGCTGAGACCACTTGGTATTGTAAGGGGTAATATAATCTACACTTATTACATTTAAAGTATCCATATGGGGTGCTTGATGTTTGCATATTTTCACCTAAGGGGTAGTCATGAGTAGGGATTGTAGAGTTCAATGGAGACTTGAAGAAGATGGCACTAACAAGTCTTGGAGATGTGTTGCCCATTTAACACCTACATCTTGGGTGTGTGAGGCGATACATAAATGCTATTACGCAAATTGTCCCGGCAGGAGCAATACAGGTAAACCCCTCACAAAAGAGGAAATGAATATCCATAAACTCCGCCGAGAACTCGAAGAAGATTTTATCCGTAAAGGCACACCCCCTCAACCAACCCCCCCTAAACCAACTGCATCCACATCCGCTACTCCAAAACCCAATCCCTCAGCACCCACAACTATCCATTACTGCTCCGTTGAGAAGTGTAAGAAACCGATCCCTCCAACAAGGAAGTCTGTGAAGTATTGCTCGGAAAACTGCCGAAAAAACGCTTTCCGTGGGAAGAAGAAAAAACAACCGCCCACTCCCCCCTCCCCACCCACGCCTATCCACATCCCACCAATACTTCAAACTTCAGTTTGTCAATGTGTCGGCTGCTCCAACACAGTAACCACTACAAAGTATTGTTCATCTTATTGTCGTAAGAAGGCATTTAAACAACGGCTACGAGGCATTTTCCCCACTTAGGGTTTAAGGTGAACAAGCCCCAAACCCGTAAACGAACCCGTCTCAAACTTAACACGATCTTTCAGCGTCATTAAGACCCTCTTGACATCTCGCTCTACCTGCTCATTCGTGAACTTATCCATTACGAATGAGACAACATCATCATCCAACTCAATGTCCTCAACACCCTGAATCTGAGCTAATGCTCTAATGACTTCTTTGGGGGATGTGGCACAAATAACGCGAGCCGCTACTTTCATGCTAGATGCACGCATATTGAAGGGGGACACGGTAGGAGTAAAGAAAAGAGACCCGCCTCTAACTTGCACTTCTAACCCAGGGATACGACTGACCCCCCTACGATTAACTAAGTAGGTCTCCCACAGGTAATGTGCCTGATCATTAGCCGTGTATGTAATATACTCATGTTCCATTGCCCTAGGGGGAATGAACTCTACTTCGTTAAATCTAATCTCAAGGTTTTTTGCCGATCTGATGATCCTGTAATCATAAAGCATTTGATCCGAAGAGTCGTTGATTGCTTCTTCTACCTCGTTCTCGGCTGTGAGGAAGAGTTCCTGTAGGTCTAGTGTGGCTGATCTTCTCATGGGGTTCTCCGATTCGTGGACTATGTGGGGTTCAGGTGTTGGATTGAACTTTGAAGCCTGATCAACAAGCTCTCGGTCTTCGTGTGATAGTTGTTGCCTGTAAAACGCCTCTCCCATCGTTATAAGGGCATAGTTTGTTCGATCTAGCCCTCTTTCCAATTTGGAAAGGTGCAAAGGGATAGCCGCAAAACTATCACCACAAAGGCGATACATCGCCTCTTTAACTTTGGGGTGATCTTCTAGTGCTGTGAGTATTTGGTTCAATGAAGAACGGACTAGATGAGCCTCCACTCTAGCACCGCTCACCCCCTCGGTGAGCAGAGACCAACTCGCTTGACTAGATGCCCGTTTATCCATTTCGCTCACCTATACCTTGATCGTCAGCACAAAGGGAGATCGGAGTAAAACTATCCAATCTCCCTTTGTGCCTTGCATAGATAATCTATAAAAGCTATGACTTAGCCTCCCCTAAACCCAAAAGTTACCAATCCCCCCCGTAGAGGGGGTTGGTATTAGGCATATATTCGGAGAATATGGGATTACCGCTCTTGTCAGTATGTAAGGAGATTTCGACATTTAGACGCTTACCCGTAAGGAGGTTTGTCAAAATGACATCCGCGAATACGGTGTACTTCAGATGTGAATACTGAGGCAGGGGTGACTCCCCCGCATAATTGATATCAATATCTGAAGCCCCGATATTGATCACATCTCCTTGTGTCTCAAGGTCTAGTTCATCGCTAAAATGTGCTAGTAAGAAATCAGCAAGGGCTTCGCTGACTTCTCTCCGAGAAATGTTTTGCCAACTAAATATGCGGGCATACCGCTCAACCATAAAATCAGCTAGCTGAAAGACATTCATGGTCTTAGCTGCGATTTTACGACCGCCTTCGAGGCGAGCTACGCGAGCCTCAAGACTTCTTAAAACTTCACCGGCGGTTCTTCTTATCATATATATAGGGCTCCTCAGCAGGGTGTTCGGTTTAGACTAGACTATAAAAGAATAAAAGTATCCGAACACCTATAATAGCCTATTACCTAAGGTGAGAACCCCAACCAATCCTTCCACAAACATCGGAGGTGTAAGGTGCTGACGAAGATTATGGCGACATACACACACACGCACTACAAGAGGCGTGATATGCAACAGATTATATTCCCTCTTAGTGGAGGGAATAAGTTATCCGTTATAATGGGGCGGTGGTGTTATTCATCACCGAGTGAAGATGGTTTCGCTAAGGCACAGTTAGACGACTATGTGGAGGTGGAGGTGTCTGCTCTCAATCAAGAAGGCATCCTTTTCAGGCACGAGGGCTTGAACTACGAGGAGAATACTCACCTACTGCCCTATTGCAGTTTGAACGACCTTGAGAAGATTCTAACGCAGTATGGAGAGAAGAAGTAAAAGGGCTAACTGAGGGGTGGGAGACTTTTGGATTAAGAGCGTATTAAACACCACCCCAACCCATCTGCTGTTATCCAACCCATCTGCTGTTATCCAACAAGGGGTTGGGGTGGCATCTACTTCGATGAAGTTTTTGAGAGAAGCTAACGGGTTTAGGCGTAAAAAGACGCGATGTACTTCTGAAGGTTATCGTAAGACACAACCCAAGAGTTACCATAACCTAAACTCATTCCCTGACCAAATGATTTATTCGCATCCTCCACTAGTTCGACAAGATATCTCTCACCACCCATAAGATTGGTCAGTCCAGGGTATTTGGTGTCAAGAGACTTGACCAAAGTCTTCCCAAGAAGTGTCCTAAACTCAAGGCTCTCCTCCCCGCTAAGTTTAGTGCTTCTGTAAGAACCTCCCATACCCTGCCTCCATTCACCAAAATACTGCAACTCAAGACTCCGTGAGAGGATGTTAATTACAGCGTTGTCTCCATCCTTTTTCCCCCATACAAACAACTCCGTCGAGGGGTTATACAACGGAATGGTTATCCCTTTGAACTTAAAGCTCGTTGAGAGTAGGGTCTTTTTGATACGATCAAAGAATAAATCAACGGAAGGTGTGGGGTCAAACTCGGGATTTAATAGCCCCTGACCCCTAAGCGAATCCAACACCCACTCCTGTAGCTTCGCATAGTCCTTCCCAACTCCATGAACATTAATAGAGTTGGGCATCTTAATGGTCGTCTCATCAACGGGGGTCACACACAGAACCCCATTAGGAAGCCCTGCCACATTAATGTAGGCAGTATAGTAAGGTGTCCCCTTCATGTTTCCCAAGTCTCTCCGTATTTCCGTTTTTTTGGGGTCAAAAGACACGGAAGCAGGGTCTTTGAAAAGACTTTGAAGGGACTTGACGACTTTACGAGCGAAAGTGCCTAGAGTGCGAGGGGCTTTCACAACTGCGGCTGTGTGACTTGAAGCCATACGCATCGCTTTTCTGATCTCATCATCTATTTCGTACTCATCAACCTCATAGCCCAACTCTTTGAAGAGTAAGGATAACTGCCTCATCAAGAGAGTTTCCTTTTTGCGGGCGGCGGCAGGTGTGAGCATCCCATCCTCCCAAAGATTTTCGGGGGAGAGTTGCATATAGATGCTTCTGATGTCTTTGAGTATCTGTAGCTTGGTTCTCATTTATATATCCTTTGGATTGTCTACCGAGACCCACAATAAAAGGTCTACCGAGACCCATTCTCCGCCAAGAAATTGGAAAGAGTGGCGATACCCACAACATTGACATCATCATAGTGATTCGTGGGGATGATAACCCCATCACGGATAAAATCGCCCTGAGGGCTGAGGATAGCGATCTCAACCTCCTCGTATCGAGACATCTCGATAGGGGAAAGATATTGCCGAGGGCGGCTGTAGGTGCCGTTACCAAAGATAACACTCAGGGTGTTCCCATTGGTCAGGGGAAAGCGATACCCATAAAACATCGTGTTGGGGTTGTCGTTGGAGGTGTTCTTGTAGGTGTTGATGATATCAATCATGTTCATGGTGTCTCTCTCTTTATCAGCTAGGGGTTGCTCCCAAATAATGCGGGGCTAGCTGATTTGGGATAGAAAAAGTTTCAAACTTTTGTTCTGAGATGGTATAAGAGAAGTGTCAGACGCTCCCATCGTCTAGTCTGGCCTAGGACACGGGACTTTCAATCCCGCGACACGGGTTCAAATCCCGTTGGGAGTATTAAAAGACCCCCTCAGACACTTGATTGCCTGAGGGGTCTTTTTCATTTCAGTACCCGATACCTTCGGGGTCAGTACACGACACCTTCGGGCTCATCATCCTCAGGCTCCCAAGCAGGTGGGTCTATGACTTCGCACTTGACGCGGGTTGTAGAACACAAGGCGTGGGCTGCCTCGGTGAACAAAAACGCATTGGATAGATTTCTTCGCCCAATAACATAGCCCGAACCTGTCTCGATCAGTTCAGCAATCTTCGCATCAAACTTATCCAATATGTATTGACTCCCCTGCTTGGTGACCTGAGTGATCATCGAGGGATCGTCATAGGTGAGAGTGACCTCAGCCGTAGCAGGGGTTAGCTCAAATAGGATAATCGTGGTAGCCATTTTCAACGCTCACTTTCGGGGATGTGGACAAGTCCTTTGACGATGTTGTATCCGAAAAGGAAGAACTTCGGATACGCCTCAGCATACTTTTTAAGAGACGAAGCGGTGGCGAACTCTTGAACACTCATGGTGACCAACTCAGTAGCGGAGGTATGTGAATAAAACTTCCCCGCGTACTGAGCAGGAGCGTTCTCAAGCACAAAGTTCTGTTCCCCCTTATAAACGGCACTCGTTTTTGGAGGGTCTTTAAGGTGTTGCAGGAAGAACATAGTCACATAATCTTGCACACTCTTTGAGTAGTACTCAAGGCTGTGCATCATCTCATGCACAGCAATTTGAGGGGAGTCTTCTAGGCTGAGTCTAATCAAGCAACTCCTTCGCTCTGGAAGATTGATTGCGTGAGCCCTATAGTCCTCAAAACACAAATGGATAGTATTGAGGTTAAAACTAGAGTACTGCTGACAAACCCCCAACGCCCAAAGCATAGCCCTTAAGTGTTTAATCACTTTTGGATTATTCCCAAGTTTACCCATAAAAGTCCGAGAACCCCTAGACGAGACATCCCCGTACAGATTAGCACGACTAACGGGGTTCTCAGTACCATAATGCCCTCTATAGTCTCGCTTTGACGAATACAGTACGAGTGACACGCCTTTAGCATCAAAGGCTTTCAAAAGGGAATCAAGGGTCGGAGAAGAAGAAGTGTCCTTTTCAGGTATTGCGGCTAAAACATCTAATGTTTTAGAAACCTCTGCTGATAATGAAGAGGTGTTTTCAGTAAGGCTTTTTACTAACTGCCTAGTTTCCTGTTTGAGATGCATAACACCTTTCAAGTAGTACCCAACCTCAGAGGCATTTTGTGTCAACCTAGATAAACGCCTCAGTTCATCTGATAAGAACACACTAGAGAACAGCCCTCTAGGAGTCTGAACTAGACGGTATCCAGCGAAACTTGAACTTCGACGGATATCTCCCAACACTCCATAACGGTCTGCCTCTGCATAAAAGAACTCTGCGTATTTATCCAATGCTAGTTTGAACGAGGGTTCATTGTGATAGAGATAGTAAAATGGACTCTCACCATTTATCGTAACGGACCCCTCAACAGACCCCACAAGGCTTTCCAATGGGAAAGCCTCAATAAACTTTGGCAGGCTTGTTTTACGATTATCTATCCCTGTGTATTTTATGAGATCAGTCTTTTCGACAATAGTTTTAATCACTAAGTTCCTGTAAGTATTTTGGGTATTCAAAAGGTTGGGGCTGCCTTTTATTGTTTTGATGAATTCACTCAACCCAAATACTTCTGCAAGCTCGATGAGGCTCCCGATCATTTTTTCGTCTACCACACCCGCAAGGCGATCAATCTCTTCGGCACTCAGTTCCTCGTGATGCAAGTTCTCAATCGGGAGAGCGGAGCCATTTATGGCACTCAACAAGCCCCTTATCTTCCTCTTGTCTGGCTGAGAAGTTATGTAGTCTTTCAGACCTTTTTTGATTCTTAGAAACGCTTCTTGGAGTCGCAAAGACACCTCATTTTGAGAACTCTTTTGCTCGAATAACGCAGGGAACTGATCCACCGCTTGAGTCATCAAGGAGTTGAACTTATCCGAAACTGCGGTAGCCACACCCCTTTTTTGAAGGTGAGTGGTTCTCCCCTGCATTCTTCGACTTGGAAGGCTGCCTCCAACAAATCTCGAAGGATTAATCATCTCCCCACGGGATAAGACACTCTGATACACACTCGCCTTTACATCCACCGCAGGGATACTTGCTATTTCTTTAGGTACATCTACCTCTACAGGGATAACAACGGGTGGGACATCAACAACAGGTGGAGTGATCGGCAACCCTCCCTCATTGAAGTACCTCGACATGAGTACCCTCAATATCCTATCCGTGTTGATCTTGAACTCTAGTTGGATATCCACCAACTCCTCTGCGTGTCCATCTCTCCATGCAAGGACAGCAAGAGCAATGGGGGTCTGCTCTAACAAAACCCTCTCCGCTCGCCAACCAGCGGTCTCTACAAACGGAACAACCTTGTTGGCTTCCACCAAGAACCTCTTAAGCTCTGTGGGCATCACTTCAATGATCTTAAACGCACCACCAAGTGCTTCTATCGTAAACACACCCTCATTACGGGTGACCAACCCTTTAGACTCCACATCACCCACCTTGAAGAAGTAGAAGTCATACTCCTTGCCCTTCTTCGCCCCCTGTATATGGTACTTCACATACGGAGACTTGGCATCTACTTCAAAGAACCTCTCCAATCTCTTAGGGCTGAAAACCTTTAGTCTTGGTCTACCTGAGTATTTATCCATTTTATCTGCTCCTTTAGATGGTGAGGTATAGGTCGGTCTTGTTCTCGATGACCTTTTTGATCATAGAGAGCGGCACATTCTTGACCTCAGATACCTTCTTTGTCCGACCACCCCTAAACGCAAAAAAGGATAAATCATATCCTTTTCCGCTTAGGGTGATTTCGACTTGGTTAGGGAAGTCGGTGTTCATATCCAGAGGGAAGGTCAAAACCACCCCATCAGCTTTGGAGTTTACGACCTTAAGTCCCGTGGTTTGGGTCACACGCTTCAAACCACCCAAACTATCCAATATCCGCTCAGTTAATGGGTCGAGGCTTGAGGCTATTTTGTTCCATTGGCCCATGGCATTTCTCCTTTATTCTGCGTGCCTTATTTGATAAACAAAAAAAAACGCTGTTTATCCAATCTCTGAGAGGCAGGTAGCCCTCCGTTGGAAATGTATTTTTTTGTTACTCATTTTATGCGTG
>Ga0194115_10000610_pt1 | contig 51519 bp, 36 predicted proteins | sample TA2MahsurfametaG_3_FD_148656 | JGI IMG/M metagenome (GOLD analysis project Ga0194115, IMG submission 148656) | Freshwater microbial communities from Lake Tanganyika, Tanzania - TA2015002 Mahale S4 surface | ecosystem: Environmental > Aquatic > Freshwater > Lake | place: Tanzania: Lake... | reverse complement strand
AGACTGATGAACGACCCTGACAAATACTGTAAAATTTGGAGGGAATTTCAAACTGACGTTCTTCCAAAGTATTGGGTTGTGTGGCCACACTCAGAGTCGAAGGGATGGTGTGATAGACTTACAGGACAACTAAATCATAATCACGTTAGCTAATGATTTTCACAGATTCTCCGAAATTTGTTGTAAATTTGGAGAGACGAAAAGATAGGTTCGAATCCATCAAAAAGGAGATGGAGTATATCGGTTGGGAATACGAGTATTTTCCTGCGGTGGATACAAACAGTCATGTTGGGTGCACAAAATCACATTTGGAAATTATAAAGCTTGCCAAAGAGAGAAATTATGATAAGGTTCTCATAGTTGAAGATGATTGTACCATAATGCCTTATGCAAAATCTTTCATCGAAAAATGCGAATCTACAACAGAAAATTTTGAGTTTTCCGTTGTAAACTTAGCTCCCACTTTGAACAGACCGGTCAATAGAAGTGAGAAATTTCCTTGGTTTTTGGATGCAACTAATCTACCTCCCAAGGAGGAACATCATAGGGGAATTTTTGCTACCAACATGATAATGTATCATAGTTCAGTTTATGATAAGGTTTTAGAAATAGAAGAGGCTTCAAAATTGAATTATTTTGCAATTGATGACTTTATCTATCAATTTATTACAAGTATTTATCAGAGTTATGTACCCATAGTACCAATAGGACCTCAAATTTCTGATTGGTCAGATGTGTCACACGGACAGTATAATAATTTTTATACTCAAACTTATAATTGGAATCAATACTCTCCTGTGAAAATACCTGGTGAGTTTTTAAGTTTACATAACAATAAATCTACAAAAGAACAAAATATTCATATAGAATTTACCCATGCGAACTAAATTTATAACTTGTATCTACAGTGATTTGGCTGGTACAGGGTTTGGAGGAAGAAGCTCAAGAGGCGGTCATTATCAATACAGTTTACTTTCACTTTTGAAAATCACAGGTGCTGATTTTGTTTGTTATACCTCAGATAGAGAGATAGAAAGATTAAAAAGGTTTTTTTATACCGAAAATAATATTAGTGAAGATAAACTTCAATTTGTAATCTTTGATTTGAAAAAAACTAAATTCGAAGAACTCCTTTCCAAACACAAAAATTATGAAGATGCTAAAACTGGTGACAGATGTATTGAAATTCAGTGGTCAAAATTTGCTTGGTGGTGGAATGAAGATAAATCTTATGATTATTATTTTTGGATTGACGCAGGTTTATCTCACTGTGGTCTTATACCAAACAAATACCTTACAGGTAGTTTACACCCTCAAGGTAGGTATTATGAAAGTAATCTTTTCAGTAATAGTTTTCTCAAAAATTTGATTGAGGATACTGAAGGCAAGTTCTTGATATTGGGAAAAGACAATGAAAGAAATTATTGGTCTGGAACTGTGAATGAAAAGTGGTACAACAATTACGATAGAAGTATTCATATTATAGGTGGAATGTTTGGAGGTCATAGGGACCTGTGGGACAATGTTGTTGGTATTTTTGAAAATTATGTTAATCAAATAACACCAGTCGAAAGAGTATATCATGAAGAGGTTATTATGAGCTTGATGTATCAAAATCATAAAGACTTGTTTGTACGTAAGCACTTTGACATTTGGTGGTGTCCTGATAATTGTCCATCAGGCACGAATCCAAAACTGTTTGAAGAAAATAAAAGTTTTTACAGAATATTAGAAGAATTTAATAGAATTTATGAGTAATATAACATTAGTCACAGGTATATGGGACATCGGTAGGTCCGAATTGAGTGAAGGTTGGTCACGACCTTATCAACACTATTTAGATAAATTTGAAAAATTGTTAGAGGTTGATGCTAACATAATTATCTATGGCGATAAAGAATTAGAAGAATTCGTTTTCTCAAGAAGAAAACAGTCCAATACACAATTTATAGAAAGACCCCTTTCTTGGTTTCAAAACAATGAATTTTTCCCTTTGATTCAAAATATCAGAAATAGTAATAGTTGGAAAAACTTGGCTGGTTGGTTGAAAGACTCAACACAAGCTCGTTTGGAAAATTATAATCCATTGGTAATGTCCAAAGTATTTCTGTTGAACGATGCTAAAATAATGGATAAGTTTAATTCTGAATATCTTTTTTGGATTGATGGTGGATTAACAAATACGGTGCACCCTGGTTATTTTACACATGATTTGGTTTTAGATAAACTATCCAAATATATTTCAAAATTCTCTTTTATCTGTTTCCCTTACGATGCTGAAAGGGAGATTCATGGTTTTGAATATAATAAATTGAATGAAATTGCTGGTGCCAAAGTTAACAAAGTTGCTCGAGGTGGGTTTTTTGGAGGACCGAGAGAAACGATATCAAACTTGAATTCAATCTATTATGGATTATTAAGGTCCACTTTGGAAGAAGGTTTCATGGGAACTGAGGAGTCTATCTTCAGTATAATCTGTTATAAACATGCAGACCTTGTAAATTATTTCGAAATTGAATCCAATGGATTAATTGGTAAGTTTTTTGAAGACTTGAAAAATGACAAGCTCGTGCCGAAAAACGAAAAGTCGGCTACCATACAAAACAAGCTTGATACAAGTAAAGTGGGTTTATATGTCATTGGTTTTAACAGTCCCAAACAATTTCAAACGTTGATTGATTCAATGATGGAATATGATAAAGATTTTTTACTCAAAACAAAAAAGTTTTTATTGAATAATTCAACTGACCGAAACACAGATTTAATTTACAGTCAGATTTGTGATGAATATCAATTTGAAGAAATAAAAAAAGATAATTTGGGTATTTGTGGTGGACGCCAATTTATTGCAGAACACTTTGAAAACGAAACCGATTTGGATTACTATTTGTTTTTTGAAGATGACATGTTCTTTTTCTGTAAACCAGATGAAGTGTGTAGAAATGGTTTCAACAGAATGGTTCCAAATCTTTTCACAAAGTCATTAGAAATTACTAACAAAGAAAATTTTGATTTCCTCAAACTTAATTATTCTGAGTTTTTTGGTGACAACAGTATTCAATGGTCTTGGTATAATGTACCACAACATGTGAGAGAAGAATTTTGGCCAGGAAAACCAAGGCTACCCCAAATGGGACTTGACCCAAATGCTCCCAAAGCAAAATATGATTCTATTCTATCTCACAAAGGAGTTCCATACGCAACAGGAGAAGTTTATTATTGTAATTGGCCTCAGATTGTTTCAAGACCTGGTAATGTCAAGATGTTTTTGGACACCACTTGGGCGCATCCTTTTGAACAAACTTGGATGAGTCATATGTACCAATTGACAAAGAAGGGTGAATTGAAACCGGGTATTTTATTACTCACTCCAACGGAACACAATAGATTTGAACATTACAGTAGAGATTTAAGGAAAGAGTCATAACAATATATTTATTGTTATGGAATTTTATATCGCTAAGAATGCTACCCTTCCGTTGCTTAAAATGCAGGTTGTTCAAGACGGGAGGTCGAGTTATTTGGAACTGATGAAGTCGTTGCCGTATTCAACAATCTTTTTCACAATGGTTGATGTTTATACAGGTATTCCGAAAATTGTCTCAGCTCCTTGTTATATAGTTTCATTGATATTGCCTGAGCCAGGAGCATTGACAGAGTATTATATTTATTTTCAATTTACATCGATGGATACTGATACACCAGGAAGATATCAAGGTCAGTTTTTGATAAAAAACGATGAAGGCAATTTAATTCTTCCACTTAGAGAACAACTATATATTAATATCGAAGACAGTTTTATCGCAGAATCTGCCTGTTGTTAATTTGATTGGTAATCCCTTTTTATTATATTTATTATTGAATGAGTAAGGTGAACTTCACGATAGTGTGAAAGCTAATAAGCCACTCGGAAAATATATGATATCAAGTCAAGAAATTGAGGACTTTCTCCACGGAAATGACCCAGAACAATTTATAATAGCTATCGAGTTTGACTACGTTTCAAATTCAATTTACAAAGTAAAAGAAATACCAGGTAAAGGAAAAGACATCCGTAAAGACCATTTCATACCATTTGCTTGGGTTGGAGACCTTAGAGGTTGTGGTTTTTATAATGATTCAAAGTTAGCACAAAAAGAAGCAATGTCCAAACATGGAATTGTGATTGAAAAACTTGAAACGAAAGGAGATGAAAGACTAGAAAAAGGTCTATTATATTTGGTAAAATCACTAAAAGGTTATAGAGAACTAATACAATTTTTTAGAGATGGTAATTTTGACCCTTGGAGTGATAAGTCAAAAGATAAAATTTTAATCCTCCCTCCTGTTGAACAATATTTTATTGCGAAAGAAAAAAGATTATTTAAAGGATTCTATGATTACGACCAAGTGACTCGTTTGGTTTTTGACTTGGAAACAAACGCATTGGACCCGAAAGACGGACGCATATTGATGATTGGAATTAAAACGAACAAGGGATATAATAAGGTTATTGAATGTCTTAATGAATCTCAAGAAAAGGGTGCAATCGTCGAATTTTTTAATATAATCGACCAAATAAAACCTTCAATTATAGGAGGTTACAACTCAGCAAATTTTGATTGGAATTGGATTTTCGTAAGAGCACAAATACTTGGTATTGACCTAAGAAAAACAATTAAATCTCTACACCCACAACATTCTTATACAAGAAAGGAAAGTATTTTAAAACTTGCAAATGAAGTTGAGGATTATCTTCAAACTTCAATTTGGGGGTACAATGTTATTGACATCCTTCACTCAGTTCGTAGAGCTCAGGCAATTAATTCAAATATTAAAGCTGCAGGTTTAAAATACATTACAAAGTTTATTAATAGAGAAGCCAAAGACCGTATATACATAGAGCACGCACATATCGGAAAGATGTACGCTGCTAAAGAAGAGTATTGGTTGAATATTCAAAACGGTAATTACAAAAAAATTGGAACAGACGAAAAAATAGATGAGGTTTGTAAAAAGAGAGACGATGTTTACATCCGAACTACAGGGGATAATCTCGTTGAAAGATACTTAGAGGACGACTTGGAGGAATCTTTGGCAGTCGATAAGGAATTTAATCAAGCTTCATTTTTGCTTGCCTCTATAATACCTACGACTTATGAAAGGGTCTCAACAATGGGAACTGCGAGTCTATGGAAAATGTTAATGATTGCTTGGTCTTATAAAAATGGATTAGCGATACCTCAAAAACAACCCAAGACAAACTTTGTAGGAGGTCTTTCACGACTACTCAAGGTAGGATACAGTAAGAATGTACTCAAATTAGACTTTTCTTCCCTATACCCATCTATTCAACTTGTACATGATATATTCCCTACATGTGATGTCACGGGAGGTATGAAGGGAATGTTAAAACATTTTCGTGATACTCGTATCAAATACAAACAACTCGCTGAGGATTACTATTTTACAGACCAAGAAAAATCACTTTCATATTCGAACAAACAACTACCAATAAAAATATTCATCAACTCAATGTTTGGTGCTTTGTCAGCTCCTCAAGTATTTGCTTGGGGTGACATGTATATGGGTGAGCAAATCACTTGTACTGGTCGTCAGTACCTTCGTCAAATGATTAAGTTTTTTATGTGCAAAGGTTACACCCCTTTAGTTATGGATACGGATGGCGTTAATTTCTCAAGTCCAGAAGATTCAGACACTCATAGATATATTGGTCGTGGTTTGAATTGGAAAGTAGATGCGGGTAAAGTGTATTTTGGTCCCGAAGCTGACGTCGCGGAGTATAATGATATATTCATGAGAGGGGAAATGGCTCTTGACACAGACGGCATATGGCCTTCATGTATAAATTTATCGAGAAAAAACTATGCTGTGATGGATTCTAAAGGAAAAGTAAAGTTGACTGGAAACTCTATAAAATCAAAAAAACTTCCACTATATATTGAAGAATTTTTAGACAATGGTATTAAAATTCTGTTAGAAGGTAAGGGAAAAGAATTTATAGAGTATTACTATCAATATCTACAATTAATATTCGACAAAAAAATTGCTTTATCTAAAATTGCCCAAAGAGCTAAGGTTAAATTGACACTAGATGATTATAAAAAAAGATTGTCTCAGCGAACCAAAGCGGGTAATCAGATGTCAAGAATGGCACATATGGAATTAATATTACAAAACAATCTTACTGCAAATTTGGGCGATGTAATAATGTATGTTAATAATGGCGTAAAAGCATCTCACGGAGATGTTCAAAAGAAGGGTGAGGGTGTTCAAATAAATTGTTATATGTTGGATTCCGACATTCTAGATATTAATCCTAATATGACCGGCGATTATAATGTTCCGAGAGCGGTTGTTACTTTTAACAAGAGAATTGAACCTTTACTAGTTGTATTTAAACAGGAAATCAGAGATGCATTAATTGTGAACGACCCAGCTGAAAGAGGAATATTTACTACATCTCAATGTGAACTTATCAACGGCATACCTTTCAATAGTGGAGACCAAGATAAATTGGAAGAAGACGTTCTTCAAATAACTGAACAAGAATTGGAATATTGGAAAAGAAGAGGATTAGAGCCTGATTACATTTACAATCTGGCTGATGAAGGATGGGAGAAAAAATTAGGATTGTTTCAATCCGTCTGATGAGAGAATATACCAATTACCCCTAACGAATCTAAACTCCACACAAGCAAATTTATCTAATTCAACTTCATTAAACTCTTCATCGATTAAACCCAAATCAGGTATTACCACTAGTTTTGTCATTGATTTTACAACCACATGGTCACTTGTCTTTGAATTTAAATAAAGAATTGATTCTTGAATTCCTCTTACAACAACACAAGCTTCACCCTGAATTGTATAAGATGGCTCTGATACAATTGCGACTTCAGAGGTTTCAATTTTAAACCCATTTATAATTCTTATGGAAGGTATTGATTTTACAATTGCCATTAGATTACGTAAATTTGACGGGGCATCGCTCTATATCTCATTTGTTTGTTAAGATTTTCTGCAATTGTGGCTTCTCTCTCCATTACTTTTTCAGGTCTAAGTCTTGTTAACCATCCTTCAGGACCTGTCAGTTCCTCGAGTAATTTTAATTTTTCGTCTTTGGATTCAGTTGATAAACTTTGATAATCCAAAGTAATTTCACTATCAGGAGTTTTCAAATTACCTGAGTATTTTCCTCTTACTCGCGCCAATGTCTCTTTACAATAGGCGGTAAACCATCTACGGACCCATTGTTGGCCAGGAACGTTTATGTCTTCCCAAGAAAGGGATTCGATTGGAACGTCTGTTGGTAGTTTTATGACGTCTGGGTTCGCTTTGAGACAATCTAGTCTATCATCGGGCCCTACATCATAATACCAATACCAAACAGTTTTTCCAACATACAAGCTGTAATTACTCCAGTTGAATCTTCCACCGGGTGTATTATAAAGAAATATATTTTTCTTACCATCGGGTAAACCTGTTATTCTATAAGTTAATGAACCTCCTAAGATTCTGTTTAAAATATTTGCTTCTTGCATTCTTATCAAGTAGTCAAAACCTGACATCATAAAGTATGAGCCTTGATAACCCATTTGAGCATAACCTGCTTGGTCTGCACCCAAACCTATACCACCAAAACCAAATCCACCAATACCCCCTATTCCTAATGCGTTGAAAGGTCGGTTCGAGAACCATAGAAGTTCGTTTACTTCACGACCCGCAGGAATTTCGTAATTTTGTGTATTGGCACTAAGTTCAAAATAATCTTTTTTCAACACCCAAGGTCCTACTGTTTGTAGTCCCACAATTTTAGAATATGAGTATGAAAATTGTTGCTCAAAGTCCATAGTTCTTGTTATCAAAGCTCTAGCGACAGATTTTTCATTCATGTTCAAATTGACAAGGTTGACCCATTGAGAATCAATCAACCACTGTAGAATATACTCTTCATAATCGCCAATTGAAAGTTCCATCAAAGAGTCAAGCATTTCGTCAGTAAGTTCTACACTACGTAAAGGCGCTCCAAGTTGATTTCTTAATCTATTATAGATTCTACTTCTTTCTGGTTCAGGGATTACTGCCATCAAAATGATTTAGCTATAAATATCATCTCAAGGTATAAATAAAATCACTCACGGGAAACTTGTAGGCATTTATTCCTTTTTCGATATTTTTGTTTTCGAATACGATAGTTTCGAATGAATTACTGAAAATCATCCAATCAACATTATATTTTTTTACACTACTTGGTGTTAGTACTACATAATTTTCATCCTCAATAAAGTATGTAGAAAATGGCTTTATTTGTGATTTGTAAATTTTACCGTCAACCTGAATTTCGCAATCTAACCCCTCAGAATCAGATTGTGCCCCGAAAGAACTTTTTATTTCTACATTACCTTCTCCAAATTCTTTTTCCAATCTTTCTTTGGACCATGATTCTACTTTTCCTCCTTTTATTTTACTTTCACCTAAGTTTGACATAATAGCAATGTAAAAAGCAGAATCTTCTTTAAAAATTTTGTCAGCGCCCATTACAAGTATTTTGACAAGTCTTTTGATTCCCTCAATTTGTTCTTCGGGTTTTTTCCCCCGCAATAAAATTTTTGGTTTTCCCAAAGAAGAAAGTAGGGCGTTCACACTTTTTGTTATCATACAAAAAGCCCTGTGATTACCAGCTAAATAACTAATGTCGTGCCTTGTTCCATCTTTATAGAAACCTTGCATTCTGTTTTGACTGATGTCTTTTTCTTTGAATTCTAACCAAGAAATTTTTTTGAGAGCGGTATAAATTCCACCACCATATATTTTACTAATCTCGTTGTTTTCTAATAAGGATTGAAAAAAGTTATCATCCTCTTTACCACAAGATTGAATAAAATTTTTTTTACCTTCCATTAGTAACCCTTGACCAATTTTTGATTCAATAAGGTTCGTTTTGGATTTCATTTCGAATAGTTTGGAAACAAAATCCCAATTTACAACTTTCCAAAAGTTTGTGATGTATTCGTCTCTTTTGTTTCTGTATTTGAGATAATAAGCATGTTCCCATAAGTCCAAACCCAATAATGGAAATCCCCCACCTTCAACAACGTTCATAAGTGGGTTGTCTTGATTTGGAGTAGACATTATTTTCAAATTTCCGTTCTTAGTTAATAGTAACCAAACCCATCCTGACCCAAACCTGTCTTTAGCAATCGTTTCAAATTTCTTTTTGAAATTGGTGAATGTACCATATTCTTTGGTAATCTTTTTATAAAGTTCGCCAGTCAATTTTTTTGGCTTCGGTGTTAACATATTCCAAAACATTGCGTGGTTGAATGCTCCACCAGCGTTATTTCTTATTACTTTGTCGTACCTTGAAATATTTTTAATTATTTTTTCAAGTTCCAAATCACCGTAATTCTTTTTGGCTAATGCGTCGTTCAATTTATCTACATAACCCTTATAATGTTTGTTGTAGTGAAATTCCATTGTCTCGGGGTCAATGAATGTTTTGAGGGCTGAGTAAGAATAGGGTAATTTTTCTATCCCTATTTTTTTCATTTCTGTGAGGAGTAAATTTTTCTCTTCGTTCACTTTGTTTTCCAAAATCTTATATTCGATTTTTTGGATTTCTTCTTGTAATTTTTTCATAAATAATGAAAGGCGTTTTATATAAATAACACGCTTTCTGATATTATCTCATTTCGTTGATGCGGTTCATTATTTCTTCCACGAAGTCCGCAGAATTTTGAATGTCCCCCATAACAGTAGCAATAACGTTTTTCTTTTGGTTTAATATGTCATAGATTATACCCTCGATTGTGTTTTCAAAGATGGGGTAATATACCAATACATTGTTCTTTTGACCGTATCTGTATGCTCGGTCTTCGGCTTGAGAGTGGTCGGATGGTAAAAAAGATAAGTCGTTCATTATTACAGCTTCGGCTGACGTGAGTGTGATACCGACACCAGCGGCCTTAATGTTTCCAACAAACACCGTAATTTTTTCGTTTTCTTGAAATTGGTCCACTGCTAATTGTCTTTCGGGTTTTGACATTGAACCATCAAGTTTAACTGCTGACTTACCAAAATGTTCACAGATTTTATTTAGAGAGTTAGTAAAATTACAAAATATTATAACTTTTTTTCCTTGTTCTAATATGTTTTCGGCAAGCTCAATCGTTTGATTTGTTTTCTCATCTGCAATAATTTGTCTTACTTTTGTGAGTTTTGTAAATTGAACAGTGAGAGATTTGGATTCTTCAGGGTTTTTTTCGTACCAATTATAATATTCACCCATGAGTTCTTCATACTCTTTAGATTTAAGTCTAAGATATACAGGTGTAATAATCTTGTCTGGCAAATCTAAAACATCTTCTTTTAATCTTCTGAGTAATAATGATGATGTTCTGTCTCTTAATTCTTCCAAGTTTGATGCTCCCATCACATTCCAAACTTTTCTTGGACCAACCCTAAATTGATATCCCGAACAATATCTGATAACATAGGCCATCCAATTCTTGGCAACAGGTGAATCTACAAGACTTAACAAGTTATAATAATCAATTGGTCTTGATGTCATAGGTGTGCCTGTTAAAAGCCATAGTCGGTCAACTTTTTTGACTATGTCATTAATTAATTTTGTTCGTTGGGCTTGAGGATTTTTGATATAGTGTGCCTCATCAACAACCACCAAATCGAAATTCGCATTATTAATTTGTGACTCACTTTTTTTCTTAATGTCATGGAAATTTTTTATTATATCGTAATTTATAATAACAAAGTCGTGTTCTGTTGAAAAATTCTTTCCCTCCGCGATAAAAATACTTTTGTCAGTGTAGTTCTCAATTTCCCTTTTCCAATTTATTTTCAATGTTGCAGGACAAATAATAAGTATTTTTTTCGCACCTGTTTCAAGAGCGGCTATTATTGTTGAAGTAGTCTTACCAAGACCCATGTCATCAGCCAATATGAATTTTTTGTTTTCTACTAGTTTTTGAACCGCCTCTTTTTGATGATTAAGAGGAGGTCTTACAGAGTATTTTTCGTAGTTAATCACCACATCCTTAACGGTATTATCTTTTATTACAGCCGCCTTTGGAAGCCAAAAATCGTGAATTTCTTCAGAATCAAAAATTTTTCCCCAAATGTGAAAAGATTTTTCCCTTTCCGCTAATAATTTTTCCACCCATATTTTTGTTGGAATTTCAGTATATAATTTGTCGTCTGCGAGTTTTTGTGCAAAATAAGCATCTAAGATTATCCATTTTCGAGCAATTTTAGGGGAAATCTCATAGTTTTCAATTATGTATTCTGATTGACTTCTTGTTGGATAAAATTTTTTATTAATTTGAGACTTTCTTTTCAGCTCCAAAATGTAGTTGTTAGCCCCCTGATAGGTTTCGAGTAATGTGATGGCTTTAGACTCTAAACTAATTTCAGAACTCATTATTTGATATTAATATCTTTTCTACCATCATTCCAATATTCTTCACCACCATAGAAAATTAGAATTTCTTCATCTTTATCTATGTCTCTTGTTGCGTAAAACTCGAATGTATCATGTACTTTATTGGACCTCCAATTTGCATTTGGTGTGTTACTGTGATTATAAAAACTCGAAAAGCCTAAACCAACGACTTGTAATTCCCATTCTGATGTCCCCATAGGCCAATTAAATCGATGGTTAATCAAAATTGGGCTAGATGTTTTTTTAGGAATATTCAAATCCAAGTATGGGCATATTTCGAAAACTTCATTAATAAGAATTTTTTCAGAGGCAAATATTCCTCTACCGTGGATTGGACTTTTGTCCAAATAAATTTTGGTCGGTGGATTTACACGCATAGTACTTAGTCGAAATATAATCTTTGAAACAATATTTATCAATATGAGAGAAAATTTAGTTCCAATCACAAGACTCGGTAAGTTTTTCGGTGGTGAAGATTATGTTCTTGATATTGGTATGGGTGAGGAGTGGTTAATTGGAGATATGAATTTTACTGTCATTCTTTATAGAATAGATAGATATAAAACTAAAACTGATGATGTGTATGGTGAGGTTTTGGAAGATGGGATTCAATTTCTGGCACCTGTTGAAATAAAAGGATATGTCCAAGTTTCTTCTCCGACTAATAAATTATTGGGGACCTCAAAAGTTAAACAGCAAGAACCAGGTAATATGAGATTTAGTGTTTATCAAAAAACTTTAGAAGATTTAGGGGTTGAGATTTTTATGGGAGATTATTTGGGATACTATGAAAGTGAAGATAGAGTAAGATACTATGTTGTAGAGGACGATGGATATGTAAGGTCAGATAACAAACATACTTACGGTGGTTACAAACCGTTTTATAGAACAATTGTAGCTACTATGGTAAGTGAGAACGAATTTAAAGGAATTTAATTTATGAGATATATTCTTAAAGAATCACAACATAATATGTTAATCGAAACAGCCACTTTCAGTTCTGATGTCGAAAGAATTCAGAAAGTATTGGTTAGTAAAGGTTATGATTTAGGAAAGTATGGTCCTAATAAAGATGGTGTTGATGGTTTACTTGGTCCTCTCACAAGAAAAGCGGTTGAAAAAGAATTCGGACTTTCAGTCCCAAAGGATATAAAATTCCCTGAAAAAACTATTGGTGGTTACGATGCTGTCTTGGTTGGTGGGTTAGACTACAGGGTTGGTGATTTAAAAATTGGTTCTCAAGCTAATTTATTAAAACAAGGTTTGGGTGTTGATAAAAAGGTCAAAGAATTTACATATAATACACCAACCTCAACTATAGTTGAATTCATAAACCAAAACCAAAATATACCTGTGTATCTTTTCAGTGCGGGTTGTAGGAAATCCAGCGATATTGCAAGTGCTATGGGCACATCCAAAAACATGCTTTATATAATAGAGCCGTACGCTCTTGGTCCTGAGACAAAATCAAGTGTTAGAAGTGCAGTTGATAGCGGAGTACCGGCTTCAAATGTATTTGTTGGAAATTCCCAAGGTAGAGGGCTCGGAATAGTTAATGGTGCAAGTTCTTCCAAGTCCTCTTCTCATTGGAACGCATTGACGACTGTGGCTTCGATGACAAAAAATTAATATACTATGCCGTTACCAAAACAAGTAAAACCAACTATTCAATTAGTACCAAACAAAACTTTGAGCGCAAGGAGAGAACAATTATTGGAATATATAAAAAAAGATGGAACATATTTGCCAAAATCAGTATTACATGCTGATTTGGATAAGGGTATGTTAGAGTTTTGTAAAACAGAACTAAAGGTGGTCACTTCTGGAAAAATTGTTCCTTTTTTAGATATTATTATTACAAGTCAAAATTGGACTCAGTATTTGGAAACATCTAGTTTTGTAGATTTGGATTTTAATCCGAGTCCTCCTTTTATAACCCTTGTTAGAGTACCTGAAGTAAAGTTTGGCTCGAATCCTGCCACGAAATATAACATTCCGAATCGTAAACAGTTTTATTATGCTTCTGTCCCTACTTGGGATGGTAATATGCAAGGGATGGATATATATACAATTCCCCAACCTGTTCCTGTTGACATCAACTATAGTTTGAAGATTATTTGTAATAGAATGAGAGAGTTGAATCAGCTAAATAAAAACGTGATGTCAATCTTCGCTTCTAGACAAGCTTACACATTTATTAAAGGCCAGTATGTTCCTATAATTTTAAACAATGTAGGTGACGAGTCTCAGATGAATATTGAATCAAGAAAGTATTATATACAAAACTATGATTTTACAATGTTGGGTTATTTGATAGACGAGGAAGAGTTTGAGGTAAAACCTGCAATTCAAAGAATTACACAAATTGTTGAAGTTGACACTTCAACACTGAAAAAGAAAAGAAAAACTTGGCCACAAAATCCAAGTCAATTTCCATCTGATTTTTTATTTTTATCTGGTGTAACTTCTTTGAGTGAAAAAATAGATTTTACTGCTAAAATGTCGATTATATCAACAGATAATGTTTTGTCTTATGATGTTTATATCAACGGAGATTTTTATGGTACAAATGTTAATTTTATTCAAATTACTTTCAATGATATGTTAAGAGTAGATGTTGAAAAAGAAAATAACAGTAAACCCTCCTCTATAAAATTTGATAATAAACTTTTCTAATTTTCACCGTAGATATCCCTTTTTTCCTGACAATTTTGTATTATCAAATTTTCCAAAAATTTATAAATTTTCATACCTCTTTTGTCGCAATACTTTTTTAATATTTCGTGGACCTTAGGGTCTATTTTTATGTTTTTTATTTCTCTCTTAATTCTCATAGTAGAAAAAAGGTAGAATTTATTCCTACCGTTTATAAATAGATAATGAAAAGTAAAGTTTTTTCATTCCTATTAGAATATTTATCAATAAAATAAATCTCACAGAATAATTTAAAATAATGGCAACAACAACTGTAAACCAAAAAGTTTATGTTTCACCGGGCGTCTACACTTCAGAGACCGACTTATCGTTTGTAGCACAAAGCGTTGGTGTAACAACATTAGGTTTAGTGGGAGAGACTATCAAGGGTCCTGCATTCGAACCTGTTTTCATAACAAATTTTGACGAGTTTCAAGCCTTCTTCGGAGGTACTGAACCAACAAAGTTTGTAAATACACAAATTCCCAAGTATGAAGCCGCGTATATAGCTAAATCATATTTACAACAATCTAATCAACTATTTGTTACAAGAGTATTGGGATTGTCTGGATACGACGCGGGCCCGTCTTGGAGTATATCCATAGTAGCTAATCCTGACCCAAAAACAATCGGAATTAATGCGAGCGTCGCTCAAGTAAATTTCACAAGTAATTTCTCAGGTAACACGGGAGGTACCGTCAATTGGACTAGCTTACCCGCTTCTATTTCTACGGTATTCAATAATGTTTACACACTTAATAACGGAAGTACGTCATCTTACAATGCTAGTTGGAATACTGCTATACAATCTATTTTTTCTAATACCTCTTTATCAGGTAACACTGTTTTCTCTTGGGGTTCTATTCCTAGCAATAATTATTTCAATTTAATTAACGCTGGTTTTACAGGATTCACAGATGGGTTTGATGTTGACAATGTCAATCTTGATAATAATGAGTTGACGGATGGCCAAAATGATGCTTGGTTCTATGCTAACTTCGATTTACAGAGTGGAGATAATTATTCAGGGACATCTGTATCTTGGACCGTTAATCAATTGACAAATCCAAGTACGGGAGTTTTCTCGGGCTCTGTATCAGGTAGTATCTTTACTTACTCCGGCACAGCTTTCCATGATTGGAACAATATGGTTGTTGCTACATTAAGGTCAAGAGGAATTTCTTTATATACAAATAACTCATCAAGTCAAAATCATGGTCCTGTATATGAAGTAACAGGTCTTACTGATGTCAAATTGGTTTGTGATGGTCAATATAGTGGGGTAACTCAAAATCCATTATCTTTGTTCGGGGTTTCAGGAGTTACAAAAAATGGAGAAAGCTTTCAATTTGAAACTTCGTTGCAGTCTACTTCATCAGAATACATTACAAAAGTATTAGGAGTAGAAAATTTTCAAAAACCGAGAAATGAAGTACCTTTATTTGTTGAGGAAATTTACCCTGGTTCTCTATCCTATGGATATAATTCAAGTTATGTAAGAGGTCTTAATTGTAATTTAATTTCTTTACCTGGTTCAAGACCTGCTGCGGGGACCCCGTCTCAAACATCAATAGCGTGGAAATTACAAAAATATCAATCACCGAAAACACCTTTCTTAGTGTCTGAGTTGAGAGGTAATAAAGTTTATGACTTATTCAGATTTATATCAATTTCTGATGGTAATGCGGCAAACACTGAAGTGAAAGTATCAATTACTAATTTGTCATTTAATAATATGTCTTTTGATGTCTTAGTCAGAAACTTCTTTGACACAGATACAAATCCAATTGTTATTGAAAAGTTTACCAACTGTAATTTGGACCCAAGTTCTAACAATTTTATTGCTAAAAAAATTGGTTCATCAGACGGTGAATATATTTTGTTATCAAAATATATTATGATTGAAATGGCGGAAAACGCTCCAATAGATGCATTACCATGTGGTTTCAACGGGTATACTCAGAGAGAATATGGTTCATCTTCTAATTATGCTCCATATATCGTTTACAAAATAAAATATTATTATCCCCAAGAACCTATTTTTAACCCACCTTTTGCGTCTACAGTAAATTCACCTGGTGATGTTATAAGAAGAAGTTACTTAGGTTTTTCATCATATTTTGGCATTGATGATTCATTTCTTCAATATTTGGGTCAACAAAACCCACAGATTGATTGGGCAGATACAACTGAATCAATCCCTTGGAATGGATTAACTAAAGGATTTCATATGGACTCTGGTGCTACGGTTGTTACAATAGGTAACGTTTACACAACTAGTGGTGAACCTGCATATGAATGTGGAGTAGCTACATTTACATCAGACCCTGAGTCACAAGAAAATCCTTATTATTTTATATTTGCTAGGAAATACACAGTATGTTTTGCTGGTGGTTTCGATGGATGGGACATATACAGAGAATTTAGAACTAATAAAGATGAATTCCAACTTGGTTCTTCTGGATATCTTGCAGGAGCAGCGACCTCTATAAGATATCCCAATGCTACAGGTGAAGGTATTTTCAAGAGAATTATTGTAGAAAATAACACTCAAGATTTTGCTAATACTGACTATTATGCTTACTTACTTGGTATTCTTACTTATAGAAATCCAGAGTCAACAAACATCAATTTGTTCGCAACCTCGAGTATAGACTACGTAAACAATTCTAATTTGTGCGAAGAGGCAATTGACATGATTCAATTCCAGAGAGCAGATAGTGTTTATATAGTGACTACACCTGATTACGACATGTACACACCTGATTCAACTGATTCACTTCAAATTATTTACCCACAAGAAGCGGTCGACAACCTTGATAATACTGGTATCGACTCAAACTATACAGCAACATATTACCCTTGGATTTTAACAAGAGATACCGTAAATAATACTCAAATCTATCTACCGGCAACTGGTGAAGTTTGTAGAAATTTAGCACTTACTGATAATATCTCTTTCCCATGGTTCGCAACAGCGGGTTATACGAGAGGTTTAGTAAATTCAATTAAAGCTCGTATCAAGTTGACTCAAGAAGATAGAGATACTTTATATCAAGGAAGATTAAATCCTATAGCAACATTTGCAGATGTTGGAACTGTAATATTTGGAAATAAAACACTTCAAATTGCAGATACAGCTTTGAATAGATTGAACGTAAGAAGACTGTTATTACAAGCTCGTAAGTTAATCTCAGCTGTAGCTGTAAGATTACTATTCGAACAGAACGACCAAATAGTAAGACAACAATTCTTAGATAGTGTTAACCCAATCCTTGATGGTATCAGAAGAGATAGAGGTCTTTACGATTTCCGTGTGACCGTTTCTTCTTCTCCAGAAGATTTGGACAGAAACACTCTCACAGGTAAAATTTACCTTAAACCAACTAAAGCTCTTGAATTCATAGATATTGAATTCTTTATTACACCGACAGGAGCTTCGTTCGAAAATATATAATTAAACGGGGGGAGAAATCCCCCTTTTTTAGCCTCATATGGAAATTGTTTTAACAGAAGCATTCAAAGACGAAAAGACACCTGAACTGAAATACTATGCTTTTGATTGGGATGATAATATCGTTCATATGCCTACTAAAATTATGGTAAAGGATGATAAAGGAAATGAAGTGGGTATGTCAACCGAGGATTTTGCTGAGCACCGTCATCACATCGGAAAGAAAGATTTTGACTACAAAGGAAAAACAATCGTTGGTTTTACAGATAACCCATTTAAATATTTCAGAAGTGAGGGAGATAAAGATTTTTTAATTGATGCAATGAAAGCAGAAACTGGACCAGCGTTCAATGATTTTAGAGAAGCGATTAACAACGGTTCAATATTTTCAATCATTACTGCTAGAGGACACAACCCAAATGTAATTAGAGAAACAATCTACAATTATATCGTTTCAGGTTTCAATGGCATTGACAAAGACAAACTGATTAAAAACCTAAAAAAGTACAGGTCATTTGTAGGTGAAGATGAAATGTCTGATGAAGAATTAATCAAAACTTATTTGGCTCTAAATAAGTATCATCCTGTGTCGTTCGGAGACGAATCAGGAGCAACTAATCCTGAAGAAGCAAAGGTGAAAGCAATGAAAGATTTTGTCGAATATATAAAAGGGATGGCTGCAATCCTAAATAAACGAGCTTGGTTAAAAAATGATGTAGGAAATAAGTTTATTCCATCTGAGCCAGAGATAGGATTTTCAGATGATGACCCAAAAAATGTAGAAGTAATTAAGAAAGCTTTTGATAAAGATGATATGGTTAAAACTTATTCTACTGCTGGGGGAATTAAGAAACGAGTAAATTAATAATTAAAAAATGGGGTCAAAAGTCAATAGAAATATTTTCCAACACCCTATATTTATAGGATATAAACAATAGAAACAAAAACTTAATGATATGGCTGATTTATTAATGAAAATGCCGATACCGTATGAACCGAAACGACAAAACCGATTTATTTTGAGGTTTCCTTCTTCTTTAGGTATTAATGAATGGTTTGTTGAGTCAACATCTAGACCATCAATTAAAATTGCATCAAAAGAAATAGAATTCCTAAACACATCTACATACGTTGCGGGAAGATTCAATTGGGATGAAATACAAGTTAAATTCAGAGACCCGATTGGACCATCCGCAGCACAAGCTTTGATGGAGTGGGTTCGTTTACATGCTGAGTCGGTCACAGGTCGTATGGGATATGCCGCGGGCTACAAAAAAGATATCGACCTCGAAATGTTAGACCCAACAGGTGTGGTTGTGGAAAAATGGATTTTATTCGGAACATTCTTGACATCTGTCAACTTTGGTTCTTTAGCATACAACACAGACAATTTAGCTGACATTACAGCAGGTCTAAGAATGGATAGATGTGTGTTAGTATATTAATACTATTTATAAAAAATCAATAATTTATATATTTAACCGTAAAGACATAAACTTTACGGTTATTTTTTATATATGGAAGACAAATCAAGAGAATACGGACAACAAATGATGTCACTACCACATGACGTGGTGCCTCTACCTTCACAAGGTATATTTTATAAAAACAAGAAAAAATCAATTAAGGTAGGTTATCTTACAGCTTCCGATGAAAATATTCTTCTAGGTGGTTCAGACGATATTACAACCCTTTTATTAAGGAACAAAATTTATGAACCAGACCTTAAAATAGAAGATTTATTAGAAGGGGATATAGAAGCCATTCTCATATTTTTAAGAAATACCTCTTTTGGCCCCGAAATAAACTTGAGTCTTGTTGACCCACAAACGAAGAAGGGGTTTGATTCTGTTGTTAGATTGGATGAATTAGATATTATAAAATCAAAACAAGAACCATCGGAAGACGGGACATATTTGACCACTTTACCTAAAACAGGCTCACAAGTAAAGTTGAAAATATTAACATACGGGGAGACCGCAGATATACAAAAAATAGTTGCTTCTTATCCCTCTGGAAGACCCGCTCCAAAGGTCACACTTACACTACAAAGACAAATACAAGAAGTAAACGGAAATTCCAATAAGGAGGAGATTGCGAAGTTTGTTGAATCATTACCAATAGCGGATTCGAAATACATAAGAAATTTTTTATATGATAATGAGCCGAGATTGGATTTAAGGAAAGTTGTAATAGCCCCATCAGGAGAAAAACTGACTGTCAACGTTAGTTTTGGGGTTGAATTTTTTCGCCCTTTCTTCTGAGTATAGGAAAAATCAATTAGACGAATTTTATTATTTGAGTACCCTTTTGAATATTTCATATTCAGACTTTATCATTATGCCTATATTCATAAGGAAGTATCTTTTGGATAAGTGGATAGAATCTAACTCTGAAAAAAAGTAAACTGAACCTATTTATAGAAAACCTAATTAATGTTTTTTCAGGACGCAAGTGTCGACCCCACTTCATCTACTAGTACAGCCGCAATAAAAGATTTTAATATTTTAACGGAGGCTATTAAAAAATCAATCGCCAATCTTACAGATTTACGACAAGGAATTGGGGCAGCTTCACAACTTTTTCAAAGGCTAATAATTCAATCCGACGAACTAAATAAAACTTTTGTTGGAGGAAGAATCAGATTTCAAGAGATTTCCAAAGCAATAAATGATGCCGCACCTGACGTTACAAGATTGGGTGGAACTTTTGATGATGTCAGAAAAACAATTTCAGAAATTGCAGGAGGTACAAGAACTCAATTAATTGCTACAACTAAGGATGTTAGAGAACTTTTTGCTGCTGGTAAGATATTAGACCAAAGTGTTTTATCTTTGGTGGACTCATTTGATAAGGTAGGAATTTCTTACAGTGATGTCGCTAAAAATTTACAAGAATCTATCGTTTATGTTCAAAGTGTGGGACAAAACGCTAGGTCCGTAATGAAAGATGTAGTCACTAACACGGAACAACTATCGAGATTCAATTTTCAAAATGGGGTTCAGGGACTGACCAAAATGGCGGCACAAGCTTCTATGCTGAGGTTTGATATGAAAAAAACATTTGAATTTGCAGAAAGTGTTCTCGACCCAGAAAAAGCAATTCAAATGGCTTCATCATTTCAGAGGCTGGGTGTAGCTGTTGGTAGTTTGGGTGACCCTTTAAGTCTTCTAAATCAATCATTGACTGACCCTTCGGGATTACAGAACTCTTTGATTAGTATGACAAAACAATTTACTTATTTTGATGAAACGTCTAAAAGTTTCAAAATAAGTCCCCAAGGAATTCTTACTATGAAAGAACTTGCTGACGCAACGGGAATCACTGCCGCAGAATTAAGAAAAACCGCCTTGGCGGCCGCAGAGATGGACTCCAAACTTGCAAAAATCAACACAACAGGATTGAACTTTGAGGTGAGTGAGGAAAATAAGATGTTGATTGCAAACGTGGCTAGAATGGGTGAAGGTGGAGAATACGAAGTAAGTATCAAAGATGAAAGAGGATATGAATATCAAAAAAATTTAATCGAATTACAGGAAGAAGATTTCAAAAGAATTATAGAACAACAATCAAAGGCTCCGAAGACAATCGAGGAAATTCAAACATCTCAACTTAATACAGCAGAAAAGATGCTTGCTGAATTAGAAGGTATTAAAGAAAATTTAACAACAGCCTTTTTTCAATTACCTGGAATGCAACAATCTTTTGAAGGTGGAGTAAATACAACCAGACAAATGTCGGAACTGTTTCAAAGAGGTTTGGAAGATACGAGATTCAAAACCATTATGAAAGATTTAGACGAGAAAACAAAAGAGATAAGAGGTAAAAAATTAAGCAAAGAAGACGAAAAAAAAGAAATTGACCAACTTTTCAACGAGAGTAAAGCAAAAATTTCTGAAATAGTTCCTGAAATTTTTAATACCGCCAGTGTAAATTATAAGAAAATTTCTTCGGGTGTGAATGAAAATTTGAAACCTATGATGGAAACTATAGATGGATACTATAAAAGTTTATTTGGCGGCAGAGAAGGAGAGGTTAAATCACTTGGAATGCAAGCACCAAAAACGAAAAGGGAGGAAGAACCTGGTTACAAGATGTTAACAACAAGTAGTGACGATACACTTACAAATAGGATGTCTGCATTTTCAACAGCGAAAGTTGCCACAGGAAACGTTATAAACATCAATAGTCCAGCCATATCATACTCACCAACTATCAACCCTCAACTTCAAGGAGTTAATTCACCACAGGAACTAATAGATTTAGTAAATAAGGGAGGACTTCAACTTTCTGAACAATTGGCAAAAAATTTATATGAGTCATTGAGGAAATTGGATTTAATTAGACAAAGTCCATAAGACTCAAGAAAATTCAATTATACCTATTTATAATAAATAAATTTTGATGGAAGGAAGTCCGTTAGATTTAGTCAACTCAGACGCGTTCAGAAAAAAATTAATTACAAGGAACCTTACACCTTACGCTAAGGCTCCCAACAGACCTTCTTTTTCAAACAATGTACCCTATATTCAAACTGATTTATCCGTACAGGATAGTCCAGACCAATTAATCGATGAGCCAAGTTTAGCAAATAGATTATATCCTCTCAATCAGTACGGTGCTGAAGGAGGTTATAGACAGGTACCTGACCCTGGAGCATTAACAAATTCTAAATCCAATGAGGGAGAATATGGGCCTGGTCAACAAGATGCTCGAATATTGGACCAAGCATCTATCGAACAATACAATTGGAAGCCCAAAAACGCCTATTCTAATGGAACAGAAGAAGTATTAGATAGTGGTGAGTACATTACTCAACCAGACTTTATAAGAAGTGGTACTCCGAACCTTTATAATAATCAACCATACCCTACAACTTTTGTTCCTTCATCATATGCTCCAATATCTATACTTTTAAACCCTGACCCTTTGGGAAGTAATGGATTAATGAGTCAAGACTCCTTTTTAGCTCAATTAGGAGCAAGGACACTTAAAAAAGAATTCCAAGACAGAATAGCCGCCAACATTTTCCAAAATACTTTGGCAAGGGCAAATCTTTTCAATGTGGATAGCGGTACTGACATTCTTAATTTAGTCACAACAAGAGTACCATTAATTGAACCAAACTTCACAATCACAGTACCACAAAACCCTGTTTTAGCGGCAGCAGACTTTGCTTTGAGATTGGCGGGCAGTATAATACCTGTTTCACCAATACCAGGTTCCTATTTCGATACAAGTATTGTCTTAGGACAACCAACAACTATTCAACAAATCACAAATGCATTCAGACAATCAAATACAGGGGTTGGAAAATTTTTTTCGAGATTACTAGGAGTGGACCGAACAGGTTCACAAATTTTTTTGAATAATACGGGTGGTGGTCAAAGGTCAAGATTATTCGGAAACCTTAAATTCAATAGATTCAAACCAGAATACAACAGAAATATTTTTGATAGAATGGGTGGTGCAATTGTAGGAACCACGCAAAATAATTCTAATTTTTATATTGGCTCAATTACTTCTGACCCCTCTCAAATATTTTCACCTACAGGAGACTTACCCGTCAGTGAATTTGGAGCAGAAGTTCAGGCACCTGTATATGGACCCACGGAATTAGCTCAATTATATGAGGGTCCGAATAGAGAAATAAGATTAGGAGCAAATGCTCCAGTTTATATTGATGGTGGCGGATTAGAGGGTGGCCTAACATGGGTTTCTCCGAAATATAAAGGAAATGCTGGAAAAAAGGTGGGTATAGGTGGTGAAGTAACAAACCCAGATGAAAACTTCAGACCTTCATCATTTGTCACAACAGAATCCACAAATATTCCATTCAGGGGGGGTTCTATTATGGATGACACACAGAGGTTGATAGATAGTCAACCTAATGGTGGTAGAAGATTACAACACGTCGGAAACGCTATTGACCAAGTGAGTAAAGTCTTTCATGACGGGTATAGAGAAATGACAAAGGGTTCAAGAGTATTAACTTATGTTGGTTCATTAGGACAAGAGGTTGGAACCGAATACTGTAGAGTTTTTTCTAAAGACCTTCCATACGCCCAATATTCCGATTTGCAAAAAACTGATGGGGTTGTTAATGAAAATAGAAGATTTTCCTTTTCGGTATTTGATAAAACATATAATCTTAATATTTACCCGAACAAACAAGAGGGAGGTCAAGACTCTTCCAATCTTATAGGTACTGGAGACCAAGCTTATGCCAAAAAATATATGTTCTCATTAGAGAACTTAGCTTGGAGAACATCACATACACCAGGAGTGAACGTTAACGACCTACCAATTTGTGAAAGAGGACCGAATGGTGGTAGGGTAATGTGGTTCCCACCTTATGCGTTAACGTTTTCAGAAAATTCAAGAGCAAGTTGGAAGGAACAAGATTTCTTGGGTAGAACAGAAAAGATTTACACCTACACAAATTCATCCCGAGACGGAACTATCTCTTGGAAAATTGTTGTTGACCATCCATCAGTTCTGAATGTTATAGTAAACAAAGTTTTAGCTAATAATACTAACTCAGAGAGAATTAACGGATTGTTGGATTCATTTTTTGCCGGCTGTAAGAAATATGATTTGTATGAGTTGGCTAAGAAATACTACACAATTTCACCAAACGAACTCGCCGTATTACAACAAATTATCTCGTCCAAGGATGCTAGTAAAGAAGCGATTGGAGCAATCAGAGATAATCAAGCATCAGGAGCTTTTGATACAGAAAATAAAAGTCAAGTGACAATTCAACCTGTACAACAGACACCATCGGAAACATTCAAACAATTTGAAAACTTTGCCTTCTTCTTCCCCAACGCCCAACCCGTTGTCAGTGACACTGTGCAAGATTACGATTATTATTATACAACATACAATTCTCAAATTGGAGGTACCTACCCTTCCGGAAGTGAATCCGCCCGTTTTTTTGATGATGTAGTTGCTGAGAACTATGACGAAATTAAAGAAAAGTTTGTCGACCAATTGGCACAATTCCTGAAAGAAAATTCCAATTCAACGGTGACTATTTTCTTGGAAGCCAGTGCATCTGCCCCTGGTACTAATGATTATAATATAAAACTATCGGAGAGGAGAGGTGTAAGTATTATAAAGTTTTTTACAGACAACGAAAAATTAAAAAACTTTGTTGCTAATAGAAGGATTATTTTTCCTACAGTTAAAGCTCTTGGAGAAAGTGGTGAGGTAAGACAATACCAAGGTACACAGTTTGTCTCAAATATTCAAACTGAAAAATGTTCTGAGATAATAAGTAATAACGATTCGAATACCTACGACAGTAATCCGAATATTACTAGTACAAAGGCTATGGCTTGTAGAAGAGTGTCCATTAGTAAAATTATAGTCAGTAGTCCACAACCCGTACAAAAACCTGCAAATCCAAATGTTCCATCAGGTTCAGTATTACAAACAAATCAAGAAAGACCAATTCCTCGAGCTGATTTAGAACCAAAGTACCGAAATTCAGATTGGGTCACAAAAAGAATAGTCAGAAACCTTATTTCAGAGTGTGATTATTTCGAAACAATAAAACAGGAAACTCCAATGGTGTACGACAGTTTAAAACAAAAATTGAAGTTTTTCCAACCTGGTTTTCATTCGACCACACCTGAGGGTCTTAACTCAAGATTAACTTTCTTGCAACAATGTATGAGACCCGGAGACACAATACCAACCGTAAACCCACAACCTGATGGAAGTTATCAGTTGGACTTTAATAACGCTATAAACACAGCTTTTGGTATACCTCCCGTGCTTGTTTTAAGAATAGGGGATTTTTATCATACAAAGATAATACCCAACAGTCTTCAATTACAATTTGAGGGTTTGGATATAAATCCTGAAGGTATCGGTATTCAACCGATGATTGCTAGTGTAACTTTGGGATTCAATTTTGTTGGTGGACAAGGTCTTGCAAATGCTGTAGATAGACTTCAAAACGCTCTGTCATTCAATTATTACGCCAACACTGAAATGTGGGATGAAAGAGCTGACCCAACCGACCTCAATAATCTAAAAGTTTTGAGTAAGGATTTTCTACAAATGGTACAACAACCGTCAGCACCAACCACAAATCAAGTACAAAATACCAGTGGACTCGGGAACGCATCGACAATAGGAAACAGAACAACTAATGTTATAACTTCAACAGGAGAAACAGGTGTATTAAGCTATACCCAATTCATGGATACTGTTCTAACACAAACCCAAACCTATTTCCAAACAATGTTCAATCAATGTAGAAGCACCTTCACACAGTATAACAACGCCATTTTACAACTTTGGTCCTTCGGGAACATTTATCAACAAGGTAATTTGATATCGAACCCTTCCGAGGATGTGTTGTTGTTCGGAAAAAACGATAATTATCAAACTTCGATTGATAACATATTTTCTGATATGTTAAAGGATATAAAAAATGATAGTGACCCATTTTTGCAATTCATTGGTTCACCGGGTCCTGATTTATCAGCGAAGGCACAAAGAATAATCAAAACGAATTACACAAATTTCGTAAATAACAAGAGGGATACTTTTATGAATGCAATTGCGAAAATTATTCAAGATACCACATATAATCAACAAAACTTCATTCAATACCTTTCAAGAATCAATACTATTCCATATGTCAACGGTTCAGCTGATGGTACAGATGGATATCAACAAAAAAATGGTAATCTTGTAATTTATGATTTGACTGAGATAAACGGCTCCGCCACAGAATTAGTTTCTGATTCAGAGAAAATTGGAGTTGCGATAAATGGTTATTATGATGCCTTGAAAAGTCAAACATCTTTCCAAGATGGTTCAACAGGTTATACAGGTTATCTCACATATTGGGATTCTAGTTCTCCTCAAGAATTTGGTAGTCAAGTATTCTTCCCATTCAGTCTCAATGATAATTTTGGAGACTTACAATTCAGAAGAATGTATGCTATACTGTCACAGGATTTGAAATCGGCTAACTATCAAAATTTTAAAAATTTTATAGTTGGAGAATTGATAACCAACCCGAGTTTAGGTGGTTCGAGTAGAAATAGCGACTATGGAAAAGTATTTGACTCTTATTGGGAAGTGAAAGCTAAGCCAGCGTTCGAAGAAGAAGATAAATTGACAACAACCTTTTTGGACACCATAGAAAAAGATAAATTGAAAAACTTCTTGAATTTTACCCCATATCCAACAGGAAAAATTAGGGACTTCGATTACGACAGGAACGACTCACCAAACGACGGTCAGAAAAAACTCATTAGGTCTTTAGGTGCGGTGAATAATAGTAATAGAGAAAAAGCGGTTTGGAATTCATTAGATGGAACCGGTGTGTATATTTCTAAAGTAAAACTTAACTAATGAGCTATCCATATTACAATAGATATACAGAATTCATCATCAACGGTCAACAATCAGTTGTACCATTTGTCACATTGCCTTCAAAAACAACCGACAAAGCTTACATTTACAAAGTGGGTCAAAGTAGGTTAGATAAGGTATCACAACAGTTTTATAATTCACCGGTATATAACTGGTTGATATTACAAGCAAATCCAATTTTCGGAGGTTTAGAAAATACAATCTACGATGGCGCAATTTTGGTAATTCCGTTTCCTTTGGTCTCGTCATTACAAGATTATAAGTCGGCGGTAGAAAACTATTTTTATTATTATGGCAGGTAATTTTCAATCCGACTTGAGCGGAAATATTTTAGTTGAATACGATTACAACAATATTGTCATTGTCGACCCAAATAAAACTGTCGATAGTCAGGGTGTCATTAGCGAAAGATTAGTTGACCACGAAAATCTAGTGATGTATGCCAACTTGGAGGCACAAGTTCTACCAAGAACAAAACTAGCATTAGGAACACAACCCAGTGAAAATATCAGCACCACAATGACGGTTGCTGGTATCAACTTCCTGAAACCCAATAAAGACAACTATCAAACTTCAGGTTATGTCGATGAAATTACAGGTAAAAATAGTTTGGTAGGAAGGGGTCAAAATCAAATGTCAGAACAAAGAAGGGTTGATTCAAAAGGGGAAGCGTATTTTGTTAAGGGAGTTGTTGATAGTCAAAGTATTGTCGATAATGGATTGTTGGGAATAACACAAATTTCCATTAGAACATCAACTTCATTTATACCCTCTGTATCTATGGAACTCGAAGATGTCCAAGGAAGAGCTTTATTTCAACTCGGAGACCAATCTCCATATGCCGCCTTTTTTAATTTACCATACCCACAATTTTATTTGACCCTCAAGGGATATTACGGACAGGCAATCAGATACCAACTTAACCTTGAAAAGTTTAATGCTCGTTTCAATTCATCTACAGGAAACTACAGTATTTCTTTGGAATTCAAAGGATTCAAATTCAATATATTGAATGAGGTTTTAGTTTCTCATCTGATTGCCACACCTCACATGTATAATAAAAGATATAATATCATATCTACTCCCGTGGTGTCTAACACAACAACCAATAATCAATCTACCTTAACAAATGCGTCTGGAGCACAAGCGGGTAAAATTAATACCTCAACAGACTCTTCGGTTAATTCTGTCACGGAGTTTGTGACAGAAAAGGGATATGAAAAGGTGGTAGAGGTTTATAATGAATACAAAACCAAAGGTCTCATACCTCCAGATTTTCCTGAATTAACGTTGATGCAGTTTGTTTACAAAATGGAGATGTTTGAACAAAATGCCATTAATTCATATCCAAAGGCAAATGTTGAGCCCCTAACAGATATAAAAAACTATCAAAAAACTCTGAATACATTATTTGATAAAGTTAGGGGTACATCCACAGTAAGTTGGTTTTCGATTAACTTGGACCCAAGACCTATCGTGTTGGACAACGGTACTTTAGTTTATTATTTTAAAGAGAATATTAGAGAAAACCCACAAGCACGTCAGTTAGCTCTTAATCAACTGAAAGACATTGTGGATAGTTCAGTAAAAACTCTGAAAGAAAATCCAACTTTGGGGGAGGGTAGAAGATTGGGAATCAAACTCAATAATCTAAACTTCGGAAGTTTTTTATATCAGTTGAACCCAAATGACATAAATGAAAAGAAAACTGCGGAGCGTTTTTTAAATGTTATAGAGGCAACACCAACTCAAATTACTGAAAACAACGAGAGAATAAAAATACTTCTTATTTCAAATATAAATTTTTTTAACACACCAACGTCAAACTTTTTTGTATTTGAAGGTAAAGATAGATTCGATAATATTGTGAAGATTGTAAATGCGGAAGCTTCACAAAAACTTTTACAAATACAACAAGTTATCACTGCTGACTTGGCGGCATTCATACAAGACAGTGCCACAGGTATCGGGTTCAAACCAACCGTAAGAAATATCAGTGCGGTAATCATGGCAAATGCCGAAGCTTTCATCAGGTTGATGGAAGACGTTCACACAAATTCATGGAACGTAAGGAACAATCCAATAAGGAAATCTGTAATTCAAGATACGAGAAAATCGGCACCAAATCCCGAAGCACCTTATAGTATCCCAATAACACAAGAAGCACAAAACCAAAATCAAGGTATTGTAACCGCTGAAGAACCTGTTTATCCATGGCCCCAATTTTTCGTAGAATCACCTGATGACAAAAAAGGCAGATTTCAATTGGAATATTTGGGACATCCTTCCGTTGTAGGGCTAACACAAGCGTATAATTTTAAGGTTTGGCCCGAGGTTGAGTTTGTCGAGGAATACATCAAAGGTTTAAATCAAAAAGACAACCCACCTGTAGCACAACCCCCACTAGACTCACAACTAACAACCTTTCTGACACAAGTAAATGCTTTACAATACCCACCCGTGAATCTCACTTATGTTAACAAACAAGAAATTAAATTTCTATATGAGATTTGGGAAAGACAATACCTAACTTCTTACTATTCAAATTATATACGAGTCAATAGCAATCAAAGGAGTCAATTAATTGAGACAAATTTTTCAAGCGAAACACAAAACATAATTTTGAGTCTTGGTACAAGTAATCCTTTTCTTAGTTTCACATTAAAAGATAAACCATTTACCGCTCAGAACTTTCCTGGTTATTTGAGAGAGTTCTCGAACAATGGTACAGGACCACTTTGGGTAAATTATGAAAGCGGAATATTCAACACTCCATATATAAAAGCAGATTTGGAAAAACCTTTCGCCATTTATAAAACTACGGAGCTCGGTTTGAATCCCGAGACAAACATACCGCTTGAGTCGTTTAGACAAATGGTGACGAATGCATCAAACGACCCACTTATAATTGACACATATCCTTTCACGGATGCAACTTGGGTTAAAAACAATATGTCTTTAAGCAATCAATCAGAGGGTAATCAAGTTTTTGGCACGAATAAAAGTTTGAAACTGTATCAAGAAAGGAATGTTATTTCGAATTTCACAAACATATACAACTACACTGAAAACAGACCAGTCACAAATTTTTGTTATTATAATGCCGTTCAACCTACTTTGGTGAATGTATCTACAGGAAGTCAAACAGAGGAAATAAAAATATTTTATGAGAGTGAGCTCCCCAAAAACTTCATTCCAACGGTAGGATATATTGTAAACCCTTTAGCTAACAAGACCAATCTACCTGAAATTCAGACCACCTCGATATTAAACTCACCCTATTTTATTAACGCAATTCAAAATGGGGTAAACAATCAAAAAAATAATAAGGAACACCCTTATATTCAGGCGGCGTATTTGTTTTTGAATTCTTTACCACTCGGAACATTAAGGGAAAGATATAAAACCTTGGGTCAAACAAATGAATTGGATTATGTTTCATCTTGTTTCAACAAATACGCAGCAATACATAAACTACCTTACGCTTGGATATTAAAGATAGGTTCAGTTTGGCATAGATATAAAATGTTTGTTGAAAAAAACACCGATATATTAGACAATACTGTTTGGACAAATTTTGACTATGTCAAAAATTATGACCCAATAACAAGTTCGAGAACAAAAGTTTATACATACAGAGCAAATTCTACAAGTCCACAAACAAAAATAGTTTTAGAATCTACCGCGAATAATGATATTAATATTAACACAGGTTTTTATCCTAACTTGATAAACGACTTTTCTTATTTTTTCAATAACTTTAGTTTGTTCAAAAACTATTCTGATGATGAATTACAGTCTGCGGTGAATGATAAACTTCAACTCTACAATTTTCCTAATTCGTCCATAAATGCAAAAGAGAGTGGTAAAAATCTGACCTTGAAAACATGGTCGGTGTTATTACCAACAACTCTAATCGACGCTAATTCTACTTTGAACACATGTCTACTTCCACCAGCGGATACTCAAACATCTACCTCATACCAAAAATATTATATCGTCCCATCTTTCGGAATAAATGTTAATCAAACCAAATCGCAGTGTTTGACCAATCCGACAACAGCTCAAGAAACAACAGAACCAATTGTCAACAATCCGTCGATGTATAATGGGTCAATCAGGTCAATATGGTCTGCACCTAACTACGGATATTTCAATTCAAATGTGTTGAGAAAACCAGAACCTGACGAATACCTAACTACTATAAATCCGTTAACAGCTGACCAATCACCAATTTTTTTACAGGCTAATGTTAACTATAGTAAAATAGAGGAGATATTTGGTGTTTTTGATAGAAAGACTCTCAACCTAATGGAGAAGGAATTCTTGAATTTTTGTAAACCAGCAAATAAAGTTCAATATCAAAAAAATACTTCTACGGCAGGAGAATTTCAAATAGACATAGATGTCAACTTCAGAAACTTCCAACTCTTTTTCAAAAATACAATGTTCATCGAGACGAATACACCCGTTCAACCCGCGGAAAAATTTTTCCAAAAAGCTATCGAATCTCAGTTCGAAAATTTCAAGAACAACATTAAAAACTTTATGGAGTATGATGTGATAGTGAAAAACGGAAATCCATCCAAATACGAAAGAAGAATATTCAATTCATTTGCTGGTAGTCAAAGTATTACAAGACCACAAAAATTCAAAACATATGTACCTGGAAGTTTACCAACAAGGGGAGGAACTACAACATTACAACAATCACAAAGACAAAATCCAAGAGAATGGACATCTTTAAGAACTGAAGTAGGATTTTCAACAATACCAGGTTTAGTTTACTCTGACGATGGCTCATACATTACAGATTTCTTCGTTGACAATGATATCGAATTTAGTGTTTTCAACATTGCCAACTTATCACAATTGATAAAAATTTATGCGACACAAAAACTCGAAAATCCGACCTTAACTTCAGCTCTTTTTAAAAGTAATCTAAGAGCATTTTTTGGAACTGAAAATGGACTTCAAACAGATTTGTTGAACGCAGTTATTGAAAATGTCAAAAAGAAACTAAAAGACATTCCACAACCAATAGAACAAAATATACAAAGCACATTATCAGGGACACAAGGTAAATCGGAATTATATAATCTTTTCAGAGCCCTTAACGATAAATGGATTGCAGGAACAGACTACGTTTCTAAAACTTTATTCGAAGACTTCCTTTTTTTAGACAGAGCTTCAAGAAATATTGGGGACACAATATTGGTGGATATTTTCGCGGTAAAGAACTTAATCAACAGAAAATCACTTAACGACCAAATGAGTGTGTTTACCCTCCTGAGTAGTATGTTGATTCAAAATAACTTCACGGTGATGCCCTTACCGGCTTATGTTAATTTTTACAACGTTCTGAATGTCGATGGAACAAGAAATCCAAACTCAGAGAGTATTCAAAATTTCGGAAATAACCTTTGGGGTACATTTACAAATGTGGACTATAGAAATGCTACACCAAAGATGGTATGTTTTTATGTTGGAAAGCCGTCGGACCAATTACCATTACCAAGACAAATTTCAGGATATGGAGATGATGGTTTTGATTTGAGAAATCCAAACAACCCCCTAATCGAGAATATACAAGATAAAAAGGATTATGACTATTCGAATAAAGTGGTTGGATTTACAGTTGATATTGGTATTAGAAACCAAAACGTATTTCATAATTTTTCAGTTACTCAAGATACGGGAAAAGCTACTTCAGAGACAATTGCTGCGTTAATACAAATGACAGACCAACTGAATACGAGAAACGTAACGACTCAAAATGCCAGTTTGTATAACATGTACAAAAGAAGAAGTTATCAGTGTGATGTAAGTTGTTTAGGAAACGCACTAATACAACCTACGATGTATTTCAACCTGAGACACGTCCCGATGTTTTACGGACCTTATATGATTACTGAAGTGACTCACACAATCACGCCAGGGGATTTTAGTACAAACTTCAAAGGTGTTAGACAAGGATATTTTGATTTTCCTCAGATAGACAGTTTCATTCAAAAGATTAATCAAAATCTTTTAACAAGAATCGAAGCACAAATTTTTCAAAGGGCGGGAAAAGAAAATATTCCAACAACTCAGCAACAAATTGAAAATAATTTAATTGTTAACACTAATTCAATTCAACAAGCGGCTGAGGAAACTTGTTTCAATAAAAGAGCTCCTCAATTTGCAAATTTTATAACTCAACCTAAAAAAGACGAATCTGAAAGTATCGATAACTTCTCAAACAGTATCAAGAAAAAATTTCCAACAAATCAGGGATTACAAACACTAATTTACGTCTTGTCTTATGTTAGGTCTTATTCTTTACCTGGTAAAGATGGTGGTAATTTCATGTCGGCTAACTTTAATTTCGCAGGTATTACTTTAGATAAACCACTACCAGGTAATCTCGTTAAACACATCGAGAATGGGGCATATACTTGTCTGAAACTTAATACGGTCCAAGGGGGGTTGGATTTACCTACAGCAAGATTTATTAGTTTAGATAAGTATCTTGATTTTATGGGAGCCCTTTTGGCACCAAGAGTATCTCAAATTTTGAATGGATTAGTAATAGAGTATTATTGTACCGAATTTCCATCTTCAAACGTTAGTGTAGAATATTTCAAACAAAATAAATTGCGTTTGGAAAATACTTTCAAACCCATTTTCGAACAAGCGGTGGACAGTGCTAAAAAACAAGGATTTGTTGTAATTTTCCCACTGAAAGAACAGACAGGAGCACCATTAAATTCATCAACCACAAATCAACCCATTTGTCCTGTGACAACATTAGCATCAATAAATCCTTCAGAAGGAAAACCAGGAACAATCGTTAGTATAGAAGGACAAAATTTGGATTATATCAGAGGAATCGAGTTTGGTGGAGTACCCGCAAACTTATGGACAAGGGTTAATGCCAATACCATTCAACTAATCTCATCGAATAAAATTAAGTTTTCTGTTCCTACTATCACAGCAATAACAACACGAACAAGCTTAAGAGTCAGAGTACTCACCACTACAAGTGGTCCTAATGGAATAATAGCACCTGAGACGTTCGATTTCATCCCAGTTTAATATATTTATATAAAAAGTATTTTTATGAACTTGAAATCAAAATTAGATGCCTATCTTGGAAAATCAGTAAGATTTTCTGAGGAAGACAATGGAGATGGTACAAAAGAGGTTTGTGACCTTGACACGGGTGAATGTTATGTTGTTAGAGAACGAGATGGTCTAATTGAAAGAGCCGGACATCAACACATGGCAAACAGAAAAGTAAAAGTTGAAACTGTTCACGGAATAAAACAATTGTTAAACGGATAATAAAATGAGTTTAGATAAGAAAATATTAAGTGAAATCGAAAGATATAGAAGGATTAATCAATATATCAACGAACAGGAAGCTATCACCCCGGTAGAACCACCAGCGCCAGCCCCACCAGCTGCGGTACCCACATCTACACCTGAGCAACCACCTGTGGAAGCACCTGTTGCTAAAACAGAACCATTGGATGTTGAATCAGACCCTGATGTTGAAAAAATTGACGACAAAGGAGAGTCTGAGGAGACGGAGTCTTCTGATACGGAAGAACTCGATGTTACTGAATTAGTTTCCTCACAAAAGAATGTCGAACAAAAACAAGAGGAATATTTTGAAACACTATTTGTTCAGTTAGATAATTTAGAGCAAAAGTTAGGAGAGATGGACAATATAATGAAAAAACTTAATGACCTTGAGGCAAAGATTGAAAGATATAGAGAAAAAACTCCTCAAGAAAAATTAGAACTAAGAACATATGATTCATATCCTTACAATCAAAAACTTTCTGATTTTTTCACAGACAAAAAAGAAGAAATGGAAAAAACAGGAAAAAATGATTATATTTTGACATCAGACGAAGTTACCGATATCAATGTGAATGATATCAAAAACTCTTTCCAACCAAATAGTGAAACAAAAAATAACTTCGAATTTAAAAGATAATACAAGGGACCTTAAGGTCCCTTTTTAATTTGACAAATAGGGAAATCTCAATTATATTTTATAAACAAAACTAAAACTTTTAAAAATGAGTAATGTATTAGATGCCGTATTGGCGCAGTATGAAAAAAATCAGTATGGGGGCGGGGCCCAATCAAAAATGTCGCAGGATGAAAGAATGAAAAAGTATTTCGCTTTAATCTTAGGAGACAAAGAGAAATCAGGTCAAAGGAGAATAAGAATTCTTCCTACTAAAGATGGCAGTTCACCATTTAAAGAAGCTTGGTATCATGAAATCCAAGTAGGAGGTCAGTGGCAAAAGTTCTACGACCCAGGAAAAAATGATAATGAACGTTCACCACTAAACGAAGTTTATGAGGATTTGATGAGTACAGGCAAAGATTCTGATAAAGAACTTGCTAAACAGTACAAGTCACGTAAGTTCTACATCGTAAAAGTTATCGACCGTGATAACGAAGCTGATGGACCAAAGTTTTGGCGCTTCAAGCACAACTATAAGAACGAAGGTATCCTTGACAAAATCATTCCAATTTGGAGAAATAAGGGAGATGTTACAGACCCTGACAAAGGTCGTGATTTTGTTATCGAACTTGCCAAGTCAAAAACACCGAAGGGAAAAGAATACACAACAGTTTCGGCTATTATGTATGATGACCCAACTCCAATCTCTCAAGACGCTGAACAAGCTAAAGCTTGGGTAGACGATGAATTGACTTGGACAGACGTATATAGTAAAAAACCTATTGAGTATCTCGAAGCAATCGCTGAAGGTAAAACACCAAAGTGGGATAACGAAAAAGGTGGATATATATATGGAGATAATGAAGTTTCTGAAACCTCAATTGGTGGAGGTAAATCTTCTAAAACCCAAGACCCTCAGGCAGAGGCTGAAATAGACACAGACTTACCGTTCTAAATTATAACATGTTCCCGACATTCGTGTCGGGAACATATTTTTTATTTATATGACATTTACTGTAAAACACAAGCCACAAAAAATTTACGAATCTACTACTTACGAAATTACTATACTTGATGACGAAGGGACAGAGTATCGATTGAGAAAATGGGAGGACTCGAATGGGGGTGGGTATTATATGTATTATGATGGTGATTGGAAAGAATACCACCCGAGCGAAGAATTGGATGACTTTATTACTTATGACTTAGACTTTTAATTATGGCAATCAAAAAAAACGATTTTAGTAACTTAAAAAAGAAGTTTTCGACTTCTGCAAAATATAAACCCCAAAGATTTTTAGATTTGGGTGGAGATTTTTTGGATGCGGTTGGACTTCCTGGCCCCGCAATCGGACATATAAATATGTTTTTAGGGCACTCAGATACAGGTAAAACAACAGCAGCTATCAAAGCTGCGGTTGACGCACAAAAAAAAGAAATACTACCTGTGTTTATTATTACAGAGCAAAAGTGGAGTTTTGACCATGCCAAAATGATGGGATTTCAATGTGAAGAGGTTGTGGATACTGAGACAGGTGAAATGGATTGGGATGGGTTCTTTTTGTTCAACAATAACTTTAGTTATATAGAACAAATTACAGACTACATCAATCAATTATTAGATGCACAAGAAAAAGGTGAGATGAATTACAGTTTGTGTTTCATATGGGACTCGGTTGGCTCTGTACCATGTAAGATGACATTCGAAGGAAAAGGTGGTAAACAACACAACGCATCTGTCCTTTCTGACAAAATAGGAATGGGAATAAATCAGAGAATATCAGGTTCAAGAAAATCGGATAACGAATACGAGAACACACTCATCATAATCAATCAACCTTGGGTTGAACTACCTGATAATCCTTTTGGACAACCTAAAATCAAAGCAAAGGGTGGGGAGTCAGTTTGGTTAAACTCATCACTTGTATTTTTGTTTGGAAATCAAAAAGGTGCTGGAACTACCAAAATAACCGCAACTAAAGATAAAAGAAGCGTTAAGTTTGCTGTGAGAAGCAAAGTATCCGTCATGAAAAATCATATCAATGGACTCGGATATGATGATGGAAGAATAATTGTTACGCCACACGGATTTTTAGCGGGTAAAGATTCTACAGAAGAAAAAGTGTCTATTGAAACTTATAAGAAAGAATATGCCGATTATTGGAAAGACATTATAGGGGCTGAAGGTGATTTCACCCTGACAGAAGAAAAAGAAGATTAGTAACCTTCAAAAAAGGTATGTGAGCAAGACATTATTAATAGACGGAGATAATTTATTTAAAATAGGGTTTCACGGGGTAAAAGACCTTTATAGTGACGGTTCACATATAGGAGGTGTTTATCATTTCATAAACACCATTAGAAAATTTTTAGAAGAACACAATCATGACAAAGTCATTGTGTTTTGGGATGGGGATTCAAACTCATCGATACGAAAATCCATATACCCACAATACAAGGGAAATAGAAGACGAGACATGAATGAGTACAAATACGAATCTTACTTGCAACAAAAAGGGAGAGTCAAGATGTATTTGGAGGAGGTCTTTGTTCGACAGGTTGAGATAATTAACAATGAAGCTGACGACCTGATTGCTTACTATAGTCAAATTGCGACCGATGAAGAGATTATAATCTTCTCAGGTGATAAAGACCTCACTCAATTAATAAGTCAAAGGGTGACCATCTATTCACCTGTAGCGAGAAAATATTTCAAAAACGGAGATAATATATCAATCAATAAAGTTGAAATACCTCACGAAAATATTTTAGTTACCAAAATATTCATTGGCGATAAGTCAGATAATATTGATGGTATTGAAGGTTTAGGTGAAAAAACATTAGTGAAACTATTTCCACAAATATTGGAAAAATCATGCACAATCGAAGAAATATTGGATTGTGCACGAAATATCAAACAAAACAAATTACCAAAATCTTTACAGAATATTTTGACAGGACGAACAAAAAGCGCTATACTTGGAGAACAATTTTATCTCATTAATAAACAAATTGTTGACCTTAAAAACCCACTGATTACGGACCAAGGTAAATCCTTAGTAGAACAAATCCACACTGACACAATCGACCCAACTGACAGAGGTTACAAAAACCTAATGAGACTGATGATGGAAGACGGCCTATTCAAATATCTTCCAAAAGATGATGAGGCTTGGGTAAAATTCCTGAGACCATTTATGAAATTAACAAGAAAAGAAAAACGAAAACTATGATAGACAAATCCTTGGGTAAAAAACTGAACACAACGTACAGGGCAAACTTACCATTTCCTTATATTGTAATTGATAATTTTTTCCCCGAATTTTTACTTAGAAAATGTAAAGAAGAAATTACGAAACATGACATATGGCATCATGACACAGTTGAATGGACCCAAGAATTTCAAGTTTCCAAATATTATTACCCCTCGGAACTTACAGACATGAAAGAATTTCATACCAAGTTACCAATAACCACCATGTTTATGGACTATTTAAACTCGGACGAATTTTTAGTATTTCTAAAAGATTTAACAGGTCATGAGCAGTTATATCGTGACCCAGTATTAATGGGAGGCGGTATCCATAGAATAAAAAGAGGTGGAAAACTCTCAGTTCATCACGATTACAATGAACACCCTAAAACAAAAAAGTTAAGAAAATTAAACGTTCTTATATATCTCAATGAAAATTGGAAATCTGAATGGGGTGGAAACCTCGAACTTTGGAGTAAAGATTTACAAAATAAAGAAGTCGAAGTAGAACCCATCTTTAATCGTATGGTAATATTCGATATTGAAAAAGCACCCCACGGACATCCGATTCCTTTGAATTCACCAGAACATGTCGATAGATATTCCTTAGCTTTATATTACTTCACAGATAATTTCGTAGAACCAGAAAATAAAAATCAAGTAAGATTTTTCTACGACCATTATTTAGGAAAGAAAGAAAATAATGAAACCAAAAAATCGGATAATTTAGATTTAGAAAATTTATTAAAATAAAAAAATATGAAAGAACAAGACATTACGAAAATGGAGTTTCTCCTTACCCTAAACGAAAATATAGTGGTACAAAGATATTTCAATGTCAAAGGATTTAACTATGACGCAAAAAACTCCATCGAGTTTTATGAGTTTATTAAAGACCTTAAAGATGAATTAGAGTACTATTTGAAAATGAAGACTGTTGTCTACATGATGGACAACAAAGAATCCATAATTCATGACCCAAAAATAATGGAGACTTCATTTACTGAAGGGCCCGAGTTCTTCAATATATTCGTTAAAGTAGGAGACCAGACAATTTGTCATAGAATTTTTGATGGAAAAAAATTCCCACCAAAAATTCGTTATACAGTTGATGTAAGACCATATTTGAAAGATGTTCTTAAAGAACTTACTGACATTTTTTCATCTGAAAAATTAAATTATGAATACTGCGAATTTGATTTAAGAGATTAATATTTAATAAAAGAGGGGATATATTTCGTAGATATGAATAAAAATTTTGATTACTTAGGGAACACGTTTCAAATTCAATTACTTAACCAAATTATCGAGGATAAAGATTTTTCATCATCCATTATGGATGTAATTGAGGGGTCTTATTTTGATAATAAGTATTTCAAAATCATAATTCAATTAATTAAAGAATATTATGAAAAATTCGAGGCTACCCCTAACTTCGAAACATTAGAACAGCTTATCAGAGCTGAGGTTTCACAAGAGTTGGTTACTAAGATTGTACTCGATACACTCAAACAAGTAAAAGATGCGCCTTTCGAAGGAGCGCAGTTTGTTCAAGAGAAAGCACTAAAGTTTTGTAAACAACAAGAACTTAGAAAGGCAATGGACAAAGCTCAAAAGATTATCACAGAGGGAGATTTTGAATCATACGATAAGGTCGAAGGTCTCGTTCGTGAAGCCTTACAAGTTGGTGAAATTGAAAAAGACATTTCTGATATTTTTACGGGTTTGGATACTGTTTTGGAAGAGGATTATAGGCATCCTATACCCATGGGTATACCCGGCATTGACAGACTATTGAAAGGTGGTTTAGCCAAAGGTGAGATTGGGGTTATACTTGCACCAACTGGTGTTGGTAAGACCACTATCCTGACCAAAATTGCTAACACTGCATTTAACTTAGGTTATAATGTTCTTCAAATATTTTTTGAAGACAACCCAAAAATTGTGCAAAGAAAACATTTTACAATTTGGACCGGTATTGCCCCTGACGAACTAGCAAATAATAAACAAGATGTTATGTCTAAGATTGTAGAGATACAAGAAACGATGAAGAACAAACTCATTCTTAAGAAATTAGCATCTGATTCAGTAACCATGAATCAAATAAAAAACCAAGTTAGGAAGATGATTGCAGATGGTAATAAGATTGATTTGATTCTTATGGACTATATTGATTGTATTTTACCTGACCAATCTGCAAAAGATGAATGGAAGGCTGAGGGTTCTGTGATGAGAGCATTTGAAGCAATGTGCCACGAGTTAAATATGGTAGGTTGGACAGCAACTCAAGGTAATAGAAGTTCTATATCTTCAGAAGTGGTAACCACCGACCAAATGGGAGGTTCTATAAAGAAAGCTCAAGTCGGACATGTAATTATTACTGTAGCTAAAACACTCCAACAAAAAGAATTGAATTTAGCGACAATAGCCATAACCAAATCTCGTTTGGGTAAAGATGGAATCGTGTTTGAAAATTGTAAATTTAATAATGAACTACTGGAAATCGACACCGAGACATCAGTAACCTTCCTCGGATTTGAGGAACAACAAGAGGAGAAAAAAAGAGACAGAGTTAGGGAACTTATTGAAAAAAGAAAAGCTCGAGAAAATCAAAAAACGAGCTAATTAAATATCTACTTTTTTCAAAAAAAACTTATTTTTTTTTAATTATTTTTCAGGTCTATTGACCATCGACCCGATATTTAATAAGAAAATCCCCGATTTTTTAATAAAATCATTTTCACAAAAAATTACACAAAATGGACATTTCAAACAGAATTTTATCAGAGATTACAGTGTATATGAAGTATGCCAAGTACATTCCTGAGTTGAAAAGAAGAGAGACGTGGCAGGAGCTTGTCACAAGAAACATGGATATGCATATCAAAAAGTTTCCACAATTAAAAAAAGAAATTCGAGATAACTACATGTATGTTTACAAAAAACAAGTTCTTCCATCAATGAGGTCAATGCAATTTGCCGGTAAACCTATTGAAATTTCACCAAACAGAATTTATAACTGCGCATACGCACCCGTTGATGATTGGAGAGTTTTCTCTGAAATTATGTTCTTGTTACTAGGTGGTACAGGGGTAGGATATTCTGTTCAGAAACATCATGTAAATGTTCTACCTGAAATAATAAAACCAAATAGGGAAAGAGGAAGACGATGGTTGGTCGCTGACTCAATCGAAGGATGGGCTGACGCTGTAAAAGTATTAGTCAAATCATATTTCTACGGTGGTTCACATATTAAATTTGATTTTAGCGATATTAGACCTAAAGGTGCTCGACTTTTAACATCAGGTGGTAAAGCTCCGGGTCCTCAACCACTTAAAGAGTGTTTGATTAAACTCGAAGGTATTTTAGATTCAAAGAACAACGGAGATAAACTCAGACCGATTGAAGTTCATGACATGGTATGCCACATCGCTGACGCAGTCCTTGCTGGTGGTATTAGAAGAGCGGCTCTCATTTCACTTTTTTCAGCTACCGACGAAGAAATGATAGGAAGTAAAAGTGGTCAGTGGTGGGAACAAAATCCTCAAAGAGGAAGAGCTAATAACTCTGCAGTTCTCATGAGACACAAAATAACTAAAGATTATTTTATGGATTTGTGGAAGAGAATTGAGGTAAGTGGTGCTGGAGAACCAGGAATTTATTTGAGCAACGATAAAGATTGGGGAACCAATCCTTGTTGTGAAATTGCACTAAGACCATTCCAATTTTGTAATCTTACAGAGGTAAATGTTTCGAACGTGGTTTCACAAGAGGATTACGAGGACAGGGTTAAAGCCGCATCGTTTATTGGAACACTACAAGCAGGTTATACTGATTTTCATTATTTAAGACCTATTTGGCAAAGAACAACAGAGAAGGACGGACTTATTGGTATTTCTATGACAGGCATTGGTTCAGGTGCAGTTCTTGGATTGAATATGAAAGCGGCGGCCAAAATTGTTAAGGAAGAAAACAAAAGAGTTGCTGATTTGATTGGTATTAACCCTGCGGCTAGAACCACTACTGTGAAACCAGCCGGAACCACTTCACTAACTTTAGGAACATCTTCAGGAATTCATGCTTGGCATAATGAATATTACATCAGAAGACTCAGAGTTGGTAAAAATGAATCTATCTATTCCTATCTTAAAAACAAGCACTTTGAATTGGTAGAAGACGAATATTTCAGACCACACGACACAGCAGTGATTGGTATACCACAAAAGGCACCTGAAGGTTCCATTATAAGAAATGAATCACCAATCCAATTACTTGAACGAGTAAAAAGAGTTCAACAAGAATGGATTAGACCGGGTCATAGAAGTGGTTCAAACGCACATAACGTATCTGCAACAGTTTCAATTCGTGAACATGAATGGCCAGCTGTAGGTGAGTGGATGTGGGAAAATAAAGAATTTTATAATGGTCTTTCAGTACTCCCTTATGACGGGGGAACTTACATTCAAGCACCATTTGAAGATTGTACCAAAGAAAAATATGACGAACTCCTTGCAACACTAAAAGATGTTGATTTATCCAAAATAGTAGAGGTAGATGATAACACCGATTTGAACGGAGAGGTCGCATGTGCTGGTGGCACATGTGAAGTCACATTAGTTTAATGGAAACAAAAAAAAATATAGTAAGGGAGAAGGTTAAACTTCTCCCTTCTGATTTTTATATTGAAAATGGGCTCCAAGTAATGACAGAACAATATCATATCAAAAGAGGTTATTGTTGTGGTTCGGGATGTAGACATTGTCCCTTCGAGCCTAAGACACAAAAAGGTAATACGGCTTTATCTAAAAAAACTCAGTAGTATATTTATTTGATATGGCAGAGGGCACAACTTATGGCTTGAAATTCCCTTTCGAAGACTCATTGAGAGGTGATTATCTTCAACTTACAGAATTTCAAGCACAACAAATTAGGTCTGACCTGATTTATCTATTGTTAACAAGAAAAGGGTCAAGATATTATTTACCTGAGTTCGGTACAAGGTTGTATGAATTTATTTTCGAACCAAACGATGGTTTGACATTCCAAGCTATAGAGTCTGATATTCGCGATTCCATAAATCAGTTTCTACCGAATTTGTTGGTGAACCAAATTACAATCGAACCTGCGGAACAATCGATAGAGGTGAATAGTATTAATGAAAAACCGATATCAAGTGACCCTAGACTTTACGATTTATATAGAATCCCTGGAAAAGGCACTGGAGAATATACCGCGAAAATAAAAATAGATTATTCGGTCAATGCACAAACGTTTTCACAGAGTGATTTTGTAATAATCAATATTTAAAAGATATGGCAGAAAGAAACATATCATACACTACAAGAGATTTTGCGGCAATAAGAGTTGAGTTACAAAACTATGTAAGAACTTATTATCCAGAACTTATTCAAGACTTCAATGACGCCTCTGTATTTTCAGTATTTTTAGATTTAAATGCAGCCGTAGCAGATAATTTGAACTTCAATATTGATAGAAGTTTACAAGAAACGGTCCTCCAATACGCACAACAAAAATCATCAATTTACAATATTGCTAGAACCTACGGATTAAAAATTCCCGGAATGAGGCCATCAGTTTCTCTAGTAGATTTTTCAATAACTGTTCCAGCCTTTGGGGATAAAGAAGATGAAAGATATTTAGGAACTCTTCTTAGAGGCTCACAAGTAATTGGTGCGGGTTTGGTTTTCGAGAACGTCGAAGATATTGATTTTACATCCCCCTATAATTCCCAAGGATTTCCCAATCGGTTGAAAATACCAAATTTCAATGCAAATGGAGTTTTAATCAACTATACAATCACGAAAAGAGAGGTTGTAGTAAATGGTATCACAAAGGTTTTCAAAAGAGTAATTACGCCAAATGATGTCAGACCATTTTTCGAACTATTTTTACCTGAAAAAAATGTATTAGGTATTACAAGTGTGCTTCTGAAAAATGGTACCCAATTTACAAATTTACCAACAACAGCTGAATTCTTGGGATTACAGGACAGGTGGTATGAAGTGGATGCTTTAGCCGAGGACAGAATTTTTGTAGAGGACCCAACAAAGGCTACTGACCAACCTGGTATCAAAGTTGGAAGATATATACAAACTCAAAATAAGTTCATTTCAGAATTTACATCAGAAGGTTTTAAAAAAATAACTTTTGGCGGTGGTACAAACACAGCACAGGACGCTTTGGACCAATTTACTACTTTGGGTACTACTTTAGATTTACAGAAATATACCAATAACCTCTCTTTAGGCTCCGCCTTAAGACCAAATTCTACTTTATTTATTCAATATAGAGTTGGTGGAGGATTGAATACCAACTTGGGGACAAATGTTATCAATCAAGTTGGAACTGTTTCTTTCTTTGTAAACGGACCTTCAGATAATATTAACACATCAGTTGTAAATTCTTTGAGATGTAATAACGTCGCGGCTGCGATTGGGGGAGCAAACATGCCAACCTTGGAGGAAGTCAGGAACTATGTTTCTTTCAACTTTTCAGCACAAAAAAGAGCAGTAACTGTATCTGATTATGAGTCAATAATCAGGACAATGCCAGCACAATTCGGAGCACCTGCAAAAGTCTCAATCACAGAAAACGACAACAAAATCCTAGTACAAATTTTATCTTATGATATATCAGGAAAATTAACAAATATTGTTTCTAATACCTTAAAACAAAACATTGCAAATTATCTTTCGAACTATAGAATGATGAACGACTACATCTCTATATTTAGTGCTGAAGTGGTTGACCTCAGCGTCGACGTATCGATTGTTTTAGATTCAGCTCAAAACTCAGGTCAGGTTATTACAAATGTAATCGACAAGATATCCGCATATTTAAATCCTCAAACAAGGGAATTAGGACAGAATGTATATTTGTCTGAATTAAGAAGTATTATTCAAAATACAAACGGTGTCTTGACTGTTGCAAGTATCGACGTATTTAATGAAGTTGGTGGTCAATACTCATCCGCAGAAACTTCTATGGAATATTCAGACCCTGAAACAAAAGAGATAGGACCCGTTGATGATACAATCTTTGCTCAACCGAATCAAATATATCAGATAAGATTTCCAAACAAAGATATTAGGGTTTCTGTCAAGAATTTCCAAACAATCACCTTCTCTTAATCAATTTATTTTGAGGGTTGAAACCCTATACTTCTATTGTGTGTCCTTTATAAAATGACACAATAACTATTTATTTCAAAAGTAATTGATGGGTCAATCTTACAGGATTAGGACGGAACTTGGTATCACAAAATCTATCAATGTAGAATTAGAACAGGAGTTTGAGTTTTTGGAAATACTATCCTTAAAACTCAATCAGACTGACATATACTTAAGGTCATGTAGTGATTACGGGGTTTTGGTAGGAAGAGTCACCGCAAACAATGGATTGGGATTACCAAATGCTCGAGTATCTGTTTTCGTACCAATTGAAACCTTGGATGAATCAAACCCAATTATTTCAAGCATATACCCATATAAATCACCACTAGATAAAAATGAGGATGGTTTTAGATACAATCTCCTTCCATACGAAAAATCATATTCAGTTCATGCGGCCACAGGGACACTTCCTACAAGATTGGACGTTCTAACAGGAAACACCGCTTTTGAAATTTACGACAAATATTACAAGTTTACAGCAAAAACAAATGAGAGTGGAGATTACATGATTATGGGGGTGCCACTCGGTGAACAAACAATTGTCATGGATGTTGACCTTTCAGACATTGGAGAGTTTTCACTAACACCACAAGACTTGATAAGAATGGGTTTAGCCACTGATGCTCAAGTAGCTGGTAACAGATTTAGAACATCTTCAGATTTGAGTTCCTTACCTCAAATAATTAATATAACAAAAAATTTAGATGTCACACCACTTTGGGGAGAACCATCCTTATGTCAAATTTCAATCAACAGAGTCGATTTTGATTTAAGAGACGAAGCTAACGTGGATATTCAACCCACTTCAGTTTTTATGGGTTCGATATTTTCTACATCGGACCAAATGAGACTAAGGCCACCCGCAAAACTTATAGGTTTACCATTGGGAGAAAGACCAAAAGACAATTTTGGTAATCTGTGTTCACTTGAGATTGGAACTGGACAAATTTTAGCACTGAGACAAACAATTAATTTAGATGTTAGTGGAAACCCTATTTTAGAGGAATATAAATTAGAGCAAAACGGAAACGTCATAGATGAAAACGGTGCGTGGTTGGTAGAATTACCAATGAATTTGGATTATTTTGTAACAAATGAGTTTGGCCAGAGAATAATTTCTTACGACCCATCGATAGGAATTCCAACCAAAGGAAAATATAGATTTAAAATAAAATGGACTCAACCCGCAAACTTGACCGAAGGCTCGAGAAGACCATATTATCTTCTCCCCAACGTCAGAGAGTACGGATGGAGCACCCCTGGAAATGACCCAAACATAAATGGTAATACTAACCAAAGAAGACAATTAGCAAGTTCTTATTATTTTGGACTAAGTTGGTCAGGGTACACAGATGGATTTACATCTCAACAAGCGAACACAAGAATAAACGAGATTATTAACTGTGAGGATACATTTTATCAGTTTGATTATAATAGGGTTTATACACCATCATCTCTGATAGACCAATATAAAAACGGAGGAAGGAGTAGATTTATTGGAATAAAGGAAATCGACGATAATTCTTGTACGGATACAGTAAACAAATTTCCTGTGAATGAAGGTTTTAGAAATTTCGATTTACTATATTTTATAGTTTCGATTATTCTTCAAATCTTTCAATTAATTTCAACTCCTCTTATTGTTGTAATACATTTCATTTTGGCCTTATGGGATTTTCTGAACGAAACTAAAGGTATTGTACAAGCATTCCTATTCGCTTTATCAGGGCTTTTTTTGGCTTTAGCTATTTCGAATTTTATACAAGCTGGAAATGCTTATTTCGGGGCTTCTTTACAAGGTTCAAATGTAAATGTAATCGAAGGAGCTTTACTAGTTGTTTATTATAATCTACAGGCGGCACAATTTACCACTCAGGCATTTCAATATCTAACAAACTTTGGTATAACTCTTGGATTTGCAATCGCGGCAACTGTTTTGGGTAGACTTCTACAGGGTAAATCAGTTAAAGTTATAAGTCTACCTGCTATAACATATCCCGATTGTGAGGGGTGCCCATGTACTACTAGGGACGAAGGGTCCGAGTTTATTCAAGTAGGTTATAGTGTTTTATCTCAATATTCGGGATTTTGGGGTTATCTCGAGGGAGTAAATACAAATATTTTGGAACCTTCAAACTTCAATCCTGATGATTTTAATCAATTAGAATTTATGGTAAGCGCCGTATTAGCGGGAAATCCAACCTCACAAAGAGGAAGAAATGTGAATAGAATACAAGAAATCTCAACATATAAAAATCCAATATCAATTCAAGGGTATATTCACAACAGAAGAAACAATTTGAGAAGAGCATATGTATTTTCTAATTATTTACCTTACGGAGAAAGAATTAATTTATTCAATTTAAGACAAAAGTATTTCACGGGAAAAAATCAAATTAGAGTTACTTTTGACTTTACGGGTAATACGGGTTTTCACCTCGACAACACCCTTTGTATTTCACTACAAGAAAAATTAGAGACAGGTCAAATACTATCATTTGTAAACCCTACAAATTCACAGGATATCAATTTCAAATATTTTAACGAAACAAGTAGTATTACTCTTGGAATTACTGGAACACCACTGAATGTAGGCTCATCAGTCTATAATGTGGAATATGCGAATCCGAACGACCCATATAGGGGTATACCTAAATCTTATAATCTTGGTTATGGCTCATCAAACGAAATTTATAGATACGCATCGGATATTGAATATTTTCAAGTTGTTACAGCTATGACCATGGCTCAGGCTTTTCAATATTTCCCCAGTTCCTTTCCGAGTGAATCATTAGCAGATGTTTTGACTTCCAAAACTAGACTCATCCTCAATACAGAGGAAAGATTTGTGGTAAGTCTTGGTTGGGGGGCACCAATAGTCAGTGGCGAATTCGAAAACTCAGATTTGTACGAGGATTTTGACAAACAATATTTAGTAATACTTCAAAGGGGAGTTGACCCTTATTCTCCGAGATATAATAACAAATTTGACTTGAACGTCTTATTTGGTAGAAGTGTGGGTGATAACACTGAGTTAGTTGTGACTGCTAGTACTAAACTTAATATTCCAATTCAGAAGTTGACTAATACCTCTATGACAGTCCAACCTTTTACTGTCAACGGTCAGAGTGAAATTTTTTATCCTTCCCATTTTTTCAGAGGTGGTATAAATGGTTCAACCACAGTTGGAACTCAGTGGAGTGCGTTTACCACTTCACAAATTGGTTTTTATTCCTCTTTAGATGCTTCACAGGTGGTTCCTTACTACACACCTGATGGTTCTCCATTCGCCAGAGGTTACTTACAAGTTACAAATTTGGGAACAAACTATCAAAATGCGGTTATAAATAATCCTAGAGCGGGTAACTTCTTCAACGGAACAATCAGTAATCGTATTGCTTCATACACTTTTGATGAACCAGCAGCGTTCTACGGTCCTACAGAAGATTTGTCGGGAGGAGCGTTTTTTGTTGGTTCTGCCGAAAAATATGAACCCAATGAAACAATAATGTTGAATTTAACATATACCTACTATCCAACTTTCAGTGCAACACCAATGAACATACAAACAAACACTAGAAATATTTTCAGGACTGATAGATTACCGAGTTCTGATATATTGGATGGGGCAAGTTGGTTGATTAATCCTTATCTCCTACAACAAAATTTGAACTTCGGAGTATACTTAATTTCTGATGAAACTGGCTCTGCAGAAAATGTGGAGAACACTTTAGTAAGTACAGGTGCACAACAACCAACAGAGGATATAGGGGGTCAATTTGCGGCCCCTAACGTTTTCGATAGTTTCGATTGTAGTAGAATGGTTAGTTTGTCTTGTTACGATGGAACCGGAACAGGGTTCACCATAAATAAAAATTGTGAAGATACCGATTCGGTCGTTTCAGGATGTTATCAGTTTGTCAAAAGGAGAATAAGGGACATAAGAAAAGATGTAAGAAATTTCAACGAGTGGGCGTATAGGTTCAGATTTTTTTATGGTTTGTGTCGAGGAGTTTTAAGCCAGAGTTTCACAAACAACTGGGTTAATGGGTCTTTGTTTATGTTCCCCATCCAAGTAGATATTACCTATGATTCAAATAATCGAGCAAATCCTCCGAACTATCCTAAACGGGTGACTTTCTTTGATTCAAACACAAATAATTTTTATTTTAGAAGCAGTCCTTTCATTTCTGGATATACACCCTCCGAATTCATAGGTCGTCCTACTAATGTCAATTTTCCTGAGTTTTCATTGAATCGAAGGAATTTATTATTTCCGACCACAATTATGAATTTGGGAATGAAAGACTTTTTTTATTCCGAAATAATTTTGGAACCATCAACAAATGCTTATGTAATGAATAATTTAGGAAACACAAGTTATTCAGACACATCTGATTTGGTCAATCTTTTTGTCATTTCGAGAATTTTAAATAAGACATTCTTACAACAAATGTTGAATTCAAGAGATAATTCAGTGAATTCACTGTTCACGAGAAATGGAAGACCCACAACACCCTTTTTCAATCCGAAAAGTAGACTTGACGCAGACCTGGCTCAGTTATTTTCGATAAATTCTGAGATTGGTTTGATTCCATTTAGTCCTGAGTATTATCCATTTTCTGATACAAACCCTAATAATTCAGTGTTTGTTTATACACAAGGACAAGCAAATCCAACAATCGGGGTGTTTTACTCATCATCTACCGAAAATTTACAAACAAAAGATTTCATAAGCCCTGGTTTGATAGATTTCAGATTTGACCCTAACATTACAGCAGTAGTTTACAAATACGGAATAAAATCTCAAAAAGTTCCTTTCTATCAATGGCAACTAGAACCAGGTGCTGTTACTCAAATTATTTTCGGAAGTGAGTTTAACAATTGGGCAACAACAATTTCAGATATAGTAACCTCACCATATCAATCTTTGGACAGAAGAAATTTAACAACACCAAATTATTTTGTACCATCAAATACTTCATTAGATGTTAATCAACGTGGATACATTTTTAACAAAAATTCACAAGGATTATACAGTGGCTCTATTTTTCCAGGTATGAAAACTAAGTTTATGGTCGGGGCACCATTTCATTTTTATTTCGGAGTTGTGAAGGGTGCCTCAGCTTTAGATAAATTTAAACAAAAGTATCTACCGAATGAATAAGTTTACTCTGATACCAAGTGAATTACAGTTTCCTGAATCACCAACAGTAGACCAATCTCTTCAAATAACTTTGGAGGAAAAACAACAAGTAATCACAGAATACGATAGGAGTGCAACAATAAGTTTAGAACAGGTCTATGATGATGAGAGGCAAGCTTGTACTGTGTTTAGACCGACCTTTAAGGTGGTCTACCTCTATGGTAATACTATCACTGGGACCACAAATTATTTACCTTTCCAATACAATCTTTATTTAGTTGACAACGTAGAATCAGTGACTACAGGTGTTTGGAAAGGATTTCCTCAATTTTATGAGTTTGACTTTTTTAGACCTAATATATCAGACCAACATGTAGATTATTATGCCAAGAGTGCATATACCTATAATTGGTCCTTCTATCTAACTTATGTTAGTCAAAACAATGAGAATGCTTATCTAAGCACAACTTTATGTGCAATCAATAATTGGGTTGCTAAAAATGGTATTCCTTTCACAATAAGTAATATTCAATATCAAGGGTTAAGTTTGATTCAATTCACTTGTATTTCTCCTCATGGACTAACACCCGGAGAATTTGTAAAACTTTCTATTTCTTATGGCAATAACGACCTATTCGAAGTTTTTACGTTAGGTAATGGTCAGACAGATTCTGATAGTCATATTTTTAATGTGTATAACTACGGTTTTACAGGAAACACATTTTCAAATGGTGTGGTGGGGACTTTTAAAAGAATGATAAATCCAGATAACCCCGTCGAGACCTTATCAAAATACTACGTGAGACAACACAAAGTTTTGACCTCAGTCGATGATTTGATTGTGACTAAGGCTGGTTTTGAAAAAAACGTTTTTGGAGAAGAGACAAAATTGGAATTGAGCTCTTTAACGCCAAACAGAATAACTCGTATAAGTAGAAAGACAAGTAGTA
>Ga0194115_10000608_pt1 | contig 51749 bp, 39 predicted proteins | sample TA2MahsurfametaG_3_FD_148656 | JGI IMG/M metagenome (GOLD analysis project Ga0194115, IMG submission 148656) | Freshwater microbial communities from Lake Tanganyika, Tanzania - TA2015002 Mahale S4 surface | ecosystem: Environmental > Aquatic > Freshwater > Lake | place: Tanzania: Lake... | reverse complement strand
TAAAAACAAGTTCGCAAAAGAAAACTTACTAACCAAAATAATTGAATATGCTTCCTGAAATAACACTACGATCCCACAGCTCCGATCAATTTTTAATTGATAGAGTTCTTTATTCTAATTCTTATAGGATAAATAATTTTTTACCGAACTCAACCGTTGTTGATATTGGAGCGCACATTGGCACCTTTTCTATTAGTGCGCATCTTCACGGCGCAGAAAAAATTTATGCGTTTGAGCCATTCCAAAATAATTACGAAATCTTAATTAAGAATCTTTTTAATTTTTGTAAAAACTATCAAAGCTATCAACTAGGGGTTACAAACTCCGCTGGATTTTTTTCAATAGAAGAACCTCGCCTTGTTAATAATTTTTTTTATGACATTTCGGATATAAAAATTTCTGAAAAAGGACACCCTTCATACTTTTGCAAGCTCGATGAAGTGCTTTCTATGATTCCGGAAAAAATCAACCTGTTAAAAATTTCTATCCCCGACCCTGTAGAAATTCTTGAAAATTCAAATAAACTGTATCTGTGCGAAAATCTTTGCTTTGAACTAGACAGTAAAGAAAACAGTGAAGAAATTCTGGAAAAAATAAAAAGGAAAGGAGCCTTTTTGAATTGCGAAGCTTTAAAAAATTCACAAAATACTACTTTATATAAATTTTCAAAAACAGATCTTAGCATTTGTTTTTTAAAATATAACAATTAATATGCCAATTTATAGATACAAGCACCCAAAATCTGGCAAAGTGGTCGAAATTATTCAAAAAATGACCGACAGGCATGAATATTGCGATGAAAATGGAACTCAATACGAAAGAGTTTTTGAAAACCCAAACCTATCTAAAGATACAATCATTAACCCATTTAGCAAAAATGATTTTATCAATAAAGCCCACGATAAAAAAATGAATGTTGGAGAAATGTGGGATTTGTCTAAAGACTTAAGCAATAAAAGAAAACAAATTGATGGCAAAGACAAAATAAAACAAAACTACAATAAACAAAAATATGAGTCGAGAATTAACCATATCAAGAAAAATACAAGTAAAAAAATCTCCCATTGAGGGCTTTGGCGTTTTTGCCATTGAAGATATCGCCGCAGACGAAGTATTGGAAGAGGTTCCATTTATACTTTTTCCAAAATATACCGGGTTAGGCAAAGCCTTTCACGATTTCTCTAATCAACTAGGATATTGCGCAAGCAAAAATAAATTTTACGAGAATCTTAGGCAAAATCTTGGATTTAAAGATCCTGAAAAATATTACTTTACTTGGAGCCCACCCCAGCCAGATTTAGGTGGCGAAAAAATTCAATTCCAAGTTTTGCCACTCGGCTTAGGTTGCATTTACAATACTTGCAATACTAAAAATAATGCTGGATGGGATGTTAAAAGAGACACCTTTATTTTTCACACAGTCAAACCAATTAAAGCGGGCGAAGAAATAAGAACTTTCTATGGGTATTTTGTTGACGACTCTAGTAGAAACTGGAACGCAGATTTGGTTTTTTATTTCGGAGTAGACTTCGTTAAAAAAGAGCCAAACCTTGAGCATCTAGACGCGTCCACGGGTGCACCGATGCTATCCGCTCTTAAATTTTCCAGTGCTGAACATTGGGAAAGAAAAAGAAGAGATGCAGGCTATGCGAAAATCTCAGAACTTATTTCAAAATATAAAGATTTAAAATTTGAAAAAATTTCTGCAATTGGCCCAAACGGGCAAGAGGGGTTAATTAACGAAGATATCAAAAATCATAAAACCAGCGCAAAAATTTATGAGACACTATACACCTATCAAACAAGCAACGCGAGCAAAATAAAATTTGTTTTTTCTAACAATGAAAACAAAGAATTAGATGAAGTCGTTGTGGATAGATAATTTCATTTATGAATGATATTGAAGAGGTTTTAAGCTACGTAAAAGATTTAAGATCTCGCAACCCCAGCATTAAGATTGTTGCCACAAATGGATGCTTTGACATAATTCATCAAGGTCACATTTCCATGTTAAAATCTGCTCAAAGACTTGGAGATGTTCTTATTGTTGGCCTCAATTCAGATTCATCTGTGAAGTCTTTAAAAGGAGAATCTCGTCCCATAAATCGTCAAGGGGACAGAAAAACTGTCTTGCAAGAACTAAGATGTGTGGATTATGTTGCTGTTTTTGAAGAAAACACAAGTCATAAATTTTTGGAAGCAGTTAAACCGAATGTTTATGTAAAAGCGGGAGACTACTCGCTGGAAACTCTTAATTCATTGGAAAAAGAAGCGCTTGTAAAGTGCAATGCACAAATTAAATTTACGCACTATGTGACTGGAGTTTCCACGACAAATATTTTAGCAAAAATAAAGTAAGGAATATTAAAAATTCACGGTCTTTTTATTCACATATAGACTTGAACGATCCACCCCGCCGTTAACTTAACAGTTTGCGATTTGCAGATTTATAATATGAAACTAGCCATAGCCACAATTTATACAGAAAATATTAAAAATCTAGCCGCCATAACAGTTGAGCTAAACAAAAGAGAGTATTGTGAAAAACATGGGTACGATCTAATAGTTAAAACTAAAGATTTTTCCTGCAAACATCTGGGGTTTGCAAAAATTAATTTTTTATTAGAATTACTAAAAACAAACAAATACGATTGGATTTTATGGTGTGGGTCAGACACCATGATAACTAACTACAACATCAAATTAGAAAATTTAATAGATAATAATTATCACTTTATTATAGCTAATGACGTTTGGGCTTGGAATAGCGACGTATTTTTTATTAAAAACTCTCAAGAGGCAATCGCTTTTTTTGAAAAAATATACAGCAAATATGGTCTATACACCGACGGAAACGGCAACGCCTTAGACACTGGTCAAAGATTACCCGATGGAGGAAATCGTAATTGGGGCGAGCAACAAGCCATGTTAGATTTAAAAGAAGAATATAAAGATATAATTAAAGAAGTCCCTCAAAAAATAATGAACGCATATTTATATGATTTATACCCATCGGCCTGGCACCAAAAGGGGCTCGATTGCAACGGGAACGATGGCCGCTGGTCTTTCGGAGACTTTCTAGTTCACTGGCCAGGTTTACCAAACAGCGCTAGGGAAAAATTAGCGGTTCATTTTTTAGATTTAATCATTAAGTAAAATAAAATTTTAGTCATGACCTTAGAAGATTTACAAAAAATAATCTCAGAGTTCATAAAAGAAAAGCACTCTCAAAAAACGTGGACCGCTGGCGCGGATTGGGTTCAATACGCGGGACCATATTTTTCTTCAGAAGAGTATGTTGCCGCCGTATCTTCAATTCTTAACGAGTGGTTAGTCCTGGGAAAAGATGCAATCACCTTTGAATCTGAATTTCCTAAATTAATGGGCAAAGAATACGGAATTTTAACCAACAGCGGAAGCTCATCTAATTTAATTATGATGTCCGCCTTAACATCTAAAAGGCTATATAATTTTCCGAAAAAAACTAAAGTAATTACTCCTATTGCGGGCTTTCCCACTACACTAAACCCAATTTTTCAAGTTGGATTTGAACCAATATTTGTAGATATTGATCTTAACACTTTAAACTTAAATTTAGATCAGGTTGAAGAGCAAGCTAAAAAAGGCGCGAGAGTAATCACATTTGCTCATGTATTAGGAAACCCACCAGACATGAATCGCTTAATGAATATTGTTAAGCAATATAATTTAATTTTACTGGAAGACTGCTGTGACGCACTCGGCTCAACTTATGATCATAAACCTTTAGGAAGCTTTGGCGAATTAGCAAGCTGTAGTTTTTATCCCGCGCACCACATAACTATGGGAGAGGGTGGATTTGTTGCTTCTAAAACGAAAATACAAGAAATAGTTTCTCGCAGTTTTCGTGAATGGGGCAGAGGGTGTTATTGCGTCGGTAAAAAAGCCAATTTATTGAAGAATGGAAGCTGCGGAAATAGGTTTTCTAATTGGTTGCCCGAATTACCGGACGAAATCTTTGACCATAAGTATGTATACGATGAAATAGGGTACAACCTAAAACCAATCGAACTGCAAGCATCTATCGGATTAGAGCAAATGAAAAAGCTTCCACTTATTCATCAAAAAAGGAAGCAAAACCACGCAAAACTAGTTAATATTTTCAAACCATACGAGGAATTTTTTATTTTACCGAAAGCGACTAACCTCTCCGATCCTAGCTGGTTTGCGTTTGCAGTAACCATTAAAGACAATAATAAATTCAAAAGAAAAGATATAGTAGACTTTTTAGAGTCTAATAAAATACAAACAAGACCATATTTTGCGGGCAATATTATGCTACAGCCAGCTTACGATGGATTGATTAATAAAAACGATGTGATTACTAAATATCCAAATGCAAGAAAAGTAACCACCGATACTTTTTTCTTAGGAACAAGTCCAGTTATTACGCCAGAACAATTAAACTACGTTGAAGAAATTGTTCATTCTTTTTTTAAAAAACACACCTCCGCCTAGTAGTATAATTCATATGACAAAAATAGTTTATATAACAGGATGCCTTGGCTTTATTGGCTCTTATGTAACTCGCATGTGTCTTGATAAAGGGTGGTATGTCAAGGGGGTGGATAAGATTACCTATGCTGCTAATAAAGACCTATTAAACGAATTTAAATCTTATCCAAATTTTTCATTTGTTCACAGTGACATTAATGATTTAAAATTCTTATATGATTGTGATTATATTATCAATACTGCCGCAGAAACCCATGTCGGTAATTCCATAGCAAATAGCGATGACTTTGTCCATTCGAACATCAATGGCATTTACAATATCTTAAAACTCATAAAGAATTATAGACAAGAAAATTCAGAAATTCCAACGCTATTACATTTTAGCACAGATGAAGTTTATGGTGATATTGCTGAAGGCGCTCATAGCGAATTAGATTTGCTTAAACCATCTAATCCATATTCTGCTACAAAAGCGGCTGCGGATATGTTGATATTAGCTTGGTCTAGAACATATGGTATTCCTTATGTTATAATACGGCCAACTAATAACTATGGGGTAGGACAATACATTGAAAAACTTGTTCCTAAAGCTTGCAAATATTTAAAACTTAATAGAAAAATTCCATTACATAATAGCGGAACTCCTGTTAGAAATTGGCTTCACGCCGAAGACACAGCAAGCGCTGTAATAAAAATTATAGAATCCAATGTAAAAAATGAAATATACAATATTTGCGGCGGATTTGAGCAGTCTAATTTAGAAACAATAAATAAAATTTTAAATATATATTTGGAAAATCAAAAGTATAGCCTATCTGATTATGTAGATTTCTCATTTTCTAGGCAAGGGCAAGATGTTAGATATGCTTTAAATGATTCTAAATTAAGAGCAATAGGTTGGGAGCCTAAAAAACAATTTGACAAAGAACTAAAATATATAGTAGATTACTACAAAAATAAATTCATATGGTAATATATATAGACATTGATGACACAATTTGTCATAGCCCTGATAAACCCAATTACACAACAAGCACTCCAATAAAAGAAAATATTGAAAAAGCCAATAAATTATATGACAAAGGGCATCTTATAGTCTATTGGACAGCTAGAGGATCTGCTACTGGAATTGATTGGAGTGAAATGACTAAACAGCAATTTAAAGATTGGGGGGTAAAGTATCATGATCTTAAATTTGGTAAACCAAATTATGATCTTTTTATAGACGATAAAAATTTAAACACAATTGATTGGATATGAAAAATAAAATTTTTGAAAATTTGTTTGTGCTTGAATTAGCAAACAATCATTGGGGTGATTTAAAAAGAGGCAAAGAAATTGTAAAACAGTTTGCTAAAATTATAAAAGAAAATAAAATTAAAGCAGCCATTAAATTACAATTTAGGGATGTAGATAATTTTATTCATAAAAATTTCCGAGATAACGGACAAGGCGAAAATCTTTTAAATTTACCTAAACGCAGTCGTTATATTCAAAAGACGTCTAAAACAAAATTAACTTACAACGAGCTTGAAGAACTAATTAATTATATTAAAAAACATGATTGCATACCAATGTCAACACCATTTGATGAAACATCTGTTGATTGGTGTGTAAATATGGATTTACCTATTATTAAAATAGCCAGCTCAGACATCAATGATTGGATTTTATTAAATAAAATAGCCTCCACCCAAAAACCAGTAATTATTTCAACCGGGGGCGCTAATGATAAACAAATTGATGATGTAATTAAATTTTTTAGTAATCGCAATATCCCTCTAGCTGTTAATCATTGCGTGTCAAAGTATCCTAGCGAAGATAATGAATTAGAATTAAATCAAATTGATTATCTAAAAACAAAATATCCTGATTTAGTTATTGGATTATCAACTCATGAATATCATGATTGGTATTCATCTATGTACATTTCATATGCTAAAGGAGCAAGAACATGGGAACGGCATATTGATATTCCGTATCCGAAAGGTCATGAGCAAAAAGAAGTATCTATATATTGTTCATTACCCCACCAAATAGACGAATGGTTTAAGGCATTTAACAGAGTTGCCGCTATGTGCGGAACATCTTCAAATGAAAGAAGAATTATTGATGATAAAGAAACTAAATATTTACAAGCTTTACATAGAGGTTTATATTTAAAACAAGATATTAAAAAAAGATCAAAAATAACAATAGATAATCTATATAGCGCCATACCATACCAATATGAATTAGGCCAAATTTCATCTAGAGATTTTATTGAAAATGATGCTGTAGCTTGTAAAGATTTAAAAAAAGACTCACCATTACTGAAAACAGACATTCAATGATTAAACTATCAGACTACGTTTTTGATTTTATAGCCAGCAAAGGTATTGATACTGTATTTACGGTGTCCGGAGGAGGGTGCATGCATCTAATAGATTCCCTAGGAAAAAATAAGCATTTAAAATATATTTGCAATCACCATGAACAAGCATCAGCCATGGCTGCCGAAGGATACGCTCGGGTTACGAATAAACCAGGATGTGTTTTAGTAACTACAGGGCCTGGGGGAACTAATGCTTTAACGGGTGTGTTGTGCGCTTATCAAGATTCAATTCCAATAATTATAATATCTGGCCAAGTTCCTTCGGATCAGTTGTCTAATAGAACAGGCTGTAGACAAATTGGGCAACAAGAATTTAATATAATCGATACAGTTAAAACTATGACCAAATATGCTGTAATTATTAATGATAAGAATACGATACGTTATCACTTAGAAAAAGCATATCATATAGCAACTACCGGTAGGCCAGGTCCTGTTTGGATTGATATACCATTAGATATACAAAGCAGTATTATTGATATTAAACAACAAAAGGGATATACACCACGCAAAAAGAAAAATTTATTAAATTTTTATTATTTTAATAAATTACAAAAATTATTACAAAACAGCAAAAAACCAGTCGTTGTTGTTGGTGGAGGCATCAGAGCTTCAAATACTGTAAATAAGTTACAGGAATTTTTAAATAAAACAAATCTCCCTGTTATGACGGGTCCACATTCAGGAGTAGATGTGGTTAATACTGATTATGGCTATTATGCTGGTAGGTTTGGCCTATTAGGACAGTACACATCCAACCATCTTATACAAGATAGTGATTTAATTATATGTTTGGGTTCTAGATTAAATCCGAAAATGACAGGGTATGACGCATCAAAATTTGCACCAAATGCTAAAAAAATAATAATAGATATCGATAAACATGAAATTAAAAAATTGAAGTTTAAAAAAATAGGATGGAATATAGATCTTAATGATTTTTTTGATTATGTTAATCCTAAAATAATTACACCAGAAATAACAAACTGGCAAAATGAAATAAAAATAAAAAGAGCAAAAGAAAAATTAGTTTTAGAAAAACACGAAACTCTGACCGATTATGTTAGTACATATGTATTTTCTAAAAAATTAGAAAAAATTTTAGACAAAGATTCTATAATTGTTACAAGTGATGGTACGGCTCATGTGGTTCCTTTAAAAACTATAAACTTAAAGCACAAGCAAAGATTGTTTAGTAATGAGGGAACGGCTCCAATGGGTTATGGTCTTCCGGCTGCTATAGGTGCATATTATGGCAGTAAAACTCCAATAATCTGCATAGAAGGAGATGGAAGTATAATGATGAATATTCAAGAACTAGAAACAGTTCGACATCACAATATACCTTTAAAACTTTTCATTATAAATAATGAAGGTTATCTGTCAATTAAACTAACTCAAAAGTCTTTTTTTAAAGGTAATTTAATAGCCTCTGAAATTTCTTCTGGAGTCTCTATTCCATCTTTTAATAAAATCGCAGACGTTTTTGGATTTCAATATCATTCGGTACGAAGTAATAAACAAATAGATTCTATACTTGATAAAGTTTTTAATAATAATGATCCCACAATAATAGAAATATTTACAGATCCTAACGAACAACACGAACCAAAAGTTATTGCTAAAGGCATAGATAAGAATGGTAAAATTATACCAGGAGAATTAACAGATATGTTCATATCAGATGTGTTTAACTTATGAAAATTCTCATCATAGGCTAAAATAACTATATATGAATAATTTTATTAAATATTATAAAAGACACATTGATGGAATTTCTTACTTTTTGGAAAACATTGATAATAGTAAAATAAAAAAGTTACTACAATTTTTTACAAAAAAACACAATAAATATTGATGATTTTAATTTGAATTTAAATGAAGTTGGACATATCAATAGAACTGGTTACAGATAAAGTTTTAGGATTTTTAACATGAATTGGCCATTAAACACAAATAATTTTACATTTACAGATAGACTTAGAATTGCTTTATTCATTCTCAATAAAAATAACTTTTGGACACAACACAAATATGTTAAAAAATTTGAAGAGGAAATGGCAAATTATGTAAATGCAAAATATTCTGTATTTGTTTCTAGTGGTTCTACAGCAAATACCCTTTTAGCAATGTATTTGAAAGATACTCTAAATAGAAAAAATAAAAATATAATTATTTTTCCTTCTACTACTTGGACGACTTCTATATCTCCATTTTTAAGAGAAGGATTTTTACCAAAATTTATAGATATATGTTTAGATGATTTTTGTTTAGATCTTGATGCTACTGAAAAATATTTAATCAAAAATCATAAGAAAGTCGCTGCAATAGTTTGCGTGTCTTTAATTGGACAAGTCCCGAACATAGAAAAATTAAAACATTTAGAAAAAAAATATAATGTAAGAATACTCTTAGATAATTGTGAAAATACTTTAGGATCATATTGCGATAAAAACATATCATCTTATTTTACAAGCACAACAAGTACATACTTTGGACATCAATTACAAAGCGTAGAGGGAGGATTTATTTTTACAAATTCTCAAAAAGAATATGAATATTTTTTAATGAATAGGAACCATGGTATGACAAGGAGTTTAATTACTTATGATTTGAATCCTAAAACATATAATAATCCAGATGTAGATCAAGCATTTGATTTTTTTTCTTTGGGCAATAATTTTAGGAATAGTGATATTAATGCTTTCATAGGGTTATTAGATTTTAAAAGGATTAAGGAATATACAAATAAAAGAATAAAAGTTTATAATGACATTAGATATTTATTTAAAAATAAGAAAATTATTCTTCCTATAAATTTTGAAAATAGAAAAGCTGTACCATTTTGTTTTCCATTTGTTTCGAAGGATAAAAATTTTATAGAATCCTTAAAAGAATATTGTAGAAATAAAGGAATTGAAACCAGACCAATAATATCTGGTAATTTATTAAAACAAACATGTTATAAACAATATGGAAAAAGTCATGAATTTATAAATAGTGAATTTTTACATAATAATGGGTTTTATATCGGTATTTATCCCACTATTAAAAACCGTCAAATTAAAATGTTAGAAAAATTTATAAAATAAATTTATTATTAAATGAATAGAATCAATCAAATTAGTGAACTTCTACTTCAAGAAATCGCAGAAAGATTCAATAAAGAACCTTTAGACGTAAAAGATTTAGAATTTAGCGAAACATTTGCAGAAATATTAGATAGATTTATTGTGTTACATATTAGGATGTGGAAACTAGAAGATGCAGCAGGGCAAACTACCACAGATTCTGAATTAGCAGATATTAAGAGGAAAGTTGACTACTGTTTTAAGGATAGAAGACCTAAATTAATTAAAGCAATTAATAGTTTTTTAGATGTTTATATAAATAGAAATTATGCTAAAAAATTCTCAGAAGAAAATGTAAAAATATACAAAGGTTTTAAAGGTTAATGAAAATCCGAAAGAAGATTTTGTAATTATAACAACTGCAAGAAAAAAAAGAATTTAAAAAAAGACCATTAAATTTTTAAAAAAAACAATATAAGTCATGAAAAAAATAATTTTTTATAACGATCACCAAAATGGTGACATAGCACTTTGTAGAGGCATTATAGATACTGTAATAAATAATTGTGAAACTAATGCTGAATTTTATTTTTTAATGTCTAAAAAAAATAATCTTCAATTTAATAATAAAGTTAAAGTAATTTATGGAAATTCGAATGATTATGGATTTGGTAACGATTGCATCGCAATTAATCTATGGATAGGAAGCAGCCCAACATTTATGAATAGAACTAACGCCCCTAGAAATGCTTGGGGAAATCCAGTGGATTATAATATCAGTGCTATTTATGATCATTACTGCGAAATAATTAATTTATTAAATAGCAATACTGATGTAAAAGTAAAACGCACAAATGATGAAACCGATATGATTCCAAAATCTTGTAAAGATCCGCACCGTAAAAAAGAAGTTGATAGTTTTTTAGAATCAATAAATCATTTTAACAAAAAAGTTTTAGTGTGCAACGGTACGGTTTATTCTCTTCAATGTCCAAATTTTGATTTAAGAGGTTCAATATATACATTGGTAAATCAATTAAAAGATACGGCTTTTATATACACGGAATCTAGCAATAATTTTTTACCTAATGAATTTTCTGTGAATCATTTTGTTTCAATACCAAATTTACTTGAGATAGACTATTTAAGCACAAAGTGTGATGTATTAATATCAAGACGATCTGGACCTGGCGAAGTGATACAAACTTATGATAATTTTTTTGATTCAGCTAAAAGTTTTATATTTACAACAGATCGCATAGAGGCATCAGCGATATATAATAAAGGCACATGTAAAATATTTCATACAAGCGATTACAGTAATGAAAGCATACAAAATATTATTAAAAAGTGCATAATAGGCCAGTAGAAAATAAACATCAAATTTTAATTACGGGCGGTAATAGTAAATTATTTAGCCGTATTTAGAAAAAAATAAACAAATAAAATTATGAAACAATTAAAAGGATTCGTATCTGATGAATTATTAAATCAGTTACACAATATTAAACATCACTATATTGAATCCGAACACCCCGACCATCATTGGCATCTTCTAAAAGTTAAAGATGAAACTGTTTTAGACTTAGGATGTGGTTTTCATCTAATAGAACCAGGATGGGAAACTACTCCTGAGTATTTTTTAAACAAAGGCGCCCAGAAAGTCATTGGTGTAGATCCGGAAAACTCAGATATTGAAAGATTTAAATTATTATTACCTGGCCATTGCTTTTATAGCGCTGCTATAACTAATGCTAGTGAGTTAGACCACTATATAAATGATTATAATGTGACTTCATTAAAAATGGATATTGAAGGATATGAAACATGCTTTATTGATTCGACAAGCGATTATCCAACTCTTAAACATGTAGCTATAGAAACACATAATAAAAGTATTCTTAATAATATGATTAAAAAAGTATTAAGTTTAAGATTTGAAATAGATACAATATGTACTTTTTATCCAAGAGTTTATAACGTATGTAATCTAATATATGCCAGTAGAAAATAAACATCAAATTTTAATTACGGGCGGCAATGGTTATATAGCTAAAAGCCTATATAATTCTTTTAAAGATAAATACCATGCAGTTTCTATTGCCCGCCAAGACTTTGATCTAACAAACTCATTTGAAACATTAAAATACTTCTCAAACAAATATTTTGATGCAGTTATACATTGCGCTGTGAGCGGCGGTAGCCGTCTTAAACAAGAAACCTGGAGTGATATGGATAGTAATATTAAAATGTATTACAATCTATTAAATTGTAAAGATAAGTTTGGAAAATTAATTCATTTTGGTTCGGGAGCGGAAACAAATGCTCCCGAATCACCGTATGGGCTAAGCAAAAGAGTTATAGCTAATTCTATTTCAGAACAAAAAAATTTTTATAACATTAAAATATTTGGCGTTTTTGATGAGAATGAATTACCAACTAGATTTTTAAAAGCCAACATTTTAAGGTATATTAACAGGCAGCCAATCGAAATCCATGAAAATAAACGGATGGATTTTTTTTACATGAAAGATTTGACAACCCTCGTAGACCATTTTTTGACTCAAGAAGAGAGCGAAAAAAATGTTTTTTGCTCTTATGAGCAGTCTTACTTTTTATCAGAATTAGCTCAAAAAATAAACGATTTAGATTCTCACAAAGTCGAGATAATCAACGCAAACAAACAAGGTGCAGATTATAATGCTTCTCAGCAAGAAAATGGAAAATTTGCATTTGAATTTATAAAATGCATTGGAATCGAAAATGGTATAAAAATGACGCACCAAAAACTCAAATCGCAATATGCAAAAATACATTACGCAGATAATGAGTCCAGATGAAGGTTTTGGCGCTTATATGAGCACACTGGCTTCAGTGTATTGCGTGTCTACATACTCACGCTTAAAACCAGCATTCATTAAAAATCAAAAATCAGATGCTCTTTTAAAGTTTAACTCTGGAGTAGAAGAAGCAATAGATTTTGATGAAGCATTTCCAAATTTATCCGAATATTTTAGCGTATTGCAAATTGCTAAAAATGACATAAAGCTAAGCTTTTTTCACACTATCAACACTTCAGTTTTACCACCTCATCATGCTGCTTATTTTATTGACTCTTCAATTCGTAATGAAAGGCCAAAGAATATATTACTAGACTCATTTGTTGTTTACAACAATCTATCCTCTCACATAGGCAAACTCAAAGAAATATTTACCTTCAGCGACTCTATAACGCAAAAAGCAAAAACCTTAATGCCGCAGACTTCTAAAAAACTGATAGGAGTTTCTACTAGATATTTAAATCCTGAAAAAAAACATCCAAAAGAGGCACATATACTAAGCCTTGGGTTGGATTACTATAAAAAAGCATTTTCTTATTTCAACGACAAAGAATGCTTATTCATAGTTTCTGGCGACGATCCTAATGAACCGAAAGAATTTTTTAAACCATTATCTGATAAGTATGATATTTGCTATCTTCCCAGAATTCATTCGGCCATCGGCATGTGTTTGTTTTCTATGTGCGACGGCATTATAAATTCAAATAGTTCTTTTTCTTTTTGGGCATCTATTTTGAACGATACGGCCAGTCAGATGCAGCCAGTTCCGATTATATGCTCACATAATTTTTTAATCGACGGCATTTCTATTAGCGAGCATATGAACGGGAAATGGTATCCTAAAATTTGGACAGCTCTTTAATAAAAATTATGAAAAAAATATTAATTACCGGTATTCTAGGTCAAGACGGAGCGAATATGGCAGAATATTTGTTAAAGAATACCGATTATAAAATTTTTGGCATGATGCGTCGAAGCTCAAATCCCAATCTAACAAACATAAAAGCTTTTAAAGATAACCCCAAATTTAAATTGGAATTTTTAGATCTTTCCGATTCGAATAGCGTAGAAACCGCAGTAAAAGAAATTCAACCTGATTATTTTATCAATTTTGCCGCAAATAGTTTTGTGGGTATTAGCTGGAAAATGCCAGAGCAAGTTATGGATGTGAACGCTCTTGGAGTATTAAGATGTCTTGAAGCTATTAAAAAATTTAAGCCAGACTGCAGATTTTATAGCGCAGGATCAAGCGAAGAGTGGGGTAATGTAGACTACTCCCCGCAAGACATAAAACATCCAATTAAACCAAGAAGCCCTTACGGGGCTTCGAAAGCTGCCGCAAGACACATTGTTAAAGTTTATAGAGAATCATACAACCTTTATGCGGTCCACGGGATACTCTTCAATCATGAAGGAACAAAAAGAGGAGAAGAATTTGTAACCAGAAAAATATCAAAAGGAGTAGCTAGAATTTATCACTCAATTCTAAACTCAAAAAACGTCGACCCAATCGAGCTTGGCAACTTAGAAGCGAAAAGAGACTGGTCGGATTCCAGAGACTTCGTTAGAGGGGTGTGGTTGATGTTGAATCAGGAAAGAGACATGGTAGAAACTGACGGAGTAAGACACCCAAGAGAGGTTTTGTGCGGGACTTTAGAATCCATTTGGCCCAAGTGGTATCCCAAAGACTACGTTCTCGCCAGCGGAGAAACCCACAGTATTAGAGAATTTGTAGAAAAATCATTTCTTTGCGCTGGTTTAGAGGGTTTTTGGGAGGGTTCAAAGGAAGAAGAAAAATATTATTTAATAGGATGTACTCGCGAAAAAATCGCAAAATTTGAGCCATGCTTAGTTAAAATAAATAAAGAATTCTATCGCCCAGCAGAAGTCGATCTGCTTCTTGGAGATTCTTCCCCCATAAGGCGAGAGCTTGGTTGGTCGCCTAAAATTTCATTTGATGAGTTGGTGAGATCCATGGTAGAATTTGACATTGCTAATTTTTCTTGACACTCAGCCAAACATCAGGCATAATATGCTTACTGATGAAGAAGGCTAAATCTAAAAATCCAAAATTTTTAGTAGTAAAATTTGTGGACTACAAAAAGCTCTCGAAGCCAGATTGGGCCAGGGAAGTTAAAATAGCAAAAACCCTCATTGAAAAAAATTTACAAATTTATATTAAAATTCAGCTGGATTTTAAACTAAACTCACTAGCCTGGTTCTTGTCTTCAGAAGGAAAAGCATTTGTTGCCAAATATGAGCGCGAACTTAAATTAAATTTACCCACGCCTCAATCCGTCATTCTGTCAGACAAATCTTTCGGAGAATCTCTCCACCTTAAAAAGAAGCCCCAAACAATAAAAGATTTTATAAAATAATATGGGAAGACCACCAAAATCAAACAGTTCCGTGAACTCTCAACTCGAAGAGTATCTTAAAAAGAACTCTGATTATCATTACGCTGGAGAAGAAGAGATTGATTATGTTGTAAGCAGCGGTAGTTTAATCATGGATATTGAGATGGGCGGCGGAATTCGACCCGGAATCATTCGCTCTTCTGGAGTAACAGAGGGAGGAAAAACCTCCAACGCTCTCGCTTTTGCTAAAAACTTTCAAGAAACCCATCCAAACGATGGGCAAGTAATTTACATAAAGTCAGAAGGAAGACTAAGCAAAGACCTCATTGAAAGATCTGGCGTTTCTACAGACGATTCCAGATTTAAAATAATACCCACCAATGACTATGAGTTTGTTATAGACTTGATGAGAAATTTGATTCGAGATAACCAAGAAAAGAAACTGTATTTTTTCGTGCTAGATTCTTTGGACGCATTAGTGCCTAGAAATGATTTATTAAAATCAGCGACAGAAGCAAACAAAACCGCAGGTTCCGCGCTATTAACTTCTGACCTTTTGAGAAAGATGGCGGCGGGTTTTTCTAGCCGTGGCCACATATGCTTCATTATCTCTCAGGTAAGGTCAACTATAAAAATTAATCCTTATGAAAAAGGAGATCCAAAAGTCACAAACGCTTCGGGCGGCAATGCGGCTCTACATTACAGCGATTGGATTCTTGAATTTCAACAGAGATACCAAAAAGATATTATCAAAGATAAAGATGACAAACCCGTAGGGCATTGGTGCAAAATTATTTTTAGAAAAACTCCCAATGAAAAAACCGGTATTGAAGTTAAATATCCAATTAAATATGGGCGTAAAAACGGTCAAAGCATATGGATTGAATATGAGGTTATCGATTCTTTGCTAATGTTTGAGATGGTTTCCGCTAAGGGCGCATGGGTTACCGTGTCTGACGAAGTTATTTCTGAAGTAGAATCTGCAGGGCTTAAAATTGAAAAGCAGCATCAAGGAATGGATAACTTTAGAATGTATTTAGAGTCTAATCCTGACTTGTGCAAATTCTTTTTTAATAAATTTAAAGCGGCACTTAAAAAATGAGACTTTACAATATAAATGGTAAATTAATATTTCGTAATGTTTCCAAGCAAAGAATTCAATGGGAAAAGCCTTCAAGATCAAAAGTTCAATTTCAAGTAAAGCAATTTTTAAAGCAGTTTTGGATAAATAATATAGTCTACGAAGAGTTTCCGGTTTACGGCTCAAGAATGAAGGTGGACATATTAAATGCCACCAAGAAAATAGCAGTGGAGGTTAATGGAAAACAACATGACAAATTTAATTCTTTTTTTCATAATGACTCTAGGTTAAAATACTTAGAATCTATAAAAAGAGACTCGGCAAAAGCCAAATGGTTGGAAGATAATGGGTTTACCTTAATAGAAATAAACGAAGAAGAGGTCGATAAAATTTCTACAGATTTGTTTATAAAAAAATACAATATCGATTTGTAATGTGTATTATAATATGATGGCAAAAAAGAAATTTAAGTTTCCGAGAGAGTTGCTCGAACAAATAAACGAATGCTCTTTTGGAGGGTTTCTTCTTTTTAATTTTAACGAAGATGGCGAGTTTCAAACATTTGGCATGTTTGATAGCAAAATCCACGCCCAAGCTATGGAAAGAAACCTAACGATGACGATGAAAGCTCTTGAAAAAACGCAAATAGAAACAATGTCAAAAACCCTCGACTTAGACGATGACGAGCGGGGACCAGAAGATCCTGGTTTTAAAATTTGACCAACCATAGCAAAGACTGCAAAATCATCTCATGGAAACTAAAGAACTCTTTTCTTTAAGAGTCGAGAAGCATGTGCTCGGTGGGATATTAAATCACCCAGAAATATTTGCTGAGCTTGATAACTTTCTATCTGAAAGTGACTTTTGTAACAAAGTCCACTCTGTTATTTTTCTTTGCCTAAAAGAAAAATTAAATAAAAACGATAAGATTGATAAGGTTATTCTTTGCGAGAAAATTCAAGCTCTTGGAATTTCTTTCAAGGATGAAATTTCAATCTACGATTACATCGAGAGCGTAGCTTTTACTCAAATAGCAAAAGAAGCAGTTATTGAGGCGGCAAAGCACCTTGTCTCATTAAGAATCCGGAGAGAAATCGTAGAAACTTCTGGTAAAATAAAAACAAAAGTTCTCCAAAGCGCAGATCAGCCAATACAGGAAGTTTTAAATGAAGTCGATAAAATATACGGAGAAAAAATAAATTCCTATAGCGTTCACGAGCAACCCAAGAATCTTTTCGACGGTCTAGACGTTTTAGTTGAAGAACGCGGAGAAAACATTACCGACGACCCGGGATTTCTTACTCCTTACGTAGAGTTTAACAGACTCTACGGCGGGCTTAGATCAAAAAATATATACGCTATCGCTTCTCGGCCTGGAGAAGGTAAAACCACTTTTCTTAACGATTTAGCAATGAAAACCGCTAAGAAAAATAATTTGAAAGCTTTGATTTTGGATACGGAAATGAGCCGGGAAGAGATGCAATTCAGGATGATGTCTTCAGTTTCTGGCGTTCCGCTTCATTTCATTGAAACCGGAAAGTGGCGAAGATCAGAAGCGTATGTCAAAAAAATTAGAGATTCGTATCCAGCCATAAGGCAAATGCAATACGATCACTTGCATGTTGGCAACAAAGATATTGATGAGATATGCTCCCTGACAAGAAGGTGGCACCTCGCAAATGTGGGAAGAGATAATCCATGTATCATAGTTTATGACTATATAAAATTAACCGGAGAAAAAGTTGGACAAAACTGGTCGGAGTACCAAGCGATTGGTCAAAAAGTTGATAAAATAAAAAAACTAGCTGAAGAATTAAACTCTCCAATATTAACAGCAATTCAATTAAATCGTAGCGGCGAAAATACAAACAGGTCTTCTCAAAATGTAACAGACGATGCGTCGGCTATTTCTATTACCGATAGACTTTTGTGGTTCACTTCATTCATGGCCATTTTCAGAAGGAAAACTACAGACGAAATAGCTTTAGATACTACAGAGTCCGGCACTCACAAGCTCATTCCACTAAAAACTAGATTCCAAGGAGAAAACGCGGCTGGTCATTTTGATTTAATAAAAAGAAAATTCCCAGATGGTTCTGAAAAATTTGTCAAAAATTACCTTAATTTTTTAATTAAGAACTTTGAGGTTTCTGAACTTGGCTCAGTTCAAGATGCGATTGATCGCCAGAATGCTCAAGTTGATATCAAAGATTCAAACGACACCAGCGATGGAGATCTCATATAACATGGAAAACATCAGAGCGGTTCTTGAGGAGATGGGATACGTTTTAATTGAAAGCGGAACTCATTACAGATCCAAACCGCTATACCGCGAATCTGGGAGTAACGGGGTTTTGTCCATAGAAAAATCTACCGGCAGATGGTATGACTTCAAAGAAAGAATTGGTGGTTCATTTGATGAGTTAGTCAGAATAACTTTAAATTTGCCTTCCCTAGATCATACTAAAAAATGGCTCTCTGGTAAAATTAATTTAACTTCAGCGGTAGATAAAGAATCGCCGCTTATCAAAGAGCCTCTCGTTTATCCTGCGGAATATCTCAATAAACTTTATCCAGTCTATGACTATTGGCAAAACCGAGGAGTTTCGCCCGAGACATTAGCATATTTTAAATCCGGATTAGCAATCACAGGTAAAATGTCCAATCGTTACGTTTTTCCTATTTTTAATTCTAAGTCAGAAATTTTAGGATTTGCCGGAAGAGACATTTTAACATCAGAAGATTCTAATCGGCCTAAATGGAAACTTATAGGCAAAAAAAGCAACTGGTGCTATCCTCTTTTTTTTAATAAAAAATATATAATAGAATCTAAAGAAATATTTATCGTGGAGAGCATAGGCGATATGCTATCACTTTGGGAAGCTGGAATTAAAAATTCTGCAGTCTCTTTTGGATTAGATTTGCCCATTTCTCTAATAAAATTCCTTCTTAAAATAGATGCTTCTAAAATAAACATATGTCTTAATAATGATATAGATAACAATCAAGCCGGTAATAAGGCAGCGCACCAAATGCGCCATAAGCTTTTAAATCATTTTGATGAAGAGCAAATTTGCATAAAACTCCCAAGTAAAAAAGATTTTGGAGAAATGTCAAAGGAAGAAATTTTACAATGGAAAAACCAAAAAACGAAGTAATACTCTCTGCAAGTAGAGCGAAAACTTTAGAAACCTGCTCTTGGAGCTATTGGTGTTCTTACCATTTAAAAATACCCCAGAAAGAAAACTCTGGGGCTTCAAGAGGCACAATATGCCATCTTGTGTTCGAATGTTTATTAAAGAGCCGCCATAAAAAACATTTTACCAAAATAATGAAAAGAGGCGGGATAGATGGAAGCCCCGCTGTAAAAAGATTAATTATAAAACATTGGAAGAAAAAAAATCTTACAGAAGAAGACCTTTCCATGATAAACGACATGGTTTGGGTTGGCTTGAATCAAGATTTTTACTGCAAAGGATCCAAACTAGGAGAAGCCGAGCTTGAGTTTTTGATTGAAAATGAAGATCCTAAATACAAAATCAAAGGTTTTATTGATAAAAATGCTTTTTACGAAAAACAAAATTTATTTAAAATAATAGACTATAAAAGCAGCAAGTCTAAATTTAAAGGAGAAGAACTCACCGCTAATTTTCAAGCAATGACCTATTCTCTTGCTGCGTTTAAAAAAATTCTTCCCGCCATAGAAAGAGTTATAACTCAATTTATTTTTTTAAGGTTTCCCAAAAGCTCCGTGCAGGAAATAGAAATACCAAAAGATCAACTAACCGGGTTTGAATATTATCTGTCTTACGTTTTTAAAAAAGCAAATTCTTTTACCGAAAACGATGCAAAAGCAAACTTTGCCGCAAACAAAGAAGACTCCAAATGGCTATGTAAAGCAGGTAAAACATGGAGATGCCCCTACCTTGACCCAATAGAATATTATCACCTCGTTGATTCGGATGGAAAAATTTTAGAATCAAGTTTTGAAAACAAGTTTTCTCCAAAAGAAAACCAATCAGTTAAAAAACTTAAATATGACGGATGCCCCGCGCACATTAATAGACCACAGCAAAATTGTAATTTTGACGATTTTTGACTTGACTTTGATTAAAAACACGGTATATTCTCAGTATGAAAAGAACGGGGCTCTGGAAAAGTCATTTTTCGATAGGTAAATCTATTTTGACTTTGGAAAAATCTGGAGAGGGAAAACCTCATCTTTCAGATTCAATTTTTGATATTCTCAAGGAAAAAGAACAAAAAGAATTTTTTCTTATAGAAGATTCTTTCTCAGGCTTTTTGCAAGCTTATAAGAATGCTAAAGAAGAAAAGATTAAATTAATCTATGGTCTAAGATTAAACTGCTCATCAAATTGCCTTTTAAAGAATGACGAAGAACTAACCAAGCGGCATAAGATAATTGTAATTGCAAAAAACACAGAAGGCATAAATAGGTTAATTAATATATACTCTACCTCTGCCAAAGATGGTTTCTATTACGAACCGTGCTGCGATAGTAATGTTTTAAAAAAACACTGGGACGATAAAGATTTACAAATGGCAGTTCCATTCTACGATTCATTTATTCATAATAATTTTTTGAAAGGAAAAATTTGTGTTCCTGATTTTAGTTTTTGCAAACCCGTGTTCTTTTGCGAGGAAAATAACATCCCATTTGACTTTCTAATTAAAAATCGAGTGGATGAATTTTGCTCGGAAAAATACGAAAAGGTTAATGCTAAAACAATTTATTATAAATCTAAAAAAGACTTTCTGGCATACCTTACTTTTCGCTGCATCGACAACAGAACTTCTTTGGAGAAACCAAATTTAGAGCATATGACAAGTGATGAGTTTTGCTCTGAATCTTTATTTTCTTAAATATGGAAGATCATCTACTAAGGTTTAATAAAAATAAAGTCTTTACCTTTATAGACTTTGAAACAAGCAATCTCTGCTTGAATTTTAATAACAATTTGCCTTGGCAAGTTGCGATGTTGAAAGCGAAAGGTAATGAAATTTTAGACAGTAAAAACTTTTATATAAAATGGCCGAACGGCTTTAAAATTTCTCAAGAAGCCGCAAGAATAACTCGTTTTAGTCAACTAACAATGGATGAAAAAGGCTTGCCTCCGGAAGATGTTTTCCCTACAGTTTTTGACTGGATTGAAAACTGCGATCATCTTATTGGTCATAACCTTCTCGGTTTTGATATTTATCTTATCAAAGGCTGGTACAATTTAATGGGCAAAGATTATCGTCATATCACAAGTAAAATACTCGACACGCTAAGTCTAATTAAAGGCATAAAATTTGAAATGCCTTATCGTCCATCAGACAATTTAACAGAGTACCAATACAGAATGTCGAGTCAGATTAGAAAAAATATTAAAACAAATCTATCGGCCTGTGGAAAAGATTTTGGAATTGAACACGATTACGATTCTCTTCACGATGCTCTGGTAGATTTACAACTTAATTTTAAAGTATGGAACAAGCTAAAATGGCAAGTCGAAATATGAATTTTTCTGCAAATTTCAAAGAAATAGAACTTCCCCTTCACGGGGTCAGACTCCCGCATTTCGAGATTTCAAATGAAGAAAAAAGACTAGTAAAAGCTAGCGAGTCTTGTGATAATTTTGCCTTTTTAAGAATTTTATCCGAAGCTGGTCTAAAATCAAAAAATTTACAAGACAATAAAGACTATTTGAAAAGATTAGATTACGAGCTTGAAATCATAAAAGATTTAGGGTTTACTGATTATATTCTTCTTGTATGGGACGTAATCAACTTTTGCAATAGAGAAAAAATCCCAACTGGACTTGGGCGCGGAAGCGCAGCAGGGTCATTAACTTTATATCTTTGCGGTGTAACTAAAATTGATCCTATAAAATACGGTCTTTACTTTGAAAGATTCATTTCCAAAACAAGAGCTAAAAAACAAATTGTAAATGGAACAACTTATCTTGACGGGTCTTTGATGGTTGATGTTGACCTTGATATATGCTATTACCGCCGCCGTGAAGTTCTAGATTATCTTGAAAATAAATTTAAAGGCAAGACCGCAAAGATTTTAACCTTAAATTCTTTGAGCGGTAAACTTGTTGTTAAAGAGTGCGGTAAAATAGTCGAGTCAAAATCGGAAGAAGAAATGACTCAAGTGACTTCTTACATACCTAAAATTTTTGGTCAAGTTAAAGATCTTGAAGAAACCTACGAACAAGAGGAAAAATTCCGCACCTGGTGCGATAACAATAGAAGAGTATATGAAATTTCATTGAAGTTAAAGGACTTGATAAAAAATAAAAGCGTTCACGCTTCAGGCATACTACTCTCTCACGACGAACTTGAAAAAAGCTGCCCTACAGAATTAACTTCGGATAAAGAGCAAGTTTCTTCTTTTGACATGAACTGGGTTTCTTTACTCAATGTTAAACTGGATATCTTAGGATTAAGAGGCGTTTCTGTTGTCCACGATGTGTGCAAAATGATAAATAAAAAAGTTGAAGATATTGATTTCAACGACCCAATAATTTATCAAAATCTGCAAAATTTGAAAACCCCTCATGGACTTTTCCAAATTGAAGCGGATACAAATTTCAAAGTTTGCAATAAAGTAAAGCCTAAAAATCTAGAACAACTTAGCGCGGTTCTTGCTCTTGCAAGACCAGGAGCATTACAATTCGTAGACAAATATGAACTTTATAGCAATCACAATTCGTATGATTCAGTTCATCCATTTTTCGACAGTATTCTTGCTAAAACAGGTGGAGTATGCCTTTACCAAGAGCAGATGATGCAAATGGCGCACAAAATAGGCTTCACCCTTGACGAAGCCGAAATTCTTCGTCGGATTGTCGGCAAAAAGAAAATTGACGAAGTAAAGAAATGGAAACAAAAAATTTCAGATAAAGTTGCTGAAAATAAATTAAGCTCCGACATTGGAGATGTGCTTTGGAAAATCTTGGAAGACTCAGCGAACTACTCTTTCAATGCAAGTCACTCATTCAGCTACGCTGCTCTTGCGGCGTGTACGGTCTATTTAAAATTCAAACACCCTAAAGAATTTTTCCTAGCTTTACTTAAAATGTCTCGTCACGAGCCTGATCCGATTGGAGAAATATCCAAAATTCAAAAAGAAATGTTTCATTTTGGAATTAAATTATTGCCGCCGCATGTGGTTAAATCAAAATCTGATTTTTCTATTGAAGACAATGATATACGGTTTGGCCTTCTTTCAATAAAAGGCATTTCGGACAAGTCACTCGCCAAGCTATTAAATTTTAAAACCGACCAGTCGGGTAAGTTCCAAATTTTTGAAGCGGCAAGCGAAGCGGGAATTAATATAGGAGTCTTTTGCTCTTTAATTCAGGCTGGCGCGCTAGGAGGCTTTTCTCAGTCCAGAACAAAGATTGTTTACGAAGCTCAACTCTGGAATATTTTAACCGAAAAAGAAAAAATAGAATGCATAAAAATTTCTGAAAAAAATGACCATGATTTAGTTGCAATTATTAAAAAACTAAAAGAAACAAAAAATGAAAAAGGGCAGCTAATTATAAAAGAATCTCGCATAGAAACAATTAGAAAAAAGACCGAATTATACAGAGAGATTTATAATAAAAATAAAACTAATGAAAATTTTGCTAATTGGTTTTACGAAAAAAGCTTGTTGGGATATACTTACGGAAAGACGCTTATTGATATTTTTTCTGAATACAAGAGCGGATTGATGAATTCTCAAACAATAATATCCTCTCCTAAAGGCCGAAAAGTCTCGATGGTTGGCTTTCTCGAAGAAGACTCTTATACTGGCGTTTCAAAAGCTAAAAAAACAAAATATTGCAAAATGAAAGTTATTGATGAATTTGGCTCAGTTGATTGTTTAATTTTTAATGATAAACTGGAAGAGTGCAAGAGTCTAAATAATGGCTTGCCAAAAGCCAAAAACATCGTTATAATAACTGGTACGAAAATGGAAGATGCTGTTTTCGCAGATCTAATAGCAATACAAGATCACAAAGTATACACAAAACTGTCGGAAATTAAAAAAGAACAAGAGCAAGAATAAATATGAAAAGACTAACATTCTATAAGCCCAACTCAAAAAATACCGGTGCGGCGTTTCAAATTTCAATCGGTAAAAATAATGAGCTATTTTTTAAAATAACCAAGCAATCCACTTGGGATGACTCCAAGAAACGCGGGTCGTTTAAAGATAATGTAAACAACCCTCAGAAAAGCATGGCTTCCAAGCTAAACGCACTAGAAGCGGCGAGTATGATTAACTCAATCAATACTAAAGCCGAGTTTAAAACATATCATAAGAGCAAAAATCAAAACCTTATGATAAATTTTGGTCTGATGATCGATAAAACTACAAATCAAGAGAAGGGATTTTCTTTAAGAATCTTGAAAGAGGAAGCGACTAATAGCGTCGATAAGATTCAATTTTCTATGGGCTTTTATCCCAATGAGGCTTTGCTTCTTAAGATGTTTTTAGAAGAGTATATTAAAGTTTCCTTTGAGGAAGAAGTTCAATCTCAAGAAGAAATCTCTGAAAGTTTAAATCAACAACCCACCAGTAAGTCAACTGAAAATTCTACCTCTTCTCAAGATGAAGAATGGTGAGCGTAATGCAGACTCCAAAGTAGCTCAATTGTCGGAGGTTCAAATCCGCTGTTAACCGAACGGTTGGAATCCAACCTTTGCAGCCATATAGCAATTATGGCTGCCCTGTTGATTTTATATCAGAAATATCTGAGCTTCTATCTTTTGTTTTTGAAATAAAATTAAGCGCACCTTCTTCAAGCTCCAGATCGCTTATAGAAGTTCCATTCGGAGCCCAAAATTGCTTGCATTCGGAATTTGAATTTAAAGAGTCTCCGGTTGGCAAAATTTCAATAAAACCAGTACCACTATTAAATACTGCATCACAAAAAGTTGAATCGTAAAGTCTCATAGATTTTACAACTTCATATTCTTTGTCTACTGTTTTCATTTCATAAAATGATCCATCTTCATATTGCTCTTTATAATCATAACTAGAAGAGCTTATTATTTCAGATTTAGGGTAATAAAGAGTGTCTTGAGTAGGGGTCCCAATTATTGACCTGTCGCTAGAGAAATAACAAAATTCTGGTAATACTCCCATATAAAAATGGTTGTGATAATTTGGATATCCCATGTTTTTGTTTATAAACCTATCATTACCGGTAATAATCTTATTCCTCCTTGCAATTTGTCTTGTTGGAAAGTTTAAAACTCCATATCCCAAAGTTTGCAAATCAATTCTATTAACTAAAACAGGTGAAATATAACTAAATTTATAACCCATTTCCTGGAACTTGTCTTTTTCATTTCCTTTTTCATTCACTTGGACGCCATGACTAATTATGCAACTTTCTTCTTGAGAGTTGTATGAAAATTCTCCACTGAAGGCTAATTTTCCGCTATTTTCAAACTGAAATACTTCATCAAATTGTGGAAATATTCCTGAATAAATTTTAAAAGACTTTTTATTAATTTTAATTTCAGATCCCTCTTCGTAATCTAGATAATAGCCACCTATGCTTTTCGAAAAATCTTCAACGCCAGAATAAAAAGTAAAACCTTTTAACTCAGGATAATATTTATCAATATATTCTCCGCGTTCTGTTGGTGTTATTTTTGGTAGAAATATTCCCTTGTTGAATTCTCCCGTCGGAATACGATAAAGTGTACCAGTTCTTTGTATTTTATAAGAAATTTCTTTTTCCAAACCTCCGCTGAATAAACTTAAACCCGATATTTCAAAACAGCTGTTATTACCGTGTCCCAGGCTTGGACCAGTACTAGGATTCGCTAAATTTTTATTTTGCCTAGTAAATTTTTCGCCGGGGAAACAAAAATCCGCTAAATTTTTCCCACTGAATTGAACGTCAGCAGGGAAAGATGGAAATATGTCTGCGTTTCTTATAAAGATTCTGTTTTCTTTTAAGTTGTTGTGGAAAAAAAATAACCTGCAATCCGCTGAAGGAACTCTGTATGGCTGGTGAAGCGAAGGAAATACTACCGCTCCACTTTTAATATAAAAACCATTCCAAGCGTCTCCAGATAAATTTTGATTTAATACATTTTCATTTGCATTACCCTTTGGCTCTTCTGTGCTTGCAGCATCTAGATCCGCCAAAAACAAAGGGTCCTGACCATAATAATTATTCATTGCTTTATTTAAAGCTTCAGACCATTTGCCAGATAGATCACCTGACAGCAAATCCTGCGGCGGAAAATCAGAGAGATTAATTAGCGTATCTCCAGTGGAAACAAAAGCTCTATGAGCATGAATCGGATAGTTTTGCCAATCGGATAAAGATTTTATCGGAGGTGTGTATGTGTAATCTACTGTTATTTCATATTTTACTTTTTTTTCCACGTCTTGCTTATTTCCACTAAAAAGAGGTGTTATTGTATGATTAATGTCACCATAAGAGTCTTGTTGTACATTAAAAAACAATTCAGAACGTATATTTCTAATAGATCCCATTTCAATCTCAAGAGGAAAATCTAAACCAGTATAAAATATTCCATTTAAATTTACACCCGGATTTCCTGGTTTAAACGTCCAAATTGGACTTGGTGGGTAAGGACTATTTGGGCGATACGCATTTGGATGAGAAAAATCCTGATCTACCCAAATTTCATTTTTCAAAGAATCTAAACCTTGCGTCACACTAGTATTAAATCTACCGAAGTCTGTTACGTTTTTAAAATACCGCTCTTCCACTTCATAGGTTACGCTTATCTTATTTGGGAATGATTTTTTAGCAGCATTAAAAATCGAACCGCTATTGTAAACTTTTTCCGCTGCAGGATACAAGAAAACTTTTCTATTCGAAGCGAATAATCCACTATAGTATCTTGCGGGATTTAAATTTCTTACATATTTATAGTCTTTATCGGCGGGGTTTTCAATAGATGTCATTCTTTGATTGAATCCCACGCCCAAATTCGAATCTGAGGGTTCGTCTAGCGGGCCAAAAACTTGTTTTCTTGATATTTTTTTAGTATGATCTCCTATATATCTTAATATTGATGGGTCACCGATTATACTTTGCTGGGCGAAAACTTTTATAGTAGGTGGATAGACCACTACTCGATACGGAGCGAACGGGTCGCGCGGGAAGACCCAAAACGGAACTGCATATGGTACATCTTCTCGTCCTATTCTATAGTATGAGTAATCTATTCCATAAAAAACTCCCGTATCAGATTTTGGCAAACAGTCTCCAGTTAATGGAAAACCCAAGGCTCGTTGTAACAAAAATTTACTATCGCTTATAGTAGGATGCGTCACGTTGTTGCCGTTGGCATCAATCGCTGTATGAAAAAGCGTAGTGAAAGCTGGAGAAACCGGTTTAATTTTTGCGGATGATATTTCTGTGGTGTATTTTATTTTTCCCGAGCTTAGAGGAAAAATCTTACCAGTAAAGTTGAATCCGGTAAATGAAAAATCACTAGCTTCTATTCCATATTCTACGTCGCCTCTGGGCAGAGTTTGCGAAGTGGTCGTACCAAAATTAAATTTTACAGACGGGTTAATATTAAAATTTTTGCTACTAAAATCAGCGCTTATTCCCATGAACGGCAGGTTTGGTCTATTGTTTTCTATATTAAGCGATGGAAGTTTTACTTCTCCTGGGCGATGAGAGCTTAAAATACCCGAATCTGGAGACAAAGAATATGTCATCAAAATTCCACTGTTTTTAACTTTATCAAACAAGTTGATCTCCAAACCAGAATATATTTCATCATTTTCTTTTTTATTAAGTCTAAATACTATGGGCGAAAAACCTGATCCTATTTTTTTAACGTCTCCCAAATGGAAAGCTTTTTGCACTATATAATCTTGACCCGTTATAAATTGTCGTTTTCCTAAAAAATGAAAGTTACCCGTAGGCCGGTTGAGGAGAAAGCCGTTCGCGCCAAGCACCTCGAATTTTTTAAGAATATCAACCGTAGATAAAGTGTTAACATCTCCAATGAAAGATAAAAATCTTTGACCAGTAAATTCATCAAAAATCCATCCATTCTTATAAGAAGCAATATAAGATTCTGGCCCTGCTTTTCCGATTCCCATATGCTGTATTTTTTGAAGCTTTCTATCCTGCGTGTATGTTTCGTTTTCCACCTCTCTGAGAATTGGAATTCCTAAAGCGGCAGTTTCCGGACCTCCAGAAGTGTATGGACCATCAAAAATTAGTTGATTAAAAATCAACTCTCTGGGTCTTATTGATTCTTTAGCACATGGATAAAATGAGAATCCAGTTTCTTCTCCAGATACAATTTGCTGACATTCTCTTAAATTAGGATTAAAAATTAAAAGATCAGCAGCGCTTCCAGAAAAATATTTTGGAGTAATTTGTCCACTTATTCTATAACTTTGAATCTCACAATCTTTCATTAAAGTCGTATCTGGTGGAGGAACTCCGGTAAAAAATTTACCAACGTCAATATATTTTATAATATGGACTATATCACTTGTCTTTGGAATTTCATTTAAATAATCTCTTATTATCGAAGAAAACATCGGCACGTTTTCATTAAAAATTTTTTCTAAATCAGAAAATAAAATTAATTCCTCTTCTTCCTTTTGGCCATTACTAGCCTTAATTTTTTTTTCAATTTCTTTAAATGAATTTTTAAAATCTTCCGCAAGAGAGTAAGTGGAAGAATATCCAAAAATAATAGAGGTAATCAGCCAAGAATTTTTTTCTTTTAAATTTTCCGGACCTTTGATTATGTTAAATATTGCGTTTTTTACGCTTTCTAAAACAGAAAATTTGTTAATAAAAACTTCGTAGTGAGATCTGTTTTCGATTCTAAGATCTACGATCATAATGTAACCTGAATAGCTTTTTTGCTCTCTGTTCGGATTTACGGCTAATGATATTTGTTTGAGAAAATTATATCCCTCTTCTTTTTCCTCCAAAAACAACTGCTCACGTATTTCTTCGTTCTCTGGTACAAGTGTTTTAAAAGCGTAAGCAGACCCAGCTATTAAAGCGTAAGAGTGAATAGCGTTTAGGCTTTCATCTGAAAGCTCGCTTTCTATTTCAAATTCATTTCCCATATTTTTACATAGACGAATTGATTTAAAATGCAATCACGTATTTTTAAATAAACTTCTTAGAACAAGAAAAATTTTTTCGCAATATTTAAATTTGAGTTAGGCTGCGGCCCAGAAGGCCAAGTATCAGTGCCTAAATGAAGTGTTGGAGTTAAATAATTGCACAAGTCTTTATTAAAATCTTTTCCATCTTCACATGGAGTCATATTTATGCGTATGATATTGGCAAGTTTCGAATTTCTATATGCAAACTTCTGCTGTGGTTGTAATTGATTCGAAGAAGATGGGTGACAAAGAAATATATTTTCATTCCTACCCCCGTTGAGTTTCATGTTAAATGACCGTCCCCCTTTAGGATTAAATCCTTCTGGATATTTTAAACTTAAACAAGGAGGAAAACAACCTCCAAAAAGTTTTTTAAAATCTTTCGTTGGCTGGGGTAAGCATCCAAAGTCTTTATAATCCCGTGGAAAATCGCGGCGCTCTGGCGAACCGAAATTTGAAGCCGCTTCAATATAGTCTACGATCTCGCAGTTTGGGAAACAACCCCCGTCATCAAATATCTTCCATTGAAGTGTGCCGCAGCCTCTTCCTGGTGGGCCGTAGACTCCGTGGGTTGTAACCAATACTTGGGTGGTTTGATCTGAATAACCATCCATTCCTGCGTTAAACGCAATCTGTCTCAGTTTTTTTAAATTTTTTATGTCGTTCCGAAGCCCTGGGTCGGGAGGACGAATTCTCATTGAAGCACCATATACTGCTGCAGCATCATACAAATCATCTATTCTTGTTCCATAAATATAAGAATAAAATCCAAGAGGCATTCCGTTTCCATTTCTGTCTCTATTGTGTCTTTCGACTTTCCACTGAAAGGCGTACGGTCCTGGCATACTTTTCCAACGCAAACGAGTACTATTTGGTTTGCCTAAAAAGTTATACTGTAGTCCAGGTCTTCCCGTTCTCAATCCGGGCGCAATAAAAGCCGTGTTTCTTATTGTTGACCCATCATCAAAGCAAGCAATATTATAGTTTCCTTTTGCTTCTACGTAATAGTGCATTAACCTCCCGGCGGTTGGGTCTACATATCCGCATTCGGGACCAGTGATTACGTCATTTGTGATAGCTGGGTTTACTTGAAGGTTGCCTTGCAAGGAAAAACCAAAATGCTTATTAAGAAATTGTTTTACTTTATTCCCAGCAATTTCTCTTGGTCTGAAAAATTTTTCCTGGAGTATTGTCGACCACACTTCTAGCGGAGGAGTCCCCTGTGGGAGATTTAATTCTGTTATAGCTTGCTGGAAGCCCGGCTCACTGCGACTACTAAATGCTCTCGCTTGCGATGGAACAATCTCGATTGCCTGATTATTAAAATTATTCTCTCTTTTTCGAGACAGTATTTTTATAGCCCCTAAATTCTCTTGAAATTGATCGTGTCCTTGATTATCATTATAATTTTGTCCGTACAGTAAATCGGTTCCACGGTACGTAATCTGTGGATAAAATTGCGCAATGTTTCGAATGTCGGCTATTTTTCGGCCCCCCGAGTTTTTGTCGGAAAATATTGCTTTTACATAACGCGTTCTATGAATAAAACCTGGAAAACTTATGGGAACTCCAGGCCAAGTTTGAGTTATAGCATTCCCATTCGCATCAACATTACAATATGGTAAAGCTCTACGACAATAAAGAATCTTAGCCTGATCATCGGTAATTTTTATTGTATTATCTACAATCTCCCCAAGCTCTTGAAAATGAGCTCCTCTGATAGTTTTTCCTATTGTGTCAACGTTTGTGCTAGGCGTGAAAACTCTTGTTACACCTCTTACACCTTCTGGGCCAACAATTCTTGTCATCGTACACTCTGAACGAATTTTGTTTCCCGGCAGAAAAATCGTTTCTTGGACTGCTTCTGACAGAATATCTGGGTCAGGAATAATTCCGCAGCGTGCTGGAAATTTAAATTGGATTTTATCTTTTGGATCTCCCACAATCATTTGAGGGCTACTCATAGTGCCGACTTTGGAATATATCGCTATAGAAGCGGTAACGGTATCGTCCTGTGTAATTTTTGCAAACTCGCTGTCTCTCCAGCCGAAGCGGCCCTCAACTCTGCAAAAATAATAATAATTATTCGCATCGTCTGCGTTTGGACCCATAAATATGCTAGCACTTTCTTCAGAAATAGTCCCAGCGCTAGTCATTAATCCTCCATTTAAATTTCTGCATTCTTTCGGTTTAATGACCGTGCAATCTGGGCCATCTCCTTCTGCACAGCACCAATCTCCAATAATAGATGATGCTTCTAAAAGATTTTGGTTTTTAGTTTTATAATAATTTGGAGCATTAGTTCGGGTTATTCTATACCATTTATATTTCAGTGGATATAAATTTTTACCTCTTTGATTTGTTGTTTTTGTTTTTAAAAGCCAATAATTAATTTCTGGATGGCCAGGAATTCGTCCACCATCGTCTCCGAACCCATTTCCGACATTGCTTATTGTGCCTCTTGCTCGTGGTGCAGTGCCTAAATTTTCTCTTATTTTTTCTTCTGGTATAGAATGATAATCTAAAGCGTAAACTCTAAATTTTGGTGGTTGGCGTAATTTAACAAATTCATTCCTCGGCTGCTGGAGAAAAAGGGGTAAAAAGCATGAAAAATTTGAATGACCTTTTATTTTTCCTATATCCCCCAAGCCAACCGTGTGCCAACCACTTCTTAGTGGATTTATACGATAATCTTCTACGGGCGGGATAGCTATAGGGTTTCCATCTTGATCCTCATCAGTGGTCCACGGCACTGCAGCAAATTTCGACCAATGGCTTGAGTTAAAAATCGCGCCCTGATATTTATGTGGCGGATTTATTACGGTAAGCGAAAGATTGGCTGATCCCAGCGAGCGACCCCCGCTAACCTCCCTTTCGGGTATAAAATTATCTATACCGCATTTTTTTCTGTTCATGTTGCCAAGGTAAAAATTATTTGTAGAACCAGTTAAATCGTTATTGTATTTGTGAGGGGAAATTGATTTTATTTTATTCTTCGCTTCCGAAACAATTCCCGATACGCGATCTAACTCAGTTTGTTTTGAAAAAGATGTAGAAAAATATCTTCGGTCTGTTACTGGAACTTCTTCAGTTGGCCCTTGATTCGAACTTGGATTGATCGTGGCAAATTTTATATATTTTGAATTTATAAAATCATTAGCCTTCTCTAAACAAAAAGTGATCTGATTATCAGGAAATAAATCAACCGGGTTTCCTAATACTATATTACTATAGTATCCACTAGCTATTCTTCTTCTTTTTTGATTAGTAACATTATCATACCATTCGGTGTCTATATTTCCAATGACATCTTTGACTTTAAAAGATGCATATTTTTTTATCAAATTATCAAAACTCAACAAGTCTGCCCCACTTAAATTCAGCGCTAATTTTTCTATTGGACTTTCATCATACACGAATGATTCTGGCCCCCGGTTTATTCCTGATATAAAAAAATCATTTTTGGTTCCGGATTGTTCTGCGGTAGTAAAGTTTAACCCGGTCGCTCCAATATCGCACAAAACATCAAAAGAATCTTTAACCTCCTGAGTTATACTTGTTGAATTTTTAAAATCTTTATATTCCTGCGATCCCGATAAAATATTTTTATTTAAATTTAAAAATAACGATCTATCGCTAACAAACCAACTATAATTTTGAGCCTCAGTTGCCGCCGTTTTCAGTAACGTATCGTAATTATTGGACATACTATCCTTCACCGGGCTTGAAGATTTCTCATACCCTACGTGTGCAAACAAACCATCCGGGTGATCTGCGCCTGTTTTTCCTTTGGTTAAAGTATTTTGAAATCTAGCTCCTAAATAACCGAATCTTCCAATAGAAGCATAGTATGGAACATCTAAATAATTAGATGGACACGCATTTAAATTATTACCATAAGCATGATTTAAAAAATCTATGTTTTGTGGATATTCTCTATGCTCCCACCAGTGATTTTCTCTTTCAAGGTCATTTTGCTTAATGGCTTGCTTTCCATTAATTTCGGTTTCGTTACCAAACGGTAAAATTCTGTGATTACCTTTAAAAACAAAATCCCAATACATACCTGCATTAAAAGAAAAAAATCGATCCGCTCCCTTACCAAACAAGATGAATTTTTTCACCGAATTCATATCAAAGTCAGCTAATCCCTCAACATGACGTTCTTTTGACTCCTGTGTAAAGGATACGGGTGTTGGTGAATTTGGGAATCCATCTGGATTACTTTTACCGCCTTTTAATCCCTCGTTAAGAGTCGGATAATCACCAGCTCTGTCGTAGGGATTTAGTTTTGTGACTCCAACCGGCCCGGTTATATCATACCTACACTTCGCCGCCGTAAACGGCATGCTTGGCCTGTTTACCATCTTGTAAACTGAATTTACAATGATCATTCCTCGATCATACGAGCAGGGAAATGGGTTGTGATTATAAATATTTCCGCCAAAAAGTCCATGGGAAAAACCGCCGTTAGTTAATTCATAAGTCGCTAGACTTCCGACGGATAGGTGTGGGTATGCAAGAACATATTTTTCAACTTTTTTTTGGTTTGCTTTCCTCGGACAGTAGCTCGGTACCTCATGAAAGCGGACCATTGGAGCGGATTCGATGCTGGCCATACATTCGTCAAATCCCTGATAGCCTTTAGTATTCTGCACTTCTCTTAATCTTAAGCCAAAAAGATTCAGCTGATCGGGTTTGTTTAATTCTCCAAGTTTTCTTGTTGAAGAACTTTTTATGGTATCCTCCCCTTCGGCAATGGAATGAAATTCTCCGAATGGGGGCTGATAATATCCAGGGCCATAGGGAGCATTATAAAAATTATATTCTCCCGTTCTACCCGCCTTCGTACCTATGTCGTCTTCATGGTAACCAACTCCGTGACACGTTTCATAAATTTTCTCGGAGATATTTCCTGACATTAATAAAGCATATCCAAGCGTATCTGCATCACCATTATGCGGAAAAGCCGTTTTTAGCCCCGAATTCCAGTCAAAAACCTTTTCGATCGCTCCCTCTTTTATAATCGGAAATGAACCATCGTAAAATCCCCCCGCTTTGAAACTAAAACCTGTTTTATTATTTAAATTCACTATTTTATTTTACACTTTAAATAAACTTATTCTAAACAAAGTCCAAGCTCAAATGATTAAAAGAAAGAAAAAAATAGTGTTTCAAAGTGATTTTGCTTTGGCAAATACTGGCTTTGGCAGAAACACAAAAGCAGTTCTTGAATATCTTCATAAAACCAATAAATATGAAATAATAAATTATGCAGTTGGCATGAATTGGAGCAATCCAGTTCTCGGAAGAACTCCTTGGAAAAGTTTTGGTACGCTACCCGATTCTCAGCAAGAATTGAATCAATTAAATCAAGATCCTAATAATGCAAGAAGAGCATCTTATGGAGACTATAATTTAAATAGAATAATTGAGCAGGAGAAGCCGGATGTTTATATTGCCGTTCAGGATATTTGGGGCATTGATTTTGCAATAGAAAAACCCTGGTTTAATAAAGTCTCTTCAGCACTTTGGACAACTCTAGACTCATTGCCAATTCTCCCAACCGCGTTACAAGCCGCCAAAAAAGCCAAAAACTTCTGGGTTTGGAGCAATTTTGCTGAGAAATCAATGAAAGCTTCCGGCTTTCAGAATGTGCAAACCTTACACGGAGCCCTAGAATCTGATAAATTTTTCAGACTACTAAAGACTCAAAGAGAAGCTTTAAGAGAAAAGCATAAAATAAACAAAAATGATTTTATTATTGGATTCGTATTCCGCAATCAGCTTAGAAAGAGCGTTCCCAACCTTCTTGAGGGTTTTTCTATTTTTAAAAAGAATAACCCATCTTTAAGCACAAAATTGCTGCTTCATACTCATTTTTCTGAAGGTTGGAATATTCGAAAGCTTGCGGCAGAGTATAAAGTGGCCGAATCTGATATTTTAACCACCTATATATGCAAAGCATGCAGAGGATACTCTGTGAGGCCCTTTGTTGGAGAAGACTCCGAATGCCCCCATTGTAAAAATAAAGCCTGCGTTACTACAAACGTATCAATAGGCGTTACTGAGCCTCAATTAAATGAGGTTTATAATCTAATGGATGTTTATTGCCATCCATTCACCTCTGGTGGGCAAGAAATACCCATCCAAGAGGCTAAATTAGCTGAACTTATAACACTGGTTACCAACTATAGCTGCGGAGAGGAGATGTGCGAAGAGGGCGCAAATTCACTCCCCTTGGACTGGTCAGAATATAGGGAGCACGGCACAGAATTTATAAAAGCTTCAACGCTCCCCGGTTCAATTGCAAAACAGCTCCAAAAAGTTCTCGAAATGAACGATAACAAAAAAAGAGAAATGGAAAGGGCAGCTAGAAAATGGACGCTAGAAAATTTCTCAGCAGAAGTGATTGGCAAAAAAATAGAAAACTTTATTGACGCTTCTCCATTTTTAGAAAATCTTGATTTTCAAGAGAAACAAAAAAATCCATATGCGATCGTAGAAAACAATCCAAATGACCATGAATGGATCACTTCTCTGTATAAAAATATTCTAGTTAGAGATCAGGTTGAGGATGATGGTAGGGATTACTGGCTTAATGAAATTAAAAAAGGTCAAAAAAGAGAAGTCATTGAAAAATATTTTCGGCAAGTAGCGTTAGAAGATAATAATAAAAATAAAAAAACAGATTTTAAAGATTTATTAGATCCGAATGATGAGGGTAAAAGAATGATTGTGGTAATGCCCGAAAGTGGAGGAGATCTTTTTTTATGCACTTCTCTTTTTAAAAATCTAAAAGAAACTTATCCTGAATATAATTTGTATGTGGCAACAAAGCCTGAATTTATGGAAATTCTACAAGGCAATCCATACATTCATAAAATTTTAAATTATATTCCGCAAATGGATCAGTTGTTATGGCTAGAAGGCGTTGGAGATCACAAAGGTTATTTTGAAGTTGCATTCTTACCTTATGGAGCCACGCAAAGATTTTATAATTATCAACACAATGGTAAAGATAGAATCACTTTAAATCTTAAAGATTAACAATTACAATATTATATGCATCTACTAGAAAATTACGCTTTGTCTTGCGGTGTTAAAATTGGCGAGCCTTATATTTATGAGTCTTTTTTTCCTTTAGATTTTGATAAATATATTACATTTCATCGAGACACAAATCACCAATCAAGAGCATACAAATATTGGCAAGCGGTGATTGATTTATTAACTCCAATTTTAGATAAGCACGGCATTAAAATTTTACAAGTCGGAACGAAAAAAGATAAGCCCCTAAATAGAATTTCTAACGCATTAGGAGCGACAAACATTGGGCAACTAGCTTTTTTAATTAAAAACTCAATGCTGCACTTTGGTATAGATAGTATGCCCGTGCATTTTGCTAGTTTTTATAATAAGAAAATTGTTGCAATATACTCTCCAAGCGCTCCTCAAAACACGGGTCCATTTTGGGGAAACCCCAAAGATCATAAACTAATAGACTCAGACAAGAACGGTAGAAAAAGATGCTACTCATATACTGAGAATCCGAATTCCATAAATAATATTCGTCCCGAAGAAATTGCAAACAGCGTGCTGGAACTATTAGAAATTTCTGAAAGAATCAACTTCACCACGGTTTTTATCGGGGAAAACTTTGGTGATAACATATCCTCTGGATTTTTACCGAACAAAATTGTTTCCTCCAGCTCAATGATCCCGGAAATAAGAATGGATCTTTTGTTTAATGAAGAGATTCTTGAGCATCAATTAAAAACTCAAAAATGCATCATCACAACCAATAAACCCATCAGACAAGACCTTATCACCAATCTAAAACAAAACATCGCCAAAATAATTTATTTAGTTGAAGAAAACGATTCTCCAGAATTCGTAAAATTTCTATTTGAAAATGGAATTCTTTTTGACTGCGTTTCAAAACTAAGCGAGGAAAAAATTAAAGATAAAAAAATTAATTACTACAGATATTGCGATATTCATTCTCACATTAAAACTGAGCAAGAAAAAGCCATAGAAAATTTAATTAAAAGTTCTGGCGGAAATTATAAATTTAAAAATAATTATTTACTTTTCTCCAATGGGAAAACATACGTTTCGGAGAGTCACTTACAAAAAGATGAAAACTCAGAAAACTATCTAGATTTTCACTCTGTAAATGACTCAGAGTTGTTTTTTTCAGACCTTAAAAATAGTTGGATTGTTAAATTCTTATATTAACTCCCCCAAGGTTTCTTGATACGGGAGTTGGAAACGTAGAAGGACTTACTATCACAGAAGGAATGCATCCGCCGGAGTCTGAACGCGACCTCCCATTTGTATTCATGTCCATATATCTTACGGAAGTAAACTGTTCCATATCCCAGTACAACCCATTCTTTCTACCAAATGCAGCCGTAGTCTCAAGCCGAGGTACTAGGATTTTTTGACAGGCGCTAAAAGGATCGGGATTTTTTGTTTTATCTAAAAGTGGGTATGTTGGGTCTATTATTTTTAGAATTTCTAAAAATGCAAGAAAATAAACCATGCCACTCGGCACGAGACTCGGACGTGTCCTTCCATTAAAATAACATATGAATGGTTTTTTGTCATCTGTATGATAAAAAAGATAACTCGGTAAGTTTAAGTAAGGATAAACTGGCGTTAAATTTTTGTACGTAAGTGACATAGAACCAAATTTTGCGCTGGGTATGAGCGAGGGCGGCTGGGGGGGCGAGTTGAGAGCAGGATCAACTACTTTGCCGTACCCATTGATTTGGTTACCGAAGCGATCTGTCCTAACAGGTGAAAGGCTTGGATCCGGTGTGATGGACTTTAGACTACTCCCTAGATTAGTAGTAAAATCTACTTGTCGTGGATCATCCGTTTCGAAAATTTTAACTCCTTCATAGGAATCGGAGTTATTGGACTGAACCGTTCGACCAAGGTTAGGTTTAAATTCTATTGGCCGAGGAATCTCAGTAATATCTATAAGATCTCCCAACTTGTAACTTGGTGATATCGGTTGTATATTTTCAAAGGTATACTCAGCTCTAGCTAGTCCATTATTACTTTTGCTAGAAGTATTCTGCGAGGACCCTATCGTATTTTGACCATTTGTATTACCAAATACATCTCTTCTCGTTTCTCCGTTATTTTTGTCGGCGGTAATCCATAAGGATTTCGGTCTCAAAACTAATTTTATTCGTCTACTATAATTTCCCACATGAGCGGGCTGATCAAAAGGTTCGGTTTGCACGATTAAAAATCGGCTAAGAAGATCGTAATGGAAATACTCAGTAAGCCCCGGATCTCCCCAAAGACCAATTATTCTTGCTTTCAATTGTTTTCTTGATATCATGTTATTCTCACAATGTGAAATTTACTCCAGGCAAAAACTCTCCCTCTTCTGTTTCTATTTCATTTTTTTCAATCGTATAATTATTCACGACTCTAATAAAAGAAGAATTTCCAGATTTATCCGTTCCAGTTTCATAAAAATTATAATTTATAAAATTATCAGCTAATACACTAGAATTTTTAGATTTTACTTTCAAATAAAATTTTCCATAATCTTTAGAAAAATCTATAGACTTAGAAAGAGTTTTGGCCTGAGAGAATTCAGTAAAGGCATCGTATTCCCCATTGTATTGCCTAGAGTACGAAAACTCAAATTTTTTGTCAAAGTCCATATTTTCCCCAGAAGTGTTTAGAATGCAAACTCCAATAGCTTTATAAATATCAGGAGAGATTACTTCGTTGTGCCTGAAAATATCCTCTGTGGATCTTATTACTTCAAATTTTGGGAATTGTATCGCGCCAGTCTTGTAACCCGTTCCAGCACCTAAAATAATTATTCCAGACAATACCCCAGAGGAACCACTAGACAAAACCGCTATTCCAGCAGATTCACCGGCAGTTTTTACAAAATTAGTTGAAAAACTTACCGGAGAGTATCCTAAGCTAGTGGCATCTTCATCAGGATATGCTTTTGGATAATCTGTTATATCCTCGGGCATTTTCACCGAATAAAGTCCATCAAATCCATGGCCCCCGCTTTTTACTATTATTCCCGTGATTGTTCTAAATTTATGCGAAGGGTTTTGATCAGTAAATAAAGTAATTCCTGTTTTCTTAGTAAAAGCGGTTGCGCTCACTCCCGCTCCGTTTCCCTCGAAAATCAAATCAAAAGAATCCCCCGCATTATCAGAAATAAGATTCAACTCATTTACACTTATAGAATCTATTCCAGAGTAAGAAGCAAATTCTATAGTTGGAACTTTTGAGTAAAGCCCGCTTTTGGTTATTTGAATTCCAGTTATAAAATTTCCAGTTTTTAACCCGGATAAACTGGGATACAATTCTAAAATTCCCGTTGCATTTAAAAAATTTCCATCAGAATCTTTTTTAGTTAAATTATATAAAAAAATATTTTCTTGCTCAGATTCGGAAAAAGTAAATTGATTCAATCCCGTTTTTCCAAAAAACGAAAAATTCAAAAAAGATTCTATAGGATGAGTATAATTTGTAACAACCGCCGAAAACTCTTTACAAACTGTGTCTGGTAAAAGGTATTCGAATTTACCAATCTCTGTAAATAGCTTAACACTTAAATTAATGTCTTTGCAAAGCTTCATAAAAAGTCACCATCCCATGCGCCGCTTAACAATCCAGACACTCCCGAGGTATTATATTTGTTTATAATTTTTTCGCCATGATCTCCGGATAAAATTATATTAACCGCACTAAAAATTTTAAACCCGGCAGCTCTAGAGTCTATGGTCATTAAATCAATTCCGGTTATTTTTAAATTTAAATTTGGATCTGGAAGTATTGTTAATAAATTTTCTCTAGATTCCAAGCTTTCGATTGAGGGTATTAATATTCTTACGTTCGGCGGGTTTGTTAGATTTATATTGTCAAAATTCAAACCGGAGCCAGAAGTTGTAAACGAACTTAATCTTCCCGGAAAATATGAACTATTAATTAAATTGTCATCAATAAATAAAATTATTTTTTCGTCCTGCAAATTAAATTTAATGCTAACCTCTTCTCCTGGAATTAAACTGTCTACGCTTTTGTTTATTATATTAGAATTTATGTTTGTACCAGAAATGCTTATTGAATATGAATTTGAAAATTCGCTTACTGGCGCAAAAGATAATGTTAAATTTTGACTGCCTGTTCCATTTATGGTTATTTGTTTTTTTTCGCCAACACTTCCCGCATCTAATTCTGCAATTGAAAATTTTGACAGTTCCACGCTGGCAATTTTAAGTCCAATTAAACTTTTTTCAAATTTTCCAGTTGTTGTCATTATAGCCTATCTAATCTTGCACTGATTTTATTTAAAATGGCTTCTTTCTTCGGCGGCTTAACGGGAATGTTTGCGAAAGAAACATTTGTACGAAATCCTTCTTGCCCTAAAGAAAAATTTAAACTTTTTAAACCTTTTGTTGGTGTTAAATAATCTCTAAAAGTATTAACCAATGTAGCATCACCGATTATTTCAAAGTTTATTTCATGATTGGATTGCAAATTTTGAGAATTACTAAGGCTTTCTATCAACCTATGATAGTCTGCTACGCTGTTTAGCCTATTATTCTGCATATCATAAACAGGAGAAAAAAATCCTTTTGCTTGTGGATCAATTTGATTTTGTATATCTTGACCGACTTCATTGTTAATCCGCTGTACTTTAGCTACATTATCAGTTCCAGCCCAACTACTACCGTAAATCTCGATTCGCTCAGCGCTTCTTAATTGCATTTCTACATCTTGATCCAAAATTCCATTATAGTAGTTAAAACCCGAGCCAATCAGCGGATATGAATCAATCGGATAAGTTATGTCTATCTGAGTCTGGTCTTTTGTATACTGAGGAGCCGATTCACCCTCATGAATAACGCTCAATCCTTTAAAACTGTCATCCTTAAGTACTGGGTTGTTTGCGTTGTGTGTTTGTACATAATTGTGAGTCAAGTGATTAACCTTAAGTATTAGATTTATATTTCTACATGGCCGATTCATTACGACATCAGGACTAAATCCCGGATTAAAATTACTAAAAAAATCTGAAGCAGGGCTTGGACATTTGCAGTTTGGATCTGGTGAATAATCAGGGCAATCTTTCTGGTTCGCCAGTACTCCACTCGCGCAAATTGTATCCAACAAGGAATCGTCGCAAACATTTTTCGGAAATCTTTTTTTCTTTTCTCTTTCCTTGTCTTGCGAAAATTTATTTAGTTTAATAACCATTGTATCGTTCCTCTTTGGCTGAGTAAAACCAAACTCAATTTGTAAATGAGGACACAAAGTTAAGATTTCTGAATTTGTGAAGCTAGCCCCTTGGGGATAACCTACTCTTGGTATTGCGAGTAAATATAGTTTCGGACAATACAGGTCGGAATATTGTTTGATTTTATTCTGGGATCGAGTTTCTTTTTTCTTATCGATTACTGCCGCTAATAGCGCCTCTCGCGAGGGATCACCATTAATACTATTTGTTAAAAATTCTTGCAGATCATCCATGTCATCTTCTTCTAATTTTATCAATTTAGGCGTGAAATCATTCAAGTCGAAACTGGCTGGAGCAGTAGAATCGTCATGATCTTGGCCCCTAGCTACTATATCTTTAAAATTATCGCAATCTGTGCTTGCTTGGAATCTATTTAGTTCTTTTAATTGGAGATTAAAGTCTTCTTGCTTAGTACCCCATTCATTATCTAATTGAGCGACATATAAACCGCTAAAATCATTTAGAACAGATGCGTAATTTCCACTAGCTTTAAATATATCAGATAGAAAAAAATCATCAGATGCATAATCCATGCGATTGTCACTACTGGGGTTAGTGGTAGAATTTACCTTCATATATTTACCCGCCGTAGCATTATTTACAAAAAAACTAGGCTGGTCTACTCTATCCAATGGTAAATACGGATGATGAGGGAGGCTGGCTTTATTTAATATTCCATATTTTCCAATTTTGCTTGCAATGGCTTTTTCCCAAGATTTTATTTCTTCGACCCGTTTTGGGTCATGGAACCCTACGTACAGATTAAAATGCTCCGGAGCTAATATATTGTTTTGGGCCACTCCATTGGGCGTATCTTTTGCAAAGTTTTTCTCAAGAAAGAAACTTTTTATATCATTAATTTGTTCGCCTTCTAAATACAGTACGGGAACGAATGCAAAACTATTAAATCCATTTTGTTTGCTTATTTTATCTCCCATTTCACTATAGGTTATTAATGCCCCAGCGTAAATATCTCTTATATTTTCATTATAATTTATTAATGCAGCGCATGTGTCTATAACAGTTAAACTTCTATTACTAAACCAATGCGTTATATTTTTTTTACCATCAATTATGAAGTAATCTCTGTTATTTTGTTTTTTATAGTCATTTATAAAATATGGCGCTGTAAATGGTTGACCATACATCGTTTCATGAGAGGCAAACGGGGTTCTATTGGGGTTTAGCCAATCTAGCGGATGAGTTACCGTGAAACCACAAACATTCTTCAATTGTTTATTTTGTTTATTAACGGACCTTGACCTGATGCTCGAAGTTACTATAACCTGAGCATACGTTTCTTTTATATTGAATTTTTCAGAGAAATTTCCAATAGCAAAATTTGTATTAGAATTAAATACTTGGCCAAGAGGGTTTGTTGGAACCATTACGTCTTTTAAACCTTGTAAATTTACTCCGGCGCTCACATCGATGAAATGTATTGTTTTTCCAAAAATATAAAAATTTAACCCAAAGTCTGCGCACCAGTTATTCAATACTTCCCGCAGCGTTCCATTGTAGGTTTGTCTATAATTTCGATTTTTATCTAACGTTTTGTCTATGTCAAGATAAGAGTTGGCTAAAATAGAGCTGTTAACTTTTGTAAACTTTAAGTTTAATCTAGCCAGTGCCTGCAAAAGTTCTGAAAAATTATAACTAATATTGCTTGCATCAGCACAAGCATTTTCATTAAATTCTTCGGTTCCAATAATTAGCGTTCCCCCATTTATATTTAAGCTATTAGCGGCCGTTGCACTAGGCGCAAACTGATTTGAAAAAGTCGCCATCGTAGCGTAAGCCGATGAGTTCTTTATTGCGCGATTAGAATAACTGCTGTAATTTTCTGAGGGGTTTGCTTGCACTAATAGATCCCGTCCACCAGGATGATAATGATTTATAAAATATGCGGCAGTTTCTATAGTCCCTATCGGAAACCCCCTTACTGTGAAAAACCTAGTGCTTGACACTGAGCAATCTGGGCAAAGAGCGAAAATTTCAGGACTTGCCACGATTGTTTTCTTATGCTTACTTATATACCCCTCTCGTTTAAATAAACCAACATAAACTTTATCTAAAACCATAGAGTAATCTGTAAATTCAACTTTCAAAGTTTTTGAATCTGTCGCCCCATTTATATCGTAAGAAGTTAAATACATTGGTCCAAATTCAGTTGAACCAATCGTTATTGTATAGTATTGCTCTACTCCGGTATGATTCACTCTTAAGTCGCCGGAATTTATATCAAAACCTATTCCAGCAACAGAGCCATCGTTACCGAGCAATTCTGTCCCATCAGTTTGAGTGTCCAAAGCAATATCAAGACTCAAGGTCGTCGGAGAATCCGCAAATCCCATTTGCAAATTTCCTCCATAAATCCATCCGCCAAATGCTCTGCCTTCAGGGAAGGTTTGGTTACCAAACCTACCGCCCTGAGCCTTTATTTTTATTCCAGCTATTCTTTGATATCCCATATTAAATAATTATAAAAAATTAAATGCTATCATCTAAAAAACGTAAGTTAAATTTCTTAAGTTAAAAGTTTTTGAGGAGAATTCGCAAGGCAATTTTATTGAATAATCTATATTTTTTATCATTTTTATGCCATTCAACCATATTTCTACCGAACTTCCTGAAACAGGGTAAACCATCACACTACTTGTTCTATAATCTAATATTTTACGATAATTTTGATTTTGCACTGGTGAAAAGGCTAATATAGATTCGGTAGATTCATCGATACTAGATAATTCTCCATTTCCATCAACTGTGATTGCTAATTTTGCGTCATTAAAATTACTAGCGTGAATTATTAATGATTCTTTACCCCCGGTTATTCCAGTAGTATAATCTATTCCAGAGTATATTTTTTGACCATTCATGAATAAATCATATCCGCTTAATTTGAATCCATTAAAGAATAGAGAATCAAATCCAGTAATAGTAACATTACCATCTCCAGTCTCCAAGAATTGAGAGGAGGCTGGATAATATCCCGTATGTTCATGCAAGCCCGTAATCTGCCGATAATTTTGATGCAAACCACTGTATAGCAAATATTGTATTGGTGAGCTGATTTTATTTACTCTAATTTCATCACTATCATCAGAATCATATTCAATTAATCCATTAGAAGAAACCGAATAATCTAAACCGCTTACAAATAGCATTCCGTTGGAGAAAACGGCAAGATCTGATGAAAAAATTTGATTTGCCGAAAGATCTATATTGTTGTTTATTTCGTTGTAATCGTAAATCTCTAATAAATCTCCCGACTCAACATTTGAAATAAAAACTATGGATATAAGATCATTATTATAATCTTTTTTTCTTTTTTCTTCTATTAGTGGATCCGAAAACTCTTGTTCAAAAATCGACTGTTGGCTTTGCGTTGAACCAGTTACCACCACCTCCGAAATAAAATGTCCGGTCAATGGAGCTTGAACAGATTGATAAATTCCTAAATTCGAATTAAATATAACTTCGCCTTTGTATCCCGTTATTCCGGTACCAGAAATTTCCACCATATCAAAAGACAATGGATTGTAAAAATCTCCAGATAAATTTTCCTGCTTGATTCCAGTGCTTAAACCCGTGCAAAATGCACATTCGAAATAATTTACGTCTTCAATCTTCGGATTATTTGCTGATAAAAAAATATGATTTATATTTCCAGAAAATCCAGAATATCCTTGAAAACTTTTGCCAAAAATAAATTTATCAGAATACTTGAAATTTTTCAATTCTTCTTGCTCATTAATCATTATATTGTTAACAGTGTCATATTTTTTAAAATGAAATACATCGCCCAAGACTCCAAAGCTGATTAAATTTTTTTGATTTAGCAAAGAGTTCCTAAAAGTTCTTATTACTTTATTCGCTCCGGTTCCATATTCCAAAAACCATTTATTTATAGCATTATATCCAAATATAAATCCAGAATTTAAATTAGTTCCAGTGCTTGAAGAGAATAAAACTACAGGTTCCGTACTCGAACAGCTATCAATTGAAAAATCAATTAGAATATTGAAGTCATTTGGACTTTCAAAGTTTTCCAGCCTTAGATTTAATGGAGGCTTCGAAGCTCCAGTAAATTGATTACTATAAATTTGATCTCCAGAAAATAAACTTAAGTTAAGTTTATTAACGTAAAATACATTTTCATCTCCACTTTTAAAGTAAACCTCTCCAGTGGGATAAAGATCATTTAAGATTACAGACCCCACTCGATTGGAAAAGTTGTAAGATCCTCTTAAAAATCCAGAGCTTGAACCTGTAGCAAATAAACAATTTTTGTAATTTTCAGTATTCATTATTATCGTCCAAAATAGTGCTTCCCTCTAATTGACCCAGCCGCAGGCACAACGGCTTTCGGAGCAGCTACGCCCAAAAAGGCCGCATGATTATTAGCGCTTTTGGCGGTATACATTAAATTATAATTTACGCCAAAAGATGCGTCAGATACCCCGCTGGAAATTTGCAAACTTTCCGGAACCAAATCTTTGTAATTAGTAAGACCTGCCCCTACATTAATAAAATTATTAAACATTTTTCCAATAATATCCACTCCTGTTCCAAAAAAATTCTCTAAATTTTTTGCAAAATCAGCATTGCCATTTACCTTTAAAGAGGCTTTTTCTGCAGTTTGACATTGTAAATCTTGAATAATATGATGACCCTCTATATTGGCTGCGGGTATAAATTTATATATCGGCACGCCCTCTTGAATTTCTGCGCTAAACTCTAATTTGCTTCCTGGTTTTATTCTAGGGACATTATCGCTTTGACAAGAAAGCTTAAAGTCCGCTAGTCCACTATTATAATCTATATTCACAGAATCTATATTAAAAATACCGCTAATGACGCCCGCAGCTATTCCAGTTAGTCCATTAATAAATTTAAAGAAATCAGCATTTGAGCTGGTTTGGGGCATATTTTGACCAGCCCCCACAGGAGTAAAGGTTTGCCCCTTTAGCCATTGCTCCAAGGATCTTTTTCGGTTGGTCAAATCCCCCTTTGATACGAAAGATCCGTCAAGGGAAATGGAGTTTTGTTGAGATGAAAAATCTTCCGAAGCCGATACAGAATAATCAAAAAACCCACTAAAATCTTTGGCGTTTCCGCTTAATAATTCCCACTTTAAATTCACTTCTCTTGCTCCAGAATTTTTTGAAACTGAAACGTTGTTTAAAATAAAATCATTTATATTATTCGCCCCATGGCGTTTCATATAATGTTCAGAAATTTTTTCAATATAGTTTTGATCAGAGAACTTGGCTTCCGCATCGCTCCAAGATTTTTGCTTCTGATATTTATTCGCATCATCCGCAAGAATTTTTAAATTAGAATCAAACTGAAAACTCCTATAATCCCCTCCATAAGGAGAATTTTGTTCAGAAACTTTGGTCGTTTCAGAAAAGTAAAAATCATCATTTATATAACCGCTAGGCTGACAGCGATAGCTTTTTTCCACAACATAAGAAAACTTTGAACGATCTATGGTTTTTTTATTTGAAAGCAAGCTCCAATTTTTACCAGTGGTAATAAATATGGGCGTAAAACCTGTCAAATCAAATTCATTAAATAAATCTTCAACGAAATCTCTAGCTTGAAAAATTCCAGTCACCCCAACCGCAGAAGCTTTTACGTTTAAATTTACTGATTTGTCTTCATTTTGATTAAAACCATACTCGAAAGAGGGCTCTTTTACACCTCTTAAAGTGTCAAAAACTTTAAACTTTACATTGTAAGGCAATATACCACCACCGCCCGGTCCAACCATTCTTGCGCTAAAATTATCCTTTGGGACAGAAAAAGATACGATAAAGCCTGTTTCATCTAAAATTGTTACATTATTACTTTTTATTTTTAGTATACCCGGTGATTGAGAGAATATATTTGATAAAGTCTCAAAGTCTGCAAATGAATCGCTTGACCCAGAATATAAACCATCCAAGGCATAAATTCTTTCGTGCCCCAACCGCATAAGGCCCGCGTCGACCTCCTGACGAGACTGACTTACAAATGGCGGTGGGTTAAGTTCCGATACTGAGCCTAATAATGTCGTGTATGTTACAATTGCACTCATTAGAAACTGTTTTTTTGGCCAAATATACTTGCCGTATCAATATTACCAGGATAAATTTTATTACCTTTAAATCCAAAAATTGGTTTTCTTCTACTATTAACTGATTTACTATAAAACTCTACTTCTACATTTATTGAAAAATCAAAATTAGAATCAAATGAATAAGATATTGAAGTCGGGGCGTATCCGTTAATTGGATGCATAAGCCCAGTATTGTCTATTAATTTTTGTATTTCACTGGTTACTGTAGCGTGAAAAATTGGCGCGAACTGCGGGTTCGAACCAAAAAACATATTTCTTATACTTAATATTTTATTTAAAAAGTTAATAACGTTATTAGTGTTTCCATTTTGGAAAAAATCGTCAAGCCACACTCCACCTTGGTATTTATTAATTTTTGCGTTAAAATTTATTTTCATTTTTCCAGTAGACGAAACTACGCTTGGATCAATTATAGATTTTCCCGTATATTTTCCTGCTGATCTACCAAGAACAATTCTTTCGGTAAATTTTTCCACAGGAGCAGTAACGTCAACTTTTTTATCAAAAAATGTAAAATTATCAGCTAAGGTTTGATGTAAGCTTACCGGAATCACTAAATTATTAAACATTAAGTCTCTAGTTGGCATATTGGCTTGCGCAGCAGTTCCACGCTGTTTAAACCAAAGCGGCGCGTATTTATCTTCGCTACTATATTCTAATGTTAAATTAAAGTCTTTGCCTCTTCTTGGAATTTTAGAACTTTTCTTTATCAATGCTAAAGCTATTTGAATACTGGGGTCAGGTTTTAAATTTTTAAAATTAATAGCTTGAGATCCATTCATTAAATCATGCACAAACTGTTTTGAACGCTCCGCTGCTTTTACTGTAAAGGTTTCGAAATTAGTTATACCCGCACTACTTGCGCCAAAATCGGTGTCGAAATTATTTAAATCACCAGTCTTGAAATTTATAGACTTTACTTCAAAAGAGTGAGAGCAAGTTATAAATACTCCCTGCCTTGAGACTTTTAAGCCATCCTTGCTCTCATAACCATATTGTAAATTTGGGTTGGTAGTATATTTTACATTATAAGTTATTGCTGGTAATTCTGGAATTGATGAGAAAGATCTTTCCATCGGAATCGGTCGCAAAGAATATAAACTTGTAGAATTAGTATAATGATCCAAATATTCTGTGGCGTTGGCATCGGTTTCAGCTTTTGTTTTTCTTAAAAAATATCTATAGTTTTTCAAAAATTCCTGGCATCTGGTATAAGATTTTTTTACGTTATTAAAAGTAGAATCTCCATTGATAAATGATGAGCTCGCGCCTTCTATATCGGAATCGAATTTAGCTTTCAGCGCGGCGAAAGTTGTGCCGCCCTTCATTTCTGTATTTTCTGATATTTCTATCGTTCCATCGCCGCCGACGCTCAAATCATAAGAGTGATTAAAAAAATAATTCGCATCGTATCCAGTATAGTAGATTTTGTTGCGAGTTAATGAATATGAATTTGCAAAAAGATCAATGGTTTCTGAATTTGTGAAACTGGCATCATTTGCTGCTGCGAAATGGTCAGCCCAGCTACTATTATTAAATACAAAACCATTTCCGGTAAAAAGCTTGGCTAAATTTGTAAAACTGCTGTAACTTTTTGAGTTTGAGACGATACTTTGAGCGGCGGTGCGTAAATTGTTTTTTTTTATAACTGAAAAAATATCACTTCCAGTTTCTGGTAGCAGTCCCAAATTAACTGAATGAGTAAACTTGCATTCTCCATTCTCTCCCTCATCAAAATTGAAATTTTCAGAATAGTCTTTAATACCCGTTGCAAAATTCTGCAGATTATTTATTGCAGGTTCTAAAAAGTTTTTATTGTCCGCTTTATTATTCGTATCGAACTCTAAAAATTTACTGTGCGCACCAGTTTCATTTTGGTGAAACTCCACTGCTGCACTAAATTTTAAAAATCTAATACCCTCTGAACTTTCGTTGAGTGAATTGGGAAAATTTAAAGATTTTATTCTAAAATTATATCTTCCAGAATCGGCAATAGCTTTTATTTTATCATAAAGACCTGTTTGTAAATTTTCTGTGGTGTACGGCTTATGAACAGTTCCTTCTACATCAAAATTAAAAACATTACCATAAGAATAAGAGTCATTTAAATATTTTCTTTCAACACTAGCTCCAAGACTAGTAATATAAATACTAGAATCTCCAGTATTTAAGTTTAGTCCACTCTCGCTAAAAATTGAAGAAATATTCATGATACTTTACCCGATAACGCCGACTCCTTTCGCACTTCGAGCGCTCCGCAATGCGGCTGGAGCGGGAGCTTGCTCGCCATTCATTTGGCTTTCAAGGAAAGCAAGTCTTTCCTCAAAAAGAGCTATATTCTCATCACTGCCACTTAGTTCTATAGGTTCAGAATCTTCTCCATTTATTTTAAAATTAATAGTGAAGCTTCGACTCTCTCCTTTATCATTTGCGGCCACCTTAGCGTTTTCTCCATCGTTGGTAGATCCACCGGCTTCTTCATCGGAAGCGTTAGAATCTTTTAAAGATTCAGTTGCTGTTTCAAAACGCGCTATTGCTTCAGAAAAATTTAAAATTGAAGTCCGGAAAACAGTTCCAGCTTGTAATAATTCATTTTTTGGCCCTTGTTTAGCATCTTCTTTTTCTTTAATCTTAGAAGCTGCAGCTACGCTAACTTCATTCCCTACTGGACCTGCCGCTAGCTCAGCTTGTTTTTGCGCAGCCGGCCCCCCGCCCGCTATCTCAACTTGTTTTTGCGCGGAGCCCAGTCGAATTTCAGCTTGTCTTTTCTTGTGCTCATCCTCCAGTCTTTTTAATGCTCCCCCTCCTCCTGTACGAGTAGCGAGTATAAGATTCCTTTGAGCTTGATAGCTTTGATCTTCCGCAGCCATTTGCATGTTTGCATTAACTTTTTCATCATTGATTTGTTTGATTCTATCTTGATTAATTTGTTCTTGCGTTTTTTGCACTACTGCTGGAGTTGCTGCTGCAGGAGTTGCAGCTGCTGGAGTTGCAGCTGCTGGAGTTGCAGCTGCTGGAGTTGCAGCTGCTTGAGTTGCAGCTTTTTTCTTCTCTTCTTCTCTTTTCTTTTTCGCTGCAAGCTGGGCGTCAGCATACGCCTCAGCGCTATCTTCGGTAAGCCCATACTTTTCCCTCATCCCTTTCTTCCTTTCTTCCGAAGCTCTATTATAGGAGTCTATGGCCCCTTGCCGAACGCCCGCTTCATCTATAGGCCGCTCGAGTTCCTTGCTTATTCTTTCATTTTCTTTTTCATCCGCTCCCTCTACGCCGAATGTACTCAAAATCTTCGATCCAAGTCCAAACTTTTTTTCAAGAAACTCGCCCGCTTGATAACCTGCGACCCCTACGGCGACCATGGAGGCGCTGGCTGCTAAAGCCCCCGCACTTAAAGTTCCGAACGCTGCGAAAGCCGGCCCACGAAGTATCGAAGTAAAACTGCCAACAGCAGAAGCAAGCGTAGGAAACATCGTTGCCAGAGCACTTGGAGCACCAGCGGCCGCCGGAACAGCGCCCGGAATAGCGCCCGGAATAGCGCCCGGAATAGCGCCCGGAATAGCGCCCGGAATAGCGCCCGGAACGGCAGCGCCCACTCGGGCAAGCCCCTGCACAACAGAGCCAAATCTGGACGTTACCACTTCTCCGACTTTACCCATGCCCCAGCTCATCCCCTTTAAAATACCGGTAGTCAAAGCTACGGTCATGGCCGTACCTAAAACGTTAAATTCACCTTTCGGTTTTTCTTCTGGTTCTACCGGCTTACCCTTCTTTGCGTCTTTTGTTTTTTGGCTTAGCTCGCCCTGCTTTTCTTTTGTCTTTCTGAAACTTTCCCCTGCATCGCCCGCATACCGTTTGTCTAAATCTTCTAACTCTTTCTTTTCCTTGTCACTTAATTTGTCTTTCTTTTTAAGATCTTTATGTCTTTGTGCATCAGCATCGGTGTATGATAGACTCTCT
>Ga0194115_10000607_pt1 | contig 51807 bp, 65 predicted proteins | sample TA2MahsurfametaG_3_FD_148656 | JGI IMG/M metagenome (GOLD analysis project Ga0194115, IMG submission 148656) | Freshwater microbial communities from Lake Tanganyika, Tanzania - TA2015002 Mahale S4 surface | ecosystem: Environmental > Aquatic > Freshwater > Lake | place: Tanzania: Lake... | reverse complement strand
GGTGATGCCGAGTTCTTCAGCCTGCATCAGGGCATAGATGATCCAGCGCAGTGCATCGGCCCATGCCGTGTCGGCCTTCACGCTGGCCGGTGCCAGGGGCTCCTTGCTCATCTGATCCGTGAGCAACACATGGGCTTCGGGCACAGGGAAGCTGCTGCGCTTGGCGGCCAGGCCCGAGCGGTCGCTGGTCACGGCAGCGCAGCGGCCCTGCAGGTATGCCGTAAAGGTCTGATCAGCCGTTTGGTATTTGAGGGGTGTGTAGCGAATGCTCCGCTCCCGCAGCCGGTTGGCCAGGTTCAGTTCGCTGGTGGTTCCGCTCAGTACACAGATCGATTGGCCATTGAGATCGCTGAGGCTGTTGATACCGCTGCCGCGCGGCACCAGCATGCCCTGCCCGTCGTAGAAGACGACCGGGGCAAAGGCCACGTTGTTACCGCCCTTGGCTTCGCGGCTCAGGCTGTAGGAGGTGTTGCGCGACAGCAGATCAACTTCGCCGCTGGCCAAAGCGGTGAATCGCTCGGCCGGGTTGAGTTCGCGGAACTCGACCTTGCTGCCATCGCCGAGCACGGCGGCGGCAATGGCATGGCAGATCTCCACGTCGAGTCCGCGGTAGGTGCCCGTGCGGTCCACAAAACTGAACCCGGGCAATTTGCCGTTGACACCGCACAACAGCTGGTCACGGCTGCGCACCATGGCCAGACGGCCGCTGCTGGGCCCATCGCCACGGCTGCAGCTGCTGATGGCCAGCGCACTCACCAACAGCGGCAGCAAACAGGCCTGCTTGCGTGGCATGGCATTGGGTGGGGCGACTCCATCCTGCCCGTTGCGCTGATGTGCCGCACGATGCTGCAGCGTCTGGCCAGCAGGCTGGCTTGGCGCCAGACCGCCTGCATGAGCCAAGCGCCTGTGATCGACCATGGCCTCAGGCTTGCGGCGCTGTGGGCTGCATGGCTGCTGTTGATGTTGTTTCACGTGGAGCTGGGGCTGATGCCCCTGTTTCACAACCTGCCGGTGGCGATCAAGACCCAGGTCCCCCAGGGCAGGCTGCCGCGGCTGTTTGCCGCCATGCTCATCTACTTTGTGCTGCCCCTCGCGGCTCTGTTGCTGGTGGTGCAGGCGCGCACGAGCCCGGGCAGCTGGGCGGACAGTGGCGTGATGCGCGCTGGACAGTTTGGCTTCAGCGTGCTGTACAGCCTCACCAATGGCGTGCATCTGGTCGCCGACTGTCGCATTCCTGATTCGCGCAGCGATCAGGTGGCCCTGATGGTTGTGCTCACCGCCATTGGCTTATGGATCAACCTCGAGGCGTGGTTGTGGTGGCAGACCTGAACACCCTGGCGCCCATTGTCGCCGGCGGGATGCTGATGAGCCTGATCACCCTGGTGGGCGGCGTGACCGCCCTGCTCACACCACGGTTGCAGCAACGCTTGCTGTTGCCGTTGATTGCCCTGGCCGCTGGATCGCTGCTGGGGGGCGCCCTGTTTCACATGCTGCCCCAGGGGCTCACCAGCGTTCCGCCGAAGCAGGCAGGCCTGGTTCTGGCGGCAGGCTTCACCAGCTTTCTGGTCCTTGAACAAGGGCTGCAGTGGCATCACTCCCATCGGCCCAGGAGCCATGCCGTTCAGCCGGTGGCATGGCTGGTGCTGTTGGGCGATGGGTTGCACAACATCGTTGGTGGTCTTGGAATCGCCAGTACCTTCTTGATCAATCCGGCAGCCGGAATCGCGGCATGGCTGGCTGCCGCTGCCCATGAGCTGCCCCAGGAGCTCGGTGACTATGGCGTTCTGGTGCACAGCGGCTGCGCACCCAGGCAGGCCCTGCGCTGGAATTTCATCTCGGGCCTGAGTTTCCCGCTTGGCGCTGTGTTGGCATGGCTGTGGGCGGGTTCGCTACCGCTGGCTGGGTTGGTGCTGTTTGCAGCAGGCAATTTTCTGTACATCACAGCGTCTGATCTGGTGCCGGAGATCAAGGCACCCGTGCATGCCAAAGCAGGGGCAGAGAGTCTGCTGTGGTTCATCAGCGGCTTGGTTGTGCTGTGGCTTCTGGCCTGGCCTGAAGACTGAAACCTTTTGGAATCGGTAGCCGTTGGTGCAATGGAGCCGCGCCCGGCGCGCGATACCAGGTCCGTGTCGCTTGAGCCCCTTTGTCTGGCAGCTCTCCAACCCTTGAGGCCACGGCCCGGGCTGTCGAAGAGCGCCTTGTTCGATCCGGGATCGCGCTCACCATGGGTGGAGAACCCACCTTCGTGCCCGAGTTCCCTGAGGGAGCCGAATGGAGCGTGGCAGCCGATGGCCCCACCAAGCTCGGCTATGCCCGAGCTCTGGCCGCCGAGCTGCAGAACCGGGTTTGGCCTGGCTGCACGATTCTGTTCTGTCCGGGAAAGCGCTACGACGGCGAGGTCAATCCGCGCTGGGCGCTGCGCCTGATCACCACGGCCGATGGCACCCCCCTGGTGCCATCGCCTGATTTGCCGAAGCAGGGCGGCGGCACACCGCCAGGGCCACAAGCGATCGAGGCGCTGCTCAGCGGCCTTGGTCTGTGCCTGGGAGTGATGCTGCATCCCCTGGAGCTCAGTGATCCAGGCGATGCTCAGCGCCGGGTCTGGGCTGTTCCGTTGGCCTGGGATCAGGAGCGCTGGCACACCACCGCCTGGACCCTGCAGCCTGCGTTGCGCCAGCTCAATGGCGCTGCCGGACCTGCAGGGCTGCGGCTGCCGCTGGAGCATTTCCCCGCCGGCGTGCTGAAGCAGGTGCTCACCATTGAGGTGCATGCCGACGGCTGGGGGGTGTTTTTGCCGCCGGTGCCGCGGCAGCCCTTTGAGCAGTTGCTGCAGGCGATCGCTGCGAGCAGCAGCAGCCTGCTGCCCCCGGAGCTCAGCGGTGTGTTGCCCCTTGACCTGGACGGCCGCTGGCAGGTGCTTGGCCTCACTGCTGATCCAGGGGTGCTCGAGGTCAACCTGCCGGTTTGCAGCAGCTGGCAGCAGTACGCCGACTGGTTGCAAGCGCTCGAAGAAGCTGGAACTCAGGTCGGTTTGCGCAGCTTCAAACAGCAGGGTGATCGCAGCAGCGGCACCGGTGGCGGCAACCACCTGCTGTTGGGTGGCCCGGAGCTCAGCCGGCACCCGTTGTTTGTCAGACCGGAATGGCTGGTGGCCATCCTGCGTTACTGGCAGCGCCATCCATCGCTGGCCTATCTGTTCAGCGGCAACAGTGTGGGCCCAGCCTCGCAGGCGCCGCGCTGCGATGAAGGCAGCACCAGCCTGCTCGATCTGGAGCTGGCCCATCGCCTGCTCGAGCAGCTGCGCGAAGGCGAGGATCACCGCGTTGCCATGGGTGAAACCCTGCGGCACCTGCATGCCGACCGCAGCGGCAACACCCATCGCAGCGAAATCAGCCTTGACAAGTTCTGGAACCCGGCCTGGAGCGCCGGTTGCCAGGGGCTGCTCGAATTTCGCGCCATCGAGTCGATGCCCGACCACCGCTGGAGTGCTGCTGTGGCTCTGCTGGTGCGAGCACTGGTCGTGATGTTGCTCGACCCTGCACGGCGCCCGGCTGCCTTGCATCCCTGGGGCGACGTGTTGCATGACCAGGCGTTGTTGCCCAGCCAACTCCTGGCTGACCTGCACCTGGTGCTCGCCGATCTTGAGGCTGCAGCTTTGCCCCTGCCGGGTGCGCTGTTCCATGCGATCTGGCAGTGGCGCTTTCCGCTGCTGTTGCATTGGCAGAGCCAGGACCTGGGCCTCGAGATCCGCGAAGCACTTGAGCCCTGGCCCCTGCTGTGCGACGTTCCGGTTGAGGGGGGCAGCACCAGCCGCTTTGTGGACAGTTCGCTGCGGCGCTTTGAAGTGATGGTCCATGGCCCCTTCAGCCAGCATCTCCAGCTCAAGATCGATGGCCGGCCGCTGCCGCTCGCAGCAGGTGCTGGCCAGCCGATCGCGGTTCGCTACCGGCAGGAGGCTTTGTATCCCTGCCTGCATCCGTTGATGCCGGTGCATGTGCCGCTGCGGCTGGATCTGGTTGCACTGGCCGATGAACGTCCCATCGCCAGCTGGATCCTCGAGGATCCGGCCAGCGGTTGTTGCAGCCTTGAACCTGGGGTCGGCGCTGCGTCTCAGCCCGCAGCCGCGGCCCTGCCCTTGCGGCCAGCAGCACCGGGCCTGTGCACCATGGATCTGCGCTTCTGAATCGCCATGCCCCTGATCACGGTCAAGACCTCGGCCAAGGCCCCTGAGCCCTCAGCGCGTCAGGCCTTGCTGCAGCAGCTCTCGGCCGAGCTCGCCGCTCTGCTGGGCAAACCCGAGCGCTATGTCATGACCGCGCTGGAGAGTGACGCCGCCATGACGTTTGCCGGCGATAGCGCTCCTGCGGCCTACGTCGAAGTCAAGAGCATCGGCGCTCTGGGTGGTGATCGCACTCGCCAGATCAGTGCCGCCCTGTGCACCCACCTGCAGACACACCTGAGCGTGCCGGCTGATCGCATCTACATCAGCTTTGACGATGTTCCTGCCAACCTCTGGGGCTGGAACGGCAGCACCTTTGGTTGAGGACTGTTGGGGGTCTGGGGGCGACGTTGCTAGGCCAGGAGTTCCTGTCTCTTTCGACTGCGATGTCGCTCTCTGCCATCGAGTGCCCTGATGGGCTCTGCCACAGCCACCACGGCGGACACAACGTCAGTCGCGACGCCCTGCAGTCCAGCCTCAGGCGCCATGGCGTCAGCTGGTGTGAACGCCTGGCCGAGCGGGTTTTTGAGATCTCGATCGACAGCTACAGCCAGAGTGTCGCCCCTGGTCTGCAAGGCAGTGGCTGGCAGCGCCGGCATCTCGATTGGGAGTTCCGTCTTTCCGCAGAGGCGGCAGAACCGGAACGCACCCTGGTCGATGGCGCGCTCAACGCGGTGGAGAGCTTTCTCCACAGCCGCCAGGTCCAGCGACTGTTTGTCGATGAATTGGTGCATGGCACCCTCAGCGAAGCCGGGTTGAGCTCCAGCGTTCGATCTCGGGCCTTGCAACAGTTGATCGAGCAGGAGCTGCTGGCCCTGCTGCGTGAGCAGCGCGACGGTCTGCTCGATCGCGTGGCGCAGGCGGTGCTCGACGAGGCGGGCGGCTCTTTTGAACTGGCGCGTGGCGAGTCCGAATCGGCCCTGCAGGAGGTGGAGCGATTGCTGGTCCACCACGCCGAAGCCAGCCGGTAATCTGTGGCGCATGCGCGCCGTGCCCCTTCACCTCGATCCAGGCAGCGATGTGCGCCGCAGCATCGAGCAGCTGGCCCGGCGTCAGGCGCTGTCTGGCTTCGTGCTCAGCGTGGTGGGCAACCTCACCCAGGCGGCCTTCCAGTGCCCTGGCAAGAGCCAACCCACCCTGCTGTCAGGGGAGCTTGAGATCATCACGTTGCAGGGCACCTTCTCTCCTGATGGGGTGCACCTGCACCTGAGTTTTTCCGATGCTGATTGCCAGGTCTGGGGCGGCCACTTAGAGCCAGGCTCGCTGGTGTTCAAAGGCGCTGATCTGCTGCTGGGCTGCCTTGACGGCTCACCCGCCCAGCCTGCGTTCGCCAGTGCTGCCGCCAGCGCCCCAGCGAGCACGCGGGAGCCGCGCGTCGCGGTTGCTGTGGCGCCTGGGTGCCCTTACTCGCGGCGTGCTGTGCGGTTGCTGAGAACCCTGGGGATCGCCCACAGCCTGGTTGACCCACAAGCCGGTGTGCCAGTGCCCCAGATCCACATCGATGGCGTGTGCATCGGCGGCTATGCCGAGCTGGCCGAGCTGCATGGCAGCGGTCAACTCGACGCCCTGCGCTGAATCAGCGGCAACGCCGCATTGTGGTACTGCATCGTCAGCACATGACCCTCAGTCAGCTCTGAACACAACAGGCTCGGTAGGCCCTGCTGATGGCCGCGATGATCACGGTGATGGAGGATCTGCCGGCCGGAACGCTCGGCTTTGCATTCAGCGGCGAGGTGAGCGGCCGCGACTACGACAGCGTGCTGGTTCCTGCTATCGACCGGGCGATTGATCAACATGGGCGCATCAAGGCTCTGCTGGAGTTCGGTCCTGCGTTCAAGGGCTACACCCTCGAAGCCGCCTGGGATGACACGACCCTGGGGTTGCGTCACTGGGATGGATTTGAGCGGATGGCCGTGCTCAGCGATGTGCCATGGCTGCGGCAGGCGGTGCGGGCTTTGGGGCTGGTGTTTCCTTGTCCGATCCGTCTGTTTGGTGCCGGAGAAACCGACCAGGCCCGGTGCTGGTTGAGCGAATCGCTCGGCACGATTCATGTTGACCAGAGCGGCGAGGTGGTCACGATTGAAATGATCGGCCGCCTCGATGTCGAGGCCTACAGCCGCATCGACGATGACCTGGCCCAGGTGTTCAGTCACCAGAAGCAGCCGGTTCGCTTGCTGCTGGACCTGCGCCAGTTCGATGGTTGGCTTGGTCTGGGCGCCCTGTCGCAGCACCTGGGATTCGCGACTACCGCACCCTGCCGCGGCTTGTGGCCGTGATCGGCTCGCAGCGCTGGCAGCATGCCGCCCAGCGCCTACTGGCCCGCTTTGTCAATGCGCGCACGCGCTATTTCGACAGCGATCACTTCGGCGATGCCCAACAGTGGCTGTGCATGGGCTGAATCGCGAGGCCTCAAGAGGGCTGGCGAGTCAGCTGCGAAGGTGACGCTTGATCTGTGCCAGCCATTGACCTGGCAGATCGTTGTGCCGCAGCTCAAGCCTGAACATTGAGCGCAGCAGCGGCTGACCGCCCAGCGCAACAGCACCCCAGAGATGCGCAATCAAGCTCAGCGTGAGCAGCAGCCAGGCCAGCAGATGCACGGTGTAGACAACGGGGTCCAGCACCCCTTCACGCAGCCAATCTTCATCCATCAGCTTGCCGCTGCCGATCGCCAGAGCCAGGGCCGCTAGCGGCAGGGCATTGGCGGCGCGCCGTAGCCGCGCCTTGCCCAGGCTCAGGGCATAGGCCCCAAACAGCACGGCAACCGGCAGCAGCAGCACACCCGCTGTGCCATGGATGTCGATCCAATCGCCGCCGATCTCCTGCAACCAAGCCCACTGCAGCGGCAGCCCGCGGCGATCGGCCGTTAGCCACACCAGCAACCCGCTCAGCCAGGCGCTCAGGACCAGCAGCGCCGTGCCCCCGTGCAGCAACCGCAACAGTGAGGGCTGATACGGGCGAGCCATCAGTTCGGCATCGTCACAAATTCCTCGGCAACCGTAGGGTGCAAGGCCATGGTTCGGTCGAAATCGGCCTTGGTGGCTCCCATGCCGATCGCCACGGCCGCCATCTGAATGATCTCGGCGGCGTGATCGCCCACCATGTGGCAGCCGAGCACGCGGCCATCGCTCTGCCGTACGACCAGCTTGAGCAGCACCTTGGGATCGCGCTTGGGCAGGGCCTGGCTCATGGGCCGGAAGCGTGCGCGATGGATGCGAATCTGGTCTGAGCCGTAGCGCTCGATCGCCTCCTCTTCGCTGAGCCCCACGCTGCTGAGCTCAGGTTGGCTGAAGACCGCACACGCCACCAGGTTGTGGTCGACCTGACGGGGTTTGTTGCCATACACCGAGTCGGCAAAGGCCCGCCCTTCGTCAATCGCGACCGGCGTCAGATTGATCCGGTCGGTCACGTCTCCAACCGCGTAGATGTGGGCAATGTTGGTTTGCTGCTGGGCGTTGACCGGGATGCGATGTCCCTCGAACGCCACACCGGCAGCTTCCAGGTTGAGCCCCTCGACAAAGGGCCTGCGGCCTGTAGCCAGCAGGACCCCGCCGCAGCCGATGCGCTCGCCGCTCTGGCTCACCACGGTGAGATCACCGGGGCAACCTTCAATGGCTGCTGGGCTATGGGCGAGGCGAATGTCGATCCCGCTGGCCTGCATCGCCGTCTGCACCGCCTCTGCTGCTTCGCGGTCAAAGCCACGCAGCAGATGATCGCCGCGCACCAGCTGCGTCACGGCCACACCCAGGTTGTTGAGGATGCAGGCGAACTCGCAGGCGATGAATCCCGCACCCACCACCACCATGCGTTCGGGCAATGACGTCAGCTCAAACATGTCGTCGCTGAGCCAGCCCAGGTCGGCCCCGGGGATCTGCGGGCGGTGCGGCCGGCCGCCCACCGCAATCAAGATGCGTTCGGCGCGCAGCTGCTGGGCTGTGCCTGCTGCATTGGCAATGGCAATGGTGTGGGCATCGCTGAAGCTCCCCCAACCACGCAGCAGCTCCACACCGGCTTTCTCCAGAAAGCCAAGGTGCAACTCGTTGAGCCGATCGACCTCTGCTCGCACGCTGGCCAGCAGGGAGCCTGCGTCGTGGCTCAGCCCACCGATCTGCCAGCCGTAGCTGGCGGCATCGGCCAGCTGTTGCTTGTAGGCCGAGCCATAAACCAGCAGCTTCTTGGGCACGCAGCCGCGGATCACGCAGGTGCCCCCGACCCGATCACCCTCAACGATGGCCACCCGGGCCCCGTGACCGGCCGCCCGCTTGGCGGCCGCCAGCCCACCTGAGCCTGCACCCAGAACGATTAGGTCGAAGTTGTTGGGATTCACGCTTTGAGTGCAGCAGCCGACTCGATGATCGCGCGAAGGCTCTGCTCCACCTCTTTTGCCGTGGTCACAAGAGCTGCATCGCTGCTGAGTGCGCTGAGCATCGCCACCGGGCTGATCATGCCGATGCGGGTCTGGCCCGCTTCGCTGTAGACCGAAAGCCGGCAGGGCAGAGCCATGTTCAGGCGCATGTCGCGCTCCAGCACCGCCGCGGCCTGCTGGGGCTGGCAGACCTCGTAGATGCGGCAGTTCTCGTGGAACTCAACGCCCTTGGCGCGCAGGGTGCCACCAAGATCGTGGCTGCCCAGCAGGCCAAAGCCCTGTTGCGGGATCGCCGCCTCTAGCGCCCGGCAGGCCTGCTCAAACGATTGGTCTGTGCTGACGATCACCAGCTGATCGTGAGATCTGTCTGAGGTCATGGTGGACACTGCGAAAGGATGGTTCTGCCAAGGCTTTGCTGTTGCTGCGATGGGTCTCGAGCGCCTTAGCGGCGATTAACACCGAAGAGCCGATCAGCACGGCCGCGAAACCGCGGCGCAATTGCCATTCATTGAGGTGGGGCGAGAGCCTTTGACCGACCACAGCGCCGATTGCTCCGCCAACCAGCAACGGCAACAACAACGGCAGCTGCTGCGCTGGCCAGACGCCCAGGGCTTTGAGGGCCACCAAACTGTTGAGAGCGATCAGCACCAGACTCGTGCTGGTGGCGATCTGCATGGGCAATCCGGCCAGCAGCACCAGTGCCGGCACGATGGCAAAACCGCCGCCCACGACGGAGATACCGGTCAGCAGGCCCACCAACAAGCCTTGGACGGCCAGCGGGCAGCCGGCGCGGGGTTGCATCAGCGCGCGATTGAGCGGCAGTGGCTCTGCGTTCTTTGGCTGGGGCGTTCGCAGCATCAACCAGGCGACCACGGCTGCCACAACGGCAAACACCGCGGGCTGGTGGACATCGGTGATCACATCGTGTTTGGCGAGGGTGCCGCCGATCCAGCTACCAGCCAGTGCTGGCAGGCCCAGCACCACGGCCGGTTGGATGGCGATCTGACGGCGCCACACGCTGGGGATGCTGTTGCCGATGGCCAGCGCTATCACCACAAGCAGCGAGATCGCAATCGCTGCGTCGGTCTTGAGGCCAGTGCCAATCGTCAGCAGGGGCATCAGCAAGATCGAACCACCAGCGCCCAGCACCGCCAGCAGAAAGCCGATCACCCCACCGCCTGCTGCAAGCATCACCAGCGTTGTGAGCGCCATCAGAGCGTCACCCGGTTCCAGGGCATCACGGCCAGCAGCCGGGCCATGCCGCAGAAGCCGCTGATGCCGGCAAACATCATCCCGGCGCCGACGAACCCGCTGAGCCAGATCCAGCCAGGAGCAGCCGCCTGGCTGAGGATCACGCCCAGCAGCACCAGGCCGCCGGCCACGATCTGAACCTGGCGCATCAGCGGCAGCGGCGCACCCTTGCGCTTCTCAAGCGGCAACTGCGCGCCCTGCCAGGCGATGATGCCACCCTCGAGATCGGCGATGCCAACCGCCAGACCGCGCTGGCGCAGGGCGCTCACGCCGCGTTCGCTGCGGGCGCCGCTCTGGCAGACCAGCACCAGAGGCCCATCGGGAATCGGCGCGTCTTTGAGCAATGACAGCGGGATGTTGCGGCTGCCGGGAATGTGGCCGCCGACAAATTCCATCGGCTCGCGCACATCGACGATCGAGATGCGGCCGCTACGGCGCTGTTCGTCGAGCTCGTGGGGGCTGAGGCGCAGGGTGGTGGTGGTGGTCATGGCGTGTGGTTGATGACGTTGTGCGTTGGTTTGGGGTCAATCAGGCGCTGATGGCGCCCTCGAGCGGGTAGCCCTCATCGGCCCAGCGGCTGAGGCCGCCGCGCAGGTTGGCGACCTGGGCGAAGCCGGCCTTCAGCAGCTGCTGGGTGGCTAGGGCCGAGCGGCTGCCGCTGTGGCAGAGCACCACCACAGGCCGGTCCCTGGGGATCTCTGCGAGGCGTTCCTCCAGCTCCGGCAGGGGGATCTCCAGGCTTTGGCTGAGGAGGCCATCGGGGCCGCTGCGCTCCTCGCGCGAGCGCACATCCAGCAGGGTCAGGCGCTCGCTGTGCTCAGCCACCCAGCTGGGGGCGAGCTCGGGCAGCCCGGCAAAGCTGCGCTGCACCGGCGCCCAGCTCGGGCTTGGAGCCATGTCGCCGCGAGGTCTGCCCGAGCGCAGGTTGGCCGGCAGGGCTTCGGCAATACGGTGCGGATGGGGAAGCTTCATGTTCTGCATGTAGCCGACAAAATCGCGCTCATTGGCGGTGCCGCCGAGCCGAGCGTTGAACTGCAGTTCTTCGGCAACCGAGCTCATGCTGCGGCCGGTGTAGTCGTGGCCTGGATAAAGAAGACAGTGCTCGGGCAGCGACAGGATCTGTTCGGTGATCGAGCGGTACAGGGTGTGGGCGTCACCCTGCTGAAAGTCGCAGCGGCCGCAGCCCCGCACCAGCAGCGCGTCACCGGTGAAGGCCATGCTGTGATCATCGAGTACATAGGTGACGCAGCCGTCGGTGTGGCCAGGCGTGGCCCGCACCTCGAGCCAGCGGACCCCAAACGGAACACGATCACCGTGCTGCAGGGGTTGGGTCACGTTTTCGGCGCGCGCCGCTGCCGCAAGGGCGATGCCGCAGCCCGTGGCTTGGTGCATCAGCCAGCTGCCGGTCACATGGTCGGCATGGGCGTGGGTGTCTGCGCTGGTCAGCAGCGTGATGCCCAGCTCCTGAATCAGAGACAGATCGCGAGCATGCTGCTCGAACACCGGATCGATCAACACCCCTTCACCACTGGCCACATCGGCCAGCAGATAGGTGAAGGTGCCGGTCTCGGCGTCAAACAGTTGGCGAAACAGCAGCGCCGACCCTCCAGCTGCTGCTGACAAGGTGCTTGGAGCCGACATGGAACCGCCTCGCCGTGAAACTTTTATGAGCATAGCAGCATAAACGGCTAAAAGGGGAGCCTTCATGGCTGGCCCGTTGGCCCCAGGGCTTGCGTGACCGCGCCTTGGCCGTGGTGGTGAGCCCTGGCCCGATGGTCTATGGTTACCCCATAATTCCTGAAGAGACATAGCTCTGGCCATGGCCCTTGCGGCGCCCTCCCCTCAGTTGCTCGATGAGCTGGCTCAGTTTTTCCGTCTACTCAGTGAGCCGGCGCGGCTTCAGCTGCTGTGTGAACTGAAGCAGGGGCCATGCGACGTTGCAGCGCTGATCGAGAGGACCGGTTTTTCGCAGTCGCACATCAGCCGCCAGCTCAGCCAGCTGCAACGCGCCGGTCTGGTGAGTTGCCAGCGCGATGGCGTTCGATTGATCTATCGGGCCGAGGACGCCCTGGTCGATGATCTGTGTGAACTGGTGCAAACCAGATTGCGCACCCGGCTGGAATCGCAGCTGGCGCAACTCGGCAAGGCCTGAGCCCTCCAAGCGCAAACTCAGATGGTGTGAACGCGGCTCAAGGTCGGGCAGGCCAACAGCAGCGTTGGACTGATGCTGTGCAACTGGCCGCCAAGTGCCGTGAGGGCACCACAGATCATGTCGTTGAGGCGTTGCGCCAGGCCTTGCTCGATCCCCGCGCAATTGATCAGCACAACGTGTTGGCTGCGCACCAGATCGATGGCCGATCCGGCATCGCCGAGTCCAGAGGCGTTGATGACGCTGATCGTTGGACTCGCCTGCATGGCCCAGGTCAGGGAGGAATGGTTCAGATCGCTTGAGGGCAGATCGAACCTCTCGAGCTGTGCCTTGCTGGATCGCGCTGCCATTGATAGCGGTTGCTCTGGCCCCATCTGGCCACGCCGATCGTGTGGCGTCAAAAGCTGCCTCGGCTCAACACATGGTCTGCGACGCACCTTGAGACCCGTTGCCCTGGCTCATGGGTCACGCTGGCGCTGGCGAACCGGCTTGGCTATTGGAGCAGGAACGCTGCGCTGTCAACCCCTGGTGACTTTTCCCCAGCATCAGGCGCGAGGCCTTGTTGCATGCAGACCTGGTGTCTGCAGCGTGGGGAAAACCACAGCCCTGTTTGTGGGATCTGCGCCTCGATCGGTGGAAAGAGGCCTGCTTCAGCATTGCTGATCAGTCTCAGTTGTACCAGCTTTTCAGCACTGGCGATCTCGGCAATCGGTAAGCACCATGGTCGTATCGGGCCGTGCAAGGCATGCAGCGCTGGATTGGAGAACTGCCGCCCCTGCCTTGGCGTTTGGGTCTCCTTGCGTTGTTGGCACGCCTGCTGTTGGCCAACCCAGCCCCCAGCTGGATACCGGCCTCCTTGCTTCCTTGGCTCTCCAGCCTCGATGAGCTGCTGCTGAGCTACGCCGCACTGTTGCTTGCGGCCTGGCTGTTCTATGACCTGCCAACGGCCCTGCGGCTGTGGAGGGCGCCAGCAAAGATTCTGCGTGATCTGGCGTTACTGCTGATCATGAGCGCGCTCACCGTGGTGATCGTTCAACAGCAGGTCAGAATCAATCTGCTCAGCCTCGTGACCGCATCGGCTGTGCTGACGGCTGTGATGGGTCTTGCCGCTCAAGAGACGCTTAAAGATCTGTTTGCTGGCATCACCCTTCAGCTCGATCCACCGTTTCGCCTTGGCGATTGGATCTCGATTGGCGAATCAAGCGGTGTCGTGACGTCATTGACATTGATGAACACGGAGATCATTCGTTTTGATCGATCAGTCGTTGTTTTACCCAATAGTTTTGTAGCCGAAGAGCACTTGCGCAGATTGCGTGCCGATGATCCGCTTGGTGTTCATTTCAAGATTGGTCTTGACTACAGTTATTCACCGGCAAAGGCACAGCGACTCCTCTCTGGCGTGCTCTCGCGCAATCAATCGGTGCTTGCTGACCCCCCGCCATCAGTGTGGATTGATTCCTATGGCGATAGCGCCATCGTTTATGAGATTCTTGCCTATGCGCAAGGCTCAAGTCAATACTCATTGCGTATGCATGAGGTTCGAAGCTCTTTGCTGCTTGAAATCTGGTATGCCCTCAGGCGTGAGGGCCAGACCATTCCGTTCCCAGTAAGGCAGATTCTGGCTCAGCGTCGCAAAGATGCATCCAGTCATGAACTTGTCAATGCCTCAATTGCAGAGCGACTTGAGGCGCTTCGTTGCAATCCTCTTTTTTCTGCTCTTGATGTTGATCTCCTGCAGCGTTTGGCCGTACTGACCAGCATTCAGGAGTATGCGCCGGGTGAATCTGTCGTTGTTGAGGGAGATGATGACGATGATCTGTTTCAGATCGTCACTGGTCGTCTCGAGGTCTGCCGCACGCAGCCTGCTGATGGCCGCCTATCTGTGATTGCCACCTTGAACGATGGCGAGATCTTTGGTGAGATGTCGCTGCTGCTTGATGCTCCCCGCTCGGCGACGGTGCGTGCTCTCGTCGACTGCAGGCTGCTGCGGGTAGAACGTCAGCATATTGCTGCTTTGCTCGATCAGGAGCCCACACTTGTTGAGTCCTTGGCTCAGATTGTCGCGCACCGCCAGCGATCGCTGGATGCATTCAATACAAAGGCTCTTTCAGAATCTGGCTTGGATATCCTTGCAACGATGAAGCATCTGTTTGGATCGATTGTCAGACGCTCCTGACGATCCGCTCAAGCCATTTTCCAACGCTGCAGCTTTCTGCTGCACTGGCGCCTGAGCATCACTTCCAACTCTTTTGTCGTCAACATCAGATGGTCAGGACGTTTGCATTCTTCCCGCACCTGCTCGACCGCAGCGTGATAGCCCGCCAGGAAGGCCTCGGTCAGGCCACCTTGAAACTCGGTTGAAGAAGGGCATCGTTTGCCGTTGTTTGCCATGGTCGATGCCTTTCAGTCTTCTTCTGTTTCGGCATAAAGTGCCCATAGTGATGCATATAGTCCCCTGATCTGTTGATGCAGAAGCGATTCCATGTCTTCAGAGAAGCAGCCACTGTTGACTTGCTCTTCAAGCATGATCAGCTGATGTCTGATCTCGTCGAGTCGTTGGCTGTAGCACGATGTCGTGATGCGTAGCATGTCTGATCTCGTCAAGTCGTTGGCTGTAGCACGATGTCGTGATGCGTAGCTGATTGGCCATTGACACCCAAAAGCTGCGCCCATCTCAGCACCCTCACGGCGATCGGCTTGCTGCTTCCGGCTGATCCGCATTGGATCTGCTGCAGTGACCCCTATGCTGCTGCCAGTCATTGGCTTGCCATGGTCAGTCGCATCAAGCGTTTGGAACTCAAGCTGGAGAGGGCGCTCTGGCGCATCCGCCTTGTTGCGGTGCTGCCTGTGTTGATGAGCCTGATGAGCTCTGTGGCGACCTTCATTCTTGGTACCAAGCAGATTTTAAAGGCCTTGTTCATGCTGAATAGTGATTCGACCTTGAAGTCATACATCGCTGAGTTGATTGGCAGCATTATTGGAGGCATTGACTTGTATCTGATCGGCATTGCCCTTTTGATTTTTGGTTACGGGGTTTATGAGCTGCTGATATCTCCTATTGATCCCGCCCGCGACGGCGATCAGTTGGGTAGCAGTTTGCTGGACATTCGCGATCTTGATCAGCTGAAAGAGAAGCTGGTCAAGGTTCTTGTTGTGGCCTTGATTGTCTACGCCTTCCAAACCATGATCACGCTGTCGATCAACACGCCCCAGTCATTGGCCTTCTTCAGCCTCAGTGTGTTGTTGCTTGCCCTCAGTGGCTGGCTGGTGGCGGTCGGGCATAGCCAGACCCATGCCGCTGACGGGCGTCATCACTAGCGGATCAGCTCAAACCGGTCCCAGTGGCTGACTGCCTGGATCAAGCAGTACACCAAAGACCGTGATGTAAGGGTGATGCTTGCTCCAACGGATCTCGCCAGAGAGCTGCAATCGTCGGGTGCTGCTGAGCTGCACGGTGATCTGACAGAGATCGCCCTCTGAGCAGCGCACGCCAGCGCGCACGGCCAGCCGCATGCCGCTGGCGCTCAGATCCACGACATCGGCATCCAGGACCTCAGGGTCTGGGGTGATGCTCACCTGGGCCCGCGAGAGCGGACCCGTCGGTGTGAAACGGCTTTCACGGCGGCGATCGAACGCCGGCTCGAGCGCGTCGAGCTGGCGTAGAGCCACGCGAAAGGCAACAAGGTCCTCAGGCTCCACCCAGCTGCTGCGCCGCTTCACAACGCAGCAAGCTTAGGTCTAAATCAGAGCGACACGATTGCAGTGTTGTTGCCCCGTTGTTGGCGGCAATGGTATCGCCGGGTTCAAAGCGGCATGCTGGTCTGCATATGCCGCATCAGGTCAATGCACTTGCAGGAATAGCCCCATTCGTTGTCGTACCACGAGACGAGTTTCACAAACGTGTCACTAAGGGCGATGCCTGCTTGCGCATCAAAGATGGATGTGCAGCTCTCTCCGACAAAATCGGTCGAGACCACCTCGTCTTCGGTATAGCCGAGGATTCCTGTCATCTCCCCCTGTGATGCGGCGCGAATCGCAGCTTTGATTGCGTCGTAGCTGGTTGGTTTGGCCAGATTGACGGTCAGATCAACCACAGAGACATCGGGAGTGGGCACCCTGAACGCCATGCCGGTGAGCTTGCCGTTGAGCTCGGGAATCACCCGGCCGACGGCCTTGGCGGCGCCAGTGGCGCTTGGAATGATGTTCTGAGAGGCCCCGCGGCCGCCACGCCAGTCTTTGATCGAGGGGCCATCGACGGTCTTTTGCGTTGCCGTTGTGGCGTGCACGGTGGTCATCAGTCCTGTGACAATGCCGAAGTTGTCGTGGACGACTTTCGCCAGGGGGGCCAGGCAGTTGGTGGTGCAGCTGGCATTGGACACAATGCTCTGGCCTGCGTAGCTCTTGTGGTTGACACCCATGACGAACATGGGTGTTTCGTCCTTCGACGGTGCGCTCATCACAACCCGTTTGGCACCCGCCCTGAGGTGGGCGCGGGCGGCCTCTTCGGTTAGAAAAAAGCCCGTGCTTTCGAGCACGTAGTCAGCGCCGATCTCTCCCCAGGCCAGATTGGCTGGATCACGCTCAGCGGTGATGCGGATGGGCTGGCCATTGACCACCAACTGACCGTTGATGACCTCAACCTGACCGTCAAAGCGGCCGTGGGTCGAGTCGTAACGCAGCATGTAAGCCAGATAGTCGACATCGATCAGATCATTGATGCCCACCACCTCAACATCGGCCAGGCTCACAGCACGCCTGAAGGCCAACCGGCCGATGCGGCCAAAACCATTGATACCGACGCGAAGACCCATAGCAGCGCTCTGATCGAAGCAAATGACAACCCTCTCAGCCTACGGATCGGAGCGGCCCATGATTCGCGTCGGACAGAGCTGTCTGCGGGCATCGGCAAAGGCCATGCCGATGCGCGTGTTGCGGCGATCCACGGCGCTGTCAGCTGATTCGCTGAGCAGGAGATCAAGCTTGTTGACCCACAATTGCCGCGTGGCCTGATCAATCACGCCCTCCTTCTGCAGGGCACAGAGCACGCGCATCGCTCCGTTGCCCTTGCCAAACATGAGCATGAAGCTCTCCTTCTGGCTGAGGGGCTCACGGTTGGGCATCGCTGTGGCTGCAGCAGCAGCCGTGATGCTGATGGCTGCAGCGGCGGCAACGCCGGTGAGCAGGGTGTTCATGCGCATCAGGTGTCGTCGTCTTCCAGCAACAGTTGCTCAAAGGCCACATAGAGCGCTTCATCCCCAGCGGCCTGCGGGCGCTGCGCCTGCTGTTGGCGCCGCCGCTGGCCCTGGCGCTGCTTGGGCTGACCACTGCTCTGCTGCGATGACGGTGGCAACTCGGCCTCCAGCTGCTTGAGCCGTGCCAGCAGGTGAGGCGGCACGTTGCCATCAGGGCTGGCCTGCATCAGCCGTTGAAAGAGCCGCTTGGGATCGCTCTCCGTTTCGAGTGGATGACGGCCCGGCAACGGTTCAAGCTGGTTTGAGGTGGGCTGGGCCGGCGGCTGGGGCAGCGCCTGCGGCAGGCGTCTGCCGAGCTCCTTGAGCTTGTCAAGCGAGCGTTGATCCAGTCCCATGGTCAGCTGCATCCCAACGTGCTGCGGGTGTCACGGCCCGTGACCGGGTTGCTGCCGCTGGCAGCAGCGCAGAGGGTTTTGAGGGCATCCGGGCGCAGGGGCACATTGCTGAAATCAGCCCCTGTGATGGTCACGTTGGTGAACTTGGTGTTGAACGCAAAGGCGTCCTCAAGAACCGCATTGCTGAGATCGGTTCCGTCAAAGACCGCTGAATCCAGCGTCGCTTCACGCAGGTTGGTGTCGCTCAGGTCGGCATCCTGCAGCTTGGCTCCAAACAGCGATGCTCCCTGCAGATCGGAGCCGGCAAAGCTGGCATCGCGCAGGTTGGCCAGATTGAAGGTGGCCCCCCGCAGGTCCTGGTGGCTGTAGTCCGCACCGATCAGCACCTGCTTGGCGACATCGACCGCTGCCAAGGCCGTTTGAGCCTGCCCTAGCCCCAGCACCAGCAGCAGAGCTGCGGCAAGCCAGATGGGCAGTTGCGCCCTTATCGCTGCGGCGGCCTTGGCGATCAGCCGGAATCCCATGGCAGACGTGTCAATGGGGGAACCCTAGAGACAGTTGGGACGAGCCGATGGCGCACTGGGCTGTGGCGGCAGGTTGGGCTGAGCAACGCGTGCTGCGCTTGTTGCTGGCCCGCGGCTGGCAACTTGAGGCACGCAACTGGCGCTGCCGCTGGGGTGAGCTTGACCTCGTGCTGAGCAAGCCCCAGCGGGTGCTGGTGGTCGAGGTCAAGGGGCGATCGAGCGCCGGGCCCGATGGTGGTGGTTGGGGGGCCTTGCGGCCGCGCAAGCGGCTGCGGCTCAGGCGCAGCATCGCCTGCTGGCTGGCTGCGCATCCCCACTGCGGGCGGGCAGAGTTGCAGTTGGTGGCAGCACTGGTCTGGCTACCGCCCAGGCGCGGTGCGGTGCGTTGGTGCTCGCTCACTGACTGGGGTTGACCGGGTCGCTGTACTCCACCCGGCAGAGGTAGTGATAGTTGCCCAGTCCGACCTCGATCTCCTGGCAGCTGGTGCTGGTGACCTGGGCGCCGGCGGGTACCGACTGCATGGCGATGCCGATCGCAGCCTTCTTGTCCCAGATCGATTCACCGATGGCCACCCCGGCTCGGGCGCTGAGCGGCTGCAACAGGGCAGCTCCAAGCAGGAGCGCTGGCATCAGGAGCTTCGGCATGGGGCTGGCTGAGCGCTAAAGATGATCTTTAGCGCCGCTGCGTCCGGGCGTCAGCCGTTGGCCCATCCCTTCTCCCATCACCGCACGCGCAAGCGCTTCGGCCAGCACTGGCTCAAGGATGCCCAGGTCCTGCGCCAGATCGTTGCCGCTGCTGATGTGCAGAGCAGCGACACCCTGCTTGAGGTTGGGCCCGGTCGAGGGGCGCTGACCGAACAGTTGCTGGGCACCGCTGCCGCGTCGGTGCAGGCGGTCGAACTCGATCGCGATCTCTTGCAGGGGCTGGCGCAGCGCTTCGGATCCGATCCGCGCTTTGTTTTGCATGCTGGCGATGTGCTGCAGCTCGAGTTGCCAGCCGCGACCAAAGTGGTGGCCAACATTCCGTACAACATCACTGGACCACTGCTCGAGCGTCTGGTCGGTCGTCTGGATCGCCCTGCTGCCGACCCCTATCAGCGGCTTGTGTTGCTGGTGCAGCGCGAGGTGGGCGAACGCATCCGGGCCCGCCCTGGCTCCAGCAATTACTCAGCCCTGAGTGTGCGCATGCAGTTGCTGGCAACAGCTGAGCGGGTTTGCGCCGTGCCCCCGCGCTGCTTTGAGCCACCGCCACGGGTTGATTCCGAAGTGATCTGTGTTGATCCGCTGCCGGTTGCGCAACGGTTGGCGCAGCCACTGGCCCAACGGGTCGAGCAACTGCTCAGGCTGGCCTTTGCCTCCAGGCGCAAGATGCTGCGCAACAGCCTGAGCTGCCTGCTCAGCGAAGCGCAGCTCGCGCCGCTGAGCGCTGCGGCCGGCATCGATCTGGCGCAACGCCCGCAGGAGATTCCACCTGCCGCCTGGGTCGAACTGGCGGCAGGTTTGAATCGCATCACTGCGGAACATCACTAGATGGCGAAGCTCGCGGTCGCCGCGCCGGCCAAGATCAATCTCCATCTCGAGGTGCTCGGTCTGCGCCCCGACGGGTTTCATGAATTGGCGATGCTCATGCAGAGCGTCGACCTGTGCGATCTGCTGGAGCTTGAACCCAGAGCCGATGCGCTCCTGAGCCTGAGCTGCGATCGCGACGATCTGCCTGTTGATGGTTCCAACTTGATCATCAAAGCCGCCGAACTCCTGCGCGGCCGCAGTGGCTTTCCCGAGCTTGGGGCGGCCATGCAGCTGCACAAGCGCATCCCCGTGGGGGCCGGGCTTGCGGGTGGCTCCAGTGATGGGGCCGCTGCGTTGCTCGGTCTCAATGCCCTCTGGGGTCTCGGTTATACGCCTGATCAGCTGCTCGCTTTTGCCGCCGAGCTTGGTTCTGACATGCCGTTTTGCCTGCAGGGCGGCGTGCAGCTGTGCTTCGGCCGCGGAGAGGTGCTCGAATCACCCAGGCTGGCTCCCGCCAGTGCCATGGGGGTGCTGCTGATCAAACATCCGCTCAGCAGCGTCAGCACGCCCTGGGCCTACGGACGCTGCCGTGAGCTGCGCGGGGACTTCTATCTCTCTGAAGAAGCCGATTTTGAGCAGCGGCGTCAGGCGCTGCGCCAGAGCCCTCTGCTGCAGGCCCTTGCCCAGGGGGGCTCGTTGCCGCGGCTGCGCAACGATCTGCAGGCTGTGGTGACATCTGAACTCGAGGTGGTTGCCCAGGGCCTGCAGCTGCTGGCCCGCGCAGAGCAGGCTCTGGCCGTGGCCATGAGTGGCTCGGGTCCGACGCTCTTTGCGCTGTTCAACGACCGATCTGAGGCGGCAGCAGCAGCTGATGAGCTCAGTGGGGTGTTAGCCGCAGCCGGGTTCGAGCACTGGGTTTCCGCGACCACGGCGCGCGGTGTCAGCCTGGTGCCATGAGCGATTCAACGGCCGCAGACACGCCCAAGCGCAAAGGCCCGCTGAGTTTTCTCAGCGGTGCCCTCACCGCTGGCCTGCTCGCCTGGTTGAGTTACGGGCTCAGCCTGCGGATGGTGCAGTACTACGCGCTGCATCCGCCCCACTACAGCGCCCGCATGGCCCAGAGCATCGCCACGGCGCTCGAAACCTTGATCGTGGGGATCGCCTTTCTGGCCACGTTCAGCTTCGGCTTCATCGGCCTGGGGCTGAGCCTTGTGTTTGTGCGGAGCTTGCTGCCCCAAGCCATGCCCAGCCCTGCAGGTTCAGAGGCGACGGCCGAACCGCCTGCAGGCAGCGCCGAAGCTGACTAGGGTGCGTCCCATGACACTGCACGACCTGGGATTGCTGGTCACCCTGCTGCTGCCAGGGATGCTGCTGTCGGTGCTGCTGCTGAGCACCTTTGCCGCAGGCGGCTGAGATAGGTTGGCCTGACTGAGCGGTTCGCTGTGGCAGACACCCTGCTTTTCAACGCCCTGCGGGAGGCCATCGACGAAGAGATGGCCCGCGATCCCCATGTCTGTGTCATGGGCGAGGACGTCGGTCAGTACGGCGGCTCCTACAAGGTCACCAAGGACCTCTACGACAAGTACGGCGAGCTGCGCGTGCTCGACACCCCGATCGCCGAAAACGCTTTCACCGGCATGGCTGTGGGGGCGGCCATGACGGGCCTGCGCCCCATCGTCGAGGGCATGAACATGGGGTTCCTGCTGCTGGCGTTCAACCAGATCTCCAACAACATGGGGATGCTGCGCTACACCAGCGGCGGCAATTTCACGATTCCTGCCGTGGTGCGGGGTCCTGGTGGTGTCGGACGCCAACTTGGCGCCGAGCACAGCCAGCGCCTCGAGGCCTATTTCCACGCCGTCCCTGGTATCAAAATCGTTGCGGTCAGCACCCCCACCAATGCCAAGGGGTTGATGAAGGCGGCGATCCGCGACAACAATCCGGTGCTCTTTTTTGAGCACGTGTTGCTGTACAACCTCAGCGAAGACATTCCAGAGGGTGATTACACCTGCGCCCTCGATAAGGCCGAGGTTGTGCGTGAGGGCAGTGATGTCACGATCCTCACCTACTCGCGCATGCGGCACCACTGCCTCAAGGCGGTCGAGCAGCTTGATAAGGACGGTGTCAGCGTTGAACTGATCGATCTGATCAGCCTCAAGCCCTTTGACATGGATGCGATCCGTGCCTCGATCCGCAAGACCCACAAGGTGATTGTCGTCGAAGAGTGCATGAAGACCGGCGGCATCGGGGCTGAGCTGCTGGCGCTGATCACGGAGCACTGTTTCGATGATCTCGATGCCCGGCCCGTGAGGTTGTCGTCCCAGGACATCCCGACCCCTTACAACGGCGCCCTTGAAAACCTCACCATCATTCAGCCCCATCAGATCGTTGACGCAGCCAAAGCCCTGAGCGCCGGTCAGATCTGAAATGGCACGTCAACAGGGGTGGATCGCCCTGATCCTGGCTCTGGCGATAGCTGCTGGGGCCCTGCTGCTGTCCTTTCCGCTGCAACTCGGGCTCGATCTACGCGGCGGTAGTCAGCTGATGCTGCAGGTGATGCCTGCCGGCGCCATCAAGCGTGTGGACCGCGAGCAGCTTGAGGCGGTCAAAGCGGTGCTGGAGCGGCGCATCAATGGCCTGGGTGTGGCCGAGTCCACCCTGCAGACCGTTGGCGCCGATCAGCTGGTGCTGCAGCTGCCCGGCGAGCAGGATCCAACCCGTGCCGCCAAGGTGCTCGGCACGACCGCGCTGCTTGAGTTCCGCGCTCAAAAGCCTGGAACCGAAAAGGACATGCAAGCCCTGCTGCAACTCAAGCGGCAGGCCGCGGCCGTTCTGGCCAGCATCCAACCCAAGACCGCCGCAGACGCAGACCCCACGGCGGGGGGCGCCGAGAGCCCCAAGCCCCCTGCACCTGCTCTGCCTGCTGAGCAACTGGCCAACTCCCTGCGGCAGCTCGATGTGGCGGTCCCTGCAGGCAGCAGCGAGAGTGAACAACTTGAGCTTCTGCTGGAAGCCGCCAACCGCCGGATTGTCGCTCTCTATGAGCCGTCGGCTCTCAGTGGCAAGGATCTCACCGGTGCGGGCCGGCAGCAGCAGCAGAGCGGCAGTGGTTGGGACGTCACCCTCTCGTTCAACCGTGAAGGGGGTGACAAATTTGCTGAACTGACGCAGTCGATCGCCGGTACCGGCCGATTGCTCGGCATTGTTCTCGATGGCCGCTCGATCAGCGAAGCCTCGGTGGGACCTGAGTTCCGCTCGGCTGGTATCACCGGGGGCGGAGCCACCATCACCGGTAACTTCACGGCTGAGGAAGCCCGCGATCTCGAGGTGCAGTTGCGCGGTGGTTCCTTGCCGCTGCCCGTCAAGATCATCGAGGTGCGCACCGTCGGTCCCTCGCTGGGTGCCGAAAACATCCGCACCAGCCTGATCGCCGCACTCTCAGGCCTGGCTCTGGTGGCGGTGTTCATGGTGGTTGTCTACCGCCTGCCCGGGCTGGTGGCGGTGGTCTCGTTGAGCTTGTATGGCCTGTTCAATCTGGCGGTCTACGCGCTGATCCCAGTGACCCTGACCCTTCCAGGGATTGCTGGTTTCATTCTTTCGATCGGCATGGCTGTCGATGCCAATGTCCTGATCTTTGAGCGGGTGAAGGAGGAGCTGCGCTCCGGCAACACCTTGATGCGCTCAATCGACAGTGGATTTTCGCTTGCCTTCTCGTCGATTCTTGATGGCCATGTCACGGGCCTGATCAGTTGTGCAGCCCTGTTTGCCCTTGGCACAGGGCTGGTCAAGGGCTTTGCCGTGACCCTGGCGATCGGCCTGCTGCTCAGCCTGTTCACGGCGCTCACCTGCACCCGCAGCATCCTCAGGCTGCTGATGGGCTATTCAGGCTTGCGTCGCAGCACCTACTTCATGCCCTCAGGGCAACTGCCCGGGGGTGCCGTCTGATGGATTCAGCACTCAAGCCACCCTTGCGCTACCTGAGCATCACCCGCCACCGGCGTCTGGCCTGGTGGGGATCGGCCGTGGCCTGCCTGCTCTCTGTTGTGGGCATGGCGTTGTGCTGGCTGAGCCCGGCGATCGGCTTTCCGCTGAGGCCAGGGTTGGATTTCACCGGTGGCACGCAGATTCAGTTGGAGCGGCGCTGCGAGGGCGGCTGCGGTTCGCTCACCGCCAACCAGTTGCAGCGCGACCTGCGGCAGTTGAGCCTCGCGGCTGATCCAGAGACCGGCGCCCCGGCGCCCAACCTCGCTTCTGCCCAGGTTCAGCTGCTCGATGGTGGCCGTTCGGTGCTGCTGCGTTTGCCCGAACTCAGCCCCCTTCAGGCAGCCCAGCTCAGCCAGGGACTCACAGGCGCCCTCGGTCCGCTCTTACCGGACGGCACCGCAGTCAACACAATTGGCCCGACCCTTGGTGATCAGTTGCTCAAGGGCTCGTTGGTGTCCCTGCTGGTCAGCTTTGCAGCGATCGCGCTTTACATCACGGTGCGCTACGACCGCATCTTTGCGGCCCTTGCCCTGCTGTGCCTGGCGCACGACATCTTGATCACCTGTGGATTGTTTGCCTGGCTCGGACTGCTGGCCGGGGTGGAGGTGGATTCCCTGTTTGCCGTGGCGTTGATCACCGTTGCCGGGTATTCGGTCAATGACACCGTGGTGGTGTTTGACCGCATTCGCGAGCAGGGCACTGCGCTCAAGAACCTGCCGATGAGCGATCAGGTCGATGTGGCCGTCGATGCCACCTTGACCCGCTCGCTTTACACCTCATTGACGACCCTGTTGCCTTTGATCGCGTTGATTGTCTTTGGGGGCAGCACATTGTTCTGGTTTGCCGTGGCCCTCACCGCCGGCATCGCTGTCGGCAGCTGGTCGAGCATCGGTATCGCCCCCACCCTGCTGCCTCTGCTGTCACGCCGGTGAAGAAGCCAAGCCTTGGGCTTCGCCGGCTGATGCGTGCCCCATCGCCGCTGGTGATCGCCCTGGGGGCGCTGAGTCTGTGGGATCTGCGCATCGAGTTGCAGTTGCTGGCCCAGCACTTCACCTTCACGGGGCTGCGCGAGGCAGCATTGGCCCATCCACTGGCTGTGGTGGTGTTGTTGCTGTTGCCGACGCTGCAGCGCCTGCTCAGCTCCAGCGGTCCATCAGCTCTCTGACGACCACTTGCTGGCAGATCACCTGCAGCACCACCACCAGGGGCAAGGCCAGCAGCACGCCTGGCAGGCCCAGCAGGGCCCCCAGGCTGAGCTGGGCCATCAGCGCCACCGTCGGCAGCAGGTTGACCGTCTGGCTCAGCAGCAGGGGCGTGATCACAAACGCCTCCAGGTTCTGCAGAGACAGGCGCAGCACCAGCACCTGCAGCACGGCCCCCGGTGACACCAGCAGCGCAATCGCCAATGGCAACAGGGTTGCCACGGTGGGCCCGATCGTGGGTACGAAGGTGAGCAGCCCACAGACCAGGGCGCTCAGCAGGGCCAGGGGAATCTTGAGCAGGGCCAGCCCGGCCCAGGTGAGCACAAACACGCTGATGGCCGAGAGCGTCATGCCGGCCAGCCAACCACCGAGGGCGTGGCGGCACTGTCCCAGCAACTCCTGCATCGAACCCCGATAAAAGCTTGGGGTGACCGCCACCACCAGGCGTTGGTGCGCCCTTGGATTGAGCGCCAACAGGATGGCGAGCAGAACCATCAGCAGCAGCTGCACCACGGAGCTGGCGGCCCCGCCTGCGAAGCCGAGCAACTGACTTCCCAGTGGTTGCAGGCGCTGCAACAGCGAGCCATCGAGCAGGCTGCGCTCGAGCTCGGGCGGCCAGCGGACGCCGCGGCTCAGTTGCTCAAGCCGGCCCAGCAGCTGCGGCAGCAATTCGGTGAGCTGTCGCACCTGGTCGATCACCTCAGGCAGCAACAGCTGCACCAGCAGAGTTCCGACAAGGGCACCCACGCCCAACACCAGGGCTAGAGCCAAGGGCCTGTTCAACGGCACCAGGCGCCGCACCGCCGTGATCGGCACATCGAGCGCGACGGCGAGCACCACGGCGCCAAACAACACCAGCAACACCCAGCGCAGTTCCCAGGCGAGCAGAGCCAGAACGATGAGGGCCAGTGCCCCCAGCAGGGTTCTGGCGTTCATGGTTGCAGCCTGGGCCGCTTCCAGGGATCGAGAATGTCGCGGATCACGACCTCACGCAGGATCACCTGGACACAGACCGCCAGCGGCAGGGCCAGAAACAGGCCCAGTGGTCCAAACAGAACCGTAAACAGAAGCTGCGCCGTCAAGGTCAGGCCCGGCAGCAGGCGCAGCTGGTGATGCATCACAGACGGGGTGATCACATAGCTCTCGAGGTTTTGGACAGCGACGTACAGCACCAGCACAGCGAGCGACTTCCAGGGGCTTTCCAGCAAGGCCACCGACATCGGAAAGATGGTGCTCAGCGTTGGCCCGACGTTGGGAATCACATTCAGCAACCCAGCCAAAACAGCATTGGCGGCGACCAGCTTGACGCCCAGCAACGACAACCCGATGGCAGCCAGTGTGCCCACACACAACGAGCTCAGCGCGACGCCCACAACCCAGGCGCTGAGGGCATCACCGCACTGGATCAGGACCTGCCTGAAGCGCCGCCTGTAGAACGATGGCACCAGCAGCACGCTCACCTCGCGGTAAGCCGCGGGCTGGGCCGCCAGCATCAGCGCAACGGCGATCACGAACAGACCCTGCACCAGGCCGCTGCCTAGGTTGCCGGCCAGGCCCAGCAGCCGGTTGGCACTGCCGCCTAGATCGGGCTTTTGATCGAGACTGTCGCGCAGCCAGCTGATCCCGGCGTCGTCGCGGCCGTAGAGCATCTGGCTCACGCTTGCCATGCTGTTGCGCACCAGACGCAACAGCTCGCTGGCCGCTTCAGGCAACTTGCCCAGCAGCTGCGAAAACTGGTCAACAAAGGGCGGGATCACGGCGGTCGCGATGATCCCCAGCACCAGGCTGACTAGTGCCAGGCTGATCAGCAGGGCCCACGGCCGAGCGACCTGCAGCCGTGTACGCACCGAGCCCACCAGGGTGCACAGCGCTGTGGCCAGCACGATCGCGGCAAACAGGTGGATCAGGCTCTCGCGCAGACTCCACAGCAGCGCCGTAGCCGCAACCAGGGCGATGACACCAAGCCACTGCGCCGGTTTCACAAGCGTGCCCTCAGTCCTCAGGAGCGGCTTCTGTGGCCCCGCCATCGTCCTGGCTGCCGCTGAAGCCCAGATCGTGACTGTCGGCGTAGCGCTGGGCAAAGCGCATGAAGCGCTCGAAATCCTCGTTGTTCTTCCAGGTGTAGGTCGCCTCGAGGGCACTGGCTTTGCCGTTGACAAAGCGTGCTTTGACTTCGCGGGTGACCAGGGTGCCTTCGTCGTCGACCAGAAACATGCCCGTGATGTCGCCCATGGTTTCAGGGGCGAGCGCATCGGGTTGCTCAAAGACAAACAGAGCCTGGCCGGTGCGGCCGTCGCGTGAGCGGGTCAGCCGAATGTCAGGTACGACCGGTTCATCGACGCCGCGAAAGAACTGAATGGCAGCGCCCATGACTGATCCAGAAAGAGCAATGTTAATCGAGCCTCCAGGCCCCTCCTGATTGCCACTGCAGCAACTGCGCAGCCAGGCTCGCATCGCACTGGTTGCTGCCATCGAGTTGCAGTCTGGGAGCCTGACTGCGGCCCAGCAGCTCGTGGTCGTAGCACCGGTCGTAGTAGTCGAGCATCTGGCGGCATGCCGCTGCCATGTCGCCGCTGGCGATCGCTTCGAGTGCCAGCGCCGTGCGTTGGGGGCCCAGCCGCTTGCTGATGCGGCGCGTGGCTTCGCTGAGGGCTGCTTCACCCTGATCGCCGTACACACCAACCAGCCGCTGCACCCGTTCGTCATCACGGCGTTGCAGCTCCACCACGGGCGCCTGCTGCATCTGGCGCCACAGTCCGCCGGGTATGCGGCAGCGGCCGACCTGCGCGCTTTCGGCTTCAAGCCAGAGTGGTGCTGACAGGGCACTGCAGCGCCACAGCGCCATGGCGAGGCGGTTTTCAAAGTGTTCCGTGCTGGGCTGCGGCGCCATGCCAAGCCCCCCGAAGCTGCTGCCGCGATGGTGCGCCAGGCCTTCAAGGTCAATCACGGATCCGCCCTGGCTCTGCAGGGCCTGCAGCAGTTCGGTCTTGCCACTGCCGGTGCGCCCGCCAAGCAGCACCAGCGGCCAGGGCTCCTCAAAACGCGCCAGCACCCAGCGTCGAAAGCTCTTGTAACCGCCATCGAGAAGCTGGCAGTGCAGCCCTGAGGTCTCTGCCAGCCAGGCAACGCTGCCTGAGCGCAGGCCGCCGCGCCAGCAGTAGAGCCTCAGCGCAGTTGTGTCCCCGCCTGCCAGGCCGAGCAGGCTGTTGGCCATCTGTGCCAGACGCGGCCCCACCAGCTCCAGCCCCTGCAGCACTGCAGCGCTGCGGCCCTGCTGTTTGTAGAGCGTGCCGATGGAGCTGCGTTCCGCGTCGTCGAACAGCGGCAGGTTGAGGGCCCCAGGCAGATGTCCCTGGCTGAATTCAGCGGGACTGCGCACATCGATCAACGGGCCAGGCGCGGCCAAAAAGGCGTCAACCGTTAGCGGCGGTTGGCTTGGCATCAGCCCTGGGGCATCGGTCTCAGCTGACATAGTGGGCGCAGATTGGCCGCCTCGGCATCCCATGCTCTCCGGTCCTCCGGCTGCCACCGCGACTGCTGAGCAACTGCTGGACCGATTTTTGGCGGCCTCCGAGCGCCAGCGCCGCTCCCTGTTGCCCCAACTCGAGGCGCGTGCCACCGAATTGGTTGCCCACATTCCCGACCGCCTGCAGCGCTGTGACCCCGATGCTGACGATTGGGCTGCGGGCTTCTTGATTCAGGTGCTGCTTGCGACGATCAGCACCGATGCGCAGCAGCACTGGTGGCAGCAGCATCCCAACGGCTGGCTTCATGTCACCTCGGCGGCAGGCGTTGATCTCGTGCCGCTGCAACGGTCGCTGGTGGAACTGGATTTTGAGCAGGCCGACCGCCTCACCAGTGCCCTGTTGCGCCAGTTGGCTGGCCCAGCTGCCGAGGCCCGCGGTTACGTCTATTACAGCGAAGTGCCGCCGATGCCGGCGGTTGATCTGCAGAGCCTTGATCGCCTGTGGCTGGTGTACTCACGGGGTCGCTTCGGCTTTTCCGTGCAGGCCCGTCTGCTGCAGAGCTGCGGTGGCCGTTGGGACAGGCTCTGGCCGCGCATCGGCTGGAAAACGGCAGGTCTTTGGACGCGTTACCCGGGTTCGTTCACCTGGACCCTTGAGGCGCCTGAAGGGCACATGCCCCTGGTCAACCAGTTGCGGGGTGTGCGCCTGATGGATGCCCTGCTCAATCACCCCGGACTGCAACAGCGCGTGTGAGGCCCAAGAGAGGGGGCACCGTCCGGTTTAGGGTCAAGACATGGCTGCGGTTTCGGCCCGGTGAAGACCCTGCGCTGGTCTGATTTCATCACCCCCTCCACCCTGCAGCTCGCGCCGCTGCTTGACCTGTTGCTTGAGCCTGTGCGCTGTCATGAGCTGCAGTCCAAGCTGCAGCTTGGACTGCAGGAAGCGCTGGTCAATGCCGTACGACATGGCAATGGCTGCGACCCGAGCAAGTGCGTGCGCATCCGCCGTATCGAAACCCCACGCTGGTGGATCTATCAGGTCCAGGACGAAGGGCCAGGACTACCGCTTCAAGGCCGCAGCGCCTGCCTGCCCACCGACTGTGATGCCACAGGTGGTCGCGGCCTGTTTTTGATCCATCACTGCTTCGATGATGTGCGCTGGAGCCGCCGCGGCAATCGGCTGCAGCTCGCCGTCAGCCGCTCGACCTCTACCGCCGTCCGCAGCCTGGATCGCTGATTTCATGCCGCAGCCAGCGCTCCGCATGCTCGAGCAGCTCGAGTGAACGCTGCCGAGCACCTGAAGCATCAGCCGATCCTGCCGGATCGTCCGCGATGAGGTGCACCAGCGCTGCGGCCAGTTGCTCGGCCGCCCGCCGTGATCGGTCGTTTTTGAGCCGGTGCCAGTCGCGTTCAGCAATGCTGAGCTGGCGCTGCAGCGCGATCGCCTGCTCAAGGGCACCACTGGGCCAATCGCCCCGCCGGTCGCTCACGTTGCTTCTCAAGCGATGAAACCGCGCCATCCTGGCGTGAGCTGATCCACAGTCGATGCGCGCGCAGCGATCGCTATCTGGCCTGCAACCGCCGCGTGTGCTGCATCAGTTGGCCGCGCTGATGAGCCTGCCCGTTCAGACCCGCGGCAGCAGTGGTGTTGCGTTGCGGCGTCAGCGCCAGCGCCTGGCCCTGGCTCAGCGGTTGCTCGAGGCCATGCCGCCTGAGCTCTTGCCTGCCGGGGGGGCTGAGCGGTTCTGGCGCGTCCTGCGCTGGGGCGGGCTGGGCATGCTGCTGGCCTGGCTGCTGCAGCGTTAAGCCCATTCAGCGCGGTTTGCGTGCCTGCCAGACCCGGCTCATGAAGTGCGAGGCGCCGCTGATCGCCTCAAAGCCAGCCTGCTTGAGGCGTTGGTCGATGTCGTCGCGGATGTAGTCGGGGTAGTAGGGCTCGTGGAAGGCTTTGCGGAAGTTGTCCATCACCAGCTCGAACTGGGGTGAATCAGCCAGCTGCACCGAATCGGCCAACACCAGCACTCCGCCCGGTTCCAGCAGCCGGAAGCAGTCGTTGAGCACGTTCTGGCGCGCTTCGGCGGGTAGCTCGTGCAGCAGGAAAACGCAGCTGATGCCCTGCATGCTGGCGTCGGCAAAGGGCATGCTCTCGCCATTGCCCTGCACCAGCTGTGGCAGCTCGCCTGGCAGCTGACTCAGCCAGCGATTGGCCTGCCGCAGGTAGGCATGGGACAGATCAAGGCCGACCAGCTGGGCCTGGGGCAGCGCCCCACGAATCTGGCGCAGGGTGCGGCCCGTACCGGTGGCCACATCGAGCACGCGCAGCTGCGAGGCCGGGCGGTCTGCAAAGGCACGAAGACCTTGCACCAGTGGGCCGAGCACCCGGCGGCGCATCGGGTCTGCATTGCCGTTGAACAGGATTTCGACCTGCAGGTCGTACAGAGAGGCCGAGGTGTCGCTCAGGTACCCGTCACTCTGATGGTGAAAGTTCTGTAGGTAGTACTCCGGATAGGCCTGGAGATCGACGTCATCGGGAAGGTCCTTGACGTTGCGCTCGCGCCTGCGGTTCCAGGTGCGCGGGGTGTCCAGCCATACCAGTGGGTAGCGCGCTGCCCAGTCGAGCCAGGGGGCATCAAACAGCAGCGAGGCTGGGTACAGGCCCCGTTCTGCCTCCTCCCAGTCCAGGTCCTGCAGCTGGTCCATTGACGCTTTGATCTGACGGAACAGCCCTGGCGAAACCGGTTCGGTCTTGGGCGATCCCTCCGGCGCCACCAGGGTCATCAGCCGTGTGCTGGCTTCCTTGTGCACCAGCCCGAGCAGGCCTTTGCCCTGCTGCATGGTCTGGTAGGCGAGCTTGGTCAGCAGATCGGCCATGACGTGGGTGCGACAACGTCGTCAGTCGAGGCCATTCCAACGGATCGTGGGCCCGAGCGCGTTCCTCGCTGGACCACTCACCCAGACGGCTTGCCGGCAGTGAGGTTTCGCTTTGGCGACGACACAACAAAAAGCCCCCTGCACGCAGGGGGCTTGCTGATGACGGTCTGAGCGTTGCCGTGCTGAGCTGCCGATCAGGCGTCGTAGTACATCACGAACTCGTGGGGGTGGGGCCGCTGACGCAGTTGCTGCACCTCTTCGTACTTGAGGGCAATCCAGTTGTTGATGAAGTCTTCGGTGAAGACGCCCCCAGCCAGCAGGTAGTCCTTGTCGGCATCGAGAGCTTCCAGTGCTCCATTGAGCGAGGCCGGCACGGTCGAGATCTTGGCCAGTTCTTCGGCCGACAGCTCGAACAGGTCAACGTCGGTGCCATCACCGGGGTCGATCTGGTTCTTGATGCCGTCGATGCCGGCCATGAGCATGGCGGCAAAACCCAGATACGGGTTCGAGAGGGCATCACCCGAGCGGAACTCGAGGCGCTTGGCCTTGGGGCTGGGGCCGGTGAGCGGAATGCGCACCGCGGCCGAGCGATTGCCCTGGCTGTACACCAGGTTCACCGGTGCTTCAAAGCCGGGCACCAGGCGCTTGTAGCTGTTGGTGGTGGGATTGGTGAAGGCCAGGAAGCTGGGCGCGTGCTTGAGCAGACCGCCGATGTACCAGCGGGCTGTCTGAGACAGGTTGGCGTAGGTGCCTTCGCCGAAGAACAGCGGATTGCCACCCTTCCACAGGCTCTGGTGCACGTGCATGCCGCTGCCGTTGTCGGCGAACACGGGCTTGGGCATGAACGTGGCGGTCTTGCCGTACTTGCGTGCAATGTTGCGCACCACGTACTTGTAGATCATCACGTTGTCGGCCGCGCTGATCAGCTCGGCGAACTTGATGCCGAGTTCGTGCTGGGCCGTGGCCACCTCGTGGTGCTGCTTTTCGATGGGGACGCCAAGGCTGCCCATGGTGAGCAGCATCTCGGTGCGCATGTCCTGCAGCGTGTCGTTGGGGGCGACGGGGAAGTAGCCCTCCTTCAGCTGAATCTTGTAAGCGAGGTTGCCGCCCTCCTCCTGGCGGGCGGTGTTCCAGGGCGCTTCGATCGAATCGACGCTGTAGAAGCTGCTGCCGCTGCCTGAGGTGTAGCGGACGTCGTCGAAGACAAAGAATTCGGGCTCAGGGCCGAAGTAAGCCGTGTCGGCAATGCCCGTGGTGCCCAGGTAATCGAGGGCCTTCTGGGCCAGGGCGCGGGGGCAGCGTGCATAGGGCTTGCCGCTGCGGGGCTCCTGGATCGAGCAGATCAGGCTGAGAGTCTTGTGGCTGTAGAAGGGGTCGATCCAGGCGGTGTTGGGATCGGGCACCATCGCCATGTCCGACTCATTGATCGCTTTCCAGCCGCGGATCGATGAACCGTCGAAGGCCACGCCACTGGTGAAGGCATCGGCATCGATCAGGTCCTCGCAAACGGTCAGGTGCTGCCATTTGCCGTGCAGATCGACGAACTTGAGATCGATCAGTTCGATCCCTTCGTCTTTGATCATGCGAAGGACGTCTTGGGCTGTTTTGGCCATGACACGGGAAGGGGATGATGCCGCATCTCGGGCGGCTTGCAGCGGACCGTACGGATCGCCGGTGCCCTGGTTTTGTATCAGAGGTAACTCTTTTTGCTCTTCCCGGGCCGATGGCGCCATCAGGCACTTTGCGTAACCGTTTCTGTCAACTTGCCCAGATCCCCGCTCGCATCAGGGTTTTCCAGGGCCTGCGGTGCTAGTTTGCGGCCGCTGCAGCGACCCCTTCGACCTGCCATGCGCGATGCCATCACCGGTCTGATAGGCCGCTACGACCAACTTGGTCGGTACCTGGATCGCGAGGCCATCGACCGCATGAACGGCTATTACGCCGAGGCGGCTGATCGCCTTGCTGTGGTTGAGCTGATCAATCGTGAGGCTGCTGAGATTGTGCGTGAAGCTGCCCAGCGTCTGTGGTTAGCGGATCCCGAGCTGATCCTGCCTGGCGGAAACGCCTACACCACCCGGCGGCTGTCGGCTTGCCTGCGCGACATGGATTATTTCCTGCGCTACGCCAGCTACGCCCTGGTGGCCGATGACGTCACGATGCTCAATGAGCGTGTGCTCAATGGCCTTGACGACACCTATAAGAGCCTGGGCGTGCCCACCGGCCCCACCGTACGCAGCATCGCCCTGTTGGCCGATGTGGTCTGCGAAAAGGCTGCAGAAGCCAATCTGTCGGTTGCAACCGGCTGGGTGCGCGCTCCGTTTGAGCACCTCTGCCGCGGTCTGGCTGCCACCAATGTGAGGGCGCGCTGAGCGCCCCTTAGGCTCGCCTGATTGCTCCAGCCCGCCGTCTTGCCTTCCCCCGTGCTGCCCCCCGTCAATTCCAGTCATCGTCGGGCCCTTGATCCGATCAACACCCCGTCACGTCTGCTGTTGGGTCCAGGCCCGTCGAACGCCCACCCGACGGTGCTTGAGGCGCTGAGCCGGACCCCCATCGGCCATCTCGATCCGCTGTACGTGGAGTTGATGGGCGAGGTGCAGGAGCTGCTGCGCTACGCCTGGCAGACCGAGAACCGGCTCACCATTCCGATGAGCGGCACCGGCAGCGCGGCCATGGAAGCCACCCTGGCCAACACGATCGAGCCTGGTGACACCGTGCTCGTGGCGGTCATCGGCTACTTCGGCCTGCGCCTGGCCGACATGGCCGGTCGCTACCGCGCCAACGTCATCACGATCGAAAAGCCCTGGGGCGAAGCCTTCTCGCTGGCTGAACTGGAGCAGGCCGTGGCCACCCACAAGCCCACGATCCTGGCGATGGTGCATGCCGAAACCTCCACAGGTGTGTGCCAGCCGATGGAGGGCATCGGTGATCTTTGCCGTGCCAACGACTGCCTGCTGTTGCTCGACACCGTGACCTCGCTTGGCGGCGTGCCGCTGTTTCTCGATGCCTGGAAGGTTGATCTGGCTTACAGCTGCAGCCAGAAAGGGCTGAGCTGCCCGCCCGGACTGGGTCCCTTCACCATGGGTCCGCGGGCTGAGGCCAAGATGATGGGCCGCAGCGGCAAGGTGCCCAACTGGTACCTCGATGTGACCCTGCTCAACCAGTACTGGGGCAGTGATCGGGTGTATCACCACACCGCCCCGGTCAACATGAACTTCGGCATGCGCGAGGCCCTGCGCCTGTTGGCCGACGAGGGGCTTGAGTCGGCCTGGGCACGTCACCGCAGCAATGCCGAGCGGCTCTGGGCCGGGCTTGAGCGTCTCGGGCTGGAGCTTCACGTTCCCGAGCACCTGCGCCTGCCCACCCTCACGACCGTGCGCATCCCAGAGGGTGTCGATGGCAAGGCGTTCAGCCTGCACCTGCTCAACACCCATGGCATCGAAATGGGTGGGGGCCTTGGCGCCCTGGCTGGCAAGGTTTGGCGTATCGGGCTGATGGGTTACAACAGCCAGCCTGAAAACGTTGATCGACTGCTCAATTTGCTGGAGCGCGACCTGCCCGCGTTTCGCACCGGCAGCGCTGCAGCGGCGCCTCAGCCGGTGGCCGCGCTCTGACGGCGCCGCTGCTTGAACCAGTTGCTGAGCTGATCGCTGGCCTGCTGGCCCAGCACTCCACCGATCACGTCCATGTGGTGGTGAGCGCTGGAATCGTTGGCCAGATTCAGGCAGCTACCCAGGGCACCCCGCTTGGGGTCTAGGGCTCCATAGACCACCCGGCCCACGCGCGCCTGCACGAGCGCACCGGCACACATCGGACAGGGTTCGAGCGTCACAACCAGCGTGCATTGGTTGAAGCGCCAATCCCCCAGCGTCCGTGAGGCCTGTGCCAGCGCGATCAGTTCGGCATGGGCCAGGGGGTCGTTGGCTCGCTCTCGCCTGTTGCTGCCCCAGCCGATGCAACGTGAGCGTTCGTCCAGGACGATCGCTGCCACCGGAACCTCCCCCTGCCTGCCGACCGCATCGGCACAGCGCAGCAGGCGCCCCATCCACTGCTCGAGCTGCGCGACGTCCGGGGGAATTGCATCCATGGCTTCGTTGTAGCTGAGCATGACAAGCGACAATGGGCGCCTTGCGATCGTCACCCGTTGGCCGTTGCGCCCCCAGTCACACGGGCGATCCCTGCCCTGCCATTTGCCAGCCCCGAGCAGCTTGACCCCAGGCTGGAGGAGCTTCTGGCCGGTGCCAGTGCACAACTCAGCCGCTGGCTGGCGAGTGCCACAAGCCGACCGCCGCTGCCGCAGCTGGCCCTGATTCCCGAGGTCAGCCCGCAGGCAACGGGCCTTGAGCCCATGCGGCTGTTGGCTGATCTTCAGCTGGTGATGGATGGCGCCTACAACCCGAACCATCCGGGGGCGCTGGCTCACCTGGATCCGCCGCCCCTGCTGGCCTCGATCGCCGCAGACATGGTCTGCGCAGGCCTCAACAACAACCTGCTGGCCGAAGAGCTTTCGCCCAGCCTCAGCCGCCTCGAGCGCAGCCTCTGCACCTGGTTGGCCGAGGCCGTCGGCCTGCCCGACGGTTCGGGTGGGGTTCCCGCCAGCGGCGGCAGCCTCTCCAATCTGATGGCGCTGGTGACCGCTCGGGTCAGCCGGGGGCTGCAGCACTGCAGCGAGGCTGTGGTGCTAGCCAGTGCAGATGCCCACGTGTCGCTGGGCAAGGCCCTCATGGTGATGGGCCTGCCGCCAGAGGCGCTGCGCCGCGTGGCCGTTGATGCCAACGGCCGCCTCGATGTTGCAGCGCTCGACGAGCAGCTGGCCAGCTGCCAGCAGCAGGGGATCCCAGTGCTGTCGGTTGTGGCGACCGCCGGCACCACCGTGCGGGGTGCGGTCGATCCACTGCCTCAGATCGCGGCGCTGTGTCGCCGATACGGCATCTGGCTGCATGTCGATGGGGCTATCGGCGCGGTCTACGCCCTGGCCGGCGACCATGCGCTGCGGGTCGAGGGCCTCGGCCTGGCTGATTCGCTGACGGTGAACCCACAGAAACTCCTGGGCATCACCAAGACATCGTCCTTGCTGCTGCTGGCGCAGCCCGAACTGTTGCATCGCGCCTTCGCGACCGGCCTGCCCTACATGGAGAGCAGCTGGGGCGGAGGCCATGGCGGTGAATGCGGCCTGCAGGGCACCCGTCCGGCAGAGATTCTGAAGCTTTGGCTCGGGCTCAGGCAACTTGGCCTCAGCGGTATTCAGGCCATTGTTGATGGTGCGATCGAGCGGCGTCGCACCCTGGCTCGCTTGCTGGCACCTGCAGCCGGACTGCAGCTGCGCCAGGGCTGTCTGCATCTGCTGGCCATGACGCCCCATGCCCAGAGCGCCGTTGCCGCCGATCACTGGAGTCTGACCACCCGCCAACAGCTGCTTGAAGCCCAGTTGATGCTGTCGCGTCCGGTCTATCAGGGCCGCCACCACCTCAAGGCGGTGCTGGGTAACCCCCACACCAGCGAGACGCAGCTCGAGCGGCTCGCCAGCATTGTCACCGCCAGCCTGGGGGAGTGCTCATGACGCGCTCGCGCGGCCGCTGGGTGGCGGTGATCACCGGTGCCCTCTCGATTCTCATCGGCGTTGCCTACCTGGTGCTGATCACGCTGCTCGACAGCCGCGGCCCCTTGCTGCCGCCACCACCTGAGGCATTGGGACTCAGCGCTCCTGCGGCCTCGGTGGCAGTTGCTTCTCCTGCTGGCGCTTCAGCGGCTCGACCACCTGGCTGATCGCGCGCTCAAGAAACCGCCTGAGCTCAGCGTCACGGCGGCTGAGGTCGTACTGGCGTTGCACCACCTCCTGCATGCCGCCATCACCCCAGTCTTGGTTCTGGGCGAAATAGGTGATGAAACTGAGCCCTGCCACCCGCGTCAGCCAGGCGGCGCTGACGGCCTGAACGGCCCTGGCGATCAGCAAGGCAGGCAGGTTGAGACTCAGACTCGCGCTCAACAGGCTGACGCCGCCTTTGACCAGCCCCAGCGCGGCCAGGGTGCGGCCGACCGAAAGCGCAAGCTCCTGGGCGGTGTCGCGGCTTAGCTGGATGCCATAGACGCGGGCGATTTCGATCACCATCTGGGCATTGACAGCGGCTGTGCCCAGCAGATCGAGCCCCGGCAGTGGTGTGACCGCCAGCACGCCTGCCCCGATCCACATGGTGCGATCAACGATCGCTTCAGCATCGCTTTGGCGCTGGCGGGCCAGGAGTCCCTGGCTGGCTTCGCTGAGCCGGCGGCTTTGCAACAACAGGTTGTCGGCGATCAGGTCTTCACCCTCCTGGTGCAGCACCGTGGCGATGCGCTGCAGCAGCGCGTCGACCTCAGCCGGCGGCTGCAGGGGTCTGCCACCCGGCCGGGGGACGCTCTGTGGGGCGGCGCTGGTGGCGATCACATCGGCCGCATCGATCAACCCGCGGCTGCGCTGGCGCAGCAGGCCCAGCAGGCGACTTTCCTCCTGTTCGCCGCGCAGGTCGCACTTGTTGAGCACCAGCATCAGCCGCTTGCCGAGGCTGGCCAGGGTTTCAAACACCTGCAGTTCGCTGGAGCGCAGATCACCATCAACCACCAACAGCAGCAGGTCGGCCTCTGCTGCGAGTTGGCGGGCGGTGCGTTCCCGCCCTTGCCCGCCATCGCCAGCTTCGAGAATGCCTGGGGTGTCGATCAGCCAGATGGCGCGCTGGAGTCCGCGCAACCGCAGCCTGTAGCGCTGGCTGGTGGCCGTGCTGCCCATCGCCGGGCCAACCGTGCCGACCAGGTCCTGAAGCAGGGCACGGATCAACGAGGTCTTGCCCGTTGACCCAGCCCCAAAGACGACCAACTCAAGATCACCGCGCTCCAGCTCCTGGGTCATGCGCGCGCGTTCTGCCTCGAGCACCTGCCGGGACATGGCGTCACGGACCCGCTCCAGGGTCTGATCAATGGCTTCAAGGTTCTGGCGGGCGGCGTCGCGCCTGTTGGCCGGCGCGGCGGCAGTGCTGCTCTCTGCAGAACCGGGCCGGGCCGAACCCGGCCAGACCCCCCGTGCCACAAGCCATGGCCTGAGCCAGGGCCAGAGCACCTGCAGTACCACCAGCACAAGCACCAGAGCCAGCAGGGCCATCACCGGGCCCACCAGGCCATAGGGCAGCACGGCGCTGAGCTGCCACATCAGCTGGTTGATGGCCTGCAGCACCATGCCCACCACCACCAGAGCGGCCAACAGGCCGGCCAGGAGCAGCCACAGGCGATTGCGCATGTTCACAGGTTCAGCCTCGGCCTGCGGCGATGATCTCGCTCCACAGGGCGGCGGCAAGGGCGCTGCTGGCCCGGGTCGGGCGGTTGTCGTCGTTGCCGAGCCAGATGCCGACGACCCAATGGCGATCGGGCTCCAGGCCGACAAACAGCAGATCTCGGCTGTCGTTGGTGGTACCGGTCTTGCCCCCTTCGTTGCCGCCCCGATACGCGGCCCTACCGGTTCCTTGACGCACGACGGCCTGCAGCATGCCCTGCAGCTGGCTGCTGACCTTGACGCTGGTGGCCCTGCGACCAGGACTGGCCAGCAGTGGGGCCTGATCGGCGGCCTGGCGGCAGCGCTTGTCGGCAGGGCCCTGGCAGCCCTCCGCATCGGTGAGCCGCCTGATCGTGCGTGGGGCGTGCCAGATGCCCCCATTGGCAATCGCCGCGTAGGCGCTGGTGAGCTCGAGCAGGGTCACTTCGCTCTGGCCCAAGGCCAGACCGGGTACCGCCTGCAACGTGGAGTTGATGCCTAGATCGCGTGCCTTCTGGACGAGCGATTCGAGTCCAACCCGGCGCGCCAGGCGCAGGGCTGCGGTGTTGCTGCTGCTGGCCAGCGCTGTTGTGAGGCTCAGCGTGCCGCTGCAGGTTGAGCTGTAGCGGATCCCCCCCCAGGCAAGGGGGTCACAGCTCACCGTGGAGCCGGGTGTCATACCTCGTTCGAGGGCGAGGACATACGGCACCAGCTTGAAGGTGCTGCCGGGTTGCCTGAGCGCCATGGAGGCCCGGTTGAACTGGCTCTGGCGGTAGTCGCGTCCGCCGGCGATGGCGAGGATGGCGCCATTGCGTGAATCGAGCACCACGACTGCGCCCTGATCGATGGCCAACCCTTTGTGGCGCTCCAGCCAGCGCCGCAGCACCTGCTCGACCTGCTGTTGCAGGGCCAGATCGAGATGCGTATCGACCAGATAGTTGCCCTCTGCGGCGGCCTGCGCTCCCACCAGTTGTGCGAGATCACGGCGCACCTGATCGGTGTAAAAGGGGGCTCCGCGCAGCGCCGGATTGCTGCGGCAGGCCTGCGGGGCAATCACGACCGGCGCGCGGCTGGCCCGGCGGGCTCGATCGTCGCTGATGCGTCCAGTGGATGCCATCTTGCTGAGCACCTGATTGCGCGACGCCAACGCCCCTTCTGGGTTGATGCAGGGGTCGTAGCCGTTGGGCGATGGCAGCAGGCCCACCAGCAAGGCTGCCTGTTCAAGGTTCAACTGTTTGGCAGAACGGCCGAAGTAGTGCTGTGAAGCATCCTCAAACCCCCAGCCCACACCCAGGTACACCCGATTGAGGTAGCTCAGCAGCAGATCGCGTTTGCTGTAGCGGGCTTCAAGCTGAAGCGCCACCAGCAACTCACGCCACTTGCGCAGCAGGGTCTGGCCATCGCCGACTTCATCGGGATAGAGGCTGCGGGCCAGCTGCTGGGTGAGGGTGCTGCCGCCCTGCAGCACGCGTCCGCCCAACAGATTGGTCACCAGGGCGCGAGCGGTGCCGATCGGATCGACGCCGGGGTGCCACCAGAAGCGGCTGTCTTCGCTCGCCAGCAAGGCATTGATCAGCTCAGCCGGGTAGCTGCTCAGGCCGCCCAGTTCGCGGTGCTTGAGCGTGTCGACACTGCTGATCGCCCTGCCTTGGCGGTCGTAGAGCGCGAGTGGGCCGCGCACGGTGGCCAGACTCCCCCGAATCGGCATCAACCACGCCGACAGCAACAGCAGGATCCCGCCCAAGCCAAGGGCGCTCAAGATCGTCACGCCGGCGGCGCGGCGCAGCTGCTGCAGCTCGCGCAACGGTGGATTGCTGAACACCAGCTCCGGCAGGTCACGCTGCTGCGGCGGGCCCAGGCGAACGCGATCACCATCGCCAAGCAACAGCTCGCGGATGCGGCGTCCCTGCCACCACAGCCCGTTGGTTGAGGCGTTGTCTTTGAGCAGCCAACCAGCGCGGCCGTGCTCGAGCTGGGCGTGCTCGCGGCTGATGGCGGCATGCTCGATCACGAGCTCACAGCCGCTGTCGCGTCCAATGCGGTAGCGCCCCGGGATCAGCACCTCGCATTGGCTGCTGCCATCGGCGAGCTGGATCAACAGGCGTGGCTCGGCAGGCGCGCGCCAGCGCTGCCAGCGCTCAAGCCAGTGCTGTCGCAGCGCCTCAACCGTCATGTGGGGCTCTGTTGCTGCAGAGATCGATGGCAAATGCCAGCACAGCCAGATTGATGGCGACATCGGCCACGTTGAACACGGGGAAGTCAATCGGCACAAGAGCCAGAAAGTCGACCACGGCCCCATGGCTCCAACGATCTAGGCCGTTTCCGGCAGCCCCACCGAGCAACAGGCCAATCGCCACGCTCTGCCAACGCCGCAGCTGGTGTTGCCGCCACAGCCAGAAGCCAACAACGATCACCACCACGGCGCTGATCAGCGCCAGCAACGGTTGGGCCTGGCTCAGCATGCTGAAGGCGGCGCCGCGGTTGTACACCAGCTGATGGGCGAGCAAGCCCGGGATCCAGGGCCTCAACACGCCAACGGGCAGGCTCTGCTCGGCCCAGGCCTTGCTGATCTGATCCAGCACAACGACGCCAACAGCCAGCAGGGTGGCTTGCAACCGGGATGGGCAGCGCAGCGGCTTGTTCATGGATTGAGTTTCAAGCCACGCCGCAGCAACCAGGCCAGCAAGGCGACCGCACAGCACAGCAGCATCTGCATGGCGAGCGGCGCCAGCCCGTAGCTGATCAGCAACTGCGGCAGGCGCTGCGGCCAGCGACCCGCCACGGCTCCCAGCAGCAGATTGAGCAGGCCAACGACTTGCAGCACCACGACACCCAGCAGGCTGATGCCAAACAGGCGCAGCAGATCATCCATGCCTTCCTGCCGTGCCAACCGTCCTGTCAACCAGGCCGCTGGTACGAAGCCCACCAGGTAGCCGAAACCTGGATCGAGCACGTAGCCCAGGCCGCCGCCACCTTGAAACACCGGAAGCTGAAACAGACCCAGACTCAAATAGGCAAGGGCGGCGAGCATGGCGCTGCGTGGGCCGCAGACCAAGGCGGTCAGCAACAGCGCCGGCACCTGCAGCGTCATCGGCAGTGGCAGCAGGCTCAGGGGGTCGCTTGCACTGGGCCATGGCACAGCTGCTGTGATCAAGCCGCCGGCCAGGATCAGCATCAGCCCTGCCAGGGCCCCACTCCAGATGGCGATCGTGCGCAAGACGGCTGACGTCGAGACCGAATGAGCCACCATCCTGCTGCAGCTAGGGTCCCAAAGCCAGAGCAAGGCTGCTGATGGATCACGCGGCAGAGGCCATCGACATCGGTGCCCCGGTACGACTGGTAGCAGCGCTGCCCTACCTCAAGAGCGCCGATCCGATGCCGATGTTGCGCCCTGCCGACCTCGTCGGCCCCGATGAGATCGGCCAGGTTGTCGCCCTGCGTTCAGGCGATCAGTTGGCGGTGCGCTTTCGCCGCGGCACCTTTCTGATCGCCCGCAGCAGTCTGCAGATGTGTTGACTCTTGCGCTTGCTGCCTAAGGCCTCGCACTCATCAATGGATGGGACCTGTAGGCCTGCTCAGCTGCCTTGAGACCCTCCGCTGGCCCGCACAGGCTCAGACTCGGCGCGTTGAGATGGGATCGGGCCACCGCCAGCAGGGCGTCTGCGTCCAGAGCGTCGATGCGCTCGAGTGCCTCTGCGATGGCGTCATCGCCAAGGCCAAAGCCCAGCAGCAGGGCCTGGCGGTCGGCAATCTGACTGCAGGTTTGACGGCCCATGGCCTCCTGGCCCCTGTATTTGGCCTTGGCCAGGGCCAGCTGCTCAGGCGTCAGAGGGGTCTCCAGCAGGCGTTGCCATTCATCGAGCAGGACACTGGTGGCTTCGCCGGCTCGATCAACTGTGCTCGACAGGTGCCAGATGAACGGTGTGGGCCCGCGCCGGGCTGGCATGTGCACGCCCACGTCATAGGCAAGGCCGCGCTCTTCGCGCATCACCAAAAACAGGCGACTTGACATGCCAAGGCCCAGATGGGCCTGCAGCAGGCGCAGCGGCAGGTTGTCCCGATCCCCAAGCGGTGGCACGCGGCAACCCAGCATCAGCACCACCTGTTCGGTGTCTTCTGCGTGCAGTGCCAACCCCGGAGCAGCAGCAGGATGGTCCAGCGCCAGTGGTGTGCCTGCCGCGGCGCTGCTCCATGGGCTCAGGCGCAGGTGATCCTCCAGCAGCTCTGCTGTGCCTGGGGGAATGACCCCACAGAGAACCATGGCAGCCCCAGAGCGGCCCAGATCCTGACTGAGCGTCTGCAGGTCGGCGCGTTGGATCGCGCTCAACTCGCCTTCAACCCCTAGCGGGTCGTGCCCATAGGGCCCTGTGCCATAGAGCTGCTGGCGCAGGGCCTCATGGCACAACTGAAACGGATCCTCTTTGAGCCTTTGCAGGCTTTGCAGATTGAGCTGGCGCTCAATGTCGAGCTGGTCAGCCTCCAGCCGCGGCTGCGCCACCATCTCAAGCAGCAGCGGCAACAGCTGCGCGGCATCGCTGCTGGCGCACTTGAGGCTGATCACCAGCGCGTCCTCGATGGCTTCGGCGCGCAGGGCAGCACCAGCGCCCTCGACCAGATCGGCCAAGGCCTCGGCTGAGTGCTGCGCGCAGCCACGGGTTAGCAGACCCGCCAGCAATTGATGGGCGCCGCGAGCACCGCGCTGGTCCAGGCTGCTGCCGCCTGCGATCCACAGGCGCGCCGCCAGCAGCTCAGGGGTCGAGCGATGCTGCAGAGCCAGCTGCAGGCCGCCTCTGAGCTCGCGGTGCTGCCACTGCGACGGGGCCCTGGTCATGCCGGCATCGCCTCCAGCACGCACGCCTTGGCAGGGTCAAGCTGTTCAAAGGCTCGCTCAAGGGCGCCTCTATCAACCGCCTGCAGCAGAGCCAATGGCTCGCTCAGATCAAGCGGCCGCCCCCACAGGGCACTGTTGCCCAGCACCCCGGCGACGCCAGCGGCCGACTCAAGCCCAAAGCGATAGCCGTTGCAGACCAGGCTGAGGCCTCGGCTCAGCTCCTGCTCTGCCGGTGTCGCGGCAATCGCCTGCTCCAGCACGGCATGGACTTCCTGCCTGACCTGCTCGATGTCGGCCGGATCGCAGACGGCCTCAAGCAACGCCAGGCTGCCGAACTCGAGGACCTGCAGATCGAGATCGATGCTTTCAACCAGACGCAGCTGTTCGCGCAGGCGCTCGACCAGACGGCTGCGTCTGCCTTCGGCCAGCAGGCTGGTGGCCAAATCGAGTGCTGCAAGAGCGCCACGATCGGCGGCAGGCGGCAACGACCAGGCCATCAACAACCGTGCGGATTCGAGCCTGGCGAAACTCCTGCGGTGCAGACCAGGGGTGAGCTCAAGCGCTGCCGGTTCTGGCTCGGTGCCTGTGGGCTCCAGCGCATTGAGCGGTGAGTGCTGCAGCGCAGCCAGCAACGGCTCGAGGCGGGCTTGGCCGAGGGCGCCGCACAGCGAGAGCACGCAATGGGCACCGCGGTAGCGACGTTGCTGAAATCGGCGCATCGCCGCCGGGGTGTGAGCCAGCAGCTGGGCTTCTTCGCCCAGGATCGCCCGGCCATAGGGGTGCGCGTTGCAGGCCACTTGCAGCAGGGTCTGCAGCGCCAACTCGTCGGGCTGGTCCTGGCTCTGGGCCAACTCTTCAAGTACCACGCCACGCTCGAGATCAAAGTCGTCGCCGCTCAGCCTCGGTTGCAACACCAGATCGAGCAGCAACTCAGTGGCCTCTGCGGCGGCTTCGGGCGGCACCAGCACGTGGTAGTGCACATCGTCAAAGCCCGTCGCGGCGTTGCTGCTGCCCCCCAGCGCCTCAATGTTCAGATCAAACTCGCCTGCAGCCTGACGCTCACTGCCCTTGAACACCATGTGCTCAAGGAAATGGGCCAGACCATTTTCGCTCGGGCTCTCAAAGGCGCTGCCGGCCTTGCACCACAGATCGATGCAGATGAGGGGCGCCTCGGGCAACTCCAGACTGACGACCTGACTGCCGCTTGACAGCGTTTCGGTGGTCGGCGCTTCTGCTGTGATCGCTCCAGCAGGGGGGGCAGCGGGCAAAACAAAACCCATGGCAAGATCTGCATTCTGCTGGCTGGAAACCACCAATGAGCCTGCATCCGTTGATGGAAGCACTGGCGGAGCGCATCCGCAGCCGCTGGCAGAGCTTCCCGGAGCTGGCCGAGCTGCCGCTGGCCACCGATCTGGCCGAGATCAGCGGCAGCCTTGATGGTGAGGCTCTGTTCATTCGCAATGAACTGGCCCAATGCCGCGGTCTGCGCAAGCTGCATCTGGAGACCGCGCGCCTCGGGGCTGGGCTCCAGATCCTGCACTGCGTCTTCTATCCAGATCCTCGCTATGACCTGCCGGTGTTCGGCGCCGATGTGGTCGCCTCGCCGGCTGGAGTTTCGGCAGCCATTGCGGATCTATCGCCGGTTTGCGGCCAGCTGCCCGATGCCATCGATGCGGCGTTGCTGAGCAACCCAGGCCCGGGCTTTCGCCAGCGACGTGAGCTGCCGCCCTGGGGGTCGATCTTCTCGGCGCATGTTTGCTTCATCCGGCCTGATGGCCTCGATGAGGAAGAGGCCTTTGTGCAGCGTGTCGATCAGCTGCTGGCTCTGGTGCACAACAGCTGCATGAGCGTCTTGCCCGATGCTGCTGATGCGCCCGCTACGGTTGGACGCTGGCAGGGACAACTGAGCTATTGCCGGCAGCAGAAGCGCAACGACAAGACCCGCCGTGTCCTCGAGAAAGCGTTCAACCCGACCTGGGCCGACCGTTACATCGAGGAGCTGCTGTTCGACGATCCACCGCGGCCATGAGCGCTCTGTTGGCGCGCATGCCTCGTCTGGGCTGGATCGCCCTGGCTGGTGTGGGGTCTTTGCTGGTGCTGGTTGCGTTGCTGCGGCCCCAGCCGCGCCGGCTGCAGCCGCCAGCCAACCAGAGCGCTGTTGCCCCTGCTCAAGCCCCAGTCATGCAGGGCGTCGCAGCGCTTGGGCGCCTCGAACCCGCTGGTGATGTGCGCACCCTGGCACCGCCTTCCGGGGGGATGGGCATCAGTCCCCGTCTCGCCGCTCTGCATGTTCGCGAAGGCGATGCCGTGCGCCGCGGCCAGCTTCTTGCCAGTTTCGACAGTCGCGCTGGACTGTTGGCCCAGCGGCAGTTGTTGACAGCCCGCATCAACAGCCTTGTCAACCAGGTGCGTCTGCTCGAGTTGCAGACAGCCCGATACCGCGGCCTCACCCGCTCAGGCGCCAACCCTGCCGGTGATCTGGATGAGCGTGAAATGCTGCTCACCGAGCGGCGCGGTCGCTTGCTCGAAGCCAAGGCCGAACTGAAGCGACTCGCCACCGAGATCGACCAATCCGAGTTGCGCTCCCCGATCGATGGTCTGGTGTTGCGTGTGCTGGTGCAGCCAGGCGAGCGGGCTGATGGCACTGGGATTCTTGAAGTGGGTGCCAACCAGTCCATGGAAGTGGTTGCCGAGGTCTATGAAAGTGACATCGGCCGCATTGCGGTTGGTCAGGCTGTGTCGATCGAAAGCGAAAGTGGTGGCTTCAAGGGCACCTTGCAGGGCAGGGTTGAGCGCATCAGCCCCCAGGTGCGGCAGCGGCAGGTGCTGAGCACCGACCCCAGTGCCGATGCCGATGCCCGCATCGTCGAGGTGCGACTGAGCCTCAATCCGGCAGAAGCGGCGCGGGTGCAGCGGCTCGCAGGGCTCAAGGTGATCGCTCGCTTTCAGCCTTAAGCGATGGCAGCAGCGCCAGTCAATCGTCTGTTGACCGTGTGGCGGGCACGGCGCATTCCCCTGTCCTGGCTGCTGTTGACCCGGCAACCGATGCGTCTTGCTGTGGCGTTGGCCGGGATCGCCTTTGCCGGAATCCTGATGTTCATGCAGCTGGGCTTCCGCGACGGCTTGTTTGAGGCCAGCGTCACCGTGCACAAGCTGTTTGATGCCGATGTGGTGCTGCTCAGCCCGCGCACCATGAGCTCGATCGGCATGGCGAGCTTTCCGCGGCGGCGGCTGATCCAGACCCTGGGCGATGCCGATGTGGCAGGGATCAGTCCGGTCAACTGGAACCTGTTGTTGTGGCGCAACCCCGATGCACGCACAACCCGATCGATCCTGACGCTGGGGTTCGAACCCGACGATCCCATCTTTCTGGATCAGGCGATTCGTAACCAGGCGCCGCTGCTGCAGAACCGAGGTTGGGTGCTCTTTGATGAACGCTCGAGACCCGAATTCGGCCCGATTGCCAGCTGGCTCAAGCAGGGGCGCACGGTCGAGACCGAAGTCTCCGGTCAGCGCATCCGTGTGGCCGGCTTGGTCTCGCTGGGGCCGTCCTTTGGCGCTGACGGCAACATGATCACCAGCCGTGAGACCTACTTCCGCCTGATGCCCACGACCCCAGCCGGGAGCATCGAGCTGGGGTTGTTGCGGTTGCGCCCTGGTGCCGATCCCGAAGCGGTGGCCCGCAGGTTGCAGCGCCAACTGCCCAACGACGTCAGAGTGCTGACCAAAGATGAGTTTGAGGAGCTTGAGAAGACCTACTGGCGTACCAGTACGGCCATTGGCTTCATCTTCACGCTGGGTGCCGCCATGGGCTTCGTGGTCGGCTGCGTGATCGTCTATCAGATCCTGTATTCCGATGTCAGCGACCATCTGCCCGAATACGCGACCCTGATGGCCATGGGATATCGCCTTAGCGGTTTGCTCGGTGTTGTGGCCCGTGAAGGATTGCTGCTTGCTGTGCTCGGGTATGTGCCCGCCTATGTGGCCGGGCAGGGCCTCTATGCCCTGGTGCGTTCCGGCACGCGCCTGCCGGTGGTCATGGACCCGCAGCGTGCCCTGCTTGTGTTCGCCATGATCCTGGTGATGTGCATGGCGTCGGCGGCCCTGGCCATGCGCAAATTGGCCGATGCCGATCCGGCTGAAATTTTCTGAGGCCTCAGCGCACGTACGACATGGCCATTGCTGCCGCCAGCGCCATCGCTTCCGCCTCGCCATCCAGCGCGGCGATCTGCACAGAGGGCCTGTGCCACTGGTTTGGCCGCGGGCAGGCGCGCCGCCAAGTTCTGCAGGAGGTGAACCTGGCGATCATGCCGGGAGAGGTGGTTCTGCTGACCGGCCCCTCGGGCTGCGGCAAGACCACCCTGCTCACCCTTGTCGGTGCCCTGCGGCAGGTGCAACAGGGTTCAGTGCGCCTGTTTGGCAACGAGTTGCACGGTGCCGATCGGGGCCAGCGGCAGCAGCTGCGCCGCCGCATCGGCATGATCTTTCAGGGCCACAATCTGCTGCGCTGCCTGAGCGCCGAGCAGAACGTGCAGATGGGAGCTGACCTACTCAGTGATCTTGCCTACCGGGTGCGTCGCGATCAATCGCGCGAATGGCTGCGTGCTGTGGGCCTTGGCGATCATCTGAGCAAATTGCCCCATGACCTCTCTGGTGGTCAAAAGCAGCGTGTTGCCATCGCCCGCGCCCTTGCCGCCCAGCCGGATCTGCTGCTTGCTGATGAACCCACAGCGGCCCTCGACAGCCGCAGCGGCCGCGAAGTGGTCGAACTGCTGCGCCGCTTGGCGCGCGAGCAGGGTTGTGCCGTGCTGATGGTCACCCACGATCCACGCATCCTTGATGTGGCCGATCGTCTGTTGCGCATGGAGGACGGTCGTCTGTTTGTCGATCAAGTGCCCGCGCCTCTGGGGTCGGTCAGCCAGGCTGCGCTCACCGCCGATGGGTAAGCTTTCAGCAAGCACATTTCAATGGCGTCCATCGCATGGCCAAGCGCAGGAATCTGAAAAAGGAAAAGCAGGAGCGCAACAGGGCCTACGCCCGCAAGTTCAAGAAGCGCAAGCTGCGTGGCGATGGCCGTGGTGAGGGCGCAGGCAATGGCGTCACCGGGACCGCCAACAACGGCGGTGCGGCTGATTGATTCAGCCAGCCCCGTGTGTTGCAGGCTGCTGGGGTGACCTTCGGGGCACCCCTTTTTCATGAGCGAGCTCGCGCATGTTTTTAAGCGTCGTCATTCCCACCTACAACCGGCTACCGATCCTGCAGAAATGCCTGCGGGCGCTGGAGGCTCAGCAGCTTGCTGATCCGGCGGTGGGCTTTGAGGTGGTGCTGGTCGATGATGGCTCCAGCGATGACACGGTGGCCTGGGTTCAGCGGCACACCAGTGAGCTACCCCACGTACGGCTGATCTGTCAGGAGCATGGCGGGCCGGCTGAGGGCCGCAACCGCGGAGTCGATGCTGCCCGCGGCGATGTGATCGTCTTCATCGACAGTGATCTGGTCGTTGCCGAGGGCTTTTTGATGGCCCATGCCAAGGCGCTGCATAACAGTTGGAAGCAGCAGGGCAACCGGCTGTGTTTCACCTATGGCGCGGTGATCAACACGGCCAACTTTGACGATCCGACCCGTGAGCGGCACAAGCTGCGTGATGCCTCCTGGGCGTATTTCGCCACCGGCAACGTGGCCATCGACCGCTCCCTGCTGGAGCGCTCGGGCCTGTTTGACACGGCCTTTCGCCTCTACGGCTGGGAGGACCTCGAACTCGGTGAGCGGCTGCGCCAGCTGGGTGTTCGCCTGATTCGTGTGCCGCAGGCGGTCGGTTACCACTGGCACCCGCCGCTGTCGCTGGAGCAGATTCCCCGTCTGATCGAGGTTGAGCGCGAGCGGGCGCGCATGGGGTTGGTGTTCTACCGCAAACATCCCAGCCGCCGGGTGCGGCTGATCATCCAGTACACCTGGTTTCACTGGCTGCTCTGGGAGCTGCTGACCCTGGGCGGTCTGCTCAACGAGCGCAGCCTGCGCCCCTTGCTGGCATGGCTGATTCGCCGCGGCCATGCCGCGTGGGCGATGGAATTGCTGCGTCTTCCCCTCAATCGCATTGGCGTGCGCAGCCTGTTCGATCTGGCCCGCAGGGCCGTTTGATAGCTTGGCGGGGTAACACCCACATCCGCACACCTGCGTGTTTCGGGTGATCACACCATGGCGGATCCCGCCGTCTGGTCCTGTGATCCCTGGCAGGTGGAGGCAAACCCGAAACCCAACCAACCATGGCTGTCGTCACACTCGCCGAAATGATGGAGGCTGGTGCCCACTTTGGGCACCAGACCCGGCGCTGGAACCCCAAGATGTCGCGCTACATCTATTGCGCGCGCAATGGTGTCCACATCATCGATCTGGTGCAGACCGCCGTCTGCATGAACAACGCGTACAAATGGGTTCGCAGTGCCGCCCGCAGCGGCAAGCGCTTCCTGTTTGTCGGTACCAAGAAACAGGCCTCTGAAGTGATCGCCCAGGAGGCGACCCGTTGCGGAGCTGCCTACGTGAACCAGCGTTGGCTGGGCGGCATGCTCACCAACTGGACCACGATGCGTGCCCGCATCGATCGCCTCAAGGATCTCGAGCGCATGGAGTCCTCCGGCGCGATTGCCATGCGTCCCAAAAAGGAGGCTGCGGTCTTGCGCCGCGAGCTCGAGCGTCTGCAGAAGTATCTCGGTGGTCTCAAGACCATGCGTCGCCTGCCTGACGTGGTCGTGCTCGTCGACCAGCGCCGCGAAACCAACGCCGTGCTCGAGGCTCGCAAACTCGACATTCCCCTGGTGTCGATGCTTGACACCAACTGCGATCCCGATCTCTGCGATGTTCCGATCCCCTGCAACGATGACGCGGTGCGTTCGGTGCAGTTGGTGCTGAGCCGCCTCGCCGATGCGATCAACGAAGGCCGTCATGGCGCTGGCGATCAAGGCCCCGACGACGAGGGCTGATCGCCTGCCGCCCCATTTAGGGGCGTCCCTGACCACTCCTGGGTGCAGGCCTGCGTGGCCGCACCCCTTGTCATAGGGACCTGATCACTGGGCAGGTTCCCCGTTCCCTTTTGAATTCCTTTCTCTAGTCATGGCCGAGATCTCCGCAAAACTCGTCAAGGACCTGCGCGACAAGACCGGCGCCGGCATGATGGATTGCAAGAAAGCCCTCTCCGAATCCAATGGGGATACGGTAAAGGCGATCGAGTGGCTGCGCCAAAAGGGCATCGCCAGTGCCGAAAAGAAAGCGGGGCGCACCGCCGCTGAGGGCGCCATCGGCAGTTACATCCACACCGGTGCACGCGTCGGTGTGTTGGTCGAAATCAACTGCGAGGCATGATGGATTGCAAGAAAGCCCTCTCCGAATCCAATGGGGATACGGAAAAGGCGATCGAGTGGCTGCGCCAAAAGGGCATCGCAAGTGCCGAAAAGAAAGCGGGGCGCACCGCCGCTGAGGGCGCCATCGGCAGTTACATCCACACCGGTGCACGCGTCGGTGTGTTGGTCGAAATCAACTGCGAGACCGATTTTGTGGCCCGCGGCGATCTGTTTCAGGAGTTGATTCGCAACGTGGCCATGCAGATTGCTGCTTGCCCCAACGTCGAGTACGTCTCGGTCGACCAGATCCCCTCTGAGGTCGCCGACAAAGAAAAGGCCATCGAAATGGGCCGCGATGATCTGGCTGGCAAACCTGATGCGATGAAGGAGAAGATCGTTGAGGGACGCATCGGCAAGCGCCTCAAGGAACTTGCCCTGCTGGATCAGCCCTTCATCAAAGACAGCACCATGACCGTTTCGGAGATGGTCAAGCAGGTGGCCGGCAAGATTGGTGAAAACGTTCAGGTCCGCCGTTTCACCCGCTACACCCTCGGTGAGGGCATTGAGGTCGAAAAGGCCGATTTCGCTGCCGAAGTCGCCGCCATGCAGGCTGCCTGATCCCCTTGGAGTCGGCCTCGCCCAGCCGCGAGTCAGCGCTGCAGCTTGAGCAGCTGCGGCAACGTGTCGCGCAGGGGAACCCTGAGCTGTACCGCCACTGGGCCCTGTATTTGCAAGTGCTCAGAGAAGGCCTTGGTTCAGCCGTGGATCAGGCCTGCTTCCAGTTGGCCGTCTCCCACCAGCCTGAGCGCTATCAGGCGCTTGAGCTCGCCAAGCGTCAGCATCTGCACGGGCGCTTGGCGAGCCTGGTTAGGCGCAGCTGTGCGCTGCTGACGATTGAGCAGCTGCAGGCCCTCGCCTTGCAGATGCAGCAGCGCCAGCGGCGGCGTGCCATGCGTGCCAGGCGTCAGTGGTTGCAGCAGCTGCAGTCTTCCCCATCGCTCGAGACTGAGACATCAGCCGCAGCTGGGGCCGACCAGCAGAACCCACAAGGCTCGGTTCATCTGGGGCTCGCGCTGCCGATTCGTGGCTCTCTGTTTGGCATGGAGCCTGCCGCGCAGCTCACCCCAGCAGGTGATGGCCCGCAAGACCCCACCTCCGTGCCTGCGGAGCAGGAGGATGTGGCATCCGATCTGATCGCCGCGTTCACGCAGCTGTTGGATCAAGCCCAGGCAGAACCCGCT
>Ga0194115_10000588_pt1 | contig 52563 bp, 46 predicted proteins | sample TA2MahsurfametaG_3_FD_148656 | JGI IMG/M metagenome (GOLD analysis project Ga0194115, IMG submission 148656) | Freshwater microbial communities from Lake Tanganyika, Tanzania - TA2015002 Mahale S4 surface | ecosystem: Environmental > Aquatic > Freshwater > Lake | place: Tanzania: Lake... | reverse complement strand
AATTAACAGATAATTCTAACGATGTTACCGTCGTCACCTTTTTGGATTGCGGAAGGGCGTACGATATAGTTTCGGGTTCTAATGGAACCGCAAGAAACTCTCCCACCCTAAGTGGAGCCACTAAGGGATACACAGTCAGTGGTTCTTACGGTTTGTTTTTACCTGACGTAGGATTGATAGTTCTTAATCCTAGGGCTTTATCATTAACGTATGCTAATGGAGGTCTTTCGTTTACCGCACCTACTTTTTCGAACGTAAATTCTAAAGCCGCTGAAACTACTCTGTTTACTTTTATGACTAACACCGGTGCAAATAGTTTTCAACTAAACTCAAAAGAGACTATATCCTCAGATTACGTTTTTGTTAGGATAAAAAATGGAGATTACAATTACACAACAAATCCATCTTTTACTTCTGGATCTGGAGATTTAGTATACTCTGATTTCATATTCAGTCCCCAAACTTACATAACAACGGTAGGTATGTATAACGATAACAACGAATTGTTAGCCGTAGCAAAACTATCAAAACCACTGGTAAAAGACTTTACGAAAGAGTGTTTAATTCGCGTAAAATTAGACTTTTAATTTTGGAAAAGACTTAAAAATCTCAAAGAAAAATAATGAGTAGGTCAAAGAATACTATTAAGTTTTCTGATATTTCGACCGCTCCCGTAAAGTTAAAGTACTCTGCTTCATATTCTGATAGTAATTTTAATAGCGTAGGTATTTCGATAGTAAGGGGGATTAATACTCCTGTAACCTCTAGTCGAAAAACCCCCCAATTCAAAATCAATTACAACTTAATAGAACAACTTTTTTACAGAAATTACATTTCTGGTAGTTTGCTTGGAAGTGGATCGGCTTACGATTCTAGCTACCAATCTACAGCGGCATCGGGTTCCATGGACGAGGACGTAAGATTCTTTCCAACCCAATCAGGAGCCGAAATAGCGGCTTTGTACATTCCTAGAAACGTTTTTGGAGAACAGATAGCAAGGAAGAGTTTCCTTCTCAGCAGCGCCAATTACAATATATATGACGATGGAAACGGAAATTTGCTAGATATGAATGCTTCCAACGTAAAGGTGGGAAACATAATATACTCTCAAGCTTTCGCTATAATCACCAACCCAAACTACGTGTGTTACTTTATAAACCCACAAGGTTTTGAGTTTGAGATAGACCAGGATTCCTCCTCGATAGTCGTTCCAAGTCAAACACCTTCGAACACAGTCACGCCCACCAACACTCCTACCAATACCAAAACGCCTACGAATACTCCCACTAACACAGTAACTCCAACTGTAACGAAAACTCCCGGAGGATCTCCAAGCCCTACTCCAACTAACACTGTCACTCCAAGTAGCACAGTGACGCCAAGCATCACACCAAGTAACACAGTCACGCCAAGCAACACTGTCACTCCAACTAACACTGTCACTCCAACTAACACTGTCACTCCAAGCACTACACCCTATACTGAATTGGAAGTGTTCGGTAAGTACGTGAACACTAATGGAAACTTACAATATCAAATAAATACGGGCGCGCAAATAAATATAGGAGCACTGACAACTAGTTGTGCTAATCTAGTTAACATAGGCCCTCTGAATATCGGAGACACGGTGACGTTTAGCGACGTGGACAATAAAACTATCGCAGGAGATCCATCTACTTGTCCTTCATCGGGATTCGGTTGCACTTACCAAGTAACCATATCAGCGGGTATCAACTTTGTTTACATAACCTTAGACGGTAGTATAATATGTTAAAAGCGTACAGATAAAAAAGAATGGGAAGACAAGTCACTATACGATTAACCACTTACAACCTCGCTAGCGGTCCGTACAGCATATACTACGACACTACAAACCTAGTGATGTCTGACGTAGATACGGTAGACTTGGTCGCGGGAGTGCCAATAGACATTCCCTTTTCAGCGACAAGCGTTACGCTAATAAATAACGATACGTGCTCGCCTTCGCCGGAGTCTAGTACAGTTTCACTGGTGGGGGCAACTCCTTCTGTCACTCCTAGCGTTACCGCCACTAACACTCCCACAATCACAATCACGCCAACGAACACTTCTACTACTGGACTATCGCCAAGCGTAACACCTACCTCTACAGCCACTCCTTCTATCACTCCCACAAACACTGTAACCCCAAGCGTTACTGTTACAAATACTCCCAGCGTAACCCCTCAAGTCACTCCCAACCCTACCAAAACTATTACGCCCACCACCACTAACAGCCCTACGACTACTACCAGCGTCACTCCTAGCTTGACAGTTACGGTGACACCCACCAACACTCCTAGTTCCACTATAGGAACTTCTACGACTCCCAGGGAAGAAACAAGTTATGGAAATGTGAGCTGTTCAGATGTATTGACATCTCCGATAGGAACAGTATACTCCTATAATGTTGGATCCATGAGACTGGGTATCGTTGTATACACAGTAAGAGTAGGAAACACGCTAAGCGTTCCCCTTTACACGTACGGAACCAACGATCTCATAACTTGGTCCGGAGGTAGGTATTCCATAGAAACAAATACTGATGGAGAAATTATAAATTTCACAGAGTGTGATCTGGTATACGAACACCCAACATACGATGGAGTAGTTTGCGCAGACGCAGCGTTTTTGATGGGTAGTGTGTATTCTTACTCTTCAGAGGGCGCTGCAATAGTCACAGGTATCACATTATACACGAAAAACTACAGTGGAGTGTTGAGCGTTCCTCTCAAGACCGGTGCTTCTGGTCACGTGATAAAGTGGTTGAACGGATCCACTAACTACCTGGTCGTTACAGACAACAATGGAGTGATCACCTCGATCACTACTTGCGCTCCCGTATCTCCTTCCCCAACTCCTTCTGTAACCAAAACTCCATCTATAACGCCATCTAGTACTGTCACACCTAGCATCACGCCAAGTAACACAGTTACGCCAAGTAATACAGTCACGCCAAGTAACACAGTCACACCAAGTAATACAGTGACACCAAGTAACACGGTCACGCCAAGTAACACAGTCACACCAAGTAATACAGTCACTCCAAGTAACACAGTGACACCAAGTAACACAGTGACACCTAGTGAAACACCAAGTAACACGGTCACACCAAGTAATACAGTCACGCCAAGTAACACGGTCACACCAAGTAATACAGTCACTCCAAGTAATACAGTGACACCAAGTAACACGGTCACGCCAAGTAACACAGTCACACCAAGTAATACAGTCACTCCAAGTAATACAGTGACACCAAGTAACACAGTGACACCTAGTGAAACACCAAGTAACACGGTCACACCAAGTAACACAGTCACGCCAAGTAACACGGTCACACCAAGTAATACAGTCACACCCAGCAACACAGTGACGCCAAGTAACACAGTCACACCTAGCAACACAGTGACACCAAGTAACACAGTCACACCTAGCAACACAGTGACACCTAGTGAAACACCGAGTAACACGGTCACGCCAAGTAACACAGTCACACCAAGTAACACAGTCACGCCTAGCAACACAGTCACGCCTAGCAACACAGTCACACCAAGTAACACAGTCACGCCTAGCAACACAGTCACACCTAGCAATACAGTGACGCCAAGTAACACAGTCACACCTAGCAACACAGTGACACCTAGTGAAACACCAAGTAACACAGTCACGCCAAGTAACACAGTCACACCAAGTAATACAGTCACGCCTAGCAACACAGTCACACCTAGCAACACAGTGACGCCAAGTAACACAGTCACGCCTAGCAACACAGTCACGCCAAGTAATACAGTGACACCAAGTAACACAGTCACGCCAAGTAACACAGTCACGCCTAGCAACACAGTCACGCCAAGTAATACAGTGACACCAAGTAACACTGTGACACCTAGTGAAACACCAAGTAACACAGTCACGCCAAGTAACACAGTCACACCAAGTAATACAGTCACGCCTAGCAACACAGTGACACCTAGCAACACAGTGACGCCAAGTAACACAGTCACGCCTAGCAACACAGTGACACCTAGTAGCACAATGACGCCTAGCAACACAGTGACACCGAGTAACACAGTGACACCTAGCAACACTGTCACTCCAACTAATACTCCAAGTACAACTCCATGTAATAATTGTGTTACTTCTGTGAATATAAATGTTACAACAGCAGGAGACATATATTACTTCGATTGCAATGGAGTGTTACGTTCCGGATCTGTATCGACAGGAAATACTAGTTATGGAAGTTCGCCGCTGTGTGTAGACACTAGCAAATCTCCACACTATTGTGATTGTCAAGAGGCCGTAATAACTAATAACAGTTCGTTTAACTATTTCGATTGCAGTGGATTGTTCTTTGAGGGTGGAGCCGAATCAGGTTCTGAAATATGCGTAGATGCAAATAGACCCTATTCTAATAACATATCGATACAAGAAACAGCTATCTCATGTCCAGGGTGTAGTTATGGAACCACAGCGGTGTTTACGGTTATTAGCAACGGATCGTGTTGCGTACCAGCAACTCCCACTCCCACTCCTTCTATTACGAAAACACCGACAGTCACACCAAGTAACACAGTCACACCAAGTAACACAGTCACACCAAGTAATACAGTATCACCCACTCCTACAGGTACTCCTATACCAACGAACTACAAGTATAACGCCACTAGGTGTAGCGATGGCGGTACTTCAGTATTAGTGACAAATAACGCGTTAACGGTAGGTAATTATTACAAAGCAAATTCTTCAAATTTTGGAGAGTGTTTTGAAATCGATAGTTTTATAGAAATGACCTTTGATACCACTAATTTTGGAGGAAACGACGGTACCGTAGCGGATTGCGACGATCCATATTGCGTACAACTGTAAAATAATGATGCTTGACTTTATTATTTTTTAAGCAGTCACTAAATACATAAGGTTACATATGAAATTAACATTCGTTTCGATCGCCTCTTATAGGGATCCTGAACTTAAAAAAACTCTAAGGGATTTAATTAATAAAGCAAAAAACCCCAAAAACTTAAGAATTGCCATCGCGTGGCAACACGCTCTAGAAGACGAGTGGGACGATCTTAAAGAGTATGAAAACGATGATAGGTTTTCTATACTTGACATAGACTACAAAGACGCTCAGGGGGTTTGTTGGGCCAGAAGCGAGATACAAAAACTGTACTCTGGGGAGGACTATTACTTACAGTTGGACTCACATCACAGATTCGAAAAACACTGGGACTCTACGTTAAAGGATTATGTTAATTTTTTAAGGTGTAAGGGTTACGAAAAACCCCTTATAAGCTCGTACCTTCCTTCTTACGATCCTAAAACGGAGAGTAAATTGCAAGAAGTGTGGGGTCTAAACATAGATAGGTTTTTACCCGAAGGCGCCGCGTTCCTGAGACCCCATCACGTGGACAACTGGAGGGATTTGAAGGAACCATTTCCAACAAGGTTCTTATCAGCGCACTTCGTCTTCACCCTCGGATCTTTTGCTAGAGAAGTGCCCTACGATCCAGAGCTTTACTTTCACGGAGAAGAGACGTCTTTGGCTGCTCGAGCGTACACTTGGGGGTACGATTTATTTTCTCCTCACAAACCCATAGTTTATCACGAATACACTAGAGAAGGAAAGAAAAAACACTGGGACGATAGCTCCGATTGGTCAGAGAGGGATAAGAACTCTTACAAGAGGTTCAGAATTTTATTTGGCATGGAAGACGGGTGTTCTTCTTGCCAAAGAAAAAAAACAATGGGAGCCTACGCTTTCGGAAACGTCAGAAGTTTGTACGATTACGAAGTTTACTCTGGATTAAAATTCTCTACTAGGCAAATTCACTCTTACACAAGAGATAACAACTTTCCTCCTACTCAAGGAGACTATGAATCTGGCTTGATGAACGTTCAAAAACACTGCATAAACGTGTACAAAGGATCTCTTACAGAGACAGATTACGATTTCTTTGCCGTCGCTTTCTTAGACGAAGAAGGCAAAGATTTACACAGAAAAGACGCAGATGAAAACGAAATAAAATCTATTATGAACGCTTCTGCTACAGATCAATTCATACACATTTGGAGAGAGTACGAAAGCTTGCAATTACCATACTCTACTAGAGTTTGGCCTCACTCAAAATCAAAGGGCTGGTGCGATGTTATTGAAGGTGTTATAAAATACGAATAAAATCTATGAGTAATAAAAATACTATATTCGTTCAGATAGCTTCTTACAGGGATCCAGAGTTGATACCTACCATAGAAGATCTTTTAGCTAACGCAAAAAACCCAGAAAAGCTTACCATAGCCATCTGTAGACAGTACAACCCAGAGGATGGTTTCGACGACCTATCCAAGTACAAAGAAGATAGTAGGTTCAAGATAATAGACGTTCACTACAAAGAAACCAAGGGCGTTTGCTGGGCAAGAAACTCTCTGCAAAAGCTTTACTGCGAACAGGAGTTGCCAAAACAAGAGTATACTTTGCACTTGGACTCACATCACAGATTCGTAAAGAATTGGGACCAAGAGTTGATCAAGATGGTCAAAGATTTACAAAAAGAGGGACACAAGAAACCTCTATTAACCGCTTACGTTTCTTCTTACCAACCTCACAACGATCCGGAAGGTCGCGCACAAGAACCTTGGCAAATGGTCTTCGATAGGTTCATACCAGAAGGTGCGGTATTTTTCAAACCCGAGACCGTAAAGAACTGGCAAGAGAGGACGCTCCCCGTTCCAGGTAGGTTTTTCTCTGCTCACTTCTGTTTTACGCTTGGAAAGTTTTGCGAGGAGGTTCAACACAACCCCGATTACCTGTTTCACGGGGAAGAGATCTCGATAGCTGCCAGAGCTTACTCTTGGGGATACGATATATTCCATCCCCATAAAGTTATATGCTGGCATGAGTACACCAGGAGCTACAGGAAGCAGGTTTGGGGAGACGATCCGCAGTGGTCAGAGAAAAACGCAAAGTCTCACTTGATAAATAGGAAACTTTTTGGCATGGATGGACTGGAACAAGAAGGTCACGATGGTCCCTACGGTTTTGGTAAAGTTAGAACGCTGAGAGATTACGAAAAGTACGCAGGTATGCTGTTTAGTAGGAGAGCAATTCAAAAGTATACCATAGACAACTACTACCCTCCAAATCCACCAATAGAAGACGAGGAACTGTGGCTGTCTTCTTTTTCTAGGGTCTTCAAACACTGCATAGACGTGGGTCACGGATCTCTGCCAGAAAAAGACTACGATTTTTGGGTGGTAGCTTTTCACGGCGAGAACGAAGAAACGGTTCACAGACAAGACATAACTAAAGAGGAAATACAGCGCTTAATGCAGGACACAGATGGATTTTGTAAAATATGGAGAGAGTTTCAAACAGTTACTCAACCTAAATATTGGGTAGTTTGGCCACACTCTGAATCTAAAGGTTGGGTAAATAGGATCGTTGGTTATCTATAAAAGTATGATAGAATATATTAATACAATAAAACAAAAAACTAATATAAATCCTAAAGTCGTATTAGAAATAGGTTCTATGCACGGTCATGATGCAAATGCGTTAAGAAAAAATTTCGATATAAAAGACGAAAACGTGTGGGTAGTAGAGCCTAATCCAATACAATACGAAAAAATAAGTAAAGATTATCCTAATTTTAATATAATAAAGGATGCAATCTATATAGAAAGAGGAGAAAGAATTTTTTATCAAGTTTTAGGAGCAGATGCAGGCACCAGTTCTCTATATAATAGAAAGGATACGTGGTACGAAAGACAAGGTTCAGGTTTACAAAAAATAAAAATAAAAACTATTACGGGAGAGGATTTGATAAAAAGGATAAATAAAAAAATAGATCTTTGCAAAATAGACGTAGAAGGGTTAACATATGAAGTTTTATTAAGTTTTAAAGAAAAAATACATAATATACTATCTTTTCATATAGAATGCGAACATACAGAAATATGGAAAAATCAAACAATGTACGAAGAAATAAAAAAATATTTACAGAAAAAAAAATATGTACAGCTATATTTTAAATATGTAGCCGAAGACGCGATTCAGTCAGATTCAATATGGGTATTAAATAATAACACTCTCTTATGAATATAGATTATGTTATAGTAGCAACTGATAATAATCCAGAGTATGATGGTTTTTGGCAAATAATAAAAGATGCTTGGAATAACGTTATAGGAGTTACTCCTATATTAGTAATAATAGGGGAAGAAAATTTTATTAAAGAAGAAGAAAACTGCATAATAGTAGGTTACAAAAAAGTAAAAAACATAGAAACTTCTTTTCAATCTCAAGTCGCTAGATTGTATGCGACTTCATTATATGAACATAAAACGTATTTAACTTCTGACATCGATATGTTACCGATGTTAAAATCTTATTTTTTAAATAATGCTAATAATGCAAAAGACGATCAAATTGTAATATACACTTCTGACGCTTACGGATATTATAGACAAACGAGATATCCCATGTGCTATAATTTAGCAATGGGAAGCACGTATAAAGAAATATTAAAATTAAATTGCTCATATTATGAATTTATTGAGAGGTTAGATAGTTTTGACATACAACATAATAGAAAGTGGGATACAGATGAGTTATATATAGGAAAATGTGTACGAGATTTTGAAATAGATAATGAACACAGAATAATAAAACTTTCTAGAGGATTTAGAGAAGGCTATGCTACAGATAGACTAGATAGAGATTATTGGAATAGGTACGATTTTAATAAAATTACTCAAGATGCGTATATAGATTGTCATTTTCCGAGACCTTACAATAGAGAAGAAAATAAAAAATCAATAGATAACATATTGAGATTATTGTATCAAAAATAAAAAATATGAATGAGATTATTAAGCTATTTGATGAAAACTTAATCGGTCAACCCGGTTTATCGAGATATATACATCCAGGAGTCGATTGGACTAGAAACACAGAAGAATACGATATAGCAATATACGTAGACAGAATGTGTTTCACGTCTAAAATAAGAGAAGATAAACAAAACTATGCTTGGATAGTAGAACCTTCTATAATAAATGGAGATAATTACAATAACGTAGTAAAAAGTAAAAATAATTTTAAAAATATTTTCACTCATAGTACTGATATGCTAAATAGAGCAGAAAATGCGGTGTATGTTCCCCATGGAGGGACGTGGCTAAGAGAAGAAGATATTAACTTACATGAAAAATCTAAAATGACAAGTTTTATTTTTTCTTGCAAACAATGGAATTCTTATCACAAAATGAGATTTAGAGTGTATGAAGCTATAAAACACAATAAAGTCGATTTTTATGGCACGGGACCAGAAAAACCCATAGATTTTAAAATAAAAGGTTTAAAAGACTATAGGTTTTCTATAGTCATAGAAAATAATGATGATGGAGATTATTTTTCCGAAAAACTATTAGATTGTTTTCTATCAGGAACAGTTCCAATTTATTTAGGAATAAAAAATATAGGGAAATTTTTTGATTCTAACGGCATGTTCTTTTTCACAGAACCGGAACATGTAGCACAAATTTTAGACACGTTAACGCCCGAACTGTATCTATCAAAAATAGATTCAGTAAAAGCTAATTTTGAATTGGCAAAAAAATATATGTTTCCAGAGAAAATAATACAAACTTACATAAACAATAAAAATGCATAACAATATCGTAATAACTGGAGCTAATAGTCCATATTTTGAATCTTTATTGACCTTAATAAGTAGCATTCATAAAGATAGCTTACATTTGGTAGATGCTATCTTTGTATGTGATTTTGGATTAGACGCATCAGAGATATCAAGATTGAAAAATCTTAAAAAAGTTTTTTTAGTAGACGCAAATAAAAATTATGATTTTTATAAAAACATATCTTCAATAAAAACAAAATGTCATTTCTTAAAAATGGAGTCTTTATATGATTCTATTCAGGTTTCCAAAAATGTTTTATGGCTAGACGCAGGAGTTTGTGCACTAAAAAGTTTAAAGCCCATATTTGATTTAATAGATAGTGAAGATATATTTTTAGTCGGAGACACTCACGTAAATAAAAATTTTACTCACGAAGATTGTATAAAAATTATGCATGCTACCGAAGACGAGTTGAACGGAAAACAACTATCTTCAGGTATTTTTGGATTCAAAAGTGAAGGGAAGTATAAACAAATGATAATAGAAGGTTGGAAATATGCTCAAATACCTGGGTGCATAGATGGTTTTTCAAATAATCATAGACATGATCAGAGCATTCTTTCTATATTATCTGTTAGGTATAATTGCCCAACTAACGACATAGACACTTATGGTTATTGGACTGACTTAAACAGAAATATAGAAAAGGCTACCGAAATAGGTTCAGTAATATTTGTACATAGAAGAGGTTATGACAACAAAAACCATTTAATTTATGAAAATTAATTTTAAGACTATTCCAAAATTTGTAATTAATTTAGAGAGAAGAAAAGATAGATTAGAATCTGTTAGAAAGGAGTTTGATTACATGGATTGGGATTTTGAGAGATTTGATGCGATTGATACAGATAGTTATATGGGTTGCGCGTATTCTCATCAAAAAGTAGCAAATATTATACTAGAGCGAGGTTACGAATATGCAATGGTTTTTGAAGACGATATATTTTTTATGCCGTACGCAAAAAAAATGATACCTCTTATAGAAGAAGAATTAAGTAATATTGATTGGTGTTTTTTTCATTTCGCCCCTTCTATACATAGACCTCTAAATAAATTTTCAGAAAATTTAGTAGATTTGACTAAAGTTCCGCCAAAAGACATAAACGAACATAGGGGTATTTTTGGTACATCGGGGTTCATATTAACCAAAATAGCATGCGAATGTATTAGAGAGTGGGACACTAATAAAATAATAGAAAATTTTCATAGACAAAAACCCATAGACGAATTTATGTATCTAGGACTTTATCCAAAATTACAATCGTTTTCTGCAAAATTACCATTAATAACTCAAAAAAAAGATTTTTCAGACATAAATAAAACGGTAGATTCAAATCATTATATTATGACGTATAATTGGAATGCATATTATCCGGATAAGTTAGATTCAAAGTATCTTGATTTTGATATGTGCGTAAAAATGAGAGAATAAGATGAAAGTTAAAATAACAACGTGTATTTATTCTGACCTATATGGAGGTGACTTAGGAGGAAGGTCTGGTAGAAAAGATCATTATAGATTTAGCCTTTTATCACTTTTAAAGATGTCTGAAGCAGATTTTTTATGCTATACATCTGAAAGAGAGATAGAAGATTTAAAAAATTTCTTTTATGAAACTCACCAAGTTTCACAAGATAAATTAAAATTTCAAGTATACGATATAGCTAAGACAGAATATGCAGAAATGATCAATTCTATAAAAGATTTTGAGGCAACAAAAAAATCCGATAGATGCGTGGAAATACAATATTCTAAGTTTTCTTGGTTTAAAAAAGAAGATAGAACGTACGATTATTATTTTTGGTTTGATGCTGGTTTATCTCACACAGGAATAATACCTAACAAATATCTGCCAATGCTTGGGTATAGAGGATACTTTGAAAGCACTCTATTTAATGATAAATTTTTGGAAAATTTAATTTCATCTTCAGAAGATAAGTTTGTTATAGTAGCTAAAGAAAACTTTCGTAATTACTGGGATGGCACGGTTAATGAGAGATACTATACAAAATACGATAAAAGTGTGCATATAATAGGAGGTTTTTTTGGTGGAAAAGTAGATTTATGGAACAAAATAGTCGATAAGTTTGATTTTTATTTAAGATTAATTTCTAAAGAAGAAAAGAGATTATATTTTGAAGAGCACATAATGGGGTTAATGTACCAAAATCATAAGGAGTGGTTTAAAACGCTAAATTTCGATGTGTGGTGGCATGAAGACAATTACAAAGAAGCGCCTCAAGATTTTTTTAAAGTAAATAAGAGCTTTTATAAAATATTAGAAGAAATTAACGGAATCAATGAGTAAAATCACCATAGTTACGGGCATTTGGAATATTAAAAGAGACACTCTAACCGAGGGTTGGAGTAGAAGTTTCGAACACTACTTGAATAACTTAGAAAAGTTAATGAAAGTAGAAGACAATATGATTATTTTTATAGAGGAAGAGTACGAAAATTTTGTTTGGAAGAGAAGAAAAAAACACAATACCCGTGTTATCGTTAGAGGCTTAGAGTGGTTTTTAAAAAACGGAGATCTATTTAAAAAGATAGAAAAGATAAGAGTAAACCCAGATTGGTTTAGCCAATCATCTTGGCTAACAGAAAGCACGCAAGCAAAATTAGAGTATTACAACCTGATAGTAATGTCTAAGATGTTTTTGCTAAACGACGCTGCGATATTGGATCCGTTTGGGTCTTCTCATTTGGTGTGGATAGACGGAGCCTTAACCAATACTGTACACGAGGGTTATTTTTGGCACGATAAGGTTATTCAAAAGATAGACAAGTACTTCAATAAGTTTAGCTTCGTTTGTTTTCCTTACGATGGAAAAGTAGAAATTCACGGATTCACATACAAAGATATGTGTCAGTATTCTAAAGCTGAAGTAGATAAAGTTGCTAGAGGAGGAATATTTGGAGGACCAAAATCGTCCATCAAAGAAATAAATTCTATTTATTACGGCATTCTCAATCAAACCCTAAGCGAAGGCTTAATGGGTACCGAAGAGAGCGTATTCACTATAATGACGTATTTGTACCCAGAATTAATACAGTACTACGAAATAGAATCAAACGGATTATTGGGTAAGTTTTTTGAAGACCTTAAAAACGATTCGCTGGTGTCAAAGCAAGAGAAAATTGAGTTAAAAGAGGTGAAAAGCGTTGAAGATGTAAAAGTTGCGCTGTACGTTTTAACTTTTAACTCTCCGAAACAATTTGAAAAGCTTTGCACGTCTTTTGATATTTACGACAATTCTTTTTTGAATAAGCCCAAAAAGTACCTAATCAACAACTCTACGGACGAAAAAACATTCCGCGATTACGATCTTCTGTGCGATAAATACGGTTTTGAAGAGATACACAAAAATAATATAGGCATATGCGGAGCAAGACAGTTCATAGCTGAACACGCCGAAGAAAACGATTTAGATTTTCACTTCTTCTTCGAAGACGACATGTTTTTTTATTTGGGAAAAGACGAATTTTGCAGAAGCGGTTTCATAAGAAAAATAGAAGATTTTTACGATAAAATGATGAGCCTAATGCTCAAAGAAAATTTTGATTTTCTCAAGTGGAACTTCACAGAATTCTTCGGAGACAACTCAAGACAGTGGGCGTGGTATAACATACCCCAAGACGTAAGAGAGAAGTATTTTCCAGAACACCCCAACAAATCCGAAAACGATTATGGAAAGGAGCCTTTTACGAACTTCAAAAACATAAAGTCTCACACGGGTGTGCCTTACGCCACTGGAGAAGTGTACTACTGTAATTGGCCGCAAACAGTATCAAAAGAGGGAAACAGAAAGATGTTCTTGGAGACGAAGTGGGCTCATCCCTACGAACAGACTTGGATGTCTTACATATATCAAGAAACTATGAAAGGAAGAATATATCCAGGAATACTTTTAGCCACTCCTACAGAACACGATAGGTTTGAATTTTATTCTAGGGAGGATAGGAGAGAGAACTAATCCTAGGAATATTTATTCTATATGCCAAGTTACCAAACGTTTAAAGTAGACCTACAAGCAGAAACCACCGTATACCAAAGGGAGGTTCGCTGCGTCATAGAGCAGAACGATTTCAATTACAGCCTAAATCCCACTCTTAGAACGGGTAGTTTTGGCGACGTAAGGGACTTCGCTACAGGATCAGACTTTAGACCTTACTTTACCACAGTAGGACTATACAACGATAGGAACGAGCTCTTGGTCGTAGGCAAGGTTTCTACCCCAATTCCAGTCTCCAGTTACAGCGACACGACCGTAATCTTAAAGTGGGATTTATAACTTGATTCCAAAACGATATTCGCGATCAGGAGACTATTATATTTGACTTGTAGCAACAACAAAGCTTATGAGCAACAAGTCCTTCCTCGTACTTATCAGCGCAATATTCTCTCCCTTTGCTATAATATGGGTCGCAGAGAAGGTCGACGTTTGGTTTGCCCTTCTTCTATTCGTGCTTGTAGTTTTTAGCGTGTCTGGACACTTCAGGAGAACTAAGGACCTATAAATGTACACTGGACTCTTAGCTCAGTTGGTAGAGCAAATGACTCATAATCATTAGGTCCACGGTTCAAGCCCGTGAGAGTCCACTAAAAAATATCGTTAGAACGTTGAAAGACTAAACTACTAGCCTCGGTGTTGGAATAGGTAGACAAGACAGACTTAAAATCTGTTGAGCTGAAAGCTCGTATGGGTTCGATTCCCGTCTGAGGCACATCCCAAAAGTCGCATATTTATTATCAGTAAACTAAAAAACATGCAAGACAATTTCAACTTTAAGTCGTGGATCATGGAGAATCAAACCGGTCCATACTCAAAAGATACCGCTAATTACGGTAAAAAGCAGATAAATGAAGGTGTAGATAAAAACGAATCGGTGGAAGAAGCAATGGACCTAACTCCTCCCTCCCCAGAAAATATATACGAACCAGAACCGGACGAGTATAGCGATGAGATGTATCAAGATAGGTTTATGGGCCTTGGAGGAAATAAAGTGATATCGGGCATAGAGTCTCTCATGGACGACGGATTTGATTTAGAGGACGTAATAGACATCATACGTCAACACTTTCAATAATTTTTAGTAGGTAGTATAGGAGTTAGCAAGGGAGGCGTTAGCCTCCCTTTTTTTATTTGTATATTTGAATTTTACCGAAAATATAGATATTTATTGAAAAATGGAGCGTTTCAATACGTTCCTATTGCACACACAATACTTATATTGCTTTCACTCTCTCAATAAGCAATCCAAAATCAAGAGTAAAAAAATGGAAAACGAATTGTACCGTCAAGCTATCCTTGATGCAAAAGCACTTCGCGCTACCGCGATTGCTAACGCAAAGGCTTCGCTTCAAGAGGCTTTTGAACCCGCGATTCAGGAAATGCTTCGCCTGAAATTGTCAGAAGAGCTCGAGGAAAACTCAGAAGAAGATCTACATGAGACAGTAGAAGAGGCTTATCAAGAGCCAGTAGAACACATGGAAGAAAAGGTTGAAGAGGATTATGAGAACATGACAGAAGAAGAACTCGAAGAAATCCTTGCAGAGCTTAAGGCCATGGAAGAAGACGAAGAAAAAGATCATGACATGAAAGAAGCCGAAGAGGGCGAAGAAGAGGCAGACGAAGAGTCGGCCGAAGACGAGTCAGCCATGGAAGAAGATGAAGAGATGGAAGTAACTATCAAGTTCAGCGACCTTAAAGACGTTCTCGCTCCTTTCGTAACTTCTCCTGAAGGCGAAAAGGGTGATGCTGATAAGGACGCTCTTTCCCTCGATGAAATCCTTGCAGAACTCGAAGAGGACAGCGATGTTTACGAGGACAAGAAAAAGCATGAAGAGGCAAAGATGCACAAGCAAGAAGAAGAGAAGCATTCCGAGCACGACATGAAAGAGAAAAAGGATCACCAGAAAGAGATGGAAGAGGCTAAGGAAGAACTTCACGAAGCCAAAAATACTATCAAGATCCTGAGCGAAAAGCTTCAAGAGATCAATCTTCTGAACGCCAAGCTTCTCTACATGAACAAGATCTTCAAGGCTAAGAACCTCAACGAATCTGAAAAGATTCGCGTTGTCAAGTCCTTCGACAAAGCTGTTTCAGTGAAAGAAGTCAAAAACGTTTATGACATCCTCAGCGAATCGTTGACCGCTAAAAACAAGAACGCCATCAACGAATCCCGCGGATTCGCATCGAAACCCGCAGGTGTCGCCCCCAAAACTCCGATCGTTGATTCCAATCCGACCGTAGACAGGTGGCAGCAACTAGTTTTCGGAAACAAATAACAAAAAACAAAAAATTAAATCAAAATGGCAAATTTAGTACAATCCCTTCTCGAGTCGGCCAATCCTTGGCACGACCAAGTGGGAGTGTCTCAAAGACTCGCCAAGAAGTGGGAAAAATCCGGTCTTCTTAAGGGTCTCGCAGACTACGATCGCAATAACATGGCTGTTATGCTGGAAAACCAGGCTAAGCAGCTCGTGATCGAATCCTCCCAAACAAACGGTGGCGTTACTGCCGCTAACGGTGCCACCTTCACACCCGGTACCGGTGAGCAGTGGGCAGGCGTTGCTCTCCCGCTCGTTCGCAAAATTTTCGGTCAGATCGCTTCGAAAGAGTTCGTTAGCGTTCAGCCGATGAATCTACCTGCTGGCTTGGTATTCTACTTGGACTTCCAGTACGGTAACACCAAGAATCCTTTCACATCCGGTGATTCTGTTTACGGTACTCGCACTGCCGAGTTCGGTAACGCTGCTGAAGGTGCTTTTTACGGCGCCGGTAAGTTTGGATTCTCTCTGAACCAATTCTCTGAGTCTGTTACTATCTTGAGTAGCGCAGTCACTACTGCATCTTTCGCAGACGTCGATTTCAACGCTAACCTCTCTTCTTCCATTGTTTCGGGCCAAATTAAGAAAATTGTTTTCTCTACTGGCTCTCTGACAAACGGAAGCGATCTTAACATTCTCGGTGTAAGAGCCTTTACGCTCGTCTCTAGTTCTATCATACCCGTTGCTGATAACTTACAGAGCTTCACTAACGTTAATGGAGCTAACTTAGAATTCTTTGTTACAGCTTCTACTGCTGAAGTAGCTAGCACTTCTTCTTTCACTCTCTTCTTCAACAAGAAGACAGACTTCAATGCTCGCGGTGATTTCGAAGATAGAACATCTAGTCAAGGTTTCTCTGTTCCCAACGATCAGAGCGCTACTACTATCGTTATGCCAGAGGTTAACGTTCAAATGAAGAGCAAAACCATATCTGCTAAAACAAGAAAACTGAAAGCTCAATGGACTCCCGAATTCGCTCAGGACCTCAACGCTTACCATTCGTTGGACGCAGAGGCCGAACTGACGGGTATGCTTTCCGAGTACATCTCTCTTGAGATCGATCTGGAAGTTCTCGATATGCTGATTCAGAACGCAGCCACTACCGAGTACTGGTCTGCTAAAGTTGGTAACCAAATCAACACAACGGGTACAGCTTTCGATTCAAATACTGCAGGTGTGTACTACACCCAAATGAGTTGGTTCCAAACTCTGGGTATCAAACTTCAAAAAGTTAGCAACATCATCCACCAGCGCACACTGCGCGGCGGCGCTAACTTCATGGTTGTTTCCCCCAGCGTCGCTACCATTCTCGAATCCATCCCTGGCTTCGCTGCTGATACAGACGGTGCTGCCGATACTATGAAGTACGCCTTCGGTGTACAGAAGATCGGTGCCCTGAACAGCCGCTACAAGGTTTACAAGAACCCTTACATGCTTGAGAACGTGATTCTGCTCGGTTTCCGTGGCAATCAGTTCCTCGAGACAGGCGCTGTTTACTCCCCGTACGTTCCGCTGATCATGACTCCTCTTGTGTACGATCCGAACACTTTCACTCCAAGAAAGGGTATCATGACTCGTTACGCAATGACAATGATTCGTCCGGAATACTACGGTCGCGTAATCGTAGCCGATCTGAACATAGTGTAATTCGATTCACTATAGATCACAAAAGCCCAACCCCGTAAGGTTGGGTTTTTTTGTGCCAATAATCGAGCATATTTATATAAAAGTTACCATGACTGAAGAGATTGCGAAGAAAAAGTTGAAAAATCCAATAAGGTTTCTTATTCAACTCAACGAAGAGCAGAAAGTAGCAAAACAAATAATACTCGAAAACAAAGTTACTGTCATAAAGGGGCATGCAGGTTCTGGTAAGTCCCTGGTCGCTGCCCAAGTCGCCCTTGATCTCCTATTCAAGAAAGAAGTAGAGAAGGTGGTACTTACACGTCCCGCTGTTAACGCTGGGGAAGAGCTCGGGTTCATGCCTGGGGACAAAGATGCAAAGCTCGCTCCTTACACTGCCGCCATATATGATAACATGTACCGACTTTATAGCAAGGAGAAGGTAGATAAGGAAATAATAGACGGTAATATAGAAGTTATACCGCTTGCTTTCATGCGTGGTAGAAACTTTACGAACTGTTGCGTTGTGGTGGACGAGGGTCAAAACATAACGTCTAAACAAATGGAACTGCTCTTGGGTAGGATATGTGTAGGCACCAAGATGGTGATATGCGGAGATACTTCACAAATAGACTTAAAAGACACCAAACAATCTGGTTTTCACTTCCTGTGCACTAACTTTAACACAGTAAATGGGTTTAAGGTCGTCACTCTCAAAACTAATCACCGAGATCGTATAGTCGAAGATATACTGAGTGTCTACGATAACTTCAGGTAAGTTCGATATTTATAACCAAAAATAAATGGCTAACCCCATTATATGGCCCGGGTCCTCAAGTTTCACAACGGGGTCAACACCGTTCGGCTTCTACGATACAGACGCCCAATTCGCTTCCGACGCAGATAAGGTCGCAAAGTACTGCGCTATAAAGTTGGGATACCCGATAATGGACGTGGAGCTTCAAGACATACAGCTCTATGCTTGTTTTGAAGAGTCAGTATCCGTGTATTCAGAAGAACTGTATCACGCTAAGATCAAAGACAACTACCTCTCTTTGGAGGGTTCTCCCACAGGATCTGCCCTTAACAACATAGTTATCGTACCCACTCTCAATAGCATAGTAAACCTAGCGGACACTTACGGTTCGCAAATAGGAGTGGGGGGTACTACGACTTTTTATACAGGATCTTTGGATCTCGTAGCTGGTCAACAAGTGTACGATATGCAAACTTGGGCTTCTGCAAGCGCGAGCATGTCTCCAAGCGATAGGGTAGTCATACAGAGAATATTCTATATGGGCAATCCAGCTATAAACCAATACTACGATCCTTACATAGGTGGTTCTATCAACTATCAGGGCGCGACTGAAAATTTTGGTTTTGCTAGCTACTCTCCTGGTCTTAATTTCGTATTGTTTCCGATATACTGGGACATCTCTAGGATACAACAGATAGAAATGTCAAACCAAGTTAGGAGATCAGCTTACAGCTTCGAAATGACCAACAATAAGCTCAGGTTATTTCCAAAACCCGAGACCCAAGACATGAGACTGTGGTTCGAGTACAGCTTAAAATCCGAGATGTCTAATATAATCGATAACAGTCCATACAATAGCGATTTGGGAAGGATCACGAATCCCTCCAACGTTCCTTACGGAAAGATAACTTACAGTCAGATAAACAATCCTGGCAGACAGTGGATATACGAGTACACGCTTGCCTTAGCTTCTGAGTTATTGGGCTTGGTGAGAGGTAAATATGCCACTATAGACATACCAGGTGACGAAACTACGTTAAACTCAGCAGATTTGATCTCTAAGGGCAAGGACCAACAACAGGCTCTAAGAGAAAGATTGCGTCAGGACTTCGAAGACATGTCTAGACAAAAACAATTAGAGAGGAAACAGACTGAGAACCAAACTTTAAGCGAGACTCTTAATCAAGTACCCATGATGATATACATAGTGTAAAATGGCAATATTTGGCAGCAAGAGAGATATTAATTTTTTTAAATCCATAAGCAGGGAACTGATAGAGGATATCGTGTCCACTCAGTGCGGATATTACAAAGTAATATTAAATCAAACTCAACCCAACGTATACGGAGAAGCGATGTCAAAGTATTACATGGGACCAGTATTGTTGAATTGCTTGATACAGAGGGAAGATTTTACGGCCGTTTCTAACGATTTTGGACCAGATTACAACAGGGCCGTAACTTTTAGATTCCTAAAAGATCACTTAGTGGAAGCCAACGTCGTACCTGAAACTGGGGACGTGATTGTGTTTAATGAACTATATCACGAGGTTGATGGGGTAAACGAAAACCAATTGGTATTAGGTAAGGACAACGATTACGCTTATTCTGCAGGATTGGAAAACTTCGGATCCTCTTTTTCTATTATATGCATAACCCACTTCACGAGCCCAGACAGACTCGGAATAACAAAGCAAAGGCTGTAGTATGGCAAGAGTGAGACCTGAAAATAGAAAAGAGTTCATGAACAAGTTGGTAAAGCCTTACACAAAGGGGTATGGCAATCCCAACGAAGTATTTTCAGAAAAGGCAAAGGCTGGCACCCCAGAAATAAACAGGGCTAGGGAGATTTCCCAAAAAGATGACAAGGACAGGAACTTTAACATAGGAATAAAGGACATAGACGAAGCGGTGATGTATTATTTCAATAACGTTCTAAGGCTTTCAGTCATTCAAAACAATACTAGGTTACCCATACCGATCATATACGGAAACCCCGAAGTGTGGAAAAGCATTCAGGCGGATGGATATTACAGGGACGGTTACTACAAACTCATGGCTCCGCTCTTGGTTTTCAAAAGGAGATCGATGACGCAAAACAGAAACTTGGGTCACAAATTGGACGGTAACATTTCTAGAAACTTACAACTGTTCGAAAAAGGGTATACCAAAAGAAACGTTTACACTAGACTGGATGCGTTTCAGCAGAGGGCAGAAGAGAAGGAATACATAGTTAGTGTTACCCCGGATTACGTAACAATAGAGTACGAATGCGTAGTATTCACTCACTTCATAGAACAGATGGACAAGGTGGTGGAAGCTTTAAATTTTGCTTCTAGGAGTTATTGGGGAGACGCCAATAAGTTTCAATTTTACAGCGATATAGAATCTTTCGAAGACACTATAACCTACGAAGTGGGAGAGGATAGGGCGATCAGGTGTAATTTTAGCATAAAATTAAACGGCTACCTAATACCAGATTCCATAAACAAGGAGCTCGCTGCTATGAATAGGGTGTATAGCGTTTCAAAGGTCGTTTTTGGTTTAGAAACAACATATTCAGACGTGGAAAAAGCAAGGGCTAGCGATAAGACTAATATTTATGTTAAATCAGCAGACGCAGTGTATAACATAATTAACGAAACTGGAACTGATACATTGGTTATCGATTACCTTAACACAAATAAGGAGTCAGTCGGATCGTTCGTTAACTCTATAACCTTTAATTTTGGCGCTTGGCTAAGTGCGCCGTATCCTCTACCCGCTACTAATTCTAACAATTTCTTGTTCTTATGTAACGGTCAATTTATAGAAAGGAGCGCCATATTCAGTTTTACACAAGTTGCGGGGGGATCTCAATTGGTAATAGATCCTAACGTATTAAAGTATTCTTTTGAATCCGATGACGTAATCATAGGTGTAGGCAAATTCGCATAACACATGGCAAGAATCAAATTAAAACAAATATTGTCAAACTTATCTTACGATACAACTAAAGGTGTATTGAGTATAAGCGGATCTTCTAGCAACGCTTTAGTGGTTACGGGATCGGTTTTTGTTACATCTAGCGCTTCTACGACAGGATCTTTGACAATAGCAGGAGTAGATACGTGGGGAGATTCTGGAAGCTTCTACGACGTAGATCTTGGAAATAATAGTTATTGATTAACGTTTAACTAATGGAACCTCTACACTACATATTAGACACATCCACAAACACGACCGTCGCAGAAAACCTAACTTACGATCAAGCCATAGAGTGGTTAGAGGCGAACGGAATAGCTTCTATCCATATTCTTAGTACTCACTAACGCATATTTATTGGTGCCTATATAGGCCTTCGCAAAACACCATAAATATGGCTCAACAGACGCTCAAGCTGCGCCGTAGCAGCGTTCCAAGTAAGGTGCCAACTACTTCTTCGCTTGATTTTGGGGAATTGGCTATAAATACTTACGACGGGAAAGTATACTTAAAGAAAAGCGGTAGCGCTAATGAGCAGGTGATTGCTGTAGGCTCTAATTTAGGGAAAGTTGACAGGATTTTTTACGTTACCGAACAAGGTAGCGATACTAACGACGGCAAAACCCTAGAAACTTCTTTTAGGACGATAAAAAAAGCCACCATTGCTGCAAGCGCAAGCATAGCGGCAAATCCTGGTTTACCAGTTTACAGGGTTAGCATTAACGTAAAGTCAGGATATTACACAGAAGAAGCCCCAGTAATAGTTCCTTCCAACACATCTATACTTGGGGACGATTTAAGAACGGTCGTCGTAAAACCCACTTCAGCCACCAGTGGTTCCAACTTGTTTTTGATGAATAATGGCACTTACGCTTTTGGGCTGAGACTGGAAGGGTGTAAGATAGACAATTTGGAGGATCCAAGGAATGGATTCTTTTTTGCTTTCGCTCCCAGCGCTTCAATAATAACCTCTCCTTACATTCAAAACTGCTCTGCTATCCACACGCCATTTGATAAGTTCTATGTCCCTCTAGATTCAGGATCCGGTAATCCCCTAGTTGGTAATGGACCTGGAGGCATGATAGTGGACGATTCTGCTTTGGACGGGTCTTCTCCGCTAAAGTCTATGGTAACCGACGCGTACACTCAGGTCACTTTCAACGGAATAGGCATTTGCCTCAGGGGAGGAGCATACGCCCAATTAGTGTCTTTTTTCACTAACTTCTGTAGGGTAGGTTGTTTTGCTATAGACGGAGCACAGGCTTCGCTATTGAACTCTAACACAAGCTTCGGAGATTTTGGACTGAGATCTAGCGGGTCTAGAATACTCGTCAATCCCGACCTATCCATAATTTCTCAATCTGTAGACACAGTGGGATCTGCGCTGCTTTTATCGAATAAGAACAGTATTAGAAATTACATGATTTCTAAATTGGCAGTATCAGGCGCTTTCGCTCCTACTTACGAAATTAGCGGAAGTAACTACGCTTCAACTATAAGGGATTCGGGTTTGCTCATAGATGCTTTATCGGATGACTTGTTATCCAGCGGATCTGCAAGAATTTTTCAGTTTGCAGCGTCTCTTTTTAAGGCGCAAGACACATCTGCTGGTAAAATATTCACACTACCGCCTCCTTCAGGATCATCATTTACTAAGGGGGCGATAACTGTGTATCCGTTAATATCCAACTCTACTGGATCATTATCTGGGGACTTCATAAAGTCTTACCAATACATAAGGGAGTTCATTATAGACGATCCTAGCGGCTCTTTCACGTCAATGACAGCGGCGGGTAAGCTAAAAGTGTCCCAATCTATTCAAGTACCGATGGATACTATACAAAAAGTAGTAGTCGAGAACTCTGGAAGTAACCTTTTAGAAGAATTTGGCTCTTTATTGAGTTCTACGTCTCACGATTTCGCTTACGCAGGCTCCGGAGTGAACTTTTTAGGTCTCCCTAACAATCAAAGAGGCATTGGAAAGACTAATCTTAACATTAGAGTCAAAGAGGAAGCTGGGGGTAGAGTTTACTACACTGCTGGAGACGAATTTGGAGACTTTTACTCAGGAAACGACTTTATAATAAGACAAGAGACTGGAACTATAGAAGGTAGGACGTTTACCAAAGCAATATCGGCCAAAATAGTACCTATAAACTTAGCACTAGAAGGATAAACACAAAAATATGGCAACGATACCCATTAATAGGTTTAGAGTCGTAACAAAAACGCTTAATAGCGGTAGTAATACGATATATCAAGAGAATTTAGACGTGGCGGCTATACTTTTATCAGCTGCGGTGACTAATGTTACTGGCAGTATACAAACCGTAAGCGTTCAAGTTCAAAAAAGCGGATCTTTGACTTCTGCTTACTTACTGTACAACTCTTCCATACCGGTTGGAGAAGCTATAAACCCGCTTCCTGGTAAAGTAATATTAGAAAAGAATGATGCGTTAATCATGGAAACGCCAGTTTCTGGCTCTTTAAACGTAGTATTATCAATACTTGAAAACGCAACGGATTAAATATGAAAAGAATAGGTAGAGAGCCAGTAGAAGTAAACATAAACGCGCCACAGAGTGGTCACGTACCTATTTACGATGCTGAAAATGGACTTTGGAACACAATATCTAGCTCTAGCCTTCTCTCAAACACAGCATCTTTCGCTATATCTGCTTCTCAAGCTCAAGATGCAATCAGCGCTTCTCACGCAATTTTTGCTACAACTTCGTCTTTCGCTAACGATTTTACTGTAAAGGGTACATTAACTGCGCAAACGATCGTTGTACAAGTAATTACGTCTTCTACCGAACTCGTAACGGGTTCTTTGACTGTTAGCGGATCTTTAAACGCGTTAGGAGGAGTAACAGGATCTCTATACGGAACTTCTAGTTGGGCAGAAAAAGCAATATCTGCGTCTTACTCTCTCACCGCCTCGTTCGTACCAGGAGCTGTATACGATAACCAAACGAGTTCCTTAACCGTGTTGAGTAGTAGTTTCGCTTCGACCGCGTCGTTCGTCAATAATTTGAATCAACAAGTCACCATAAGTGGAAGCTTATCGATAACGGGTTCTATTTTTCTATCTTCTTCCCTGCACGCTACTTTAGGAGGCGTAGCACAAAGCGGAGTAAATACAAGCATAATAATCATTCCTACGCAATCCTACTCTGCTGCTTTCTTTGAATATACAATAAACTCAGGATCCAACGCAAGAGCTGGAAATATCGCTGCAGTTTTTAAGGGAAATGATTTAAAAACGTATGATAATTCTACTCTCGACATCGGAGATACTTCTACCGTCGACGTATACGTGGGACAAGGAGGAGGAAACATAGATTTCATTGTGTTTCCCTCCGCAGGAAATTGGAACGTAAAAGCGATTTATAGGTTAATATAAAAGTAAAAAAATGTATCAAGTACAATTAGAATTCATACCAGGAAATTCTCAAATATGGGTAGCAAGGTTAAATCCGCAGGATCCAGTGTACGAGTACGATAACGAAGCAGAAGCTGAGTCAAAAGCTCAACAGCTTCAGGGGGAAGATACCACAGGAAGAAAATACAGAGTCTTTTCTTTGTAGATTAATGAATATTTATAGGTGAAAATCCCTATCTCGGGGAAAGTGAACCGAGGTAACAAAATATGGCTAACGAATTCGTAGTAAGAAATGGTCTAATAGCCCTAGACAATTCTCAAATTACAGGATCGCTTTCGATAAGCGGAAGCGTATTGATATCGGGTTCTTTAAATCTTCCAAACGTCGTACAGGGCACCACGGAAACCAATATAGCGGTAATCGATTCAAGCGGATCTTTCAAATTCAGATCAGATTTAAGTTTACAGGGAACTCAAGGAACACAGGGGGTTCAAGGTATTCAAGGAACGCAAGGAACACAAGGAACTCAAGGAACGCAAGGAACACAAGGAACGCAGGGAATACAGGGAACTCAAGGAACTCAGGGAACTCAAGGAACACAGGGAATTCAGGGAATACAAGGAACACAAGGAATACAAGGTATAACTGGGGCACAAGGAATTCAGGGAACTCAAGGAACACAGGGAATTCAAGGAATACAGGGAATTCAAGGAATACAGGGAACACAAGGAACTCAAGGAATTCAGGGAATTCAAGGAACTCAAGGAACCCAAGGAATTCAAGGAATACAAGGCATAACTGGGGCGCAAGGAATTCAGGGAATACAAGGAACACAAGGAATACAAGGCATAACTGGGGCGCAAGGAATTCAGGGAATACAAGGAACACAGGGAATTCAGGGAATACAAGGAATTCAAGGCATAACTGGGGCTCAAGGAATTCAGGGAATACAAGGTATAGAAGGAGCTCAAGGAATACAGGGAATTCAGGGAACTCAAGGAACACAGGGAATTCAAGGCATAACTGGGGCTCAAGGAATTCAGGGAATTCAGGGAATTCAAGGAACACAAGGAATTCAGGGAATACAAGGAATACAAGGTATAACTGGGGCGCAAGGAATTCAGGGAATTCAAGGAACACAAGGAATTCAGGGAATACAAGGAATACAAGGTATAACTGGGGCGCAAGGAATTCAGGGAATACAAGGAATACAAGGTATAACTGGGGCGCAAGGAATTCAGGGAACCCAAGGAACACAGGGAATTCAGGGAATACAAGGAACACAAGGAATTCAAGGCATAACTGGGGCTCAAGGAATTCAGGGAATACAAGGTATAGAAGGAGCTCAAGGAACACAGGGAATTACAGGAACAGGCGGAGCAGGCGGAGCGCAAGGAACTCAAGGAACGCAGGGAATACAGGGAACTCAAGGAACTCAAGGAATTCAGGGAATACAAGGAACACAAGGAATACAAGGTATAACTGGGGCGCAAGGAATTCAGGGAACTCAAGGAATACAAGGAATTCAAGGAATACAAGGAACACAGGGAATTCAGGGAACTCAAGGAACACAGGGAATTCAGGGAATACAAGGAATTCAAGGCACAGACGCGTCTACATCTTTAACTAATAACACAAATAATTTTGTAGTAACTGCTACAGGAAATTCAGCGACACCTTTTAATGGAGAAAGTAATTTAACTTTCGATGGAACTACTCTTTCTTTAACCGGAAATTTATTTTCAACGGGTAACATAACAGCTCAAACTTTGGTAGTCCAAGAAGTCACTTCTTCTAGGGATTTCATCACAGGATCTACTAAGTTTGGAACTTTACCATCAATAAACACCCATCAATTTTCTGGATCCGTTTCTATTACCGGTAGTCTATCATTTACTAATATTCCTCTTGGTTCAACAGAGACTAATATAGTAGTAAGTGACACAAGCGGAAATTTTCGATATAGGACGGACTTAAGTCTCCAGGGCATTCAAGGAATTCAAGGAATCCAGGGAACACAAGGAACTCAAGGAACGCAAGGAACACAAGGAACTCAAGGAACGCAGGGAATACAGGGAACACAAGGAATACAAGGTATAACTGGGGCACAAGGAATTCAGGGAACTCAAGGAACACAGGGAATTCAGGGAATACAAGGCATAACTGGGGCTCAAGGAATTCAGGGAATACAAGGTATAGAAGGAGCTCAAGGAACGCAGGGAATACAAGGCATAACTGGGGCTCAAGGAATTCAGGGAATACAAGGAACACAAGGAACTCAGGGAATACAAGGCATAACTGGGGCTCAAGGAATTCAGGGAATACAAGGAACACAAGGAACACAGGGAATACAGGGAACTCAAGGAACTCAGGGAACACAAGGAACTCAAGGAATTCAGGGAATACAGGGAACACAGGGAATACAGGGAACCACTGGTAACGTTGGAGCGCAGGGAACTCAGGGAATACAGGGAACTACAGGCGCACAGGGAATACAGGGAACCACCGGTAACGTTGGAGCGCAAGGAACTCAGGGAATACAAGGAACTACGGGAGCACAGGGAATACAGGGAACCACTGGTAACGTTGGAGCGCAGGGAACTCAGGGAATACAAGGAACTACTGGAGCACAGGGAATACAGGGAACCACTGGTAACATTGGAGCGCAGGGAACCCAGGGAATACAAGGAACTACAGGAGCACAGGGAATACAGGGAACCACTGGTAACATTGGAGCACAGGGAACGCAGGGAGCCACAGGCAGTACTGGAGCACAGGGAATACAAGGAACCACTGGTAACATTGGAGCACAGGGAACTCAGGGAATACAAGGAACTACAGGAGCACAGGGAACGCAGGGAACACAGGGATCGACTGGATCAGGAGGATCTCAAGGCACACAAGGAATTACAGGAACAGGCGGAGCGCAGGGAACTCAGGGAACACAAGGAACTCAAGGAATTCAGGGAATACAGGGAACACAGGGAATACAGGGAACCACTGGTAACATTGGAGCGCAGGGAACTCAGGGAATACAAGGAACTACAGGAGCACAGGGAATACAAGGAACCACTGGTAATACCGGAGCGCAAGGAACGCAAGGAGCCACAGGCAGTACTGGAGCACAGGGAATACAGGGAACCACTGGTAATACTGGAGCACAGGGAACACAGGGAGCCACAGGCAGCACTGGGGCACAGGGAATACAGGGAACCACTGGTAATACCGGAGCGCAAGGAACGCAAGGAGCTACAGGCAGCACTGGAGCACAGGGAATACAGGGAACCACTGGTAATACTGGAGCACAGGGAACACAGGGAACCACTGGTAATACCGGAGCGCAAGGAACGCAGGGAACACAGGGAATTCAAGGCATAGCTGGTGCTGCTACCATTAACAACAACGTAGACAACTTCGTACTCACAGCTACAGGAGTAGCGGGCACTATTAATGGAGAAGCCAATTTAACTTTCGATGGGACTGCTTTAGTGGTAAATTCGCTTGCTGTAGGTAGGGGAGGGGGAGCAGTAATTACCAACTCTGTGTTGGGTTGCAACGCTCTTGGGTCAAACATCACGGGTGCAAGCAACGTAGCGATGGGGTACAGAGCGCTTTGCGCAAACACTACGGGAGGCTTCAACGTTGCGGTGGGTAGGGGAGCAGGACTAGCCCAGAATTTTGGATCCACTTCCGCTACATCTAATATTGCAGTTGGCGCGTACGCACTCACCGCAGCTACTGTAGGTTATTCTAACGTCGCAATAGGGTCTAGATCACTAGCTTCTAACGTAAGCGGTAGGCGTAATATAGCAATAGGTAATCAGGCTCTATTATCGAACGTAAGTAATCATTTGCAAATAGCAATCGGATACCAAGCGCTTAGAAATTCAAATTTTGCTCCCGCTGGTAACCCTAACTATTGGCCTACTAATTCAAACATAGCCATTGGTACTTGCGCTCTTTACAAAGTTACAACCGGTTATGCTAATATTGCAATATCACATCATGGTTTAATTTGTCTTACTACTGGAGTTAGGAACACGGTTGTGGGAAGGGATGTAGGGCAGGCGATGACGTCTGGTCGTGCAAATGTTTTGATAGGAAGTTCTGCAGGAACCACCTTAACTAGCGGCGCTTTTAATGTGATGTTGGGAGATTTGCCAGGTTGTGGAATCACGACGGGGGATTCTAATACTCTAATTGGTAGGTCAGCTGGTAGGAGTGGATGTAATTTCCATAGATCAACCATAATAGGATACAGAGCAGGAGACAGTAACTGCGGCGACACTAACTTTTTAGTCGGTCAACTTGTGATGGAAGCGGGCAATGGAGGTGGAGGTTGCAACATAGCTTTTGGATACAGGACAGCGTGTCGCATGAACGGAGGGCACAACATCGTTATGGGATACCAAGCCATGTCTTCACCAAACGCGAATCCGGGTAATCACAACATAGCATTGGGAAGAAACGCTTTAAAGAATACGTTTGCCTCTACAAACACAACTACTGCAAACATCGCTGTGGGCGCTTACTCTATCACAGCTAACACCACAGGAGTGAATAACGTTGCAGTGGGATCTAGCGCTCTTATTTGTAACACTTCGGGCACCTTTAACACTGCGATCGGCAGCTTGGCAGCTGCTGCAAACACAAGGGGAACTAACAACGTTGCGATAGGTTACTTGTCTCTTAGGTGCAACACTACCGGAGGTTACAACATCGCTATAGGCAGGTGCGCTTTATTCTCAAACAACATGGCTACAACTTTCGAAAGTCACAACGTAGCGATTGGAGCGTTCTCTTTAAGGTGTAACGGTAACAACAGAAACATTGCTATAGGAGCCTGCACGTTGGCCAATAGTTCTAACGGATCAGAAAATATAGCTATAGGCACTTTTGCGATGTGTAACGCAGGTAACGGTGGATCGAACATAGGGATAGGCTACAAATCTCTACAGGCCAATACGGCAGCTCAAAATACAGGTGTTGGAATGTCGACTTTGTCAGGCCTTTATCTTTCGGGAGGTTGTAACTCAGCTTTTGGAGCTGATGTTTTGAGTAGTATTTCGGCCGGTTGTTGTAACACTGGTGTAGGCTTTTGTGCTCTGAAGAGTAACACTTCGGGAAATTGTAATACCGCGGTAGGCGTAAAGGCGCAGAGCGGTCTTAATACGGGTGTCAACAACACGATAGCAGTCGGAGCAACTAGTGCTACAAGCGCTACGACCGGACACACAGTTTGGGGTAACTCTGGAAATAACGTTTGTAACTGTGTATACGTTGCATGGTCTACCGTTTCTGATTGCAGGGATAAAACTAACGTAAAATCTTTACCAGAAAAACTTGGTCTATCTTTTATTAAAAAGCTTAGACCCGTGGCTTTTAATTGGGATAATAGAGAAACGTACGTTAGAGAGTGTAAGTACAATTACGGAGATAAAGACGGCACTTTAATAGGAAATAAGGAACACTACGGATTCATTGCTCAAGAATTGAAGCAAGTAATAGACGAATTGGGAGTTAAATTCGACGGCCTTGGTCACGATGACGACAAAGACGCTTATAGGTTGACTTACGAAGAACTTATAGCATCAATAGTAAAATCCGTACAAGAACTTGACACTAGGATTACAAATTTAGAAAACAAATAAATAAGTTTTATATTCTAAAATGCGAAGAGTTTTGATAGGCACTCCGTGTTACGACGGATCAGTTGGCGTTTGGTACGCCAATTCCCTTTTACAAACCGTAAAAAGATCTTATCAAGAGAACGTGTTTGTACACGCGGTTTACACGTCTTACGATTCTCTTATACAGAGAGCCAGAAACTCTTTAGTTAGAATAGCAATACAAGAACAGTACGACGACCTCTTCTTCATAGATTCAGACGTAGAGTGGGATCCAGAGTGGTTTTTTAGTCTGTTAAAAAGACATGAGCCAATAGTTGGAGCCGCCCTAGTTAAAAAGTCAGAAGAAGAGGGTTACACTGTTAAGTTGGAAGAAAAAAAGCTAAAGTGGTCTGAAGACAAAAAAATAATTTGCGTAGACGGTGTGGGTACTGGGTTTTTAAAAGTTTCTAAGTTTGCTCTAGAAAAACTGTGGAATATCAGCGAACATTACGATTCGGAGGGGCAAAAAGAAAGGATGGTGTTCGATGTGAAAGTAAAAAACGGAGACTTAATATCAGAGGATTACGTTTTGGCTCAAAAGTGGCAAGAATTGGGATATCGAGTGTGGATCGACCCAACTATAACGCTGAATCACATAGGATACAAAAAGTACCAGGGAAACCTCGAAAACTATCTAAAAAAATTAGAGTATGTTTGACAAACCGATGGGAGGAACCGAGTTGATGTACGAGGAACTTATGAATAGGTTACCCTCGCACCACAAAGAAGCATTTAGTATTTTTAACTATCCAGTTTACGCAGACGCTTCTAAAAAACTAGTGTATTGGAACCAGCTCTCTTACGATCAACAGGCTGTTAAATTCTTAAACACGTCTTCATTCGTGGATCAAATAGACGCTTTCGTCTTTGTCAGTCAATGGCAAGCTGAGTGTTTCAGAAAGATTTACGGCATACCAGGATACAAGACGCAAGTGATAAAGAACGCGTGTATACAGACTTACGACAAAGATTTTGAATCTCCAATAGAAACAGTAAAAGTGTGCTACACTTCTACTCCTTGGAGGGGACTAGACGTGTTACTAGATTCTTGGGAAGAGTTAAACCCCGAAAACTGCGAGCTACACGTCTTTTCTAGCACAAAAATATATGGTAAGGATTTTTCTTCCTCTCAAGAGAGCGTGTACGAACAGTTGTACGAAAGAGCCAGGAGCTTACCAGGAGTCACCTATCGAGGATCTATAGAAAATAAAGATCTACTTAAAGAACTACCGTCTTTTCACGTTCTGGCTTATCCGTGTACTTTTGAGGAGACTTCTTGTATATCTGTCATAGAAGCGCTATCTGCAGGACTGAGAGTGGTGACTTCCAATTTAGGAGCGCTGCCTGAAACCACAGAGGGTTGGGCCAGAATGTATCCTTACTTAGCAAACAAGGAATATCACTACAAAAAGTTTTCTAGAATTCTTTCAGAAGAAATACACAAAGTAAGGAGCGGAGAATTAAAAGAGCATTTAAAATTGCAAAAGCAAGCGTACTCAACTAGGTGGAGTTGGGAAGAAAGAGTAAAAGAGTGGACAAACTTTTTAGATACCTTGAACCCAAGAGGGTTGTAGACATTGAAGCGAATATTGGAATATCACGCTTTTCCAAATTTGTACGGAGGGTGCGTATTTCAAATAGACGCATTCTTTGAAAACTCAATATTTATTAATAAATAAAAACAGAAGGCTATGATTTTTGGTAAGATAAGTCCCGTACTTAGTAAAGCAACGCAAGATACGCTATTCAATCCCACTCCAGAATACATTACAGGATCTTACGTGGCTGCTCTTGCAGATCGATATATTTTAGGTGTAAACAAAGTTAATTTTAGAGTTTTATACGGTAACTGTGCCTTCGAAAACGGTCAAATAGTTGGGTTTAACACAGTACACGCTGATAACGTCGTTTTATCTGGTAGCACAATAGATAATTGGGGAACTGATGATTCTACGATACTAGATATTATCGCTACTCAACAAGGTACATCTGTAACAGAAATACTAACTGCTAGCTACAACGGAAGGTTTATGATCTAAACTATTTTTACTAGTTTAAATTGTTATGATTAAAAAAGTGTTCTATAATAGTTCTTTACCCAGAGCGGGCTCTACTCTCATACAAAACATACTAAGTCAAAATCCAGACATACACACTACTCCCACCTCGGGAATTTACGAGATGTTAGCTGCGTGTAGGACTATCTATTCAGATTCTTTAGAATTCAAGGCTCAGGACCCAAAAGAGATGGAATCGGGTTTCAAATCTTTTTTGAGAGCGGGACTATACGCATTTTACGAACCCCTCACCGATAGACCTTACGTCGTAGAAAAGTGTAGGGGCTGGGGATCAGAGTACGCTTTTTTAAACTCTTTCGATCCGAATCCTAAAGTAATTTGCATGATAAGGGATATAAGAGCGATATACGCTTCTATGGAAAAGAAGTATAGACAAAACCCCCTTATAGATCATCACTTGTCAAATTGGGGAAACTTGACAGGTACGAACGTAGACAAGAGGATGATGGTGTGGTCCAACAATCCTCCAATAGGTCCCTCAATGGATAGATTGTACGAGATTTTAGTGACAGGCATACATCCAAACATCTTATTCATAAAATTCGAAGAGTTGTGTGAAAACCCCGAACCTCAACTTAGAGCTATTTACGAGTATTTAGAATTGCCTTACTTCGAACACGATTTCAATAACGTTCCTCAATACACAAAAGAAGACGATAAGTGGTACGGCGTATTCGGAGATCACATTATCAGACAACAGTTGAAACCAGTGAGAGACGACTTTAGGGAGGTTTTGGGATCTAACGCTTGTAAGCTAATACAGGACGCTTATCCGTGGTTCTTCAACGATTTTAGATACAAAATGTAGTTATGCTGGTAGGTTACAAAACACAATCACAATTACTGAGAGAAGAAAAATTCGCAGTTTCGGAAGATAAATCAAACAACAGCCAAAAATACGTAGTTTGGCACGTAGAAGGAGGATTGGGCAAAAACGTAGCAGCTACAGCTCTAATATCTTCTATAAAAAAGAAGTATTCAGATAGAAAGCTGATACTCGTAGTTTCTTACCCTGAAGTTTTTCTTAATCACCCAGATATACACAGAGTGTACAGAGTAGGCATAACTTCTTACTTTTATGACGATTACATAAAAGACAAAGACACGATAGTTTTTAGGCACGAGCCGTACTTCCAGTCAGATCACATAATGAAAAAGAAACACCTAATAGAAAATTGGTGTAACTTATTAAACGTGCCTTACGAAAATCAGCAACCAATTTTGTATCCTAATATGATACAAAAGAGTTTGATGTACAATTGGAAGAGAGACAAGCCCGTAATGATTTTGCACACTAACGGGGGTCCTTTACAACAAGACACTTTGTATTCTTGGACTAGGGACATGCCCTACGAGATATCAACTCAAATAGTAAACAAGTACTCTAGCACGTATCACATAATTCAAGTGGGCAGAAATCCGGGCCACTCTATACCTGGGGTTGAATTCGTTAACGCGTCGATGACTAATCACGATCTTTTTTCTATGCTCGTGCTTTCTGAAAAGCGGGTGTTAATAGACTCTTGCCTACAACACGCAGCCGCGGCTATGAAACTAAAATCTACCGTACTTTGGGTGGGTACATCATATAAAAACTTTGGTTACGACATACACAAAAACATAATAGCCAATCCACCGAAGAACGAAATTAAAATGATCGATTCTTACCTTTTTGATTACTCTTTCGATGGAATAGCTCACGAGTGTCCCTATTACGACGTAACTGAAATGTTTGACACAAGCGAAATATACAAGGCTATAGAAAAAAATTAGTTATGATATACTGGTTAACAGGTCAACCGGGGGCTGGGAAAACGACTCTTGCAAAAAGGTTAATTGAGCACATATCTAAAAAAGCTACGCTCAATCCCGTTCACATAGACGGAGACGATCTAAGAAATATTTTTGAAAATAAAAACTATTCGGAAGAGGGTCGTCGTCAAAACATAAACAGAGCTCAAGAAATAGCTAAGTTTATGAGTTACAAGGGTCACGACGTCGTGGTATCTTTGGTGTCTCCTTATAGAGACCAAAGGGAAGATTTCAAAAAAGAAAACCCTGTGGCTGAAATATACGTGAGCACTTCCGAAGAAAGGGGAAGAGAAAGCTATCACGTGAAGGAGTACCAGCCTCCAACTTACGATTTTATTCAAATAGATACCACACACGAATCAGAAGATAGCTCAGTTTCAGAATTGTTGTTTAAATTGGGACTATGAGAAAATATGCGTTGTACATAGGTCGTTGGCAGAATTTTCATTCGGGTCACGAGTGGTTGATTAGTCAACAGTTAGACAAAGGTAAAAATGTTTGGATAGCTATAAGGGACGTGAAAATAGATGAAAACAATCCAAAGTCAGCAAAAAAAATATTTAAAGAGTTACAAAATCACGATTTTTTTAAGAAACACGCCAGTAACATATTGCTTTCTATCATACCAGACATAGAAAGCGTAAATTACGGAAGGGGAGTGGGATACGAAGTTGTTTTTCACGACCCTCCTCAAAATATCGCTGAAATAAGCGGTACTAAAATAAGAAAAGGAGAAATTGATACTTATGGTAAACAAAAGGAGACACGTAGCGAAGACAATATCTTATAGGATAATTAGTACAACTATAGGTTTCTTAACTGTTTGGCTTTTTACTGGATCTCTGAAAATAGGTAGCGCTTTTACAATTATGGAGCTACTGTGGAAACCAATTCAATATTACATCCACGAGAGAGTTTGGTACAACTACATAAAGTACGGAATAAACAAAGGGGATAAATTGTAATTTTGGAAAAAAACCTAGTCAAAAGAGCCATAAAAGACGGAGGGAGCATTCACCCCCTGATAATTGCTTCTGAATTAACCTCAAGAACTGGATTAATGAATCCATCTCTAATGGTAAAAGATGACAAGATAGTAGTTAAGTTATGGAGAAAAATCTAGTTAAACGTATTATAGATGCTGGGGGTGATATTACTCCTCTCCTTATTCCCGCTAATCTTACTAATGGTACTGGATTGATGAATCCATCTATAATGGTAAAAGATGGAAAAATTACAGTCATTATTAGACATGTAAATTATACATTCTACCACTCAGAGAAAAAATTATTTCAACACCCATATGGTCCTCTAACTTATATCCACCCTGAAGATGATATTCATTTACGAACATGGAATTGGTATTGTGAAATAGATGATAATTTTAAAATAAATAAGTATCATAAAGTAGATACTAGCCAATTTGACATATATGAGCCATTATGGGATTTTGTAGGATTAGAGGATGCCCGTATTATTGAATGGAATAATAAAATATATCTATCAGGAGTACGTAGAGATACTACAACTAATGGAGTTGGTAGAATGGAATTATCTGAGATACAAATAAATGAAAATGGCATAAAAGAGATTAGTAGAATAAGAATTGCTCCACCAAATGATCCAAATTCATACTGTGAAAAAAACTGGATGCCCGTTATAGATAAACCCTTTTATTATGTAAAATGGGCTAATCCAACTGAGTTAGTTGAGGTAAATCCTAATACTGGTACATCACGAACAGTTCATATGAGTAATCATATTACACTTCCAAGGGATTTAAGAGGCGGATCTCAAATTCTACCATATAAAAATGGTTACTTTGCTATTACACACGAAGTAGATTTATTTAACAGCGAAGAGGGGAGAAAAGATGCCGTATATTATCATCGTTTTATAGTGTGGGATAAAGATTTTAATATAATTAAAACAACACAAGAATTTCATTTTATGGCTGCTGACGTTGAATTTTGCATTGGTATGGCTGAATATGGCGATTATTATTTAATGACCTTCGGATTTCAAGATAATGCCGCTTTTCTATTAAGAGCTCCTAAATTAACAATAGAAAAATTTATAGATGAAAATAATAGATTGCTTCCCGTTTTTCAATGAAGAATATCATCTAGTTCTTAGAATCAAACTTCTACAAAATTATGTAGATGGTTTTGTAATCTGCGAAGCAAATAGAACACACAGCGGTATAGATAAAGAATATAAATGCAAGCAAATTTTAGAAAAATATAATCTATCCTCCAATAAAATTTCAGTAATTCATATTGAGCTCGAACAATCTAATAATTGGAATCGAGAAAGAGAACAAAGAAATGCTGTAAGCAAACTAATACAAGAAGATGAAGTTTGGTTTATAAGCGACTGTGATGAAATAATAAATCCAATCTATTTAAAAACACTAGCAGACGTATCTAAAACACATTCAGACCGTATTGTGCGAGTACCAATGTCTTTTCATTCAACAAGAGCAGATTTATGCATTCACGAGCCTAATGGTGCTGTAAAAAAATGGAAAGCACCCTTTTTCTGTTTAAAAAAGCACGTAGAAGAATATACGTTAAGTGAACTTAGAGAAGTAGAGACCCTAAATACAGACATAAAATATAAAAGTTTAATCGTTAATAAAGAAACAGACAATGAAATCGTGGGATGGCATTTATCATGGATGGGTGATGCTAGTAAAAGAATTCAAAAACTTGAATCATTTATGCACGTTCATGACATCGTAGATGATGGTATAGGGTTATTAAGTTCAGATAAAACAAAACAACACGTAAAAGAATTTAATGCTAAAGAAGGCGGAACTGATATTCTTGGTAGAGCAGATCATGTTTTACATCCATACCCCATAGATAAGCTACCAAAAATAATATTAGAGGATTCAGAATTAAAAAATTTCTTTTTACCCCCAGCCAATGTAATACAATATATTTACCAAGAAAATAAATTTGAAGAAGAATATTTTAAGTATCCCAAATTATGCAAAAGTATAAGAACACACATAATAAATTACATAGCGAAAAAAATTAACGCTAAAAGTTATCTAGAGATTGGTGTAGATGATTGTGTAAACTTTAATGATATTCTAGTAAAAAATAAAATCGGAGTAGACCCCTATCCCAAACAGGATAATATTGTAAAATTAACATCAGACGAGTTTTTTAAAACAAATAAGCAAACGTTTGATATTATCTTTATAGATGGTCTACACCACGTAGATCAAGTATATAAAGACATTATTAATTCGTTAGGTTGTTTAAATAAAAACGGATATATTATTTGTCATGATATGCTTCCAACTACCGAAGAAATGCAAATTATTCCATTTAGAGGAGGAGCGTGGACAGGCGATTGTTGGAAAGCGTTTGTTCATTTAAGACAAATAAGAGCAGACCTTGAAATGTACACCATTGATGTTGATATGGGATTGGGTGTAATTACAAGAGGTAAACAAGAAAAAATAAAAATAAGCGAAGATATAACTTATAATAACTTTACTCATTGTAAACATGAGTGGATGAATATTCAATCCATATTATCATTTTATAAATTAATGGGTGAAGAGGATGTACTAAAGGCGCTATTAGATCACTTTATCCAATACCCAGAAGACGCAGAAATAAACTTTTATACGGGCTGCTACTATCATGATATAGGACAGACAGCATCTGCGGTATCATATTATTTAAGGGCGGCTGAAAGGACTAATGACGAATTAGTGCGTTATGAAGCGTTATTAAGAGCGGGCATGTGCTTTAATTCACAAGGAAGCAGAAACAACTCGGTAGAAGGAATGTTACAACACGCTGTAGCATTAATACCTACTAGACCCGAAGGTTATTTTTATTTAAGCCGATTCTATGAGCACGCCAAAAAATGGTTTAGCGCTTACACAATGGCTTGCATCGGAGAAAAAATAGCTATTAAAAAACCAACTAAACTAAAAACAACACTTGACTATCCAGGATTTTATGGATTAACTTTTGAAAGAGCAATCACTGGTTGGTGGACTGGATTATGTAATGAATCTAAGAATTTATTTAAGTATCTTTCTATTTACGAACCGTTAGATACATCTTATAAACAAGCGACTATTGATAATTTGAAGTTTATGAAAGCCTGGAAAAACGATGACGAGTTTATATCTTTTTTAAAAACCAAAGACCAAGAATTAGAAACGTCAGCCAGGGATTTAAACTTATATAATAGTAGTGATTTAAAGAAGTTAAAATACAAGTTTAATAATGCTAAAAATATTGATAGAAACTACTCTGAGGCGTTTCAAGATATGTTTGTACTAACATTATTAGATGGTAAAAAGAATGGTACTTACTTAGAAATAGGCGCTGGTTATCCCTTTTATGGAAATAATACATATTTGTTAGAATCTAAATTTAATTGGAAAGGCATATCGCTAGATATAACATATGAATCAATTGAAAGATATTTTAGAGATAGAAACAATATAGCTGTATGTAGAGATGCTACACAAATAAATTATATTGATTTATTAGAAGAAATTAACTTCCCCCGTAATATTGATTATCTACAACTTGATTGTGATCCATCATCAGTAACGTATGATATATTGACTAAAATACCATTTCATAAATATAAATTTGCTATTATAACATATGAACACGATCATTGTACTGATAAAATACAATCATATAAGCTAAAATCTAGAGAATATTTATTGTCTGAGGGATATGAATTAATCTTATCAAACATAGCTCCACACGATGATCGCGACTATGAAGACTGGTACGTACATCCTGATTTAGTTAGTAGAAAAATTATTAATAAAATTAAAAATACAGACGATACTATAAAAGTAGCTAAAAATATATTTCTATGAAATACATTGATAAAAATCCTGAATCAGAATGGGGAATAGTTGAAACAGATCAATGTCGAATATCTGATTTAAAAGATAAACGATTTTTTGTTGTAGATAATTTTTATACTGATCCACACGCCGTTAGAAACTTTGCCTTACAACAAATATATTTTCCAGGAGAGGGCGCTGTAGGTTATCGTACTAGAAAACAATTTTTATTTGATGGTATAAGAGAGGCGTTTGAGAGTATCATAGGAGCTAAAATAGCAGATTTTGCCGATGGATACGGGTGGTTTGACATAGGCATAAATGGACGTTTTCAATATTGCTCAGCAGGTGTACCATCAGTATTTCATTGCGATAGTCAAAAATGGGCGGCTATAGTTTATCTAACACCCGATGCTCCACCTCAATCGGGTACTAGTTTTTATAGACATAAACAAACTAAAATATTTCATAACACTCAAATTAATTGGGAAGCTGGTGATGGATTAAAAGTATTTAATCAAAAAACATTCCTAGATAGCACACCTTATGAAACTGTTGATACTGTAGGAAATGTATTTAATAGATTAATACTTTTTGATGGTGGATTAATCCATTCCGGAATAAATTATTTTGGTTGGGATATTCATAGTAGTAGGTTATTTCATATGTTTTTCTTTAATGAAGTATGTTAATAAAACACAAAGCTTAAAATAGTTGAAATTGCTAAAGCACGAATTGCTGTAGCCAATGAATAAAATACCAGTTATAGGAACAGCTGTCTTAAAAAATCCCCATTGGGTAAAACGTTTGTACGAAAGCGTAGATTACCCAGTGGATAACTTTGTGATTTTCAACAATAACGGTGAGGGAGAAATAAACGAAGAACTGGAAAGTTTGAAAAATATGAATCACAAATTCGTAGAAAAGCTTTGTGTGTGTCATTTACCCTCTAACTTGGGAGTATCTGTAGCTTGGAACTTAATTATCAAGTCTTACCTTCTTTCGCCTTACTGGATTATAGTAAACGACGACGTTTCTTTTACAGAAGGTCTACTTCAAGAAATGTACGAAGCCGCCATACCAGAAGACGTAGGCATGGTGCACCCATACGGGGGAGATTTTGGTCAGGGGGCGTGGGATCTATTTTTGATAAAAGATTGGGTTGTACAACAATACGGGCTTTTCGATGAGAACCTTTCCCCAGCTTATTGCGAAGATGCAGACTACATTATGAGACTGCATAACAAATCAGTGAAACGCGTGGTGGGGCTGAGTAGGTTATACAATCACGGTACCGGCATGTGTAACGAGTACTACACTCACGGAAGTCAGACTAAAAAATCCGATCCAGCTTTAAACAGTAGATTGGAAGAAATAAATACCATGAATTTTGAATACATGAACAAAAAGTGGGGAAAAAGTTGGAGATTAACCGAACCTTTCAATCGCCCGTTTAACAACGAGTCTTTAGAGGTTTCAACTATAACTTTCGATTTGGAATTCGTAAGAAGCAAGCAAATATAAGCACTTTATTTTTAACTATTCTAATTTTTGTATATTTATAAATAAAAATATGGGACTGTTATCATTCTTAAAAGGACTTTTAGGTAAGTCAGGCTCTCAAGAGCTCAAAGCAAAAGAAAAAATCGAAGTCACTCCTGTTGTCACTCCAGACCCAGTGGTTGTAGATACTGAAAGCGCTGAAGAAGCGACTAAACCAGAAAAGAGAAAAAGGGCTCCTAAAGCAGAAAAGCAAATAAAAATAGAGAAGAAAGCCAAAGAATAATCTATGTCTAAAAGATTAAGTGAAGAAGAGCTTCAAGAGATTCAAGACATTAGGAAAAACGTCACAGAAATAGCTTCAATACTTGGAGACTTGAACTATCAAAAGCTCGCTCTTGAAATTATGATAGAAGAGCAAAAGTCCAAAGTGGCGGACGTAAAAAGAAGGGAGGCGTTTCTTTTTGAGAAGATCAGAAACACCTACGGAAACGTTACTTTAAACTTGGAAACAGGAGAAGTAGCTTAGTTTTTTTACAAAAAAGTAAAGATATTTATTATCAGTAAAAAGATAATAAATGGCCGAAGCAATACTCTCACCAGGCGTTTTCATAACGGAAAACGACCTCTCGCAAATAAGTCAAGGACCGATAGAAGTTGGTGCAGCACTCGTGGGTCCCACCGTAATAGGAAAACCTAACGTTCCCACAGTGGTCACTAGCTATTCTGACTATAAGAATAAGTTTGGTACTACTTTTGTTTCTGGTAACGTTGTTCTTGAGTACTTAACTTCCATAGCAGCCGCTAATTACTTCGATCAGGGAGGAACTACTCTATTAGTGACAAGAGTTGCAACTGGATCTTTTACTCCTGCGTCTTCTTCAGTTGCCGCAATAGGCACCTCAATGGTATCGACGACCGCTTTTAAATTAGAAACAATTGGTCAGGGATCCCTTATGAATAACTTCACGGTTGAATCTACTAGCTTACTCTTATCTGGATCGTCAGTCAACGTTCGTTGGGAGGTTTCTCAAGTAGATACTTCTAGCGGTCTTTTCACCCTTTTAATTAGAAGGGGCGACGATTATCAAAATAGTAAGACTGTTTTAGAAACTTTTTCGGGTTTAAGTTTGGATCCTAATCAAAACAATTATATAAGCTACGTTATAGGTGATCAATACGAAACAGTAACTGAAGATAGTTCAGGAAATTACTATTTACAAATCACTGGATCTTACGTAAACAATTCAAGATACGTTAGAGTGCAGAGCGTTAATTCCACTCCTGGATACTTGGATGTAGCTGGACAACCTCTCACTCAATACACTGCTTCGCTGCCGCAAACTGGCTCGGGAAGCTTCCAAGGAGGAACTGGAAACTTATTTAAAAGCACAGACACTCCTAGCATGTTCCAAAACATTCCTAATACGACAGGACTTGATATTCAGGGTGTTATGGCTTACGACTATAACACGGCAATAAACATTTTAAAAAACAAAGATCTTTACAGATTCAATTCAATATACGCTCCCGGTATCAATTACGCTAACGCGCCCAGCCAAGTTAATTCACTCGTTCTCAATTCTGCAGAAAGAGGGGATAGCATAGCTGTAGTGGACATGGTGAGCTACGGATCTACGATATCTCAAGCTGTAAATAACGCAAAAAATATAGACAGCTCTTACGCAGCTGCTTATTGGCCATGGGTACAAATTAGATCTAGGGAGACGGGACAAATTAACTTCGTTCCAGCTTCTGTAATAGTTCCAGCAGTTTACGAGTACAACGATAGAGTGTCCGCAGAGTGGTTCGCACCCGCCGGCTTCAATAGAGGCGGCATACCCACAGTGATACAACCAGAAAGACGACTCTCTGTTAACGATAGGAACACGCTTTACCTTGGTAAAGTCAACCCCATCGCAACCTTCCCTGGAGTAGGCACGGTCATCTACGGTCAGAAGACGCTGCAAGCGAAGCCTTCAGCCCTCGATAGGGTAAACGTAAGGAGACTGCTGATCGCGCTCAAGAGGTTCATCGGTGGAGTGGGTGAGGGTCTGGTATTCGAGCCTAATACTCAAGTCACTAGGAATCGATTCCTGAGTCAAGTGAACCCCTACCTAGAGTTCGTACAGCAGCGCGAGGGTCTCTACGCCTTCCAAGTCGTAATGGACGAGACGAACAACACTCCAGACACAATCGACAGGAACCAGCTGATAGGTAGCATCTACCTTCAGCCCACAAGGACTGCGGAGTTCATACTGCTTGATTTCAACATTCTCCCGACCGGTGTAACTTTTGGACAATAAAAAATAAAAAACACAAATGAAGAAGATAACTGACAACACTATAGTCAAGGTAAAGGTACCCAAGCACCTCTACGAGGCAATTCAGAAGAGGATCGCTCTCAGAGAAAACTACGAAAAGGGTATGAAACCCAAAGAAGAAGGCATGGATCACCCAAAAGAAGAGGGTTACGGTAAGCACGAAGAACCCGTTGTGAACGAAAACCTGATGGACATGCTCGCTTCCGTTGACATGGAAACTTTGGGAATGATAGCCACAGCACTTGGTATCACTGGTGGAGCTAAAGTTCTCGCTAACATGATAAAGAAAGAGAAGGCTAACATAGGTGGTATCACTGGAGTTTACACCAGTACGGAAGACGATAAAAAACCCAGTTAAGAATATTTATACCAAATAAAACTGAAGAAAGATGCCAAGGATACTTAACGCCAACGAAATAATGTTCACTGCCTTCGAACCCCTGCAGACCAATAGGTTCGTCATGAACATCGAGGGTGTACCTTCGTACCTCATAAAGAAGGCGGACGCTCCTGGCGTTACCCTCAATGAGATCAAGCTCGACCACATGAACGTTTACAGGAAGATCAAAGGCAAGGCGGAATGGAGGGACATGGCCCTAGCGCTTTACGCTCCGATCTCCCCCTCAGGCCAACAGGCCGTCATGGAGTGGGTTCGCCTGCACCACGAGTCCGTCACAGGTCGCGACGGTTACTCCGACATGTACAAGAAGGACCTCAGCCTCGAGCTCTTCGGTCCCGTCGGTGACGTAGTTTCCGAGTGGATCATCAAGGGTGCTTTCATCAAGGAGGCCACTTTCGGTAACTTGGACTTCGCCACTTCTGAAGCTGTCGAACTGACGCTGAGCATCGGAATGGATTACTGTATTTTGAACTTCTAGTTCGATCGTTTAATATTAAATTTCGCAACCTCCCTTTTTGGGAGGTTTTTTTTGCTCTAAAAATCAATATTCCCATATTTATAGAAAAAGATTATGCCAGAAAAATTCAAAGTTCCGACAGAAATTATAGAGCTCCCTTCACAGGGTAAAGCGTACCCAGAAGGTAGCGAGCTTGCAAAGGGTACCGTAGAGATGAAGTACATGACCGCGAGGGAGGAAGATATCATCACTAATGTGAACCTACTGCGTCAGGGTATCGCATTGGAGGTGATGTTAAAGTCTTTAATAGTTTCTCCTATAAAGCAAGAAGAGCTGCTCATAGGAGATCGTAATGCGCTCCTGATAGCTGCCAGGATACTTGCTTACGGTAGCGAGTACTCGTTCTCTTATAAATCTTCAGAATCTGGCGTGGAAGAAACCATACAGTACGATTTGGGTCAACTCGACCACAAAAAAGTCGATTTGAGCAAGTTCGAAGGTAAGAACGAGTTTGAGTTCGAGCTGCCCCACAGCAAGAACGTCGTGACTTTCAAATTGCTCACAGTTGCGGACGACAAGAAGATAGACGAGGAGATCAAGGGGGTTAAGAAGGCCACTGGAGTCGAACCCGGTAGGTTTTCGATGAAGCTCAAACACCAAATCACTTCTGTGAACGGAGAGTATTCGACGAAAGCCGTTAGGGACTTCATCGACGGAGGTTACTTGATTTCCAAGGATTCTTTGGAGCTCAGAAAGTACATTAACAGCATCAGTCCAGACATAGACACCAACGTAACTTTTACGACCAAAGAGGGAGAGGAGGTAACCATGGAGCTCCCGATGACTGCCGAATTCTTTTTTCCCGGGATCTGATTACAGGATAGACTTTATGACGGAGGTCTGGGAACTGGCGTACTTTGGCCAGGGAGGGTTTCCTTACGAACAGGTGTGGGACATGCCCGTCATAACTCGACGCTTTTTTCTCAAGAGCATAAGCGAACACATCAAAAAGATAAAAGAAGAAAGAGACGCGCAAAACAATGTTATCACAGAAAACACCGATCCCAATAAAATAAAAAAAATAAACGTTCCAGATCACTTACTTCCAAAAGAACAAGCTCCATCTTACGTAAGCAAAGTAAAAATCAAGCCATAGATATTTATTCTATATGGCAGATAACAATTCACAAGGAGACGGATCTAACGATGCAAAAGACGTTAACGATCTTTTGGGTAAGGCAAAAGACTCGCTTAAAAAATTAGGTGGCGAATCCAAGAAGGTTTTACAAGGTGTAGTGGATATAACCAAAACCGTCGCCAATTCTATAAGATCTAGCAAAGATGGTTTTCGCGTAATGGGATCAGATCTTAAGAAGTTGGGTTCTATGACAAGCAATTTAGCTAGTTCCATAAGTAAGCTTACTTTGGGTACAGTAATTGGAAAAATAAGTAATCTTGCAAATACTGCGTTAACAAAGCTTGGTCCAATCGGACTAGCTATAGGGGGCATAGTCAAACTAGCTGGCGCTGTGGGAGATAAATTAGCGGGGGGTTTTATAAAAGGAGGAAAATACATAAAAAACTTAAGTAAAGATTCTTCTGATTTTTTTACTAGTATGACGGGACACGTAACCGAATACATAGAAATGATACCCATATTCGGAGGTTTGCTTTCTGGTCTTGTTAAAAGTTGGGCGTCTATATTAGATTTATTGATTGGCACCGAAGATAGAATAATTAAAGCTGGTAGACAAATAGGACTCTCAGCTACAGAGGCTACAAAATTAAACGATAAGTTCGCCCAAATCGCGTTTAACTCCAACGAATCTTACATCACATCGAAATCTTTACTTGAAAGTCAAGTAGAATTAAACACAGCAAGCGGTTTAAACGTAAAAGTTTCAGAGGAAAATCTAAAAGCAAATATAGCGCTTTCTAAATTTGCTGGATTAGAAGCTAAAACTAGGGAGCAGATATATATGTCTTCTGTAGCTACTGGAATGAGTATGAAATCCATAGCGGGTAGTGTTGTAGGACAGGTGTCCGATTTAAAAGAAGCAACTGGAATATCTTTCAACTATCAGTCTATACTTAAAGAAGCTGCCAGTCAATCAGGCATCTTGGGTTTGATGTTTACTAAATATCCAGGGCAATTGGCAAAAAGCTTGATTTCTGTAAAAGCTTTGGGTTTTGAATTAAAATCTTTACAAACTATAGGAGACGGTATGTTGGACTTCGAAAAAAGCATATCTAAAGAGTTCGAAGCACAGCTTATACTTGGAAAAGACATAAACTTAAACAAAGCGAGAGAGGCTTTTTTAAATAACGATTTGGTTGGAGCTGCAGCAGAAATAACGAAGTACGCAGGAAACGCTACTCAATTTTTAAAATTAAATAGGATAGAGCAACAAGTTTACGCTGACACTTTTGAAATGAGCATAGATCAAATGGCTGATTTCTTGAAACAACAAGAAGTCTTGGTAAAAACTGGCTTCGCAACAAAAGAGCAATTGATGGCTCAAGTAAAATTGTCAAGAGAAAACAACCAACTAAAAGACGATCTTATAAAAAAAATAGGACAAGAACAGGTTGAGAACATGATCAACCAAAGCATGCAAGAAGACTTGGCGGCGTCTGTGGAGAAAATCAAACAAAGTCTGGTAGACTTTTTAACTAGAACAGAACTTTTGGATAAAATAAGAAGTTTTGTAAAACAATTAACAGACCCCGATGCCATGAGGGGTTTGGTAGAAAAAATTAAGAACGTTATTTCAAAATTCGTAGGCTTTTTAGCTACTGTGTCTGACGTAGCTTTGGCAGGCATACAAGGCGTAGCAGACTTTTTTGGTAAAGGAAATATAGTTGCAAGAATGCAAGAATTGAGAGGGGGAATAGCAAGTTTTACGCAAAGTTTAGACGAGGGATTAAACAAGTATCTCACTGTAAAAGAAAAAGCGACTTCCTCAGAAGAAAAAGGAAGCGAAGAATCAGCAAAGCCTAGACTTATGAAAAAAGTAGGCGACGCTATAATATATCCAGGAGGCAGAATGGTAGAACCAGACAGATTGGACTACTCTCTTTTTACCAAAAACCCGTCTTCTATGATTCCATCGATAAATGAAGAATCTCTTCAAAGAGCTATAACTTCTGTAGTAAGGGCCATAAGCGATCGTCCGGTAATTATTCAATCTAGCTTAAACTTAGACGGACAAGTAGCTGCTAAATCTAACTACACAAACGTAAAAAATAATCCGTTATTGGGTTTTGATAGGACTTTTGGACAAATGTCTCTAAACACGTAAAGATGTCGAAACTACTCAAGTTAAAAACCGATCTCAAGTCTCTCAAGTTCGATCCTAATAACGAACCCTATATACTTTTTCCTATAGGATACACGAAGAGCTTTGAAAAGAACGATAGCATACCTCAAAGTATCACAGATTTTTACTTGAGCAATCGCACCAATCCAGATTTTCCACTTAGGGGAGGTACTATAGACGTAGATCCCAGAACGCTAACTTTCACAAGGTCCAGTCAGATAGACAAAGAGAGGATAAAAAAGTTCCTCGAAGACAAGCCGAGGGGCCCGATTTTTATCCTAAAACAAATAGGATTGCAACTCAGCAACCCAAAAATAGAAACAGATGCTGTTTTGCCCAACCTCTTTTCTAGACTAGAAAACGGGGGAATTCTATTGGAAAACACTAGGTTTTACAACAAAGGAATCAACACGCTAGCGCAAGTTGGAGTTCAGGGTACAGGTATACACGGAGTTAGACACGGCGCGATACCCTTCAACCCCCTACAAAAGATGTATTACGATACCGTCAATCAACAGAATTTAGATACAGACAACGGATACAAATCTAACAGGTTGATAGCGCTCAAACAGATAAAGCTTTCTAACAATCCAGACATGGATTCTAGGAACCAGGCAGCTCTTTTGGGAATAGCGCTGGGACCGCAAAACCTGTTTCAGTATTTTGGGGGCCCCGATTCAGTGTACGGTGTGGGAAATACTACTATAAGGCGCTACGTTAACACCGAAAACGCTGTCAACAATATAGCAAAAGGTCCAAATAGCAGCAAATATAGTGCGTTAGTTAAGAGAAACTACAAAGAAATAGATGACGCAGCCGACCAACTATCTACGATTAAAGACGGGATACAGACTTTCAAAGTTTCAGGTAGAAGTTCTTATTACAATATTGGAGATCCAGGCAACAAAAGTGAAGCTTACGATTCTAGGGTTGACAAAATGAATATGAATCCCATAATATATTATGATGCTAAAGATTCAACTCCTTTTGATATAAAAAAAGACGGTTTTTACCCTGAAGATATAATTAAATTCGTTTTTGAAGCTGTCGACAACGATAACACGCAAAACGCAAGCGCTGTGTTTTTTAGAGCGTTCTTGAGTGGCATGAGCGATACTCACAATGCTACCATAACTCCTTACAAATACTTGGGGAGGGGAGAGGAGTTTTACACGTATCAGGGGGCGAACAGACAAATAGGTTTTTCTTTCAAGATAGCTCCTCAAACGGATAAGGAGCAAGAACCACTCTATCAAAAATTAAACTATCTTATCTCTCAAGTGTATCCTGATTATTCCACTATCGGCATAATGAGAGCTCCACTTATGAGATTAACAATCGGTGATTATTTTTATAGGTTACCGGGTTTCATAGAAAATATAAGTATCACCGTAGACGATAACGTTCCTTGGGAAGTACTCAACTTTAAAGGAGGGAAAGTATTTGGAAATCTTAGACAGCTTCCTCACGTTATTAACGTACAGTGTTCTTTTAAAGCGATACACGAGTTCTTACCCAGAAGAGAAAAGTACACTTCAGTGTTAGATAAAGACGGTTTCACGAAACAAGGAAGTCAGTATGAAGATATGAATGTGCCGTTCATAGTAAACGACGACACAAATTTTATAAAAGGAGAAGTGTTTGATAACACCGTTAAAATAAAACCATTTCAGAATCAAGCTGAACAAATACAAGCTTCTGATGAAGAGATCAATGCGAATTTTCAAAACGATCAGAGGCCTCTGTCAGAGGTTCTGAATCTGCGGTTACAAAAATACAAGCCTCCTCGTAAAATTAACGCTTTTGAGACTGAACTAGGTTTTTAAAATTAGAACTTTTACTTCATAGGTATAGTATGTACAACAGATACGAAAATACAAACATCACCAAAAACTCTCCAACAGAACCCAGGTATTACGTGAACAACGTGTACCCAGACATTGAGTATTCCGAAAACGATATCTACTTGATTAGCACCATGGGAGATAGGTTGGATTTGTACGCTTTGGATTTTTACAATGACGACGGGCTTTGGGTTTTCATAGCTTCTGCCAATAGTTTACCGGGAGATTCAATATACCCTCCCATAGGCGCCCAAATAAGGATTCCTGCGAACATATCTGGAGTTATAAATAACTACAAATCCGTTAACGTAAATAGATAGATGGATAATAAGATATCTAATATAGTAGGAGTACCCATACCCCAGTGGCTTGTGGAACAATTTAATGTAAGATCTCAAAAGGGGTCTCAAGAAGGAAAAAGAGACGTTCAAGAGTTACAGTTTTTAGCTAACAAGACAGCTTGGGTAAGAGTAGTATCATCAGTACAAGTTTCTGAAGATGATAACAGGTATTTTTCTAGATTCATGAAAGGAGAGACGTTATTTGTAAATGCACAAGTAGGGGGAGGGATAAGCTTTAATTTTAGCACGGACGTAAATTCACTTGCCAAAAACTTTGTGTTATTTGCGGGCACTTCTAAATATCAGAAAACAGACACCCTTTTTTCTCAGCAGCTTCGTTCGGGGATTGATCAAGGCGCTTACGCAATGTTGGGAGAAGAGGAAGTCAACAATTATGGTTACCAACCCATGCCCGGTATAACTAGTGTCAACATAGAAACAATGGGCAGGATGGGATCTGTAAAATCTGCCACAGTAAACTTTAAGGTGTTCAATAAATTCCAATTAGACGTAGTAGACGCGTTGTATTTTAAATTGGGTTATACGATGCTTTTGGAGTGGGGTCACACGTATTATTACGAAAGCAAACCCAATGTTGGAGTAGGAGAGATGAAATTGAAATCTACGGAAGACTTAATGATAGACGCTTTCTCTCAAAACCTAAGTAAAGAAAAAATAAATTACCAAATATCTCTAAATCGTAAAAAATCTTACGGAAACTACGATGGAATACTGGGTATGGTAACCAATTTTAGTTTTTCAAGAAAAGAAGACGGTAGCTACGATTGCTCTATTAAATTAATAGGTCTTGGAGCTATAGCCGAGTCTTTAAACATAGCTAGACCAACGGTGTTTAACGAACTCATACAAGATCAAATAAAAAAATTAGTAGAAAGAGAAAACGAAAAGAGAAAACAACAAGTAGATGCGCAGACAAGCCAAAAAAACGAGAGGCTCAAACAATTAGAAGAAGAGAAAAAGCGCGCAGAAGAAGAGCAGAATAAAACATTATCAATAAATGAAATATATCAGAAAAAAATAGACGAGAGAAATAAGTTTTTACCACAAGGTGTAAAACCCTACACGCTATCTAATTTTTTGTATACGCCCTCCAATTCAACCAAAAGATTATACGACGAAAGCGTTGCAGACATAGTGTATGAAGGCGATAAAAGTTGGGCTATTAGAAAATTTGGTGTTATATTAAAAGAGGACACGGCTATAGGCCAAGTAACTTTAAATACTGCAGCGTTTAAACAATTTCTTCCGTCTAAGGATGCTTTTTCTAAACTAGGACCCGATTTTACGAGTGCTCAAATAGGGGGAGATATAGCCAATGAGGGTTTTTTAGAAACACGCGTTAAAGGTTTATTTAGAACAGAGTACGATTTTTATAATGTATCGTATAGAAAATCTTTTGACGATAGTATATTCTCTTACTCAAAAGAAACTAGAAGCTTGGGTTTAGTGAAAACTAAATCTTCCCTTAAAAGGACTATCACTATAGCTATAAAATCCCCACAACAAACAGCGTTGCTTGATGGCACTTTTTTTACAAACATAGGAGTAGATATAAAAGATGCGATTTTTGAAAAAGTTAGTGAATTGACTGGCAATGAAAGTATAACAACCAAAAATAATATCGTTAGGGGGATTTATAGGCAATTAGTGTACGATGTGCTAACTAGTAATGATAGTAATAACGCAGTGTATAACAATACAGGTCTAGGTTCTGCAGGTGTATCCTTACTTAGCAAACTTGTTGAAACGGAAACTAGATTTAAGATGGATAAGATAGATTTAAAAAAAGATTTTAGTATTTCATCTATCACCGACAATGATAGCACTAATTACTTAGATAGAGAAGAAAGTACGAGGTATTATCCTATTTTATTATTGAGAAAAACTGTAAATAATATAGACTTTGTAATATTGATATCAGATAGCGACTTTATAGAAAAAATAGACGTAATAAATAAAAATGATCAGATCTCTAAAGAGTTTTTAGAAAAAGATCAAAGTGCTCAAGATATAAAATCAAAAGAAGAAGCAGAAAAAGAAACATTAAACGCAGAAATAAAAAAGATACAAGACAGTCTCCCAAAAATAGATATTTTGGTGGCTCAAAAAGAGGAAGCTGGAAAGTATCCATCTTCTATAGAAACGGCTCTAAGAACTATTCAAATATATTCCCTAAATAAAGTCAATCAAAGTAACGAACAAGTAGTAGAAATAGATTTTTTAGAAGATGAAGGAAAACTCGCAAAAAGCATATTTGATCAACCTGGCTTATACTCTGAGTTTTATGGTAAAATAATTAGCAATAGTTTATCCGACATAGAGAATTATGGAAATGGAATGGATAAGCTAAATTTAACAGACGATCAAATACTAGAGTTTTACATGAAATACGGCTTCAATGCCAGTATAATGTCCAACAACCACGTAACTTTGAAGGATTCTACTGGAGTGAAAGGTTTGGAAAATAAAATTGTTGATCACAGAACTTTGTTAAAGTCGTATATCGCACCTTATCAAATAAGTCAAGAGTTTTCCCAAGGCATAACGCTAGAAAGACCGGTATATATAAAATTGGGGACCCTATTGATGCTTATGAATCACATGTGTCTCATGTACGATTCTAAGAAAGAAAAAGCGCAAAACAAGCGTCCTTTTTTCTACGTAGATTACAATCCAAATACTAACTTCTGTCTAACGTGTCTAAATCACTTAACTACAAACCCCTTTAATTTTATAATACCCTATTCTGGTGATAGAGAAGGCGAAAAATTTAAAGAGCTTTTTTCTAAGACGGTATTAGATGATTCATTTAAAAACGAACCGTTATTTAAGCCGAAGGATAACGACGCCCTCAGTCGCGGTATACCAAATTTTATAGAGGACGGATCTACTGGTAAAGACGTATATCGAGGAAAAGTAATGAATATTTTAATAGAAGTAGATTATTTACTCAACACTATAAAAAGATTTTGTAAAAACGATGGAACTAATTCTGTTTATTTTAAACCTTTTATAGATAACTTACTCTCAGATTTGTGCAAATATTTAGGAAACTACAACTTACTTAGACTCGCTTACAATGACGAAGCAAACTGTTTTTACATAGTAGACGATCAATTGGTGCCCCCAGATATAGAAGAGAGACAAATATATAGGAAAAGAGAAAAAA
>Ga0194115_10000587_pt1 | contig 52784 bp, 84 predicted proteins | sample TA2MahsurfametaG_3_FD_148656 | JGI IMG/M metagenome (GOLD analysis project Ga0194115, IMG submission 148656) | Freshwater microbial communities from Lake Tanganyika, Tanzania - TA2015002 Mahale S4 surface | ecosystem: Environmental > Aquatic > Freshwater > Lake | place: Tanzania: Lake... | reverse complement strand
ATCCGTACCCCGAATAGCCGGTGTACCAGCCGAGCCGTCTACATCCGAGATACCGTTGTCACCTGAAATAATTACACTCATCTCAAACTCCTTAAAGAACCAGCCAGCGCTGACCCGAAGAAACCGTTATTGTGATCCCACTTGCTACAGTAACTGGCCCCACACTCATGGCATTCTCACCAGTAGGTATTACATAGTTAGCTGTTGCTGTAGTTTTATTACTAACTAATGCGCCACCACCATTAGCACCAGTAGCACCAATGTAAGTATTGAGATAAGAAGTGCCATTAGACATTAGGTAATCTCCAACACAGAAGTGACAGCATCAACAGAAGTAGCAGCAGAAGAAATTACTTTAAGTGCATCAGATGCATTTAACACAACCTTCTGGTCACCACCAACTGGTACAAGGCTTCCACCCGGAGGTATTGCTGCACTCTTAACAATATAGTAGTCAACTGCTGACCGAGTGATATACACATCTACCGTAATACCGGCAGCAGAGGTATTAGCACAAGTCATGCCGATGACAGTTGTTTGTGTGCCACTTGAGACTGTGACTACAGTAGCTGCCGATGTACCGACATCTTTATTAACATAGCTTTTAAATGTGTTAGCCATTATATATTTCCTTTAATCATCCGAGAGCAATTGCCAAAGCGACTGCAGTACCAGCAGGGTCAGCATTAATATTAGTAAACGATATAGTTCCTGAACCATTTGTTTGTAAGACCTGCCCACTTGTACCGTCTACTGTTGGTAACGTAAATGTTCCTACAAAACTTGTCAGGTTGCTGTCATACGCTTGCACGTTTGTACCAATTGCAACACCCAATGTAGTACGAGCAGCAGAAGCATCAACATCATCTACAAGTGACCTACCAAAGCTGGTGAAGTCTGCTACAGCAGCAGTACCACTGCCAGTAAAGTAAGGCACTTTGTCTGCTGCACTTGTCAATCCAGCCAATGCCGCTAGTTCAGCATCATATGCCTGTACGTCTGTGCCAATTGCTAGCCCCAAATTGGTACGTGCATTTGCTTCCGTAGTAGCATTTGTACCGCCATTAGCAATCGGCAGCGTACCTGTCACACCTGTCGTAAGGGGCAGGCCAGTGGCATTGGTCAGTGTTGCAGCCGAAGGCGTACCAAGGTTTGGTGTAGTCAATGCAGGGCTTGTAGCAAACACCAAAGCACCTGAACCTGTTTCATCTGTAACTGCAGCAGCTAGATTAGAAGAACTTGGCGTAGCCAAGAACGTAGCCACACCAGTACCCAAACCACTGATGCCTGTAGATACTGGCAACCCAGTGGCATTTGTCAGCGTGGCAGATGAAGGTGTACCAAGTGCCGGTGTGACAAGAGTGGGACTGGTAGCAAATACAAGTGCGCCACTTCCAGTTTCATCCGTGACTGCAGAAGCTAACTGAGCAGATGTAGCTACAAGAGTATTACTAGTAAGATCAATTGTCTTATTAGTAAGTGTATCAGTAGTAGCCCTACCCACAAGTGTATCAGTACTGGTAGGTAATGTCAGTGTACCAGTGTTACTAATTGTAGCAATAACTGGTGCAGTAAGTGTTTTATTAGTTAGAGTATCCGTCGTAGCACGGCCTACAAGCGTGTCTGTGCTAGTCGGAAGGGTGAGAGTACCCGTGTTAACAATCGTCCCGATGACGGGGCTGGTAAGGGTCTTATTGGTCAGCGTCTGTGAGCCAGCTAAGGTAACCACAGTCGAGTCAATATTAATTGTAATTGTATTAGTAGAACCAGCAGTATCAATGCCAGTTCCACCTGCAATTGTTAGTGTCTCAGAGTCAAGATCAATAGACAATGCACCACCAGTGTCACCTTGAATATCTAAGTCTTGAGCAGTAACCTGTGCATCAACATATGCTTTGATAGATTGCTGAGTAGCCAGTGCAGTAGCACTGTCAGATGACATAGTATCTTCATCAAGAATGGCAGTGACAGTAGCACCGGAGGTAAGAGTAAGACTGTCAATATTAGCAGTGCCATCAACGTATAAGTCTTTATATTGAAATGTGTTACTACCAAGATCCATTGTGTTGGTAGTCTTGGGAGTAACAGCAGAACCACTTACAACAACATCTTGTGTCGGGCCAACCTTAGTAATAGGTGCGCCATTGGCTGCAGTACCATCATGGGTGTGACCAGTGCTTGCATTAAATGCAGCCTGTAGTGAATCAAACTCACCGTCAAGGTCAGCAGCATTGATGATGTTACCATCAGCAATATTGTTTATTGTGTCGTTACGTACGTATCCTGCCATATGCTTTTGTCCTATCGTCTATCAAACGAGGCAAACTCCAATGTTGCTGCGTCCAATGAAAATGGTGGGTCATCACTATTAGATGTAAACTGCAGCGATACAGTAAACCCAGACCCTACCACTTGTGTACTAAATACTTTCTTTAACTTAGATCCATACTTAGCAACACCATATGTTGCAGTAGGCGATCCATAAAATCCAACAGTTCCTGTGGTGTTGTTAAATTGAATAACATCAGGCTGAATCAAACCTTCATCATCAAAGTCTAGCTTTAATGCAGCATTGACATCGACACTGCCTGCTGGATCAATATACAAAACTAACTTATAAAATGCTTTACGAATACGAGGATCATTTACAGGTACAAACGGTGTAGCAAACGTAGCATTAATATTTGCACCATCAAAACTACTGCCAGAATCCATCTCGTAAACATAACCATCTTCATTTGCAAACAGTACTAACTCAACACGTAAATGGTAGTCACTGTCAGCTACAAAAGCTTTAATGCCTCGCAGTTCTGCCCAACCAAAGTATGTCCCTTGCTCACCTGCAAGCTGTGTGCCCAAGATGCCAGTAGCTGCAGCAGCACTAATGTTCTCGTTATACCCAAGCAAACGGTATTGTGATTTCTTTTTAATTACAACACTAGCAAAAGAAGTATTGGCTGTAATAACATCCGTAACTTCTTTCTGTATTGCTTTAGATACAACTGCCAAGTCTACATCACCAATACGATCTGTAGCACTTAACAGCCTCAATCCGTCTGGGCCTAGGAACATAATGTCACTACCAACTTCTTGGATAGTGTCTCTGTCCACACAGCCAATGTTTCTAGTTATAGGCTGTAATACAAAATCTGCAAGTGTATTACCAGTCAGCCTATCAATTTTATCTTCAGAGAATATAATCAGTTGATCTCTGAATACAACCAATCCTGTAATCGTACTACCTACACTTATGTTACCAGCACCATTTGCTGAGTTGAAATCATTGTCTGTGTATGGGGCAGTAAAAGTTAGTACATTGCCTTTGGCAAAAAACAATTGATTCTTAAAGAATACAATATGTTCTGCAGCGTACACATCTGATGGAGCACTGTTTAATGCTGTATATGTAGTGTCATCGTAAATAAACGGATAGTTAGTTCCGTCTACGCTTGCAATCTTTTCAGTAGCACCAATACGATACTTAGTAAATCTACTCTTAGTAGTAGCAGTCCTGTTTGCAGTTAAGAATGTAACTGCTGCATTATCTGCAGGACTACTTGCCAAGTTAGGGCTAATCGTAATAGTAGCCCCACCACTTGTTACAGTCGGCAATGCAGTTACTGTATATACAAGTCCAATACCATTTACAGTAAACGTGTCCCCTACTTGGGGTACTGCAGTCAATCCATCTACAGCAAGTGTGCCACCAGTTTGACTGCCACCATTTACAAGTACTGTGCCGTAACTTGGTACATTTATCCTAGTCCAGCCACTGCCAGAAGACTTAAACACATTGTTGTTACGTACAACAATTGCCCCACCTCGCCAAGACGCTAAGCCAGTAGCAAGGCCGGTTGGGTTAGAGGTAAACGTAACAGCAGCTTTATCAGCAGGACTGGTAGCTAAAGACGTTGTTAAAGTTAAAGTTGCCCTCTTTGTACTGCTACTGTACGAAACGCCCCCAGTTGCAATCGTGTATGTACCTGTGACTCCTGCAACCGTAAATGTGTCACCTTCAACAGGAATCTTATACAAATTGGCAATAATAAGAGTTGTGCCGCTTTGCCCACTCCCATGTACTTTAGACTCTCCATATGGAGGTAAAAACGCTGAATCAAACTTCTCATATCCTTGTATCCTTGTGTAACCACCTTCAATAGAAGGTTCAAAGTTACGCAACACACGTGCAGAACCCGGTGCTTGTGTACCGTGCTGCAACGGGGATAGGTTACTAATTAACCCACCACGAAACTCAAAGGCATACGTCTGCCAACGGTCAGCCATTACGCCAGCCTATATACGTACGATGACAGCCTATTCCTAGTAATCGCAGTAGACCTAACATAATCGTACCTATTCATAAGAATGATACGCATGTTCTTAATGCCCTGCATAAACTTGTCTTTTGCTACCAAAGCATCTTGCGTGTTACCACGGAACATGTACGCATAGTACATAGCCCCATCAATAATAACATGCCGATATACCTCAGGAATAGTGGGTACATCATCATAATCAGTCATATCTGTTGTATTCAGATAGTATTCATATGTCAATGTATATGTTTGATCTGGGGCTGGAGAAAGCCCGTACTGCAGATTAGGTGCACGGAATACATACCGAGGAATGTTCCTAAGACTAGTATCCGTGTTGTACTCTTGGTCAACAAATCTTTCTAGATACTCTTCATACGAAATGATCTGCAACTTTTCTGTGCTGTTATTAAAAGTAGAACTAAACTGCACCCTAAAGCTATCTAAATCTACCAGCTTTGTATTAGCTGGAAATGCGTACCTAGTCTGGCCTACAACAAGTGTATCGTTTTGTGTTTGATAATTAAAAGGCCATTCAGTATGCGTCTGATTAATATCTTGGATGGCAGAGTTAACTGCGTCCTTAGCATGCGAATAAAAACCTTTGGCTGAGGCAAAATTAGAACTAGTTAACTCAACCTCGTTGAGTCTACGATTTACATCGTTTACCAGACCTAAGAAATCATATGCCATTGCATTCCTTTAACATTGCGTTAGCCAAAGACAAGTCATAAGGAGTGTTAATGTCTATGGCTTCTAGTTCAGTTGTTCTATACAAATAGGGACGCTTGCCGAAAAAGTAGCTATTATTCTTCATAGCTGCATGGTGCTGTATAAAAAATGCACCTGTTTGCCTAAAGTAAGCGGGTAGCTCTTTGGCAAGCGTGTGTTTCTCTTTATAAGGATTATAGTTTAGTGGATAGTAATTAGGTGTCCACAAGTGCTCTTGCATTGCTAGCACAGAAATTAAACTATCAAACCCTTTGTCTTGCTTCTCTAAATACTTTAGTACGGCACTGTCGTATGTAGCACTTTCAACAAATGGATTAGTTACATGAACCCATAAGACAATGTTACAACTTACTCGTTTTACAAAGTCTGCAATCATCATATTTGCAGAGGCTATTGATTCGTCACAGCAGACTGGATCTCGGTGTACCACTTCAACCCCATACTTGTCAGCTTCACTAGCCAACTCTTCACCATCTGTGCCTACATAAATTGTGTTTATGTGGCTGCACTGCTTTAGTTGCTGTATCTTTCTACCTAGTAATGTTGTATCCCCAATTAATTGTAAGTTCTTATTTGGGATTCTTGTACTGCCTTTTCTTACTGGTATCAGTGCTGCTATATTCATTCAAACTCTGAAGCTTCTAAAAATGTAACACTATTAAACTTCTCATAATCATCACAATCTTTTAATTCGTAAGCATCAATACTTGTGTAGCCGTTGTCTAGTGCCCAGTGAAATCTATTGTTGCCCATAAACACACGCCACTTAGCACCTACTCTTTCCCATCTTGGCCTACATACTTTGTGTAAATCAGCTTCTAAGTTATCCTCAGTACAAATTAAGATAGGGTTTAACATTCCTTTTGTAGCAATAGACTGTAGAAATACTTCTCTCCACTTTCTGTCTATCTCTACATCATCCATCTTGTGACAATCACTAAGCTGGACTCGTATTAAACTATCTGGGTAAACTATTTGTGTTGCTTTTAAATGCATACATAAAAATGGGGCAGCCCCTTGTGAGGGCCGCCCCTACCTACTAACTATTAAGCAAGCTGATCACGATCAACTTCGTCAGCAGAGTTGGCAACAGTGTTCATGTCAATAACAACTGCGTACACACGAAGCTTACCGGACGTAACATCTGCAGAAGCAGCGATCAACTTAACGTCAATCGTGTCAGTCGTGGTAACCAACTGAGTAAACGTAGCTTGACTTGTGAGGTTAGCACCACCGTTAGTACCAGCAGCCAGATAGCCAGTGGAAGTAACAGAAGCACCATCAACAATGTCATCGCCTTCAGCAAAGTCAATATCAACCGTGGGCGTAGTTCCATTAAATACAGTCAGAACTTCCGCACCAGCAGCGACAATGAATGTGCCAGCAGGGATTTCAAGCACTTGGAAAATGTCGCCATTGACGCAAGTGTAGTTAGCAATTTTGCTGATATCAAGAATCGCCTCAACCATATACGCTTGATTGCGTACATCGGGAAGAGTAGCGACGCTATTAGCAGCAGTCGAAGACTTGGTAGAACCAAGAGTTAGATCATACGTAGCCATTTATAGTTTCTCCCTTAAGCAACGTTGTAACGAGCAACGGTAAGAGCCTCAGGACGGAGAATTTTCCGACCATAGAGGTGCATACCACGCACAATATCAGCGAAGCTGTCGGGGTCACGATAGCTTTCTGTCTTAGTGATCTGCTGAGCCGTAGCCACAGAAGCGTTAGTACCAGCAACGATGATGCCGAAGTTGGAAGACTGGTTGGCAGCACCAGTAGTGCCGGGGCCAGTACCGATCTTGGGCAGGTTGTTGGAAACGTACACTTTGAAGCCATGCAGGTTGTTTAGAACCAGACCATTCTGCAGACCAGATCCACCGAAGTCAGCATTCAGCAGACGGCTGTCCTCGTCCTTAAGCACCTCAAGGAACACAGGATCGATCACCAACCAACGGCCCGTGGTGTCAACAAACTGAGTGTCCATCAAGCGGCTCATACGAGCAACGATTGCCAAAGGCGAAACCGTGCTGGTGCTGTTAGAAGTAGCACCGGGGAAACGGGGGGCAATAGGAATCGAATGCGACACAGTAGCACCAGTCGTGGTGATGTTACCAAAGCTAGCTTTGCCAAGCTTCATGCTGGTGAGCAACTCGTCAGAACCGGCTGTCGAAACAGCTTTAGTACCGGGAGCAGTCGTACGAGCAGAAGAAGCATTAGCGTTCTTAGCTGTTTGCTCAAAGCCACAGAGGTAGCCAAGAACGTCAGCGTCATACTGGTCACGCAGACGATAAGCAGCACGATCAGAAGCCAGCGACATGAAGTTCACATGGCTGTGAGCAGCTTCGATGTCATCCATCTTAAATGCAAAGTAGTTAGCTTGATCAACAACAAGGGTGAAATCCTCGTCATCCAGATCTTGTGCAGTGATCTGAGTGCCACGAGCATAGTTCTTGACAGTGATCTCAGGCTCTTTGATAACCTTAACGGAATCGCCAAAGTTAGCAATCTCGCCAAAGTAGTCAGAGTTAGTGATAGCTTCAACAGTAGAAGCTTTACGGAAAGCAAGTTGTACCTGCTTGGAATAAATTACGGGGCTAAAGTTACCATTAGGTAGATTGCCATAACCCGCAGCGGTGGGAAATGCCATGATGTATGTCCTCCTAAGACAATGTAAAAGTTAAAATAATTCCTAGCTACAATAAAGTAACTAAAATTAAATACGCTTTAACACTACCTACAGAGGCTGAAGTTGCTAGGTGCGCCATCGGTTCGGATGCCTCCTTACCTAGACGGGCTATCAACGAATCAGGTGTATCTGTGTTCGTTGTTATGCGTTACAAGTTTTAATTAAAAAAGTTGGTAACCTGTGCAGCAGGGGCAACTTACTGAAAGAAAAGAGAGTTTATCCCTTTTCCCCCAGTTATATTACTATTTTACAAAATGTCAAGTATTATCTTGCGTTACCTGTCAAATCGTAAATAAACTTGCCAGCACGAATTGCAGTTACAATTTCTTCCTGCCTTGCTTCGTACTCCCGTGCTGACATCTTTTCTACCTCAGACTCTCGCAGTACCCCAGCTTCTGAAGCTTTATCCGGGGATGAACTACGGCTAACTGCCACACCCTTGGCTGCTTCTTTCTCGGATTCCTTACGGGTCTTCTTGTCCGTACGGATTCCCATATCAGCCTTGTAAAGGTCAATTGCTCGTGCGGCAGATACAGCGTCTGTTTCATTCTCATACAAAGCTTGCTGCACCCACTTAGGCTGTGCTTCCACCCAAGAATGAAACTCGTCTTGGTCACGGATCTGATCAAAGTCAGGGTGTATCCGCATAAGTTCTGCTTCAGCCTTTTGCTTCAATGCATCCAACTGCATCTCATTAATCTGCTTAAGCCGGGTTTCAATATCAGCAGCTTGCTCTTTTGCCTTCTTGATTGCAATTGTTTCTACAATCTTGGCAACATCCGGGTACTCAGAAGCCCACTTCTGCAACTCTTCTTCAGACTTAGGCAGCTTAATCTGCTGCTTAGTTGACTGCTCTAGTTGCGTACGGAGTTCGTCAATCTGCCTTTGAAACTCCATTTGTTGCTTCTGTGAATGCCTACGCAAATCACCGTACCGCTTTTTAAAACTTTTTTCTTCAGCAGACGTTGGCTCTTCGTCCATTTCATCTACAGGTTTTGGTTCTGCTACGTTTTGTTCTGTCAATGCTTTAAGTTCTTTTTCTTCTTTTTCAATTCTTTCATCAAGAACAGAACGTTTTGCAAAACCAGAATTCTTAATTAATGCAGCTTTTGGTGTATTATCCACAACTACTTCATCTACTGCGCTCATGCTTTTCCTTTCATTTGGGGCCAACCGTAGCCAGTATTACTGGGGGATCAGGTAGCCATCAATAAGGGGATTTACTACGCTAGTTGTGCCGCCAGCCCCTTTCTGGTTTTCGGCATATTAGTTGCGGATTTTACCACGGTTTTACGCTTTTTAGCAAGCCCACCTTTTGCCATCTTTACTTCGCTATACCCAGCCGGGATTGGCATTTGGGGTTCATCATCTTTAAATGGAATATTAATTCTATTACCTTGTTCATTCTCAAAAGTCTTAAGATCGTATTTAGATACACCAACTTCCTGTAGACCCACAGTAGCAGTAGCAGCACTGGCTGCATCGCCTAGTTCATACGAAGCATCACCATCCCCTGCTCTTTTACGTGGGGCGACAGCAGGTGTCGGGAACAAAGACTCCAGCAAAGTTTTACCCAAAGCTTTTTGTGCATCTTTAAGAATCTTATTACCCACAGCATTCCAATCCAAATCTTTATCTGGAGTAGGGAGTAGTTCTATTTTTTCAGAATCAATACCATAATCAACTTCACCGGTTGCAGTAGTCGGGCGAGTAGGTGCTACTTCATATTGTTGCTCACCTTCTGTTGCAAATGTAGATGTTGGGGTTGGTTCTGGTGCAACGAGTGAGAAGTCCCCACTTGGGGTAGTCGGCTCAAACGGAGTAGCAGTTACACCGGGTGCTGAAGTTTTTAAAGGTTCAAAACCTTCTCCAGTTGCTCCCGGGGTAATCCCCCCACCTAGAGGCTTAGCTTCTTCTAAAGAAATTGTCGGAGCAGCAGGTTCATCCTTAAATGCTTCTTTGACAACATTAACAACTTCGCCAGCACCAGCAACTGCACCACCAACTAGTGCACCTTTTGTTGCATCACCACCAGACAACTCGGCTGTAACAGCACCACGAGTAGCCCCTTTAGCAACATTGCCTGCTACTTGTGAGCCAGTTTCCCCAGCAACAGTAGTACCTACTTTAGACCCAGCTTCACCAGCAACATACGAAATGGCGTATGCTTTACCAATGTCTTCAATACTGCTCCCTTTAGCAGCAGCATCAGCAGCATTAATGTAAGGGACTAACTGTGGATTACCTGTAGCTACAGCAGCAATTGTGGCTACAGTTTTAATAGGGTCGTTTAGCATTGGTTGCAAAACATTTTTATCAACCCACGATAGTGCATCACCAATAGCGTCACCTACGTCTTCAAAGACATCACCAACAGCTTCAAAGACATCACCTACTGCCTCACCTACATCCTCAAGCCCTTTGCCTATGTCTTCTACAATAGGTATTCCACTATTACTCATTCTTATTTCTCCACAGTAAAGGCATACTTATCGCCTTCTTTTGTAACTTCTACTGAATACCCCAAGCTTTGCAGCAAAGAAATAACTTTTGTATTTTCTGTAATTGAATGTATCTTTTTTATACCGGAACGTATTAGTACATCAGCATATTTTTCAATTGCCCCACTTAACATCTGAGGATTGTCTTGGGTAAACATGTGTACCCTAAACTCTCCATTAGGGATACGTGTTCCAACAAATACAGTATTATTAATTTGTGTCAGTGTAGAAACACCTTTAGCAACAGCACCTGCTAAAATTTTAAAAAATCTTTGTTCGTCTTGGGTGAAGCCACCACGCTTTAAATCTTCTTTAATAATTTCAGAAGCATTCATCTTTGGCTGCATTGCTTTTTCCATCTGTGTATTCACAGGTGGGACTGTGCCGCCTTCAGCCATTTCCATTTCTTCTTCTGGCTCTTTTTCGTTTTCAACTTCCTCAAGCAACTCGTCAATGTCAGATTCAAACTTTCTGTCATCTGGAATTGTTGCTTCTTCTGAGTTGCCCATCTGACCCATTGCTTCCATCTTAGCCAAACCTTCTTTGGCTATCTGACGCATCTTCATCAAACGATCAAGACCGATAAACCTAACCACATCAGCAGGGAATACAAACTCTCCTTCACTTAGCTGTGCAGGAATGTCATCCCTTACTTCTTTTTGTGTAGAACCCGGAGGCACATCATTGCCAGATACTGGATCTACTGTGCCACCTTCATCATACAAACCACCTTCAGCCATACCCACTTGACCGGGAACGTTAGGTGCAACAGGGGCACCAAGACCCGGAGGAACATTGGTGTCTTGTTTCATTGGGTACAACGTAGAACTATTGGTTATCTGTTGTTCCATTAATCTCTTCTTTCAATAGTTTCATTTGTCTCAAAGCATAAATAGAACCTTGAGCGTGGTAAATATCTACAGGATCTTTAGATTGCTCTAACTTCTTTTGCTGCATGGCAATCTTGTAGTCCAGCATTTCACAGAATGCTTTCCACTGCCCTGCACTTGTTAGGATCTTAAGTTTCCAGACGTACTGTTGCTGCTCACTCATTTACTGAATACCTCCCATCATCGGTGGTTGTTGTGGTTGTGGTTGGGGTGTTGCTTGTGCTGCTTGTGGGGGTGCAGCACTAAACCCCTGTTCTCCGGGCACTGGAGCCTGTCCTATGCCAATGTTACCTCCACCAGTACCTGCGGTATCCTGAACCCCGGGAACGCCTTGTGGGGGCATTTGAGGGGTTTGCTGAGGCTGATTCTGTTGGATCAGTGCTGCCTGCCTTGCTGCCTCCTCAATGCTGTTGGTTACCTTGTCTGGATCAAGATCCATTGCCTTGGCAATCTCACGGATGATATAAGGGAACTTAGCAAACGGCTGAAGAGCAGGACTACTTGCTACCTGCAAGAACTGCATCAATCGTTGGCTACGTACTTCGTTAGCCATCAAGCTTTCAGTACCACGTGCCTTAACTTCTAAGTCACCTTTGATAGATGGATCAAAGTCAAACTGCATGTTGAAGCTAAAGAATGCTTCACCCATAGGACGCAGTAGATAGTCATCCACATTTTTGATTACAGTTTTAATACTGCCAGATGCTGCATTCATCAGCATACTAATACCACTTGCTGTACGTCCTACGCCAGATACTCCGGTTTGTCCGTGAGCAAACGACGGGATGCCAGTAGATTCATCTGCAAGCACACGGGCTTTGTCAAACAACTGCAGGTTTTCGTTTGATACGTTGGGGAACTTAGTACCAAAGATAGCTTGACCCGGAGCACCACCTTGCCTACGGAATACTTTACCCGGGTAGATAGAAAGATCCTGCCCCGGCACTAGGTTTGTCTCATCCACTTCAAACACCAAGTTGCCTGACAGTACAGCATTATCAACTGCCATACGCATAAAACCATTCATCAGCGTTTGAGTATCGTCCATGTTTTCAGCCACACCAATACCAAACATAGAGTATGGGTTCAACTCATACGGAACGACATAGTAAGGAATACGAGCAGGCTTAAACGGATTCAATACCATACGCAAGATTCTGTCATTACAGAACCACACATTGGCTTGAAGTTCGTCTAAATCTTGTAGATCTTTTGGAACAGGTACGTTGTGTTCGTCAAGGAACTCACGGCTGATAGCACCCCAGTACTCAAGTACTTCAAAACGATCTACACCGTGGTTTGTTTGATAGTCACTGAGATCATCCTCCCAGTATTTTTTAAGATATGCTTCACCACTTGCAATGACATCCTCAATTACATTGTGACGAAACATAGGACGCTTCTTAAGTGCACGTAGTTGTGAACGAGACATCTTATGCCGTTCGATTACATACTGTGCTTCGTCCATGTTACTGGCATCGGGATCAGGATAGAAGTTCCAAACACTGACATGCGAAGTAGCAGGTACTGTTTTGATCACAGGATCATACTCACCTGTCTCACCCCAGTTGGGATACTCTTTATCTACAGCAAACGGCCCCTTCATTACCCCAGTACCAAACAATGCCATCTCAAATGCTGCAGACCTTAGCTGCTTGTTGGCATTGCTTTCATCTAACTGGTCATGGATTTTCTTTTCCATCTTCTTAGCCGCAATCATTGCTGGGCTAAAGGTGACTGCTGTTGGGGTAAGCCCCGGGCCTTCTCTTAAACCAAGCAAGTTGCTTAGTTTGTTACGCAAAGGGCCAAGCCGATCAGATAGTGTCTTTGCTGTAGCCCCCGGAGGCAGTTCTCTGCCATCACCCCTGTAGCCATATGGAGACTCTTCGTAGCCCTCGCCTTCTTCCGGGGGGCCGGGGTTCTTCATATCGATATGTACGTCAGCAACTACACCCTCAGGTAAAACAGTTGGCTCTACAGACAACGGAAAGTTATTGTTTGCAAACAGTACGTCAATGATCTGCCCGTATGCTGCAAGTGTCTTTGTCTTTGTTACCTTGATAAAGACACGGCTTTTTTCTGCTTCAGTAAATTGTACATCCGGGCCGTAGATACCACGGTAATTGCGATAAGCTTTTACCCATCGCTCTTCGTCCATCCTCCGGGTGTCTTCAGCTTTAGTGAATTTCTCTTTGATAAAACTAATTACAGGGGATACAAACAGTTGTTCCCGTGTTTTATCAGAAACATCTTGAAGACCCATGCTGTCTGAATCAATAAAGTTTTCGTTTGCCATTATCTTTCTTAGTACCCCATAGTTGGATCAGCAGGTATAAACGTATTGCGTCTAGCACTGGCTGGATCATAATCAAACACACTAAACCTTGGTCGGCTCATTATACCATACCGAAGTGCGTCATATAAGTGGTCAAATTTAACCTTGGTATCAATGTCCTCAGGGTTACTTTTGTCCAACGGCAATATTGGTAGCTGAGAAATTAGGTTAATGCAGTTGTTAAACAACACTAACCTAGGTTCTTCAGTGAATTCATCTATCTGCAACCTACGATGTATCTCATTCTTACCTGCCACCCTAGACCCTGCTGACCTATCTGATGGCCTCCACCTACACCCCTGCATAATCATCTGCTCTGCTAGGGATGGGCCGGTGTCACCACGCTTATGCCAGCAGCTAGAGTCCAATACACCGTACCTAATCTGCCCATCATTCTGTTCTAACTCTAAAACCATGTTAGCCAAGTCTTTTGCTAGCACTTTGCTAACGTACAACTCTCTGTAAACTATGAGTTGTTCTGCGGGAGTAACAGCGAACCAAAGAACAGCGGAAAAAGAACCATAACCATAGTCGCATGCACGAAACTTAATCCAATTTCTTGGTATGTCATATGGGTCAACAACGTGTATGGCCCGATTGAACTCGGGGAAAGCTGCTCCTTCTGATACATCCCAGTTTCCTTCTAGTAATTGCTTGCGTTGGTGCTCAGGTAGAGACAAAAGCATAGTCTCATAGTCACCCTGAACAGACAAATACGGGTTATCAGACAACAAAGCAGGTATAAACCTGCGTTTAAATAGAGGTTGCCCCTCTTTACTGTGTCCTACTGGGTAGACTAATGTCTCACTTGTCTCAATATCCGTAGCATAAAAGCTTTTTCCTGCTGGTGCTGGGTCAATAAACATCTTTTTAACCCATGCATGACCGGGGCCACCCGGGTTTGTAGTCGCTCTCATGTAGATTGGCAGGTCTGAAGCCGTACTACGCAAGCGAGAACGCATGTAATTCCATGCAAATGGGGTAGACCACTGCGTTAACTCGTCAAAACCTACCCAACTAAACGCTAGACCCTGATATCTAAGTACGTCTTCGTCCCTATCAAGGTAAGAAAACCACAATCTAGCCCCACTGGGGGCAACCCATTGCATCTTTCTCTCTGACCATTTGATGCCGGGGTAGATTTTGGGGTACATCTCTTGGCTTTTCCAGATAAGTTCTCGCAATTCCTCTGTGGTATGTCGTAATAACAAGCCACTAAACTGCGGATGACCCATGTAACGTAGTGGATCTGCCAACATTGCATAACTCTTACCCCCTCCTGCCGCCCCACCATACAAAACTTCACGTTCCGATGCTGCTAAGAATACTGACTGAGGCCCGGAATTTGGCTTAAATACTATGTTCTGCTCTGCAATCTCCGGGGGTAGTACAATTTGCTCAGTATGTTGAGTGATTTCACTCAATGGATCTGCTACTTCTTCAATCGTTATCTGCGGTTGTGGCTTGCTTTTCTTTGTAGCCTTTGGTCTTCTCATATTTGGCTGCGAGTTTGATGGCCTTTTCGATCCTTGCGGCCCATCCCCTAAGTGCGCCAGCTTTTGCCCTTTTGTCGTACTCATCTCTTATTCGTTTTAACAGCCCTGTGTGAGATATACTCCTACCGGTTACCTTTGTTAGCCATGCAGCCACATGCCGTGAAGAGTACCGCTTTAAGTAGTCCTTGGCTTTTTCTAAAGCCTCTAGTTCGTTTGGTATGGGGTACAGTAAATAATCATCCCCTTCTTTTAACTCATAGCCAAATGGTACTTTCCTGTACCTAGATAGCATTGGTATGGGCATATACTCCCCAGTCTCTGCTACATCTTTTGGCTGAGGGAGGATGAATTTACCAGCACTCGTCCTTCTCTCAAATGCCATTATTCCTCTGCGTCTTTTTCCTTAGGTGGGAGAATCATCAACCCATTGCTGGATTCTACCTGAACCTTCTCTGTCTTGACAAGTCCTACACGGTCAAGCAAATCTTTAGCAGCACTCAGCTTGTCCCGTAATCCCAGTTCAGTAGGATCAATCATACCACTAACCAAAGACATAGCAGCACGTGGGGCATTACGAGCCATATAAAGCTGCGTACGATCCATGATTTCTTCTTTGAGACTCTTGATTATTTCAGACGTACCGACACTATCAGCATAGCCTGCTAGCTTCTTAGCATGTACAACATCCCCACCGGCCTCTTCAAAGAGTACCTCTAGGAATTTCTGTTGGCGTTCTGTTAGTTCTCTCATTTATTCTTTTCCTTTAACCTAATAAGTTATTTCCTATACTTCTTTACTTTGCTGGAAATTTTTTTAGGCTGTTTAACAAATTGCTTGCCTGCCTTAGTGCCTTCTCTTTTAGCTTTAGTAGTTGCTGCATATTCATTTGCAGATAAAGCCTTGATAGCCTTTTCAGGTAAATATCTCTCACCCGTTGCGCCCGGGCCTTGGGTTGAAGGCTTCCCACTTTTAGTTCTCCATTTTTGTGCTGTCCAATCTTTAAGGGACTGTTGAGTTTTCTTAAGTGACATTTTTCTTAAAGCACCCGTATTTAATTACAGCATTTATTTTTTCTTCATCTAATGAAACCGCATACCGATCTGTCACTTCTTCTATACGCTGATCACATTCTTGTTTTGTTGTAAATGTTTTATGCTGCTCATTTACAATTTCAGCACACCCAAGTGTAGCTGTGCAAATTATCACAACCATGTACCACATTATTTGTATCCACCGCCTTTGGCTTTGTACTCTTTGGCAACCATTTGTGCTTTTCTGGCAGACCATTGCCCAGCGGCTCCACCTTTGTCACCCGCCTTGATTCTTTCAAATATGGACTTACGTAATGCAGGTTTAGTGTAGACTCCAGCTTCATTGACACGTGACTTTGATTTAGCTGCCATTTGCATTTGCCGGGTCAAAGTATTCTTCTACAGATATGATTGCTGACATTGTTGATCCTGTCTCTGAAGTAAATCGAAGCTTGTCACCTGAGTTCATAATCAAATAACCATCACTTAGTTTTAAGAAGTTATAAGCTGACACCACATACCCCGGAACAATTGTGTAATACACACTATTTGTATGATCATACCAAGAGATTGTAATCGTCTTATTGCCGTTGGTATTATTTGATACAAACACAAGATCTACCTTGGCAGTAAAATTGTTAGGGCAAGTGTAAACATCAGTGGCTGTGTTAGCCGCTAGATTAGCCCCGACAGTTTTAAACCGAGGTAGGATTGCTTGTGTCATTTTTTCTTAACTTGCTTTTTACTCTTACCAGCTTTACTGAGTGCAATAGCAATTGCTTGCTTTTGTGGCAACTTTTCTTTCTTCACCATACGGCTGATGTTTTCACTTACAACCTTTTGACTTGTGCCTTTTTTCAGAGGCATACTGTTTCCTTTTTTAGCCATACCACCTTTGTTATATGGTTCACGTAAATAAGCTGTAGTTTCAGCCGCATCTTTCATGCGTTGCCCTATCAACGTACGTAACCTATTCTCATCTCCATTTGCGGCAGAAACAAGTAATCTTTTTTCGCCACCGGGAAGAGAGTTAAAAAACTCTTCCATATCTCCGTCTTTAGTAGCAGCCCTAATTCCTTTAGCTACTCTCTCTTCTTTTTCACTTTTTTCTCTAGCCTTATACCCCAAAGCTTCTGTTCGTGTTACTGGCTTTTTACCTTCGGCTCTTTGTTCAGTTCTGCTCGGACTTTTTTTAAGTTGTAATTCAGATGTCTCATAAATGTCTTCACCACGAGAACCTTTACCTACAACTTTAGTTTCACGCATTACTCCCTTTTTGGCTTCTTGAGTCGTACCCCCACCCGGACGTGCAACAGCAATGCCGGGTTTTTTAGATACAGAGGATTTTCCTACTTCACCAGTTTGAACTACTGTTTCTTTTGCTGACTTTTCAGCAGTTTCTTCTTTTGCTTTCTTTGCAGCAAGCCTTTCTTCCTTGGCTTTTTCTGCAGCATTAACTAACCGAGTAAATTTTTTACCTAGCTTTGTAACAATACCCATTTTACTTTTTCTTTTTAGCTGGGGCTTTAGACATCTTCACCGGAATCACTAGCATACCGGTAGCTGCCTTCTTAGCCTTCATAGCACACTTGCCTGCAGCTTTACACTTAGCAGGTGACGGACATCCCGGGCATGGTTTAAATGCTTTCACACTACCCCCTTTAGCCATCTTCTTTTTAGGTGGCATATCAGGCTCTTCATTAAAGTCACCCTTAGGGGTAAAGCTACTTGGCTTATCTAGCCCAAGTTCTTTGTACATCTGTTCAAACTCTTTAACCGACATACCTGCTGTCGGTTTACCTTTGTACGTCTTTGGGATAGGAGCCTTGTTAGCCATTAGTATGTGTCCTTACTTGTTACGGCTACCGCCAGAGGCAGGGTTAGAAGCACCACACTTAGCCATACCACCTTTAGCCATTTTCTTTTTAACCATGCCACCGTAAGCCATCTTGCCCTTGCCGTCACCCACAAAAGTAGGTTTACCATCTGGGCCCATCGGCATACCACCTTTAGCCATTTTCTTTTTAGCCATACCACCATAAGCCATCTTGGTGGAATCACGACCAATCTTCTTTAGTGCGTCTTCCAACTGCTTACGCTCAGCAGGTGTATACTCAGCTTCTGTCTGCTCAAGAGTACGACCCTTTTTAGCAGGAGCATCTAGTTCCTCTTGAAGTGCTTTCTTTTCAGCAGCACTCAGTCCCATCAACTTCTTAGCAATTTTACTTGATAAAGCCATTTTACTTTCCTCTCTTAGTTGGTTTTTTTACTGCAGGTTTTTTTACTGCAACTGGTTTTTTAGCAGCAATTGCTTTTTTCTTAGCCATGCCACCTTTACGAAATTCAGACATATCTTGAGTAGCACGATCATATTCTTTTGTGACTGTGTCCCTTAAACTGTCTGAACTTGGCAAACGTTGTTTATTAGCCTCGGTACGATTTTTAACTTGCTTAGAAGTTAGTTCTCCTTTGGCTTCTCGTTCTTTTAAGCTTTTAACAGTGCTTTTATTTTCTGCTCTACGCTCCAGTTCATTCTTTGCATAGTATTTTTCAGTACGAGTTCCATTTTCTGCCAGATCTTCAAGTTCAGCTTTTTTAAGGCGACCCATTTTTTCAAATACAGATAGGTCTTCAGCTATGTACTCTGTGTAGCCAGACTTATCTTTTTTAGCAAGCTTGGCAGCATACTTGCCCAGTGCGCTAGAAATACCCATTTTACTTCACTCCTTTTTTATGTTTCTGCCCTTTAGGGGGCATTTTCTTACTACCACTTGGGCCTGCCCATAGTTCCTTGTCAGCCCAGTAAGCTGCTGACAACTTGCCCTTCTTGATATTACTAGCATGCCTTGCTTTGAAACTAGCACGTGCCTCAGGGCTGTAGTTATGCCCCATGCTGCTATCACCAAAGTGGATCAACTTAACCTTGTCACCTTCTTTGGCTACAACCATCATCTTCTTCTCAGGCTTAGTGGATCTCTTAGGCTGATTATAGCCTGTGAAACCCATCTTCTTATAACGATCAGGAAAGTCACTCACTTGCTTATTCCTTTGGAATTAGAACACGGGATTCTGACCATCCCTCTTTCTTCATAGCAGCCTCTACATCTGCTAGTGGGAACAGTATCCCTGTCCGTTCCTGTAAGGCCACACGAACAAAGAATACATCGCTATGGGGTACATGTAAAGATTCCAACCGGTTGAAGCGTACAGCTTCATAGAAATCTTCAAGTACGAAATTGTCTCTAAGGTATAAGGTTTTTTTAGCCACAGTCAAGAACTTTCTTTATGACGGGCTAGGCATTAAGAAGTACAGACATTACAACTAAGTACGTATCCTACCGTTTTGTACTCACTTAAGTGATATCACTTGTAAGTGTTTTATAGTTAAATGTTTTTTTATAGTTTAGTTGTATATACACTTATAATGTTTTTTTATATTTTAACTATAATACATTTTAACTGTAGTCACTTACAGTACTAAGTTATATGGGGTTTTGTAGCACTTGTCAAGTACTTTTTCACTTGTACATGAAAATAGTTGCTATGGCCTACCAAAATTTCACATTGTGGTGTCTGTACAGCTAAGCTAGCCAGTACTTACATTGTACCATAAACACGTGTCTCCCACAATCCCCTACTAAACACCACAATCCCCCACCATTTACAGTGATAGGGATACAGGTGCTTATGTTTACAGTGAGGTAGTTAAGGTGAAGTACAGCAAGTGAGTAAGTACTAACCTATTATAAAAACCTGATCTGTGTAAAAAGCCATATACATATAACGCTAGCCCCCCACCGGCCCACGCCCGCCCGTGCCTAGGGCCGAGTGCGCCTAGCGATCACGTGTCACTCGCTGTGATGCGATTGCAATGCGAGGATTGGCAAACTCCAGCCCATAATGCATAGCATTATCAATGACTTAGCCATACCCTTTAACTGATATAAAATCAGTTAATGTGAAAAAAAAGGATGCAAAAGGGTAGTTTTGAGGGCTTATCCAAAGGATACCCCGTCGGTGTACAAACCTATTTGTCAACCCCACCTTCGGTGTTCATCACTTTAACCTTACTCACCTTCGGTGTTTATCACCTTTGATGCTAGGTCACATCGACTCCCTTTTGGCTATGCCAAAGCAGTGTCGAATGTTCGTCACTAGCCATTTTCCCTTTTGCCAATGTAATTGGCATGGTCTGTGCTTTGGGTCGATTTGCCGAATCAGTCTCATGTCATCACGTACGAAACTTAGTGTGAGCCGAAGGCTTCCTACGTGGAAGTTTGGCATGGCTTTTGCTGGGTCGAAAAGTGCCAGACAACCCTTCTGTGGGTTTATAGGGAACTAGTATTTTACCCCCTGAACTTCAGTGAAGGGGGAATAAAATACAGTTCCCTGATTATAAACCAACAGAAGGAAATTGAAAAATGAAAGATAACCGATCGATTGCCGCTTTTTTCAGCCTAGTTTTCATGCTGATTGCAATGGCATGCTATGGATTTGCAGCATTGGCTTTCCCATTCGGTAGTACCGAATCGTTGTTGCTGTTGTGCATTGCCATTGGCAATGTTTTACTTGCTGTTGCCGCTTCAATTGCTTCACACTAATTCATCCCACCATCCTGAAAGGATTCACACCATGAAATCGAACCTCGCCATTATCGAAGATAAAGCCATTGTCGCTCCCTCTGCTAAAGCAGAACAATCGAAACCGAAGGTTTCTACTGTAGCCAAGGGAGTACAAATCCCCTCTCTGAAAGAGAGCAACCCAATCTTCAGCCGTACCTTCGGTACTGAAGGCCACACTCTTGGCGAAGCCATTGAGCATCAAGCCAATGTTTACAAGTCCCTTGTAAAACAACGTAAGGGTCAACTTGAAAAGTTGAAAGGTATCGGTGAAGTCCTCATTGAACTACGTTCAGTGTCTGGTGCTTCAGACAAAGATTATGGCAAACTGGTGTCGAAGACACCACTTGGAATAATGTCCCGCCAAGATCGATCTGATGCCATGTGGCTTGCCACAGAGTGGCAAAATGTTCAGAAGTTTCTAAAGGACATGTCAATGTCCTCTGCTTCAGCGGCTTACCTTCGTCAGCAGTTACGGAAAGCCTCTAAGCCGAAGGCTGAGGCTGATGATGCTGACACTGTTACCGAAGGTAACGAGGGTAGTGTCGAATCTTCGACAGTAAAACAGCCGAAGGCTGATAGCAAGTCTGATGATGATGCAGTAGAAGTATCTACTGCTAATGAATCCGAATTTGCTAGTAGCATGGCTCAAATCGCTAAAGCCGAAGGCTTAGACCTTGCCAAAGTGATTGCGGCTCTGCAGGCTTTAGCCTGATGATTGCGGGGTGGGTAGCGTCATGCTACCTGCCCCGTAGTGCATCACACACATGTACCTGCCTGTATGTGCATACCCACATGTACATACACGTATGTATATATAACGTGGCACAGAGAACGTGGCACTAGAGCAAAGGCTATGCCAAAACAAATTAGGTGAAAACCCTCGGTCTATGCTGGCATTGGATTCCATGGCAATTTATTGCATTGCACCTAAGATTGGTACGAATTTTTCCCCTTATACATGTGAGAGCCGCAAATTTTTACTGTCGAATGTTCGTCACTAACTGGAGACACAAAATGACCCAAGAGCAATACAATCAAGCACACATAGATGCCATGCAAGCAATCAATATGTATGCCTCAGGCTTGATACTCTTGCATGAACTACAACGCCTAATTGCTGATATTGATGCACCTATTCCAAATCCCACGGAAAAGATGCAGTATTTAGTTGACCCTGCCACCGGCCTTAGTTTTTAGGAAAACACACATGCCACTAGCACATTACATAGTAATGAAAGGGTAGTCCTATGGAAATCCTCGTCATAATCAAGCCCCAATATGGGTGCGTAGCGTATCACCCTGATAATGCACAGGCTAAAGCATTGGCTGAAATTGCAGGCACTAAAACTCTCACTCCACGTGTCTTGAAACTGGCACAGGGTATGGGATTTGAAATCAAGGGTAGGTTTGACTTCGTACCTGCAGGATCAAATAGCAATTACATGCCAATAGAATTGGCATTTTAATTGCCTTAAAGACAACGCATCACCCATGTGTATTAGGTTATATATTTTTACCCCTGAACTTAAGTGAAGGGGATAAAAATATATAACCCTGTACGTGAAAGCCACTGTCGAATGTTCGACACTAGACTGAAAGGAAACTTGCAGATGAAAATCACACTCACAAAATTCACCCAAGCATTCCCAATCCCTGAGTCCAAGCCCAATGACTTCCAGTCACTGCATGACAAGGCACACACTGCAGGCATGAAAGCCGGTGAGAATGCTATCCCTGCCCCGATGACAGTTTATCAGGCAGACTTTGCAGGCAACCCAATCGGCAAGTCATGGTTCGTATCTGAAGGGGCATGTGGGTTTGCCTCTGTGAAGTTCAAAGGCAATACTGCATGGGGCAAATGGGCTAAAGCCCAAGGCATTGCTAGTCCTGCCTACCCTAAAGGGTTGCACATTTGGGTTGGTCAGTTTAACCAAAGCATTGCCCGTAAGGAAGCATATGCCCATGCTTATGTTGAAGTACTGCGTGAGGCTGGAATCGAAGCCTATGCCGAATCCCGTTTAGACTAACTCGGAGGTCATATGACATACGTAGCGTTTGCAGTTGAAACCCACAGGCATGGTGGCCCTTTTGATAGGGGTGGTGCTGATGCCTACTATGGCAGGGAGTTTGACCCACACTACTACGAAGGGGATACCTATAGATCCCGTAGAGTGCCCATGGCTGAGATGTCTGCAGGTGAGATTGAGCAGTATGCTCGTGCTTACAATAGCACTACGGACAGGAAAGATTATGGGGATATCAACGATTGTTGTGTCGAATATTCGACAGTAGATGAGGTTACAGATGAGCGTACATAATGTGGCTGTGGATGGCATAGACACAAGGGACTACCCTGACTTCTGTGATGCATACATAACCTATGCAGAACACAAGGATGGTACACCCCTGAATGATGCCGAATTAGAGGCACTGAATCAGGACAAAGATTTTGTCTATCAGTGTGTGATCAACCAATTGTACTGACCCGGAGGGTGTATGAAACTGCTATCCGTAGACTCTAACTCTAAACTCGCCAAGACCAATGCCAAAGTCGGTGCTGGTCACCTGTATGCTGGCCTGTCCATGATGCCTGACAACGTGCTATGCCCCGGCTCTAAGGCAGCAGGGTGCATGGACAAATGCCTGCAGTCTGCAGGGCGTGGCAGGTTCTCCAATGTGGCACTGGCTAGACAACGTAAAACCGACTGGTTCCATGCCAATCAAACGGAGTTTGTCCAGCAGTTAGTCAAAGACCTAGAGGCACTAGTCAAACGTGCCACCAAGCATGGCAAAACAGCCCGTGTCAGGCTCAATGTACTCTCAGACGTAGCATGGGAGTCTGTTACCTGCAATCGGCATGACAAGGCTTTTAATGGCATCCCACAGGCATTCCCTGAGATTGAGTTTTATGACTACACCAAACGGGCTAGCCGACTATGCAAAACCCCATTCAATTATCACCTGACATTCTCATACTCAGGTGTGCCTACGTACCAACGTCAGGTGTCACATGCGATTGATGCACAGGCTAACATGGCTGTGGTTTTCTTAGTCAGGAAGGGTCAGCCATTGCCAAAGCGGTGGGCTGGCAAAGTGGTGATCGATGGTGACGAACATGATGCACGTTATGACGATCCCACTAACGTGATTGTAGGTCTACGTGCCAAGGGTACATGTGTGGGTGATACCAGTGGCTTTGCAGTGGCAGTTTAATTATCAAAAGGAATATTACCATGAACGATTACCCACCAGAATATGATGAAGAGCGTTTGGACAATCAGTATTTTGCTAAGGCATTTCCTGATTCCAAAGGCCTTGGTGATTTATATCGACAGACCTACAAGTATACCGCTTGTGGGCCTTGGTTAAGTGCTTGTGTGCAGTATATTAAAGTGCTTGAGCCTGATGGGTTTGACGAGTACCCGCACGAGCAGGAAGTTACAGAGTGGGTTCATTCTGATGACTTGTATCGCCTAGGCTCATGGTCTGACATGGATTCTCAAGGGGTGTTGGTGACTGCCCTGAAGGTTGGCTCAATTGTCGAGGGTTGCGACAACGGGACAGATGAGCATGAACTTGAGGTGAAGCAGTTGGATGAGGAACCGAAAGAGTTTGCCAAACGATTTTACAAGGCAGTCGGAGAAGTCAATGACGAGGCCAATTTCATTTGGAACGACACACATGGGTGCGAGACTTGTGCGAAACATTGGCACGGGGAAGGTGTTTTGTCTCATGTTTATGGGCGGTTTGAAGGCAATGACGGCATGACACCCATTTGGAAAGACTGTCCTGCTTGTGATGGGGCAGGCAATGTTATTTAGGACAATTTAATTGTATACCTGATAAATTTTTAGTGTCGAATGTTCGACAGTAGAAAGGGCACAGACATGAACAGGGAAAAAATCTTTTTTATACGGCTAAAGCACATGATCAATGGTGTTGTACATCAAGTGCCTGTTGTGGCTTGCACTTTGGGAAAGGCTCTAGAAAAAGTGAAGGACTATCCCTATAACACCCATGATGACTTTGTAGTTCTTGATGCAATCACGTTGGAGGCACAGACATGAAGGTAGAAGTGACTGTTGTGGTGGAGTTTCCTGAGCCACCATACAAGTGGAACTTTGTAGCGGCTGATGCAATGAGGAACATAGCCAATCAGATATACATGAACCCTCGTGCTGTACATGACAAGGGTGAGTCGCTGTATTACACCTATGAATACACTGTGCAAGGGAAAGAATAATGTGGGAATACATACAAACAGAGACAAGGGGTGACTTTGAATACGTACTTTCAATACACCCAGAGGAATCCGAGCCTGACTGGGAGATGTCAGCAGAAGAAAAGGCACAGATCTTAGACCTAATCGACAAGGGCTGGTTGAGATGGTTCATGGTTAAGATTGAAGCCAAGAAACTAGGCATCACCTTAAGCACACAGTACATGGGAGGGTGTTGCTATCCATCTGTGCAAGACTTCATAACTGGTGGTATTTACGAAGACTTGATTTGGGATGCAAGCATTGAAGCAGACATGACTTTACGGCAACTACTGAAGGGAGTACGAGCATGACACCACAAGAACTATACAAACTGCTGAACAAGGCAGGGGTTGACTTTGAAGTGACTGAGATGTTTGAAGGTGTAAGATACTTACGTGTTGAAGTTATCGAGGATGCTGTAAAATGTTCTTATGCATCGAAACTTAACAAAGAGCCAGTTGATCACGATCTACTTAACTGGCTTAATAGAGGGAGCCTGTAAAATGAAAGACATCACAATGCCTGCTGGTAGGTACTATATTGGTGATCTGTGCTATGTCCTACGGGATGAGGTATGGGATGAGGTATGCGGTATCCTGTCCTCCCTTGATCGGGGATATGACGGCAAGTTTACCCTAAAAGATGGGCGTAACTTTGTGATCTTTGGCACTGCCTATGGGGATGGTTGTTACAATGACTTCATGGGCAGACGTTACTTCGTAGACTCAGGCACACTCGGATGTGTCGAAGTGCCCGATGACTTTGAAGGCTTTAAGGGTAGCATCATTGCCAAGTTCGATGCAGAGTTCCCGTGCTACAAAGAGAATGCAGTGATCACATTTGGACATGTGTCCATTGATACTGACCCACGTGACGAGGAAGAAGAAAAGGAGTACGAAGATGACGAAGAATAACAAGTGGCACATCATTAACAGGGCCGAGGCCAAGCGTTACTACACCCACTTTCTGTACATCAATGTACGTGGTGACGTAGCGATTGCCGATCATTCCATTCGGGATATTTTTGACCCTGCATCTACAGACAACGGGCTGTTGGTATGGACTGGTGATCCTTTAAAATTTGACTGGTCAAATAGTTGCGTATCCATCCCTGTGTTTACAGACGCAGACATGCGTAGCACTGTAATTTCGGATCTACTCACAGCCCTACGTATGAGTCAGGCACTAGGTAAAAACCTATGGCCTGACAATCCTGAGTGGCCCTTTGCAGTCCGACTCAAAGACCTACAAGATAGGTACTTCGCTAACCTAAAACTGGAAACAGCATGATCTACAGTGTACATGTAAGTGAATCCACCCTCGACAGAGATCCAAGTCTAGTGTCGAAGGTTCGACAGGACGATTACGGATACGTGATGAAGCGTAACGTGGTTGCATTTGAAGGTAAGTACAGGGCATATGTACCTGCCACTGACTACTTCGGTGGGCAAGACAGCCATGCCTATGTTTCAGACGTACTGACAAACCCCACATGGGGTGTGCTGTACAACTGTGCCAAGCGTTCTGTGAAATGCACAAAGGATGTACATCACATGTTCTTTGAGGGTGTCTACAAAGGGGAGACTAGCCCCGATGGTGTGACCACTTTGCACCTAGCACTTGGGAGTTAATTATGTCCTCACAACAACAGCGTGAAGAGAACATCAGGCAACTCAGTACGCTGTTGTCTGAGTTACTCAACGGCATGGACTACACATCTTATGAGTGCTGCCTTGCACTTATGATTGTGGCTGCAAATTATGCACCGCCTGATGGTAAGCGTGTAGTCCTGTCATTCTTTGCAGATGCACTGGATGGCGCAGAGTATATGCGTCGGGAAGGAGAAACATGAGTAGATACATCTACGTATTACAAGGTTGTAACCACAAGTTCACCAGCAAACAAGAGGCACTGGACTATGCCAGTTTCGACAGGTGGCTGGAGGCTATGCAGGGCAACAGACCTAGCATCACCATCATATCTAGGTACACACCCAAGCAGTACAAACTCTATCTGCAACGTAAGGAGAAACTAAATGCAACTCCCAGCACAGCATGATGAACTCATGGCTAAACTCAAGACAGCCCAAGAGGATGTGGCTTACTGTGAGAACTTAGCCAAGAAGATTATTATGGATGTACGTAATATGTGGGTGATAGATGAAACACTGAATGACACAGACAGCAGTAGACTGCTGATGTTCTACAAAGAATTTCTCACCCGCCTTGAGCAGGACATGCACACAATCATCGGCAACGCAACCACAAAGGAGTAATGATCATGGGTTTGGATATGTATCTTAAAGCAAAACGTTGGATGTGGTCAGATGTTGTAACCAAGGATGACATGCCTGCCAAGGAGGCAATTGCCAAGGCAATCAACCTGCCCTATCCCAAATGGGAGGTGCAGCAGGTGGTGTGTGAGGCAGGGTACTGGCGCAAATCAAATGCCATCCACAATTGGTTTGTTGAGAACGTACAGAACGGGGAAGATGATTGCCGAGAATGTATGGTATCCCGTGACCAATTGTTGCACCTGTTTGAGACTGTGACTGATGTGCTTGAAACACAGGACGAAAGAGAGCGTATCCGTAGGGCACTGGAGTTACTGCCCCCAGTCAGTGGGTGCTTCTTCGGTAGCATAGAGGTTGATGAGTACTATTTCAAAGACCTTGAGCACACCCTCAAGATCCTGCTACGTGCCATCAATGCACCGGAGTGCTGGGACTTTTACTATCAATCCAGTTGGTAAGGAGGACGTACCATGCTTAAAGTTTTTGCCTACAGAAACCTGCACCGAGACTGCTGGTCAGTCAAAGCCCTTGAGGGTAAACTCAAAGGCAGGGTGATCTACCATGCCAAGGCAGTCACACTATGGAACTGCACGTTCAAAGTCTCTGAGGCAGGCAGGCAACGTGTTCTGCGTGAGCAGAAGAAGAATGTCCATGCTGGTGTTGTGGGTATGCTGGATGAATCAACTGCCAACTGGATACCCATGAGCATGGGCAAGCCTGTCACCTACAACCCGTACAAGTATGACTCGTTTGTGTACAAAGGCACAGAAGACAAGGCAGGTACTGCCAACTTTGTGTATCTTGCAGGTAACAAAGAGGTGACTGCTTATGTTTAAAATCAATCCGAAGTACTTGCCTTTTGTGGATACAATTGGTATGATCCTACTGTCTTGTGCCCTGCTAGTGCCGTTGTATGCACTGCTGGTACTTGTGATGATAATGGGAGAATCGCCATGAGGTACTACGAAAAACGTTTTAAGTTGTTCGGTCTGCTGCCTGTCATATTCCGTAGACGGGTACGTAAAGACCGAGGGGTGTGCTTGGAGTCTGCAATACCGGGCACAGTGTTCAACGCCTTGCATCTAGGCAGGTACAGTTTGTACTGGGCTAGATCTACACCAGCAAGGCACATAGGAAAAGGATGGAATGTTCAAACCCTTCGTTCAAACCAAGGTCATCGTACCTGACCACCCCCATGCCCGACCACGCAATTGGTTGGGAGGGCTGGAGGATATTGCTAACCATGAATGGATTCATCACAACATCAGACTCATTGGCAATGAAGCACAGTATGCCCCAGTCAAGCAGGCATTTGCTACCTACAAACCCATGCCATTTAAGGCACTGGGCTGGACTGCACCTGACTGTCCCACCAAGACTGTTAGCCGGTGGCACTATGCTGACTGCCCTGTATCTGACGCACTGATGATTTCATTTGAGACACACAAACAAACACCTGTAAGTTTCTTTCAGTACCTTAGCCGTACCTACAAACTACCCGTGGAGGTAGAGTCTTTTGCTCCACACAGCAGTTCAATTCCTACTAAACTTTCCTTTAAGGAGTAATACCTATGATGACCGAAGCACAACTCAACGACATCCTGCCTGCCCTGCCTGCTGATCTCGACTTTGAGCCAGCACGTGAGCCACAGATCCGTAATGGTGTTGCACTGGCTGACCGCTTTTGGGTGGTCAATCCTGTCACTGACGTAGTCATTGGTGACTCACGTTCAGTGCACCGCACTGCCAACTTCCGTACCATGTGGGACAACCTGCGTGAGGGCTTGGCACTGGCTGACATTGACACCAGCCACGCCGAAGTATCGTTCTCTGCGATTGCAGATGGTGCAGCATTCTCAGCCAAGATCATCCTCAACAAGTACGACTTTGAGAAGAAACTTGGTGAGGCTGCTAAGATGCAGATGAATGTACGTGACTCACACGATCAGTCTGTCAAGCGTCAAGTCGAGGCTATGATCTATCGCCTTGCTTGCTTAAACGGAATGATTGCACCCCGTGAGCGTGTAGGTATCAGTCAGAAGCACACCACGTACTCAGACCCCGAGACTGTAGGTAAGGTAGCCGCTAACTTCCCCATCCAGCTTGAGCAACAGGCAGAGATGATGGCACAGATGCGTAACGTACGTGTCAATCGTGAGACTGTGATCAAGTTCTTTGAGAGCCACGTAGCTACGTACCCAACCCGTACCGGCATGAAGGTCAACAAGAAGTGGCTGGATCAAATCGTTGGTATCTACGATAACTACAACAGCATCGGTGACAATGCTTATCGTGTCTACAATACTCTGACTCACATCAGCACCCACATCGAAGGCCGTGAGGGTACTGACCTTGAGCGTAAGCGTATCCGTATGGAGACTGACATCCATGCTGTCATGCAGTCCGATGCGTACCAGCAGTTGTTCATGCCTGAGTTTGCACTGGCTGCTTAAGTAACACAGTATGCTTGATCGGTTGCAAGTGTGGTGCAAGGCACTCACTAAGCCTCGTGTAAAACGGGGGGCAGCAACGCTGGATTATCGTAACCAGCACTCACTGTATAAAGTTGTGCACTCTTCACGTTTTATGTGAATTTTTTTACAATGCATATAGTTTTTGTGCAGTTTACAAAGGAGTGACTATGTCTTTTATGGAAGTCAACTACGTTGCATACGTAATCGTCAGGGATATACTTGGCATACTCGCTGTGGCAGGCATTGCCTTTTGGATATCTAGGCTAGGAGATTAATCGTGGCTAAGTTTACTTTAGATGACATCAACTTGATCATGGACTCAATGCCTGAGTCAGACAAGAAGATACATGTAAATGAGGAAGAAGATGGTGGTGCTAATCTAGACATAGGGGAGTTCCTACTTAACTTTGCTAACGCTATCTACGATAATCTAAATGTCGATAGCATGGAGAGGCGTATTAAATTACTTGAACAGGAGGTAGCATGGGCAGAGAATGGCTACACAACCCCGCAGTCCACACCATCATCGCAGGAATCCTGATTGGTGCGAGTGTCGTACAAGTGATATGGGTACTACGTAGTGGAGAGACAGCCGTTAACCTAGTCGAAGCGTATGACATAGGTTACAAGCATGCACTACGTACCCACAAACCATCGATGGACTTGGAGATGGCATGCCTGTCTCTGTGGGCAACTAAACAAGGCGAGATGCCAGAGGGGAAATAGATGCCAATCGATTACTACCCGGGGATGGGTTGCACCTGCAGTGCTTGGGCCAAGATGGAGTGTGCCTGTGATGTAGATTGGACTGAGACAGAGGTGTACAAGCTACGCAATCTCTGTACCCGTTCACTACGTGCCCTGAGGTACGGCAATACAGATGAAGCTTTGATTGCAGACTTAAGTATTGCACTGGAAAATAAGCAGCTTAAAGATGTACTTTAACGGGGGTCTGTATGCCGAAGGGAACAAAGATTACAGATGTTGTAGCTGAGTATTACCTATCCTTAGACTACAGATCCCTAGCCCCTGTCACACAGAAAGATTACAAGTACTGCATCGACACGATGCTGGCCACCCAGCTACCCCGTGTTAAGTTTGCAGTCGCTAACATCACAACCATCACACCCCCAAATGCACAGGCTGCTTACAATATATGGGCAGAACGAGGGGTGTCTTTTGCCAACCACACCCTAGCTGTAAGCAGTAAGCTGTGGAACTTTGCAATCCAGTTAGGCTATGCCCCAACAAACCCCTTCAGCAAGGTGTCTAGAAGGCCACACAGACCCCGCAAAGTGGTGTGGACAAGGGAAGATATCAACCTCTTCCTTACAACGGCATACAGCGAGTTTAGATGGCGTTCTGTGGGCCTGATTGTACAGATGGCATACGAGTGGTGTCAGAGGCTGGGTGACATGGCTAACTTGACATGGGATAAGTACGACTTTGAGAAACGAGTATTATATTTAGAGCAATCTAAACGTAGGGCTAAGGTAGAACTTCCAACCACTGATGAGTTGCATGAGATGCTGGTACAACAGCAGGATGACATGGGCTTTCAGCCACATGTAGCACCTGTCTGCCATGGCACTCGGGTGCTGTCCGTTCCGTACACAAAGCATGCGCTGTCTATGGCTGCACGTAGGGTGCTCAGGGCTGCAGGTATGTCAGAAGAACTGCAGATCATGGACATGCGTAGGACTGGCACAGTGGAGATGGTTGATGCCGGTGTCCCCCTGCCTCAGATTATGTCGATCACAGGCCATGCGAATCCCCAGTCAGTCAAACCCTATTTAAAAAATACCTTGACAAGTGCACAACAAGCTGCTACGCTCCGCTTTGCACACCGGCAGGGGTAACATTACAAGTGATATAAGGAATCCAAATGTCAGCATGGCTCATCATAGTGACCGGTTTAATCTATGCCTACATAGCCGGTGAGCAAGGGCTTAAGGGCAACATATCCATGATGATTGTGTACAGTGGGTATGCTTTCAGTAACGTAGGTCTTTACTTCATGGCTACCAAATGAATCCAAAACAATACGTCACCGACTTAGACTTAGGCATGGGTGAAGTGTGGCGTGGCCCGTGTCCTGTCTGCAAAAGATCAAGCACCTTTACTGCTGTCAATCAGATGGGCAAACTGCTATGGAATTGCTATTCCAATAGCTGTGATGTATCAGGTGCTATGAATGTGGGCATATCTGTGTCTGACATTAAACGTGCTATGCACAGGCAAGATGAGTTCGTTGAACTACCTGAGTTTAAGTTTCCTGAGTGGGTGATATACCGACCTGAGTACTTAAATCAGTACCGAGATAAGTACGGCATTGATCCCGAAGCATTAGACCTACGCTACGATGTCAAAGAAGACAGGATTGTTTTCCCAACTGTATGGCAAGGCAAGATTGTAGATGCAATTGGTAGAGCAACTAAGGCTGGTGTTGTACCTAAGTGGAGAAGGTATGGTACTGCCCGTGTCCCATATGTCAGAGGCTCAGAGAGCAACGTAGCTGTGGTGGTTGAGGATGCAATCAGTGCTGCTGTAGTTGAGACATTGGGTGGCACAGGCTTTGCTTTACTAGGCACACAGTTATTGGATGAATACAAGACTGCACTGAAGAAGTACTTCAAGGTGGTGGTGGCACTAGACCCTGATGCTGCAGATAAGACACTTGCTTACTCACGTGAGTTACGTAGTGAAGGCATTGACGTGTACGCACTTAAGCTGTATGATGACCTCAAGTACCGAACCGATGAGGACATCGGAATTCTTAAACAGCTAATAGGAGTGTGACTTGGAACATGCTTTACTCAGGAGTTTATTAGACAAAAGTTTTTATGATGAGACTCGGGGTAACAAGTGCCCTGACAAACTGTTTACCAAAGACCTACGCAAGATCAAGGTTGTCATTGATCAAGCCATGGACAACTACCAACGGGACTTGTCTATCGATGAAGTACAAGCCCTATTCTTTTCAAACAATCCCACACTTACTACTGCACAGAAGCAGGCATACGAACTTCAATTCAACAAGATAGATAAGGCTGAACAGATAGGTGCTGACGTGGCACAAGACGTACTGTCTAGCATGTTCAGGCAGCTTGTCGGTGAAGAGATCGCCAACCTAGGGTTTCAGTATGTCAATGGTGATCAGAACACAATGGAACCATTGCGTAAGATCCTTGAGACATATCAAGATGACTTCACCCCTAGCATCCGCATCAACTATGTAGACACCAGCATCGATAGCTTGATTGAGAATGCAGCCAGCAGTACTAAGTGGCAGTTTAATATCCACAGCTTACACAGTGCAGTCCAAGGCTTAGACAGTGGCATGCTGTTTGTCATTGGTGCTAGATCAAACGTAGGTAAGAGTAGCTTTCATGCTACGTTGTGTGCTGGGCCTAATGGCTGGGCAAATCAAGGTGCTAAAGTGCTGGTGCTATGCAACGAAGAGAAGCCTGAACGTGTGGCTAGTAGGTACCTGACTGCCGCCACCGGCATGACAATGCAACAGATTGTTGCTGATAAGACTAAGGCACACAGGCTGTACGACCCACTGCGTGACAACTTAAAGTTTGTTGATGCAACTGGTAGGCACATGTACTGGGCCGAGTCAGTGATAAAGAATCACAAACCTGACATAGTTGTAATGGACATTGGCAGTAAGTTTGCAGAGGATGGTGCTGCCACAAATAACCACGAGACACTCAAAGCCAATGCAATCTATGCACGTAACATTGGCAAGATGTACGGCTGTCTTGTGGTGTACTGCACACAGCTAAGTGCTGAAGCCGAGGGTAAGATTGTACTGTCACAGGCTATGATCGAAGGCAGTAAGACTGGCTTGGCAGGTGAGTCAGACTTGATGATCCTTATCTCTAGAAACCCACCACTGCAGGACTCTACAGATGGGGACGATGGCATGCGGTACTTGAACATTGTCAAGAACAAGATCAACGGGATGCACAGGATAGTAAACTGTGAGTTCGACTACACAACTGGTGTCTATTCATCATAAGGAGGTAGGCTATGCAGACAGAAACATTTACTTCAAAGGATCTGATGGATCACTTTGGTGTTACCAAGCACAAAGCATGGAGGATGGGCAAGCTGTTAGAAAGACATGGCAAAGCAATAGCATTGCACATGGATCTGACTGGCTGTATTGTGTATAAAACTTCTGTTAACTTCCGGGATCTGTCATCATATAAGCCTAACAGAAGGAAACCTGCAGAGCAAAAGAAGCACATTGATCTGTACACCAACCCGTTTAATTTAACCAACGCAGTTGATATGAGGTGGAGATAATGAAGATAATAAAAAAGAAAAGGATGCTCAAGCTGCTTGAGAAGGCAGGCTTCTGCATGTGGGGGGATGAGACTTGGAAACCCGAGGGTGCTACTGTCTGTTGGGATTGTGATTACGATAAAGAGATTCGTAAGTATACGAAGCTTGTAGTTAAAGAGGTAATCACTAAGTTTGCTAAATCAGTTGAAGCCAAACTAAAAGTGCAGACAGAAATCTCTTCATACTTTGACAGGATCTCTTCAGACTATGACCAGATACGGGGTGAAAAGCCACTAGTCAAGTCTTACTGTGGAGGCAAGCCTAACTACTGCACACCTGTCGATGCCGTAAACATGAGCCAAGAATGTGTCGATAAAACGGCAAAAGGTGAACATGAGCCTGTGGGTTGGGGATCTTTCTTCTTCTCGGATGACTGTAATTCCGCACACAAAGCGGACAAATCTACACATGAGCGTGAATGGGTTGGGCTGACAAGACAAGAGTTTGAAGAATGTGTTGATGGCTTGGAAGACTTAGAAGATTGTTGGGTTGCCATCGAAGCCAAACTCAAGGAGAAGAACGGTGGATGACCTAGTTTATCGTCTACGCAAACGAGCAGAGATCCGCAGACAGATTGACACACGCAAGTCTGTTCAGGAAGGTAAGCCTGATCGTATTGCAGACCTGCTAGAAGAAGCTGCTGACTATATTGAAAAGCGTGAATGGGTTGGGTTGACAGATGATGACTACAACATAAAACAATTTGAAGAATTTGATGTTGTTAAGTTTGCAAAGTATATCGAAGCCAAACTCAAGGAGAAAAACACATGCTCGTAAGGATTATTAGTAAGTTCAATAAGATTAGTGCAGAATCCCCACAAGCATAAGGACATTGGCACAGTGGAACTTGTCATCGACATTGAGAACACAGTCACAAACAAGGATAAACGCAAGCACCTAGATCCCTTTGAGCATACTAATGCACTGGTCATGGTAGGCATCAAACCTGTGCACGACTTGATGGAATCTGAGGTGTATACCTTTGATCATTCGCAAGTGTCACCCACTGAGAATGGGCGTGAACGGGTGCAGAAATGGTTGGACGCTGCAGACATGTTGATTGGGCACAACATTACCCATGACCTTGTGTGGTTGTGGGAGTCAGGGTTTAAATACGATGGCCCTGTATTTGATACAATGCTTGCTGAGTACATCCTGCTCAGAGGGCAAAGCTTGCCATTGAACTTGGGTGCTGTGGCTGAAAGGTACAACTGTGAAATTAAAAAACAAGACACCCTGTCCAATTACTTCAAGCAAGGATACTCAACAAAAGATATCCCTCACGATGAGTTATCGGAGTATCTTCGACACGACCTTGGTGCGACCGAGGGAATATTTAAGGCGATATCTCTTCGCCTTCAGGAGGTGCAGGATGCGGGTCTACGTTCGACAATCTCTCTGACTAACGAGGTATCAGTTGTTCTGTCCCGTATTTATCAGAATGGATTCAAGGTAGATCGTGCTCAACTTGAGCATGTTCGTACTGAATTTGAGACTGAGAAAGCACAGCTTGAACGTGACCTATTTGCTTACGTTCGTATCCTGATGGGTGACACCCCTATTAATATCAATAGTCCTGAGCAGTTATCATGGGTTGTGTATAGCCGCAAACCCAAGGACAAAAATGCATGGGCAACGGCTATTACTCCGTACATGTCAGACACTGACTTCAAGAATGCAGTCAAGACATACTTCACTACGATGTACAAAACCAAAGCAGCCAAGTGTGTTACATGTAACGGGGTGGGTTCTATCCAAAAGGTAAAGAAAGATGGAGGACTATTTAAAAACGCTACCCGTTGCACTGCTTGTAATGGAGGTTACGTGTTCATGCCAACCAAAGAAGTTGCTGGTCTTAAGTTCTCACCACCGAATAGTAAGTGGGCCAGTGCCAACGGATTCGGAACTTCTAAAGGGAACTTGGAGGTACTCGAAAGGTTTGCCGCCAGTAAAGGTATGGAAGAAGCTAAAGTTTTCTTAGGTAAACTAAGGAGACTGTCTGCTTTAGATAGCTATCTATCTAACTTTGTTGAGGGTATCTCGGACTACATTAAACCTGACGGCATGCTGCATGTACGATTAAACCAGCACATCACAGCTACCGGCAGGTTCAGTGGGTCTAACCCTAACATGCAGAACATGCCCCGTGGAAAGACGTTCCCAGTCAAGCGGGTGTTTATATCAAGATGGGATGGTGGCAAGGTCATGGAAACTGACTTTGCCCAGTTAGAGTTCAGGGTAGCTGCTTACTTATCTCAAGATGAAATCGCCATTAAGGAAGTCCAAGAAGGATTTGATGTTCACTCCTACACAGCAAAAGTTATTACGGAGGCAGGACAGGAGACATCAAGACAGGTTGCTAAGACACACACTTTTGCACCCTTATACGGAGCCACAGGCTACGGAAGAACCCCAGCAGAAGCTGCTTACTACACCCACTTCTTGGAAAAATATAAAGGAGTAGCCAAGTGGCACACAGTCCTAGCCAAGCAGGCAGTTAACTACGGGTACATACAGATACCCAGTGGCAGGGAGTTTGCATTCCCCGGTACTAAGCGTAAGCGTGATGGCACTGTGACAAACTTCACACAGATAAAGAATTATCCGGTACAATCTTTTGCTACTGCAGACATTGTGCCACTGGCTTTGGTTGAAATCTATAATAGATTACAGCCGTACCGTAGTTGTGTAGTAAACTCTGTGCACGACTCCATAGTTATTGACGTGCATCCTGAGGAGGTGGATGAGGTGATTAAAGTTGTTGACAGCGTACAAAAGGATCTGGTACATTTGATCAATAGTAGGTGGTCAATCGACTTTAATGTTCCACTTGCACTGGAAGCAAAGATCGGTGACAATTGGTTAGAGCAAAACGAAGTGAAACATTGATAAAGGAAAACACTATGAATCAACTAGTAACGTTAACAAGTGAGGGTAATTATGCTGCAATCGCTGCCGCAATGGGCATGGGTGCTGACGTTAAGAAAGAGAAGAAGCAAACCAGTAGTCTTGCTCGACTCAAGATCAGTCACAGCGGTGTCATGGGGGAGACAGATGTTAAGGGTAAAGTTAAAAAGGTCGAAGTGGTAGAGGCCGGTAGTTACGCCCTACAACAGCAAGACAAACCCACACTGTACTCAACTGATGTACAGATCCGTTTGTTCAATCAGCGATTTATGTACAAGCGGTATGTCAAAGGCATGCATGGGCAGAAGGATATGTTCATCAAGACACTCATGGCTACTGACCTCAACCAAGACTTGCGTGATAATGCTGGTGGCTTTAACTGTGGCAAACCCGGCGGTTGGATTGAAGACTACAAGGCACTGCCTGAAGACACAAAGACTTTGCTTAAGTCCATCAAGCGAGTACGTGTTCTGTTTGGTGAGATCACCATGAAGAACGTACTTAATGACAAAGGCGAAGAAGCTGAGGATGTTGTTGGACTACCATTCATTTGGGAAGTAGACAACAAGGATGCATTCAAGACTATGGGTGCACCGATTGCACAGATGGCTAAGCTTAATCGTATTCTGCCACAGCACATGATTACACTTGGCACTGAGGAGCATTCGTTGCCTACAGGTGCTGTGTTCTTCACCCCGCTTGCTTCACTTGACCAGTCAGTCACACTGTCTTTGACTGACAAAGATCAAGAGACATTTGCTAGCTTTGTGCAGTGGATTGATAGCTACAATGAGTACATTGTTAAGACGTTTAACGAAGCACTTAACAAGAAGGATAGTGAGTATGACGAGGTTGTGGATGAATTTGTAGATGTAGAAGTACAGGAAGCTGCGTGAATCATCCAGCCGAGTTAAAGGTACACCAGTACCTTAGCAATCTTAAGTTCGGTGACAGTACTCTTAGTGAGGAAGTCATCGAACAGATTGTTAAGGACATACGCAATGCACTGACTAAACAGTTTGTAGATAAACGTACTGATGACTTCAGGCTACGAATGTCAAACATCGGCAGGTCATACTGCCAGTTGTGGTTTGATAAGAACAAGCCTGAAGAAGCCATACCCCATTCTACAAACTTTGTCATCAACATGATGATAGGTGACATTGTCGAAGCCGTGTTTAAAGGCTTACTGGTACAAGCCGGTGTATCTTATTCGGACAACGAGCACTTCGTACTTGACTTAGGTAATGGGCACGTAGTCACAGGCACACCTGATCTGATTATGGATGGCAAGGTAGATGATGTTAAGTCTGCTAGCCCTTGGTCTTATGAGAATAAGTTCAAGGACTATGCCACACTAGCAGAGAAGGATTCCTTTGGCTACGTTGCACAGCTTGGTGGCTATGCCAAAGCTGCCGGTGTAAAGCCCGGTGGCTGGTGGGTAATCAACAAAGCAACAGGCGAGTTTAAATACGTACCTGCAAATGAAATTGATGCCGAAGAGGTTGCGGAGAATACTAAAGCATTAGCCGCAAGACTTGCGGAGAATAAGTTTGAAAGGTGCTACGAGGCAGAAAAAGAAACGTACCGCAAGAAGCCCACAGGAAACCTTGTGCTAGGCCGTGAGTGCTCTTGGTGTAGCTACAGGTATGCATGTTGGCCCGGGCTGCAGGAGATGCCTTCTATCCCATCTAAAGCAGAGAATCCCCCTATGGTTTCTTATGTAAAGATTGTGAGCAAGGATGTTTAATGGCAAGCAATTTGCTGCCGCTGTTAAACGAGGTTATCGTAGTGGCTTAGAGATTAAACTCCAAGAGTTCTTTGAAGAGAATAATATCGATGCCAAATACGAAAGCTTTAAGATTGAATGGGAGGATCTTAGGTATAGAAAGTACACACCTGATTTTCTACTACCCAATGGTATCGTGCTTGAGATTAAAGGTTTGTTTACAGCAGAGGACAGACGTAAACATCTGCTTGTAAAGAAGCAACATCCGGGGTATGATATCCGCTTTGTGTTTGAAAATAGTAAGCGTAGGCTTAGCAAGAAGTCTAAGACTACATACGCTATGTGGTGCGAGAAGTACGGGTTTATATACGCAGACAAAGAAGTTCCCAGTGACTGGTTAACAAAGGAAAAGCCATGATTCAAAACGACGATATCGCTCTTGTCATTCGCCCTAACATTGGTACTAACAAGCAGTGGTTAGGCACAGTAGATCTCAAGGCAGTCATCATGCCACGTGATAATGTCAGTGATGACACTGCACAGGAACTTGTGCACCTGCTCAATGGTTTGGTTGCATGCTTTCACTTGCTCAATGAAGACGAAGGGTTTGCTAACAAAGTTAATGAAACACTGGCTAAGCTGCAAGAAGAAGGTGCATTTGAGTTCAGTGTTGAAGAACCTACGTATGCAAATGTAATTCAAATGTCTGACTGGACACCTACAAAGGGCAACGCATGAGCATAGATAATGCTACCCCTGCTGATTGGGATGCACTAGGTAAAAGCTGGCTCAATCAAGCAGAGAATAAATACGAAGAGACAATGCAGAGGTTTGATGAGGTAGTCAAACCTGCACACTATAACTATGGTAAGTACGAAACCATTGACGTTATAGTGGATACACTAGGTGCGTATGAAGCAATTAGTTATTGCCATGGGAATGTACTAAAGTATACAATCCGGTTATGGCATAAAGGTGCACCACTTAAGGATGCACAGAAAGCCAAGTGGTATTTGGAGAAGATGATTAGTCTCCTTGAGCAAACTAAAGGTACTAACTGGGATTAATATGACAGCACCTGTGATCGTTGAAGTAGATATTGAAATTGAGTTTGACCCTGAGTCAATGCCAACAGCGTATCTTGATGCACCGTATTTAGAAGATACTATTAAAGATGCTATCCACGATTCCATTACCGATCTAGGTGCTACCGAAATTAAAATTACAAGCATTAGTACGGAAGGTTTAGAATGATTCCTACTCCCGATTACTTTGGTTTGCACCTAGACTACAGCAAAGATGAGTTGCTTAGTGACCAAGCCAAACAGTTGCTACGTGACTACTACATGTTGCCTAATGAGCACAGCCCTCAGCAAGCATTCGCTCGTGCCGCACTTGCTTACAGTGGGGGTAGCCGTGATTTAGCACAGAAGATTTACATCTATGCATCTAAGCAGTGGTTTATGTTTGCTAGCCCTGTGCTTAGTAATGCCCCATACCCCGGTCAGCCTTTTAAGGCACTGCCTATCTCCTGCTTTCTTACGTATGTAGGGGACAATCTTCCAGCATTGATTAATCACAATGCTGAGGTAGCATGGCTGTCCGTTAAAGGTGGTGGTGTTGGTGGGCATTGGTCTGACGTACGTGGGGTGAGTGACAAAGCCCCCGGCCCTATCCCGTTTATGAAAGTTGTTGACAGTCAGATGACTGCATACAAACAGGGTAAGACACGTAAGGGTAGTTATGCTGCGTATTTAGATGTTAGCCACCCGGACATTGTGGAGTTTGTCAACTTTAAAGTACCTACTGGTGGTGACATCAATCGCAAGTGCTTTAATCTTTTCAATGCAGTCAATGTCACAGATGAGTTTATGAATGCTGTGGTTGAAGGTAAGGAATGGAAGCTTGTAGACCCAGCAGATGGATCAGTACGAGAGGTAGTGCAGGCACGTGATCTGTGGGAACGGATACTTGAAGCTAGGTTCCGTACGGGTAGCCCGTATGTTAACTTCATTGACACAGCTAACAGAGGTTTGCCTGAGGCACAGAAGAAGCTTGGCCTTAAGATTCATGGTAGTAATCTTTGTAATGAGATTCATCTAGCTACAGATCAGAATCGTACAGCAGTATGCTGTTTGTCTTCTGTGAATCTAGAAACGTATGACGAGTGGAAGAACACCACTATGGTACGTGACCTTATTAGATTCTTAGACAATGTACTACAAGCATTTATAGACAATGCACCTAATGACATCAGCCGTGCTAAATACAGTGCTATAATGGAAAGATCCCTTGGGTTGGGTGCTATGGGATTCCATGGCTACTTACAGAGCCATAACGTAGCATTCGGTGGTGTATCAGCCAAACTATTGAACAGGGGAATCTTTAAACATATTAAAGAGGAAGCTGTACATGAGACTAAACTTCTTGCAGTGGAGCGTGGGGAAGCACCCGATATGGCTGGCACTGGTCATCGTAACGCACATCTTCTTGCTGTTGCTCCTAATGCAAATAGTTCTATTATCTGCGGTTGTTCACCTAGTATTGAACCTATTAAGTCAAATGCTTACGTACATCGTACGAGGGCTGGATCGCACCTAGTAAAGAATAAGTACCTAGAAGAAGTGCTGATTAAGCTTGGGCACAATGCAGATGATGTATGGAAGTCCATCATTATGAATGAAGGATCTGTACAACACTTAGATTTTCTGACTGAAGATCATAAAGAAATATTTAAGACAGCATTTGAATTAGACCAGCGGTGGGTAGTAGAGCATGCTGCTGACAGACAGCCGTTCATATGCCAAGGTCAATCTGTAAATTTGTTTTTCCCAGCAGGTAGTCCTAAGTCGTATGTAAATGCAGTACACATTATGGCCTATAAGCTGGGGCTAAAAGGCTTGTACTATCTTCGTACAAGTTCTAATGTACAAGCAGATAAGGTGGGCCTTAAGATAGAACGCAATGCTCTTAAGGATGCAGAGGAATGTCTAAGCTGTCATGGCTAATAAGCCCTTTGACCGTGACTTGTTCACGGAGAATGATACACTCGCACGTGCCGCAGGGAAACGGTACTGGAGATCTATGGGGTACACTGTCGAGGATAACCCAGACAGATACGGCCCTGATTTAATTGTGGACACAGGCAATGAGAAATTCTATAGTGAAGTTGAAATTAAAAAAGTCTGGTCAGGAAAAGACTTCCAATACGAAACTTTACAAATCCCAGAAAGAAAAAAGAAGTTTATTGGGACGGGAATGGAATGCAAGTTTATTGTCTTTAACAACGAGCAAACCTTTGGATTTCTGTGTCCGTGTAGCAAACTTGCTGTTTCCCCGGTAGTAGAAGTATCTAATAAATACGTAAGATCAGGTGAGTTATTTTTCCAAATTCCTATAGCCAACATAAAATTGATAGAGGTTCCTAATGACATTTAAAGTTGATGACACATGTATTGATATCATCCACTGGGTTGATGCACAAGCTGATGGGTCATGGGAAACTATTGGTGAACCCTCACTTGTTTATGCAACTACTGTAGGTTTTGTTGTAGCTGAGAATAAACAAGCTGTTACTATTGCATCTACATGGTCTTCGCCTCATAGCAATTGCCGTATGCATATACCTAAAGCTTGGATTAAAAGTAGGCAGACAGTGAAGCTGCCAAAGACTGCTGTAAATAAATCTGTGCCTAAAAAGGCTGCGCCAAGTAGTGGGAGTGAACATGACTAACAACGAATTAATTGAGGCACTTGATCAAGTACATGAAGATGTAAACATTGCCAGTGCCATTGTGTCTTTGCTACACTGTAATGCAAGTGGCCCGTCACGCTATGACTATGCTTTCATAGCTGTAATAGATAAGCTGCATAGTAGCATTCAATTAATTTACGACCTGCAACAAAAGCTAGAGGAGAAGATGTATGAAGATTGTGTTCAAGACTGCGAGTATGAAGAATGCACCGGCAATGCACCCGAGTGGTATGACGATAGACCGATGGCAGAATCCTTTCAAGACACCGGAAGAACGCAAACTGGTTGCTAAATATTTTGAAAAGATCAAGCTTGATGGTGTCTTGGATTTAGAGGAGGCATTGATATGAGATCTGTCTTGATTATTTCATTGGCTTGTTTTCTAGCTGCCGGTTGTGCTAGTAAGAAACCGGAGGCAGATTTGGTTATAGATAATAAATTCTACCCACTAAGTAGGGATCAAGTTATTATGGCAATACAAGAGTGTGAGCAAGCTGGCACAAGACCTGTCCCACTCAGTGCCCCTCTTCGTATTGCAGGCACTACAAGACAAATTATTATAGATGTTACATGCTCCCCGAGGTATGCTAAATGAAAATACGTTTAGATATTTATGGTGACATTGCTCATACGATTGCTTATGCCAATCTCATTGAGTCTTTTAATCTCGTTGATGCAGAAGTCAATCGTCTTGTAAGTAAAGAAGAGTTTGATGGTGAGTTGACTTTAGTACAAAAGAAAGATCTAAAGCAGATCACAAAAGTACGTAAAGCTTTGCTTACTGTGCTGGATTATTACACAGTGGGTGGTGACTTTCTTGTGTATTCTAAAACCAAACAGTTTAAAAAGGAATTTAAACTATGAGTGATTTTAATAGGCCCGGTAATAGATTCGACTTAGAGCAGGCTATCATGGCTGCTTGGGGCACAAAGGAAGACATTGAACTGCTGACCAAGCAATACCTTGATGGCCCTGTAATGTCAGAAGATGACGTGTCTAACATGCTAATAGGTATAGCCGCCTTGCATGATGCTAGATGCCAAGAATTGTTTAAGCAGTTTGAAGATAGCATTAAAGAAATAGCAAGACAGAAGCAGGAACTATTGATTGCTGCAAGTAATATAGCTTTAACTGCAGACACCAGACCCTACGCTACTAGTGTCCCTACAAACCTTAGGGATATTATTTCTAAAGAAATCCTTAATATGCAAGTAGGATATTAAAGACTTATTTAAAATAAATAAGTTGTAATTTTCACTAGATTAGGATATAACTAGTAACTCCCGGGGGCACATTCGATGCCCCTATTTTTTCCCTTATTTTCTGGAGACATCATATGAGCCTAACCTCGCCTAGCCTAGTGTACAAACCCTTTGCCTACCCGTGGGCTGTTGAATATGCTGTGCAATCTGAGAAGGCACACTGGGGTGAATGGGAGGCTAAGCTGCAGGATGACGTAGCCCAATGGCAGGGTGGCAAGCTTAGTGCCAAAGAAAAAAATCATATTACACAAATACTTAGGCTGTTCACACAGAGTGATGTGGCAGTGGGTACTAACTATCTTGAGTATTACATTAACAAGTTTAAGAACAATGAGATCCGTGCCATGCTTACTAGCTTTGCAAACAGGGAGTTTGTGCACCAGCGTAGCTATGCCCTGCTAAATGACACACTTGGCCTGCCTGAGTCAGAGTACTCAGCTTTCCTAGAGTACAAACAGATGAAAGAGAAGATTGAGTTTATGGGTAACATAGATGTCAGCACTCAGTCCGGGGTAGCCAAGGCAATTGCTCGGTCAGTGATGAACGAAGGCATGAGTCTGTTCTCTGCCTTTGCCATGCTCCTTAACTACCAACGCTTTGGTAAGATGAAGGGCATGTGTGAGATTGTAGAGTGGTCAGTCCGGGATGAGACACTACACTGTGAGGGCATGGTTGCTTTATTCCGTGAGTTCTGCAAAGAGCACCCAAAGATTGTGACTGACGAATTTAAGAAAGAGATCTACCAAATGTTCAGGGATGGTGTTGCACTAGAAGATGCAGTAGTAGATGCTGCATTTGAACTGGGTGACATTGAGGGATTGACATCAGAAGATGTAAAGAAGTATATTCGCTATATTGCTGATCGGAGATTGATTCAGCTAGGTCTAAAAGGTAACTGGAAAGTCAAAGACAATCCGTTAGACTGGCTTGATTGGATCATCGGTGGTGATAACTTGAAGAACTTCTTTGAAGGTGTGGTTACAGATTATTCATCTGCTGGGATGGAAGGAGATTGGGGCTGGAATGAAACAACAGAACACAAACTTGCAGCATAAAAAAGAAAGGACAGCACCGCTGTCCATACAGTTTAACCAAGGGAAGTTTGCATTCACCAAAGGCTGGCTAGGGAATCCATATAACCCTAGCACAGCCCAAGGTAAAGAGTGGCAGAGAGGATTTAATGCTGCCTACTTTGAGAATTTAGATAAGATAACTATCTAAATTCCATCAGCCTAGCTTGGTACTCATGTACCATGTCATAGGCTTTGTCATCATCCATGTTCCTGCCGTCATTGTCCTGTGCATACAGTTCATTGATGGCATCCCTTTCCCGTTTAGGCAAGCGATTAAACGTAAGCTTGTTTACTCTCTCAATATCATCTGACATCATGTTGCCTTGAGTAACTGCCCTGCCCATTTGTAAGGCAGTCATCATGTTTTCAGACAAAGCAACTTTCCTTTGTTTGCTTGTCATGTCAGCATATCTATCCGATTCAATCAGAGGTACAACAAGCTGCTTGATAAACTCTTGGGAATTGTAGATAACTTCCCTGTCGTATACCTTATCCCCGCTAGAACCAAAGAATGTGTATGGGTCTAGATTAAGCTTAGTAAACTCTGTCTCAATCTCATTGGCCTTAGGTATAACCCTGACACCAGTAAGGATATTAAAAAACTCACCTCCACGCATGGGAGTTTCTTCACGTAGATAACGTACAGCTTCAGGCAAATCCTCTTTAAGCCCGGGAAGCTTGCTTTTGATTCTGTTTATGGCTGCTTCAGTAACAAGGCTATCCCCTTCAATTACATTGGGATCACGTGCTACTTGTGCTTCCCTGTCGAACATATCGAAGTATGCGAACACAGGCTGGCCCGGTTGGATAAATCGACCAACAAAATCACCTAATACTTTACCAATTGCAATCTCTAACTTATCTGCTTCTTTGCCTTCGGCATTGTTAAAAGCATTGGCTAGCTGTTCAACCATGTAGCCTTGAGCACCGCTGGGTACTTTGAGTCCAACCATTGTTTGTATGTACTCATTAACCAACTTGCCGTCTACGTTACCGTTTTTAATCTTAGCCATAAAATCACCAACAGCTAAGTACGGGGCAATTGGGAATATGGCACGTGTATCTACACGGCTACCATCTTCACCTGCAATTGTGTACCACTCAGTGTCTTGATTCTCTAACCTGTATTTGTAGGCAGCGTACAAAGCTGCTACACCCACAGATCCTTTGGCAAACTTATCTCTGCCTTCCCTAAACATTCTTTCTGCTTGCTGTGGGTCTTTGATTGCACCAGACTTAAGCATGTCAGCCACGCCAGAAGTAGCCCCCAAAGGACTATACTTGTACTGGAATGCCATGGCATTGGTCATAAACCTAGGGAATGTAACTAACAAACTTCCCCCCGGAAGACTCTCAAAGAACCGTACAAACTGATTGGCTAGCCCTTCAGTCTTGGCCTCTACAGTTACCTGCCCAGCACGTTGTGGCTTGGGCATATAAGAGAATGTACCTTTAAGGGCATCATCAGCAGCATTCTGTAGGATGCTAGATGGCACACGTTTACCATCAGCCATAAGCTGATACATGTCCATCCCTACACCACGAAGCTGTCTCTCGACACTGGCTGTAAAGATAGCCCGTCTAAACAAAGCATCTTGTGCCACGTTAAAGGTGTTGGCAATACGAGCCGCTTTACTCAAGTCAGCATTGCCTGTCTCTTGCAGAGCACTAAACAATTGTGTCTGCAGTCTTGGGTTATCCACAAGAAGTTTATCTACAACTTCTGCTGTGATACCAGCATTTGTTAGGTACGTAAGACTGCCAAAGGCATCTTTAACTACGTCCTGCATGCCCCGAGTAAGGCCACCCTTCTCATATTTACCAGTAGCTGCACCCGTAATTGCTTTACCAGTTTGATACAGAGTGCCTTCAAACAAACGACCAGCAGCTTCCATTGTCATGCTACCGGTAGTACCCATCATGTTACGCATTGTGGTTGCAATACTGGACACAACAAATGCTTTAGACTCACGCTCAAGCCGTTGGATACCACGCATCATGTAGCCCATGGCACTGGTAATGTCTTGGTTTTTACCATACATGGCATCAACAATCTTCTGAGCCTCAGGATCAATCTCTGCCACCCTCCGTAGGGTACGGGCAAGGGAGGAGTACCCTTGCATCACACTAGCGGCATCAGCGACTGTTGTACGGCTTGCTTTGGCAAACTCTGCAGGAGTTAAATCTGCACGTTTAAGGGCAGCATCCAGTGCAGCATCATCAATTGCGTCCACAGACATGAATAAATCTTTGACTGCATCACTAACCTTCTGCCCCTCTTTAGGTCTAAAGGTAGGGTCATCCAGCATGATGTACTTAGCTACATCAATAGCTTTACGATTTATGTCCTTACGAATCTCAGCATTAGTGAGTTCAGTTTGTGGGGACAATTCATCAAGAACTTTCCTGCCCTCAAATATATCAAACTGAGTAAGGGTGTCTTCCATCTCTTTGTCAAAGGCATCGACAAGTTTGGCAGTCTCAGGGTCAGCTTTAGGTGGAGACTTCTTAGCTGCAAGAATTTCTTCAAGTTCTTTCTTGGTATTGGCAGGTTTACGGAATGCAGCACGAGCCTCAAAGCCACCAAAGACTGCACCAATACCACCCGATAGAGCAGCTTCACCAACACTAATGTCTTTACGTTGTCCTGTTTCAATCTGAATCTGTTGTTGGACAAGACTCTCGCCCGTGCCAATACCTGCCTCTACTGCAACAGCAGTACCGATAGCAGTACGTTTGATCTTGCTTTCAATTGCTTTGTTGATTGCAGTACGGGCAGCAGCATACCTAGCAGCAGAGCCAATACCAAAGCTGAGTAGGTTAGTGGGTTCAGAGATAGCACTTAATGCAGCTTCAGCAAAAGGTCTTACACCCGGCTGTCCACCTTTCTCATACCAATCAGGTACGCTTTGGTATAGCTGGTGTGCCTTGGCTGCTTTAACAGCATCTTCTTGGCTGGCGTTATAGATCCAGTTTAATTCAGGTACAGCATTAAGAGTGGTGTTCCACTCTACCTGTCGCATAGAAGTCATCCAACGTTTAATAAAGTCTTCATCAGACTCATTTTTACGTTGAGTACCGGACGTACCAAATCTAGCCGTAGCATAGTCACGGATAGTGGCTAAGTTTTCAGGGCTAGTTAATTCTTTAAACTTAGTTTCTTTTATTTCTTTAGGTGGAAGTGCTTCGCTTTTTTGTTCAGCAACTTTTGGTTCAACAATATCATTAACACCAAAAGGTTTTACACCTGTTTCTTTTTCATCAACAATCGTGTCATTAGTACCAAATATCATTTTTATCTTTACTGTTTAATTTTTACTTGATTGTCTGTGTCTATGTACCTAGTGCCAGAAGGCAAAGCATTGTATTCTGCTTGAGTTTTTGGAGCAGGAAGCTGCGCTGCAGGTGCAGGTTGTGCTGCTGCAGGTGCAGGTTGTCCTGCTTGGACACGTGGGCCTCTATCCCCTCGTTTTGGCCTTTCTGTTTTAGGGGGCACAGGTACTGACAAAATCGGTTTACTATTTTCATCAAACTGCACACCATATGCCGCAAGAGAAGCACGTAAATCTGGGCTAACTTGTCCATCAGCATCAGAGAATAAATCAACAACATTCTTAATACCTGCAAGACGTGTGTTCAGAACGACAGCACGATAATGAGGATCGTCCCCCGTGTACACAAATCTGCCTTCATCCTTATTGTATGAAAGATTAGGAACTGGCCCTTTTATGGATTCCATCGCAGTTCTTTCAGCACGACCTAGTAAAGAGTTATACTCAGTGAGGCTAGGTGCTTCGCTCTTGCCTACTTTACCTGCTTGTACCAACTCAGCAAGTTCTTCACGCAACTTGGCCTTTTTAGTAGGATCTTTTTCACGAGCAAAAGCAAGCTGCTTAGCACTAACAACACCAGCATATGTATTCTTTTCAGGATCTATTGTCTCTTTGACATCATGCAAGACTTTAAGACGAGCATGTAATTCTGCTTCTTCTTTTTTGTTACCAGATTCTCTTGCCTTTACAATGCCAATACCTATACGTTGAATTTGTTTTTCTACAGTGTCAGGTTCTTTAAACTGTGAAAAATCTAATGTGCCTTCTGCAGTAAGAGCTTCTTCTGGTATTGCTTTTGCACGGATACGCAACTCTTGTGCACTCATTCCGGTACGTCTTTCAAATTCTTTTTCTGCATCACCTTGTGCTCGTGTGCGAAGCCCATACACACCGACTTGTCCCTCTTTACGTTTTGCATCTATCTTACTTTTAGCTTCATCAGTAAGTTGCTCTTTAAGGGCAGGAGCATATGACGTAGTTGCTTCAATGTATTCTTTTACATTTGCAAACCGTGGTGCTTTAGTTACAGGATCTACTTCAGTAGGGTCGTTTTTACTTATGTTGTATATTTTTTGAAAATCAATGTTTTCTAAGTTGTCTTTTTTAGCATCTAATTCAGCTATCACTCGTTGTGCTTTACCGGGATTTTGTAACAGGCCAATAATTTGTCCTTCAGTAAATCCTTTGTTATCTGTGCCACGATAGCCTGCAAGAACAGATGCCGTAAGCTTTAGCTTGTCTCTTCTAGTCTGCAGACGTGCTTCGTTATCGTCCTTTTCTTTTGTAAGACGAGTTAGTTCGTCCTGAGTTTCTTTAAAAAGACGCTCATCCTGTGTTTCAATTTGAGTGGCTACACCCTTGGCTACACCACCAAAGAATGCTGAGATATCAAATGCCATAATTTTCCATTCCAATATCAGGTTCAGTTTCGGGTTGCATCATGGGTTTAGTTGGCTGTCTAGCCATCAATCCAGCAGGCATTGTTGGAGGAATAGCTTCTTCTGCTGGAGGTCTGTCCATTTCTTTAATTGCTTTCATTGCTTCTGCTGTAGCAAGCCTTGCCTCCCTAGAACTCACAACAGTTTTTTCAAATTCGTCTTCTAGAGAAACAGTATATTTAGCATCATTTAATTCAGCTACAGCAATAAGCATTTCTTCAATTGCAGGAGCAATTAAGAACCCAACGTCAAGGGTATGCTTGCCCTCCATGACACTTGCTGTTTGCAAAATATTTGCATAGTTTCTTAATGGAAATCCAAGTTCCATAATCTCTAGCAAATTATCTAAAACAATCCCACGTGCATTTAAAATTTTATTGGCATAAAAAGCAAGTGCTTCTTGAACAGTAACTAGGTCAGGTGGGTTTTCCCATGGACGATTACCTACCTCTGTCGTAAGAGACATACCGGGAATTGGAGAATTTAAAAATACAGAATCTGGTCTAGGCTGCATCTTTATTACCTTTTAACTCTTTTGTTTTTTTCCTAAGGGCATAAATAAAGTCACCTACAATTGCTGTAGCATCTCGTTCTTGTTTGCTAACAACTTTGTCTTTTTTTGTGGGAGACAAAAGACCTCTACCAGCGGAAGCTGATTTAGACTTTTCTTTGTTTTCAATGTATTTGTGTAGCGTTGTAACGTACGATCTATTAATCATTTATTTCTCCAAATACAGTGTTAATTATTCGGGCCATTGAATGCCTTCATCTTCGTCACCAAATAAGTTTCCGAACCACCCTTCAGCTTTAGAGGCTGCGCTGCTTACCCATCCCCATGCGCCACTTACAACAGACCCCATATCTACAGACCCTTTAAGGATTGTTGCCGCAGAGTTTCCGATTGTTTCAGCAACCTTTGCGTCTTTATTAATTGTTGCAACCATAACACTGGCGTTAGCACCAATCTCTGTAGTTACAATCTTATTAACACGCTCAGCATTATTTTCTGAAGTCTTCCAAGCATACTCAATGTTATCACGATACCTTTGCCACATATTGTTGTATTCAATTGTGGTGAGTTCCATTGCCTTAGTGGCATTAAACTCATTGGCACGATTAATAGCTGCAGTATTGGCAGTCGATATCTCCCTACGCCATACAGCATTAGACTGATCAATCACTAATCTGTTCTGTGCATTAAACACGTCACGTTGGTTTTGTACTTCAGCATTGAACTTAGCAATCGTATTAGCCTGATCAGTATTAAACTGAGCCATGGCATTTGTTTGTGTCGAGTTAAACTGATTTACTTGTGCTGTCAAGCCAGCAAAGAATTGATCTGTCTGTGCTTGGCTAGTGGCATTAAACTGCCGTGAGGCATTGATTGCAGCTTGATCTGTCAGCAGACTCTGAATATTAGCCTGTGCATTAAACATCTCTATCTGCTGTTCATTGGCAAGATTTGCCATATCCATCTGCAAGAAAGATTGTGCATTGACTACAGCAGCCTGCTGCCGGTTATTTAAATTAGCAGTTTCAAGTGTAGCAATCTGTGCAGCATTAGCCATGACCAAAGCTTGCCTGTTGGACAGATTAGTAAGGTCTACTGTCTGTGCCATACGAGCATTCTCTAGTGCAATCTGTTGCTGGGCACTAAAGTTTACATTAGCAATATCTGCAATACGTGAAGCATTTACAACACGAGTCTGGAATGTCTGATCAAACTCTTGTCCTAAAAACTGGGCACGTTGTTGGGCAGCAAGCAATGCTACCTGCTGCCGGTTAGATAGATTCTGCAACTCCATCTGCTGGTATACTTGGGCATCAGCAGTAGCAATAGGAATTGCAGCCTCAAGTGTAGCTTGAATAAGTGCTTGGCCTGCAAGGCTAGAAGCACCTAAGCCACGTTGGGCAAGTGCAGCAGTAGCATTACGCAATGAGCCAGCAGCCCATGCCGGGGGATCACCTGCTTGAAAGTCTGCAGTCAACTGAGCAAGCTGCCCTTGCACAGTCATGTTCTCAGACACCATACCTTGGGCAGCTTCAGCCTTAGCAATCGCATCTTCTACATCTTTACGATTTACTGCTGGGCCTTCTATTAATTCACCAGACTGTACTGTACGTACAGGTGCACCTTCAACCTGCCTAGCAACCCCTTGAGCAGCCGTTAGACCGGCTATTGCAGTCTCAGTAGGGGTAGCCTGTGCTGCTTGCACTTGAGCCTCAGGAGCGACCTGTCCTTGGGCTGCTTGGGTGGTAGCAGTAACTTGTTGCACAGCAGGTGCAGCAGTGGCTGCAGTATATGAAGGTGCAGTAGATATAGTGGGAGCAGCCGCAGTTACAGCAGTAGTAGGTGTAACAGCAGTGGCTGTAGTAGCCGCAGTTGGAGCAAGCTGGGTAGAGATAAACTCAGCAGGTTTTTCTTGCATCTGAGCAGCAGTTACTTGTGAAGCTGCTGGTTTTTGTGGGGCATTGGGATCAATAACACCCCCCTCTTGCATCTTAACTACTCCACCTTTAGCCATAAACTTATCCCTTAACATTTCATACCTACGAGATTCTGTAGGGCTAGCATTAAGGAACACGTCAAACATAGACATAGGGCCGTCATAGCCCATCTTACGGGCTACAACTTCCTTTTGCTTAGCTGAAAAATCTTTTGAAGGTTTAGTTGCCATAGTCTTTTATTTTACCATAAGTACAACAATTTTCTTAGATATCGTGTTGGCACGATTCATTCAACTACTTCCTTTATAGGTTCTTTTTTCTTGCCTACTAACTTTTGTATTGTATTTGTTTCATAAATACGAATACATGTCCACACAATAGTTGCAAGTGCAGCAACTGCAGGTAGTAATTCCATTAAAGTGCCAACAACTGTAACTACCGATATTGCATCTACAGTATTTTTAGTTGTTTCACTCATGTGTTCCATAGCCATTTAAAATCTACCCTTTGTCATAACTAGCTAAAATGTTTCAGCTAAGAAGGCAAGTGCCACAAGTACTATTAAGATTATCCAAAATACTTCACTGTTTTCATTTAGTAACTCCAAACCGTTGGCCTGTTATTATCCCAGTCGTCTAGGTGGATGAATCGCCCAGTGCCTTTTTGTTGAATCCCAATTCCTTTGAAGTTCATATCCAACGCAAGCATCAAAATCTTATAGGCCTCGGCCCCCTGCACCGCAATATCCGCAGCCTTACCCGTAGTATGCGCTCCTGAAGAGGCTTTTTTAACCTCTATCGGATGTTGTGGGCATCGATAGCCAGATGAGATGGTGAGGGGTTTGTTA